>JGI10216J12902_101238864_pt1 | contig 10273 bp, 8 predicted proteins | sample KanNatreferecore_FD_12902 | JGI IMG/M metagenome (IMG submission 12902)
CAGCTCGACAACTTGGTGTTCGTCGTCAACTGCAATCTTCAGCGCCTGGATGGTCCGGTTCGAGGTAGCGGTAAGATCATCCAGGAGTTGGAGCGAGCGTTTCTGGGCGCAGGTTGGAACGTGCTCAAGGTCCTCTGGGGGAACCAATGGGACCAACTCTTGGCGCGCGATCGCTCTGGAGGTCTCAAGCGACGCATGGAGACGTGCCTCGACGGCGAGTACCAAACGCTCCGCACCCAAGATGGCGCCTACTGGCGCAAGCATTTCTTCGGCGAGGACCCGGAGCTCGCGGCGCTGGTTCGAGAAATGAGTGATGGCGAGCTACGAGCCCTGAATTACGGTGGGCACGATGCGCAGAAGATCTACGCGGCATACGCTGCTGCGGTCGCGCATCGCGGTCAGCCGAGTGTGATCTTGGCGAAGACGAGCAAGGGCTACGGGCTCGGCCCCCGAGGGGAGTCTCGCAACGTCGCTCACCAAGGCAAGACGATGAGCGAGGCCGAGCTGAGGGAGTTCCGCGATCGCTTCGAGCTGCCACTCGATGATCAGCAGGTGAAAGACCTGGCGTACCACATGCCGGGGTTGCATGCTCCGGAGCGCGAATACTTGCTGAGGTGCCGCGAGCGCCTGGGAGGCTCGTTGCCCGTGCGCGCGCCACGGGCGGCGTCGCTCGACGTCCCCGAGCTGTCGGCGTTTCGCAGCCTCCTGGAAGCGTCGCTGCCAGGGCGGGGCTCTTCGACCACGCGCGCGTTCGTTCGCGTGCTCGAAATCTTGCTCGAGCACCCTGTATTGGGGCCGCGTGTAGTACCACTCGTCGCCGATGAAGCGCGGACTTTCGGCATGGAACACCTGTTTGCCAAGGTCGGGATCTGGTCGCAGAAGGGACAGCTCTACGTCCCGGAAGACCAGGGGCGGTCCAATCCGTACCAGGAGTCCGCGCAAGGGCAGATCTTGCAGGAGGGGATTAGCGAAGCAGGTGCCATGAGCTCATGGCTTGCAGCAGCTACCTCGTACTCAGCGCACGGGCTGCCGATGATTCCGTTCTTCGTTTACTACTCGATGTTCGGAGTTCAGCGCACCGGCGATCTGTGGTGGGCGGCTGGTGACTCGCGCGCGCGCGGGTTTTTGTTGGGCGCGACTTCCGGTCGAACCACGCTCAATGGCGAGGGCCTGCAACACGAGGATGGTCACTCTCACGTGTGGGCGGCCAGCATCCCAAACTGCGTACCGTACGACCCCACTTTTGCGTACGAGGTTATCGTGATTATTCAGGATGGTCTCTGTCGAATGCTGCAAGAACAACAGGATGTGTTCTACTACGTAACGCTGCTGAACGAGAACTACGAGCAGCCGGCATTGCCCTCTGGGGTCGAAGGCGACTTGCTCAAAGGCATGTATCGCCTGCGCTCCAGCGCTGATGCGGCGACCGCGCATGTGCAACTGCTTGGCGGGGGTGCCATCCTGCGAGAGGTCATCGCGGCCGCCGATTTGCTGGCAAACGATTGGGGTGTTACCGCGGACCTTTGGAGCTGCCCGAGCTTCACGTTGCTCGCACGCGACGGCCAGTCGAGTGAGCGCTGGAATCTCATGCACCCGGCGGATGCGCCGCGCACTTGCCACGTGCAGCGTTGCCTGGAGGGCAGTCGGGGGCCAGTGATCGCTGCCACCGACTACGTGCGTGCCCTGCCAGAACAAATTCGCCCGTATGTGCGCGGTCGTTATACGGTGCTCGGCACGGACGGATTCGGTCGTTCGGACACCCGAGCTCGGCTCCGTCATTTCTTCGAGGTCGACCGGTATTGGATCGCGTTCGCGGCGCTCAAGGCACTAGCCGATGAACGAACGCTTGCGGTGACCTCGGTGCTGGAGGCGATGGAGCGCTACGGCCTCGACCCGGAAAAGCCCAACCCGAGGAGCCTGTAATGCCCACTCACGCGCGGGAAACTCGCCTTTCAGGAGGCGCGCCATGACCGAAGCGCTCGAAGTGCGCGCGACGGAGGTTGGCACCGGGCCGGATTCCTTTGTTGCCGAGCTGCTCGTATCGACCGGACAGACCGTCGAGCAAGGAGCCCAGCTGCTTGCCATCGAGACTGCCAAGTCTGTCGTCGAGGTCTTCGCCCCCGCTGCGGGGCGCGTCGTAGAAGTTCTTGTCGGACTGAATGCGTCCGTGGTCGAAGGTGACCTGCTGGTCGTGCTCGAGCGCATCCATGCCGCAGCGCCGCCGAACTTACCAAAGCCTTCGGCCTCAGGCGTCGAGACGCAGCCCGATGCTCGCGCAAGCTCGGAATTTCACGCCAGCCCCTGGATCCGCAGCCTCGCGTACGAACGGGGGATCCCTCTCGAGTTAGTGCACGGTACCGGTCCACACGGCCGCATCCTCGAGGAAGACCTCGAGCGCTACGTCTCGGTCTCGCCGGCGACAGCGTCCTCGCCCGCGCCCGAACGTTCGCTGGCTGGCGGCACATCGCCCTTGGCGCAGGGTTCGACGGAAACCAGGCCGCTATCGCGCCTGCAACGCAGCGTGGGGCGCAATCTAAGCGCAAATTGGGCGCGCATTCCACATGTTACACAGTTTGACGAGTTCGATGTCAGCGAACTCGAAGCATTTCGAGTGGCGCTGAATCACGAACGCCACGAGGAGGGCCCCAAACTGAGTCTGCTTCCCTTCGTCATCAAGGCGGCGGCATGTGCGCTCACTCTGTTTCCAGAGTTCAACAGCGAATTGTCAGAGGACCAATTACTGTTGAAACGCGACATTCATGTCGGGTTTGCGGTCGACACCGCAGATGGCGTGCGGGTACCGGTCATCCGCCACGCTGACCGTCTCCCCTTGCTGGAGACTGCCCGACAGATTGCCCGGCTCGCCGAACGCGCACGCACCAACGAGCTTGCCCCGACGGAGCTCGGGAGCGGCTCGTTCACCATCTCGAATCTTGGGGGCGCCGGGGGCACGGCGTTCACCCCAATCATCAACGCGCCGGAAGTCGCGATCCTCGGTATCTCCAGGACAGAGCTCAAACCCAAGTGGAACGGCAATGCGTTCGTCCCGCGCCTCATGTTGCCGCTGTCGCTATCGTACGACCATCGAGTCATCAACGGTGTCGCGGGCGCACGCTTCACTGCATACCTCGGGTCCGTGCTTTCGGACTTGAGGCGAGCCCTGCTGTGAGACGGTGCGTTGAGTCTAGCCAGCATCCCGGAGCAAGCAGTGTATGAGCCATGATTCGATCGACAACGCGCGTGTACGGACCTGTGACTTGCTGGTCTTGGGAGGCGGCCCCGGCGGCTATTCGGCGGCATTTCGCGGAGCTGACCTGGGCCTGTCCACCATCATCGTGGAGCGCGACCCCACGCTGGGGGGCGTGTGTTTGAACGTCGGCTGCATTCCGTCCAAGGCGCTCTTGCACGTCGCGGCTGTCAGCGAAGCTGCTCGCGAACTCAGTTCCAAGGGCGTGACCTTTGGCGAGCCAGCGCTGGACCTCGACAAGCTGCGAACATGGAAGGACTCGGTGGTCGGCCAGCTTACGACTGGGCTCGAGCGCTTGGCCCAGCAACGTAACGTGCGTGAAGTCCGAGGCTCGGGAAGCTTCGTCGACGAAAGGCGTCTGCTAGTGACGAGCGCCAATGGCGAGACCGAGCTGATTCACTTCGCCAGCGCGATCATCGCCGCCGGTTCCAAACCGGTAGACCCCTACCTAGTCCTCCAGAGCGGGCAGGTCGAAGGCGCAGCTATCTCGCGGCTGAGTCCGCGCATCGTCGATTCGACCGGCGCTCTGGCCCTGCCCACCCTGCCGAAGAGCATGCTGGTCGTGGGCGGCGGTGTGATCGGCCTCGAATTGGCGACGGTGTACTCGGCGCTTGGCGCCCAGGTCGACATCGTCGAAAAAGGCGATCGACTGCTGGCAGGGGCGGACCGAGACTTGGTCGAGGTGTGGACGCGGCGGAACAAAGGGCGGTTTCGGCAGGTTTTGCTGAACAGCGTGGTGTCCACGATCGAGGAACAGCCAGCAGGCCTCGAAGTGACCTTCGGCGCCGCCCAGCGGGAGCCTACGGTCTACGAGCTCATCTTGGTCGCCGTGGGCAGAACGCCGAACGGCCACGAGATTGGTGCCGCCTCCGCGGGGATCTATGTCGACGAGCGCGGCTACGTCGGGGTCGATTCGCAAATGCGTACGAACGTCGCTCACATCTTCGCGATCGGGGACATCGTCCGCGGGCCGATGTTGGCGCACAAGGCGGCCCACCAAGGTCACGTCGCGGCTGAAGCTGCCGCAGGGCGCCCCGCGCACTTCGACGCTAGCGTGATCCCCGAGGTCGCCTATACCGATCCTGAAATCGCCTGGGTCGGCGTCACACAGGAGGGCGCGAAGCAGACTGGCCAGCGCGTCCGTCCGGCTGTCTTCCCGTGGCGTGCGTCGGGGCGCGCGCTCGTAAGCGGCCGCGCCGAAGGATTCACGAAGCTGATCGTCGACGAAGCGACGGGGCGTATCGTCGGGGGCGGCATCGTCGGTACCCACGCGGGGGACCTAGTCGGAGAGATCGGGTTGGCGATCGAAATGGGCTGTCATCCGGAGGACGTCGCAAGAACCATTCACCCGCACCCCACACTCTGTGAATCCGTTGGGTTGAGCGCCGCGCTGCTCCAAGGGGTGTGCACCGATCTTCCGCGAGCTACGTAGGCGAGCTTGCGTAGGCAGCCGAAAGCGCCCGCTTCGCTAAGTTTGTCGGCACAGCGTGGCCGCTGCGTTAAACTGATCGGCGCAGCAGGGCCGCGCGGTGTTTTGGTTGTCGATGTCGCTCAAGTTCAAACTCACATCGCTCTTCTTCCTGACGTTGTTGCTGGCGTTGGCAGCGTTGGCCTTGCAGTTGGTCCGACAATCGGCGCGCTTATCGGAGCACCAGAGTCAGCTGATCGAAAATGGCATGCTGGCACAGAAGCAGGGAGAGCTGATCCGCGCGGTGGCGTTCTTGCGCAGCGAGCTTGCAGCAGCGTTCCCAGCGGGTACCACGCCCGACCCAGAGCGTGCGAAGGCCATGATCGCTGCCGCCAGCGCTGGTGAGGACGGCTACTTCTTCCTCTATGATCGCGAGGGTCGCTGTTTGGTACACCCGCGCCAGCCAGAGCTGGTCGGCCAGAACCTCCAGTCGCTGGTAGACGCACGCGGTCGTCACGTGATCCCTTCATTGATAGAAACCGCCCGTTCTGGGGGTGGTTTTCAGCGGTATTCGTGGAACAAGCCGTCGACCGGTAAGGTGACCGAGAAGCTCGGCTACGTGTCGTTGCTCGAACCGTGGGGCTGGGTCGTGGGCACAGGCGTCTACCTCGAAGACGTCGAAGCCGCGACGCGTTCGGCGCGAGCGTCCGCGCAGGCCAGCGTGGAAAGCACGTTGCGCGACTTCGCCCTCGTGGCGTTGCTGGCACTGGTCGTGGTGTTCGTGGGCGGCCTGGCGCTGACCGTTACCGAGCAGCGCTTGGCCGATCGCAAGCTGCGCACGCTCGCTGATCGCATCGTTCACCTACAAGAAGACGAGCGAGCGCGTGTGGCTCGCGACTTACACGATGGGATCGTGCAAGTGCTCGTGTCTGCACGCTTCCTGATCGAGGCTGGCCGACAGAAGCTCGAGTCGAACCAGTCCGCTTGTCGCGAATTGTTCGACAGGTCACTGCATCGCCTGGACGAAGCGGTGGCCGATGTTCGCCGCATCGCACACGACCTGCGACCCGCGAGCCTGGACGACCTCGGTCTCGCTGCTGCGCTGAAGGAGCTCTTGGAGGAAGCGGGCAAGCGGCTCGGGGTGCGCGTCGCAATGCGCGACGGCCTAGGAGGGCGCGTGCTCGGTAAGCGGCAAGCCGTGGCTTTGTTGCGTGTTGCCCAGGAGGCTTTGCTCAACGTCGAGCGCCACGCCCGGGCCAGCGAGGTCAACCTGGAGCTGAGCCTGACGCATGGCCGCGACGGCGTGGTGCTACGCATCGTCGATGACGGAACTGGCTTCGACCCCCGCGTGAGCGCGGCTGGTAGCGGCCTCGGCAACATGCGTCATCGGGTCGAAGAGCTGGGCGGACGGTTCCGGGTGGAGTCACGCAAAGGACGCACTGAAATCTCGGCTGAAATGGCGGTAGAAGGATGAAGCGAGACGCTCACCAAAAACCATCGATTCGGGTCGGCATCGTGGACGACCACCCTTATCTGCGTGAAGGAGTGCGCGCCATGCTTCAGGGCGATTCGGCGCTCGAAGTCGTTGGTGAGGCCTCGGACGCAGAGGGCGCGTTCGAACTGGTAGCGAGCGCCAGCCCGGACGTCTTGCTGCTAGACGTTCGCATGCCGGGCAAGAATGGCATCAGGGCCGCACACGAGCTTCACGAGCTTTACCCCCAACTGAAAATCATCGTGCTTACGGCGTACGACAAGCCAGAATTCGTGCGGAGCGCACAGCGCGCGCACGCGTCTGCCTACGTCGTCAAGACAAACGGCAACTTGGTGCCGACCATCCACGCAGTCGTGGCTGGACTCTCGGTGATGCCGTCTGACGTCAGCTTGGGTCCCGCGCCCTGGGAAGTCCTTACCACCACTCAACTCAAAGTGGCGCGCCTCGTGGCTACGAACCACGGCGACAAAGAGAGCGCGTGCGAACTTGGCATCTCAACGCGGACCGTCGAAAAGCACCGCCAAGACATGCGCGACCGACTGCGCCAGCTCACTCCCCCCATCAGCGCTGACCCTTTGACGCTCGCTCGCTGGCTAGCCGACTGGGGCGAAATCGACGACAAGTCGTGAGTGCCGTGGCGCTGCCCTCAGGGCCGCTCTCTCGGTACGGAAAACGCGCATCCGAGCCCTGCGAGCACGACGCCGATTCCGGAGTAGCACAGGATCCACACGATCGAGTCCGAGAACATGCGCGGCGCCGCGAAGCCGAACAGCGCAGCGAGTACGAACAACGCTCCTAACATCTGCGCGCGCCCTGGCGGCAAGACGCGGTTCTTGGTGACTTTGATTTCTCCCCCGGCGAGCGCGAGCATGCCGAACACGAAAAATATTAGCTGGACCATGCCGCGACACTAACTAGCGGCGTGCTATTCGCCTATTCGGACCACTACGTAAACGCGCCTACGTAGTACTGCGGAGGCTCACGGCTCCAAGGAAACGGGATCAGGCCCTGCCGCGTAGCTCGCCGCGAGCTGCGCTTCCGTCAAAGCCGCGGCGTAGATGCGAAACTCGTAGAGCGTTCCGCCGAGCTCCTGATCGATGACGAATTGGGAACGTCCGAGCCAATTGTTGACATCGTCGATGGCCGAGAGTTCCCCGCTGAACGCGACCGAACCCTGGAGGCTACCATTCAGGTAGAGCGAGAGAGTATCGTGCGTTTCGTCGACGACGGCAGCGACGTGACTCGTGGCGCCGGTCGGCAGTTGAACGCCAGCGTCGACCACGGTTTCCCGACCGGCCCCATCGAGCGAAAAAGCGAGCCGGAGCGAACCGTAGATGTGATTCGGGGTGAGAAAGAGGTAGCTCGTGCCGCCGCCTTGCCGGTCTTCACCCTCAGAACTGGAGCCGAAGTCGAAGACGCGCTGCCAAACGCCGCCGCCGTTCCAATTGACCCAGGCCTCGAACGTGGCGTCTTCGAGCTCTCGAACCAGACCGTTCGGTAGATTGACGTATTGGTCCGAGTCAGCACCCGCAAGGTCGAGCTTGCCCGACGAGGTTACCGCCGCGTTCATGATGCTGCCATGAGCGGTCCCGATCGTATCGTCCGCGGTGGTCCCGAGTGTGTTGAAGCTGTAGCGGTGAACGAGCGCGGCCAGATGACCGAAGCAGTCGTCGGCGTTGCCGGCGCCAGCGGCGGCTCCGAGCGAGGTGCCGCTGCGGGTACAGTCCTCGGCATCGGGCTTTGGAAACAGGTCGAGCACGGCTTTTTCGGAGCAGCCTTGAGAGAACGCGATCGCCTGAATCGCTAGCCCCAGCAGCAGTGCTTGTCTGGAGCAATCGTCGCGTTTCATGGAGGGTTGGGATAGCGCGTCAGCAGACGGCGGGCCAGCACTTCGGCTGCGACTGGGCCGGTTTGGTCGATTCGAGTGATCAGCATCACTCAAAGCGCAGCGCGGGCGAGGCGTATGTTGTTCTCGAGCAGTTCGTAGCTTGCGTTGTCTTTGGGGGTGTGTTCGAGGCACCAGTGGAACACGGCGAGTCCGAGGACCTTGCAGCCGTTGTTGTTGTAAAGCCATGCTCCCCAGTTGATCATGGAGCGACGCAGCGGCCCCAGAATGGATTCCGTGCGTCCGGGCAGGACGTGGATGGTGTCGCGCGACAGCGCTCGCAAGCGTGCCCAGGCTCGCCAACAGGCTTCCGCGGGCGCTTCGCGGTCTGCGGCGCTCGGCAGCTGCGCGATTAGCCGCTCTAGCTTGCTCATGGCCCGCTGCTCGATGCGATCTTCGACTTCCAGAATGAGCGGGCAACGTTCGTCGGAAGGTACCTCGTCGGGCAGAGCGTGGGGCCAGAGTTCTTCGAAGGTGGCGACGACCTCGTCGAGCAGTTCGCGACTCGCCGATCGGGCATCGAACAACGCGCTCTGGGCCTGACCCGACAGAGCCGCGAACTCTGCCGCGCCGCCGGTGATCGCGTCTCTGGCATCGAGCGTGTGCCAGAGCCTTCCCACGCTTCTCAGTTCCGCCCTGGAAACCTGGCCCACGGGACGACTGGCCGCGCTGATCAAAGCTCGCTTGGCAGCGACCAAGTCGATCGATGCCTCGGGTGAAGGTAGCGGTGGCGGACTTTTGTACGCTGCCCTTCGGACGAGCTTTGCCAGGCGCCAGGCTGCGAGTGGTCCGCGGCAGGCCACGGGAGCGCACAGCGCCACCAAGTGATCGCCGAAGGCGAGCGGACGCCCCAGGTAACGCTGCGCCAGGGTGCGGAAGTAGGCGCGCTGCAGGGTTCTCGGCCCTTCGCCGCACAGTCTGAGCACCTCCGCAAAGTCGCGGCGCGCCGTGGCGTCGGCCAGGAGCCAGCCCTGGCTCAGGTTTCGCGACCCGCGGGGACAGAGTCGGCGCGGCAGGGATTGGACCACCAAAAACAGCTCGCGTGCCGTCTCGCGCTGCCCCCGCGCCGCATCCAAAATGGCGCGACTGACCATCGCGACGCTGTGTTTCGTGGTGTCTTCCACGTAGCCCATGGGCATGATGTGTTCGAGCCGTTGCTCGAGGCGCGTCAGCGCGCTGGTCGAAAGCCCCCGGCCAAATCGGAGCCGCGAGCACAGCTCGAGGAACAGCGCGTCGGGCTTGCCTGACCCGAGGTGAACGCTGCGCAAGAACCAGTAGGTAACGTGAGGGATCCCCAGAGGAACCAAAACGTGTCGAGCGAATCGTCCAGGCGCGAGGCCTGCGATGCACAGGATCGCCGCAAGCCACGGCTGACGGGCGATCAGCAGGACGAGCACCACGAAGAACGCCAGGAGGCGGCCCCAGGAGATATCGAAACTGGGTAGGACCGTAGGCTTGCCCGAGTGGCGGAGCTGGTTCCTGAACAAAACCAGGACGGCTGAAACGACGACGATGGCGACGATGCCTACGGGCATGGCAGCCTCCAACCCACAGCGCGAAAAGCCAGCTCTGCCAGCGCGGGGTCGCCCGCTGCGGCTCCCGCCATCTCGGGGGCATTGGGAGTGCCTGGCGCGAGGAACCACAGCTCTGCTCGCAGGCGTGTGGCAGGGTCTTTCAGGGCGGCGAGGGCTTCGCGTATCAGGTGTTCGTCGCGCGGTTGGGGACCCCAGGGGGTAGCGTAGGATTGTGCCGACCGCGCGCCGATGGCGAGCAGGCCGAGGAGCTTTTGTCCCACGCGCTCGACCTCGAGGCGGCTCGATCCGGGCTCGAGCCCCAGGATCAGGAGCGGGTTCTTGACGAGGCGCTCGTGATTCACGTGACCCCCGAAGCCAAGTTACGAAGTCAGCTCCATCGAGTCAGATACTATAGGAGCGATGCCACGGCTTTGAAAGGAAAGGTGGGGCGCTCGCTCCGGCGTTGTCGGGAAAGTCGGGGAAGGGTGGTCACTCGCGGCAGTCGAGCTCGGCATCGGTTTTCAGTTCCGGAACCCGGGCGGTGCGATCGTCGTCGAACTCGAGCGTGAGGGTCCGCTCGCGATCGGGCAGCCGGGTAAGAATGAGCTCGCCCGATGTGGGGCAAGTCCCCCGCGGCCCACAGCGCAGATAGTCGCTGAGGGACGTTTCCACTCCCGCGTTGCCGTCGAAGAGAGTCGTGGCGGTGCCGTCGAGGTGTAAACACTGG
>JGI10216J12902_105226501_pt1 | contig 10267 bp, 7 predicted proteins | sample KanNatreferecore_FD_12902 | JGI IMG/M metagenome (IMG submission 12902)
CAAACAATGGGAAATTGCACCGATGAATTGCGACGAACAAATCGGCAATCGGCAATCGGCAATCGGCAATCATTATTCCAGTCCCATTTCCACTCGTGGGTTCGTCGTATTCAATTTCGAATACTCCCTAAGGAGTTCCTTCGTCTCTTCCGAAATCACCTTCGGCAAGGTGACTTGCACTTCTACAAACTGATGTCCCTTGGCTCCGGGATTTCGGAGTGATGGTGCGCCTCGATCACGCAACCTAAATTTCTGACCCGACTGTGTACCCGGGGGAACACGCAATTGCGTTTTGCCTTCCACCGTTGGCACTTCAATCTTTGCGCCAAGCGCCGCTTCGGGCACAGTGATCGGCACAGTTACATAGATGTTGTCACCCTTGCGCGTGAAATACTTATGAGTTCCAACATTTGTGATGATGTGCAGATCTCCAGATGGTGCGCCTAAACGTCCGCCTTCACCTTTCTGTGGGATCCGAACGCGCGAGCCTGTTTCGACTCCCGCCGGAATGCGAACCTTTACGGTCTCTGTTTTTGGTAACGTTCCCTTGCCTTTACACAGCGCACATGGCGAGCGCCGACGCCCTGTGCCCGAGCAGTCCGGACACTCCTGAGCAAATCGCAAACGGCCCCCCGCACGTTGCACTTGCCCAGATCCTTTACATGTAGAACAGACCACCACGGGACCACCAATGTCTCCCGCGCCATTGCACCGTGAACATTGCTCCGAACGGTTTACGGTGATGTTTGTTGTGAGTCCTTTGATGGCTTCTTCGAACGACAGCGCCAAGGGCATTTCAATGTCCTCACCCTTCTTAGGTTGAGGGCGTGGTGGTTCCTTCTCTTTCGCTGCGCCGCCGCCGAACAGGTCTGCAAAGATGTCACGGAAACTGCTGCCGCCACCTCCGCCTCCAGACGTTGCACTGCCCCAGTCGAAGCCCGTGAAGTCAAATCCTGGCGGCGTACGCGTGCCACCTCCTGGTCCAGCCCCTCGCGCTGCGGCGTCAGCAAGGTTGTCGGAGTACTGACCAAAACGGTCGTAGACGCTGCGCTTCTTTGGATCCGACAAAACGTCGTGCGCTTCCGTAGTCAGCTTGAAACGTTCCTCGGCGGACTTGTCACCCGGATTTACGTCCGGGTGATATTTGCGAGCAAGGCGGCGATAAGCCTTTTTGATCTCTTCAGGCTTGGCATCGCGCTTAACGCCCAGGATTTCGTAATAGTCTTTATTTGCCATTGAGAAAGGTTGGCACGTGATCGGTATATTTCACCTGGTTGAAGAAAAGGCGGAGTCTTTAACTTCTTCTCCGCCTCTCTTCTTCAATCTACAATCGGGAATTTAGAAACAGACGATCACCTATTTGTTCTCATCGACATCCACATACTCCGCGTCAATCACGTTGTCATCGCCACCGCTGCTGGACGTCGCGCCGGCAGCCGATGCCTGGTCTGACGACTGAGCACCGGGCGAAGGTGCCTGTTGATACAGTGCCTCGGCCAACTTGTGCGAAGCACTCTGCAATTGATTGAACGCGTCGTTGAGTTTTTCAACGCCACCCTCAGCCAATGCCTTCTTCGCGTCAGCGATTGCCGACTCTACATCGCTGGCTACTGCACCAACTTTTTCGCGATTGTCAGACAGTGTCTTCTCCATTTGATAGACAAGACCATCCAGACGATTGCGGGCTTCGATCTCGTCGCGCTTGCGCGCGTCGTCGGCTGAATGCGACTCCGCGTCCTTCATCATTTTGTCGATCTCTTCCTTAGAGAGACCGGATGATGCAGTGATCGTAATCTTCTGCTCGCGACCCGTGCCCATGTCCTTAGCCGACACGTTCACGATTCCGTTTGCGTCGAGATCGAAAGTTACTTCTACCTGAGGCATGCCGCGTGGTGCCGGTGGAATTCCGACGAGGTGAAACTTACCTAATGTGCGATTGTCGCTTGCCATTGGTCGTTCGCCCTGGAGCACGTGGACCTCAACCGATGTTTGGTTGTCGGATGCGGTCGAGAATATCTCCGACTTCCGCGTGGGAATTGTAGTGTTACGTTCGATCAGTTTCGTGAACACGCCACCAAGTGTTTCGATTCCCAGGCTAAGCGGCGTCACGTCGAGAAGCAGAATGTCTGTTTTCTCGCCTGACAGAACACCAGCCTGCACTGCGGCACCAATCGCAACAACCTCGTCTGGGTTCACGCTCTTGTTCGGTTCTTTCCCGAACATTTCCTTCACGATGTCCTGAACCTTCGGAATACGCGTAGAACCACCGACCAACACAACTTCATCGATCTTCCTGGCGTCTACGCCGGCATCCTTTAATGCCTGCTCAACAGGTGACCGAAGGCGCGACAGGATTGGATCCACGAGCTGTTCGAAGCGGGAACGAGTCAGCTTCATTGCAAGGTGCTTGGGACCTGACTGATCGGCAGTAACGAACGGCAGGTTGACCTCAGTTTCCATCGTGCTCGATAACTCAATCTTTGCCTTCTCAGCAGCTTCTTTCAAACGCTGCAACGCCATCTTGTCGTGCGATAGATCGATTCCCTGGTCTCTCTTGAACTCTTCGATGATCCATTCGATCAAACGTTCATCAATGTCATCTCCACCGAGGTGCGTATCACCGTTGGTGGATTTAACTTCGACAACGCCTTCGCCAACTTCGAGAATCGAGACGTCGAAAGTACCGCCGCCAAAGTCAAAAACAGCAATCGTTTCATCTTTCTTTTTATCGAGTCCGTAAGCCAGCGCTGCGGCGGTCGGTTCATTAACGATGCGCATCACCTCGAGACCTGCAATCTTGCCGGCGTCTTTGGTGGCCTGCCGCTGCGAATCGTTGAAGTAAGCCGGAACGGTGATAACAGCCTTCTCGACCTTCTGACCGAGATAATCCTCGGCCGACTGCTTCATTTTCTGCAGAATGATCGCTGAGATCTCCGGCGGACTCCACTCCTTGCCCCCCGCAGCAATGCGCACGTCGCCATTGCTGGCGCTCTGAACTTTGTATGGAACTTGTTTGATTTCCTCGCCAACCTCGTTGTAGCGACGTCCCATGAATCGCTTGATTGAATAAACAGTATTTTCGGGGTTAGTGACCGCCTGACGTTTGGCAACCTGCCCGACGAGGCGGTTACCGTCCTTGGTGAAGGCGACGACTGAAGGGGTGGTACGGCCGCCCTCTGAGTTCGTAATCACGGTAGGCTCACCGCCTTCCATCACGGCGACGACCGAGTTGGTTGTACCTAAGTCGATTCCAATAATCTTGCTCATCTTGTTTTGATCTCCAAAAGCGCTAACTCAAATTGTGACTCACGATTCAGCCTGCTACAGGTTTCGACTTGTGATTGTTTCTACTCTCCCGGCTGAACGCGGGGCAAATATAATATCTGAGTGCGTTGTTGTCAACTTTATTTGAGTGTGTTGATGTGCCCTGATGGCAGGAGGTTGCATCAGCACAGACTTTGGAAAGTCCAGCGTGAAGCTTGAACTATCGCCGATCCTCGTTGAGGAGCTTCGAGACAAAAACCACGTAGTGAGCGCCTGAAAGCACCGACATGGCAAATACGACGGCGTAGACAGTGGGGAGGTAATAGCCGGTTCCATAAGGGACGCTCGCTGCCAACATGATTATGCCAATCGCAACGATTTGGACGGTTGTATTGATTTTCCCAAGTAGAGAAGGACGAAATCCCCGAAAACCGGTGACGATGTTGATTGCTGCAGCCCCCACCAAAATGAACACATCTCGACTGATAACGGCTATCGTCACCCAGAATGGAATCGGCAAATGGGACGGAATAGGATGAGGAAAGACGCTTCTCATGGAGAGCACGACAAATGAGGTAACCATCATCATCTTGTCGGCAATCGGGTCGAGAATAGTGCCTAGCTGCGATTTTTGGTCAAATCGACGGGCAAGCAGACCATCCAGACCGTCAGTTACTCCAGCAAGGACAAATACTACGAGCGCCAGTACAAACCGCTGATAGAACAGAAGCGAGACGAAGACAGGGATCAAAACCATCCGAAAGATGGTTAAGAGATTGGGAACAGTAATTATCCTGGAGGACATTCAGGACGAGGTGACTTTCAAGCAATCAAATCTGGGTCTTCGGTTTGGGCTGGAACGGTTAGCTGCGGCGTAGCTCAAGCAGTGAAACTTCGGGAGGACATCCATATCGGATGGGAAGGACGACCGTTCCCAGGCCGCGATTAACGTAAATCTGGGTATTGCCGAAACGACCCAGTCCTTTTAAGAATCGCCGCCGTGGCCCGCCAGTTGGGCTTGGTTCTGAACGCAGGGCAACCTGACCACCATGCGTATGGCCGCTAAGCACCAGATCCACGTCAGCTCTAGCTGCTCTGCGCAAGATAACCGGGTTATGTGCGAGAAGAAGTTTCATCTCATCCTTACGAGCACCGGCCAGTGCAAGCGAAATGTCTTCAAGGCCAACCATGGTGTCGTCTACGCCAGCCAGCCAAAAGGTCGAACCATTCAGCTCAAAGCGCATACCCTCGTTTATCAGCACGGTGATGCCTTCAGCCCGGAATAGGTCAGTTATTAACGCGGCGTCTGTCCAATGGTCATGATTACCCAGAATCGCATAGACGCCATACCGGGCACGAAGCCGCCCAAGCATTTCAGCGCAGGGAGCCGCATAATGGCGCTCTTTTGAAATGTAGTCGCCTGTCAGGGCAATGATGTCTGGTTTCAGCCGATTTGCGGTCTCGACGGCGCGCTCAATTTGACTTCGATCGGAGAAGGGGCCGTGGTGAATATCCGACAGCTGAACAATGCGAAAACTCTCAAATTCCTTAGGTAAACGGCGCAGGCCGATTCTCTCGTGCTCAATCGTGAGCATGTAGGGTTCAGTTATGGCGGCTCTTGCAACGTGGGTGAGATTAAGTGCTAGCGCTTTAAGAGGCGTGTCCGTCCCACCGGAACCGTACGCCATGACACGACGGCGCTGTTTGCTGCGAATTGGAGTGGCCATTTTGGGCTGTTTTCGCGCCAACCTGCCGGAGCCGGCGCTGGTTTAGGTGGGGCGCATTATAGTGATCACCCTCCCCGATACGCAACTCGCCAACTGAAAAACAACGCTCCGCTAAGCCGATATATTCGATATGCAATAATCTCGCTCGTCAAAGGTCCCTTTAGCAGCTCAACGACGGCGTGTTTTTGTAGTTAGGACTAAAGCGTAGCGTAGCGAAAGACTACTGGCGTGAAAGTGCAAAGCGATCGAAAATTCCTAGTCGCCGGCGTGTTGGTCACGGTGGGTGCAGGCGTAGTTTTGGCAGCCAGCGAGGAAGTTGTTGGAAGTCATGGCCTTGATCCGACGACACTGGTTGGCGTGGCAGTAATGTTGGTGCTCGCGAAGGTCTTGGGAGAGTTTTTTGAACGTATCGGTCAGCCCGCCGTGTTAGGCGAATTAATAGCAGGTATTGTCCTTGGCAACCTTGTGCTCTTCGGGTTCACGGTGACCGAACCACTAAAGACAAACGCCACTATCATCGCGCTCGCAGAATTGGGAGTCATCATTTTGCTTTTTGAAGTGGGACTCGAGAGTGATTTGAAGGAGATGATAGAAGTTGGCGGATCATCGCTTCTGGTTGCGGTACTGGGTGTTGTTGCACCGTTCATTCTGGGATGGGCAGTTTCTGCTTACTTCATACCGGAAGACGCTACCCTCGCTCACATCTTTATTGGTGCCACGCTTTGCTCGACTAGCGTCGGAATCACCGCACGCGTCTTTAAGGATTTGGGAAAACTTACGACACGCGAAGCACGGATCATTTTAGGTGCAGCGGTGATCGACGATGTTTTAGGTCTTCTAATCCTGGCAGTGGTTGCCGGTGCAATCAGGGCTGCGGCTGGTGGAACTACTATTGGAAAGTTGGATGTGACGATGATTGCGATCAAGGCTGTAGCTTTTTTGATTGCGGCGATCCTGGTGGGTCACCTGATGATGCCTCGATTACTGAGGGGTGCAGGTCGTTTCGAAACGCGAGGAGTGCTGCTCACGGTAGCGATCTCGTTTTGCCTTTTGCTGGCGTGGGCGGCGGCGCAGGTCGGATTGGCGCCTATTGTGGGAGCGTTTGCCGCTGGTCTGATTCTGGATGAAGTCCACTACAAGCCGCACGGAGGTCGAGTTGAACGCGATCTCAATGATCTTCTGCAGCCAGTCAGTACTGTGCTGGTTCCGATCTTTTTCGTGTTAATCGGAACACGAGTCGATCTCAGATTGTTTGCAAGGATAGAGATACTCGGGTTTGCGTTGGCATTGACAGTAGCGGCGATTGTTGGAAAACAGATCTGCTCTCTGGGTGTCTTGGAGCGTGGTCTTTCGCGCCTGACAATTGGAGTGGGAATGATTCCACGCGGCGAAGTTGGGTTGATCTTCGCTGGAATTGGAGCAACGCTGCTGTTGCCAACATCAAACGGCGGAACTGAACCGGTCATTAACTCAGCCACTTTTGGGGCCGTTGTCATCATGGTAATCGTAACGACGCTGATGGCGCCACCAGCATTGAAATGGTCATTGAAACGGGTGAAAAAGTAGCAGGTCGATCAAAACAAACATAGGGAGGTAACACATGCGAGAGAAGAAGGATCAGCACACGGTAGGAACACCTGCAAAACCGCGCGGCCAACAAACTGGCTTTGCTGGAAATGAAGATCAGAATCGTGAAGAAATGGAAGAAACGCCCGCACTACGCGGAAAACGGAAGGCGGGGAACAAGATGTTCGGCGATGCCTCTCAACAACACATTGGCAGCGACGCCACCAAGCCGAGTACGAATTCTCCATCTACACCGGCAATGAATGTCGACAGTGCCCGGCATGGTGGTGGTGAAGCAAGCTTCAAAAAGAGGCTCGCAAAAAAACGCGCGAAAGCGGACTAGCTCGATGAGAATCCGAAGCGTCGGTCCTTACGCGTTGGGACGATTGATATTTAACTAAACCGCTGCAAGAAGTCGGGCGGAAGGAGATGTAGCCGCCAGGGAGTGAAACAAAGCGGCGCTGGAGCCGCCTGGTGAAAGCGTTTATCTCATCGACTGAATACCGGCAAAGGTTTGGCCCTTAGAACGATTGCCGACTGCTACTTCTTCACCGGTTTTTTAAACACTGAATCGGGAATCGTGGCGTTCCATTGAACATCTTTCACATAGACGACGACATCACCGTTTGCAATGTTGTTTGAAACACTCTTGAACGGCACCATTACTCCATCCACCATTCGGTAGTCGCTGAAAGATTGTGTTTGCGGTAATTCAATACCCGAGGTCTCCACCACGACGACGGTCTCGCGCTTTAGCAGAAGAAAAGACTTGGTTGAAACGTAGTCGATCACGGGCGTTCCTCGTTCCGGTCGTTTCTCGACAACATAAGCCTCTTCATCTCCAACTTTGCTGATCCGTTTGACTTCGATCGTTTTGTAATTCTTCTTCCAGTTAAGTCCGTCATAAAAATCTGAGCCGGTGCGGACGTCTTCGAGGCGTTTTCCCGAGTACGTTTCATCTGGCCCGAAGCTTATGACTTCACCTCCAGCTGCTCCATCAAAATAGCTCACTATCGTTCCTATCTGCTTGCCTAGTGCTTTCAGCCTCATGTCGCTGGCAAACGAATTTGGAGCACGCGTTGTAATCTCGCCTTCTGCCTGCACACCTTGACTTTCCATATCAAGCTCGACTTTGGTTATCAAAGAGGTGTGTTTCCGTAAGTTTTGCTCACCGCCATATGCAGAGGTCATTTTGGCGATCAGATCGTCGGCGCTGATGAGTGTGCTAGCCGGAAGTCTGCGAAATGTAAACCGTCCCTCTGGTTGGTTAAGAACAATCCCCGCCACATTTCCGGTCGTGTCTCGCGACACATCGATCCAGTAGGTTTCGGGCAAGCCGGGACTTCGAAGTTTATTGGCTTCGTTCTCAACTAATGGGTACGGCGGTTGTCCTGGAACTATTAAACTTACCTTTCCGTCTTTCACACCTATTTCAATTACCTGCTTTGAGCTTTCACTTTCGTAAGAACCAACTAACGGCGCGAGTGGACCCGCATCTGCTATCGCTCCAGACGAACTCGCCTGAGCTGGAGTGCCAGCTTGTTTTGGCAGCACCAGATTGCCCTGAGGCTGTTCGAGGAAAAGCTCGGTCTCCGTTTCTTTACCTTTGATCGGTCGAAATGTTGCGTAGAAACCGGTTGGTGCGGGATCGCCGAGTTTGTATCGACGACCGCCCAGATTCTGGAGCGGGTAAGGCGGTTGACCAGGAACGGTCAGCGTCAACTTATCCTCCTTCATGGTCACTTCGAAAGTTAGACCGGCTGATACAAGTTGATACTTTCCAACTTCCAGTTTTGGATCAGTTGCAGGCGCCAAAGCCTTCTGATCTTCGTTTGCCTTTGGGTCGTTGACGAGGTTCTTCCAAATGGTGTTCATGGCGAAGCTGCCGAGGGAAGAGCCAGTGACGTTGGTCAGCAACACAAAACCAAGCTTCTGATCCGGCATCAATGCAACCTGGGAATTGAAGCCATCGATATTGCCACCATGCTCGACGACCTTGTGTTTGTTCCACTGTCGTAGAAACCAGCCCAGGCCGTAATCAACGGTTCCACCGATGTTTATTTGTTTTGTTATTGCTTCATTGAATTCTTTTTCTGACACGAGACGTTTGCCATTGGCCACTCCGCCCGCCAGCATGAAACGTAACCACTGCGACATGTCGCGGGCATTGGAGTTAATTGCCCCGGCAGGCGCTGCCGCGCGAATCTCACGTTGTGGTAAACGCCTCGTTACTTTTGTGGTCGGGTTATAGTCGTAGCCAAAGGAGAAATCGCTAACCTTCTGCATAGCTTCAGCAGTTGTGTCGCTGGTCTTCATTCCCAACGGCTTGAAAATGCGTAAGTCAATCAGCTTGTCCCAGGTTAAATTTTGAGCGCGCGCGACCGCTTCTCCAGCGGCGGTGTACATGACGTTCTGATACTGAAACTTTTCGCCGAGCTTAGCCGTCGGTTTTGCCATCGCTGCAACTTGAATCAATTCTTCACGATTCAACTGCCCCGTTACCATAGCGAGGTCAGTCCGATTAAGACCGGAACGATGTGCAAGTAAGTCTCGAATCGTAATCTTCGCGTCTGCATCCGGATCGCGAAGCTTAAAGTAGGGCAGAAACTTTTTAGGCGAATCTTCGAGTGAAAGTTTGCCTTCGTCAGCACTCATTAACGCGAGCATTGCCGTAAACGCTTTCGAAGCGGATCCGATCGCGAAGAGCGTGTCAGGGGTAACAGGTAGCTTGCGCTCGAAATCCTTAACGCCCAGGCCCTTCATGTAGATCACCTTGTCGTCCTTAACGATCACAAGTGAGAGACCCGGAATGCCAAGTTCCTGTCTCTTTTGGTCGATTTCCTTTTCGATTGTGGCTAGAGCGTCCGTATAAGGCGAAGAAGCGACGGCAGCGGTCGTCGGCTTGGCGGTTTGCGCTTGAGCCCTCAACGGCGCTGCTACTAAGAGCAGCACTAGCGACAGGGTAAAGAACCGACGGACGAAAGGATTCAGGGTGATCATGTTGGATTTCTCCGAGAAAGAGGCAGATCTGTCAGTAAGTCGAGGTTAATACGAAGGAGGCGCGGCACAGGTTTACGATTCGTCTTCGCTCAGAGCTTCGCGGCTCCTCTCATTCTCCCCAGGCTTCAGCCTGGGGTTGGAGTCCGCTTGAGGGAGCCTCACAAAGTCGTCACCCCCGGTGTTCGACGACATCCGGGGGTGTTGAAACAAACGGGCCAGGTTCTGCCGAATCGGTTCGTTCGCGATCTCTCAGTTTGTGGCTTCAACCGTCCATGTCTCGCCGCTGTTAATCAGCTTCTCCAAATTGCCAGGACCAGATTTCGCGATTGCGGCATCAACCTGATCCACCATCATTTCTTCGTATGTTGCACGTTCGACAGCGCGGAAAATACCGACCGGTTGTGGAAAGTCTGGCTGTTCCATACGCGCCAACATGAACGCCACCGATGGGTCCTTCAAATGAATGTCGTGCACTAGGAGATCGTTTTCGGTGATGCCGTTTTCGCCGATCTTAACAACTTCGGGATGAGCCCCATTCATTCGGATTCCCATGTTTCGATCCTTGCCAAAGATCATCGGCTTACCATGTTCGAGATAGAGCACGCGATCGGATCGCACTGTGCGCTCGGCAAAGTAATCGAATGCGTGATCGTTGAAGATGTTGCAGTTTTGATAGACCTCGATAAATGAGATGCCTTTGTGTTTCGCTG
>JGI10216J12902_100387928_pt1 | contig 10265 bp, 6 predicted proteins | sample KanNatreferecore_FD_12902 | JGI IMG/M metagenome (IMG submission 12902)
GCAGAAATGAAGAAAAAAAATGTGTTTTTAGATGCTACTCTTTTCGTAACACAAGTAAGAGAAAAGATGTTTTATTCGAACCCTGAATCAGTCAACGCTGCAAAGTGGACATACGAGCTTACAAATCTTGCTAATAAAAATGGAGTAAAAGTTATTGCCGGTTCAGACATGATGGGCCTGCCAGGCAGGGATTCTATTTCTAATATTCATGCCGAAATAAAATTATTAGTAACCAAAGCTGGATTTAGCCCCTTAGAAGCGATTCGAGCTGCCACTTATTATAATGCAATGGCGTTAGGAATTGAAAATGATTTAGGTTCTATTGAAGTAGGTAAAATTGCTGATCTGGTTGTGCTTGATGCAGATCCTTCAGTAAATATTGATAATACAAAAAAAATAGCAATAGTGATTAAAAATGGCGTACTGTTTAAAAAATAAAATTAAAAAAAGGTGGCTGAAATTCTTATCAACCATCATTATCATCTCTGCCTGTGCAAGTCCTTTAACCAGCAATTATAAATGGTCAATAGTAACTCATAGTGCAGAATTTAATCCCGGATATAATTTTTCACTATTAGAATTTAAAGACAGCATCTGGCTATTGAACAGGCAGGAAACCTGGAACTCAAAAGACTTGAAACATTGGATGCGGGTAAACACTGATTCTGCCATTAACTCAGTTTTTAATAAATATGTGGTTTTCAAAAATGACTTGTACGCAATTGGTGGTTCTGAAAATTGGACAGAGGGAACAAAAAAAGCAGTTTGGAAATCTATTGATGGACATAAATGGGAAATGTTGAAAATAGATTTGCCCTGGTCTTCAAGGGCTTTTCATTCATGCATAGTTTTTCAAAATAAAATTTGGTTAATCGGAGGGTATGATGGAAAGTATTTAAATGATGTGTGGTATAGTGAGGATGGACAGAAATGGACTTTAGCTACTGCGGGAGCTCCATGGAAAGGAAGGTGTATGCATACGCTTGAAATTTTCAATAATAAACTTTATCTCATTGGAGGCAGAAGAAATATGGAGGGTACAATTGAAAAACTGTTTACTGACGTGTGGTGTACAGAAGACGGAATAAACTGGCAAAAAGCAACAGGGAGAACCTTTAGTAAACGTTATAGCCATGAAAGCATCGTCTTTGATAATAAACTTTGGGTGATTGGTGGAAGTTACTTTTCGCCTAAGAATGATTCCTGGTTTACAGAAGATGGAAATACATGGCATAAGGAGTTAAGCAATGCACCATGGTCCAAACGGTTCGGAGCGGTTTGCATTGTAAGAGATAATAAACTCTACCTAATTGGAGGGAAGGCAGGTCAGGGGAAGTTCAAGAATGATGTCTGGCAACTAGTGACAAAAGCTTCTGATATTAAGGAATGAACCGTACGTCTACAGAAATACTATCGCTCTTGCTAGCATTTATTTCAACTCAAACCCAACTGCCATTACCCTCTCCCATCAAACAAGTTTCCTATTCCTCCAAGCACACTTCCCTCTTCTTTCCGGTGCCAGGTACCATATTCAACTATCCTGCCGGCCAGCCTGCTGATCGGTAATGACTGTATCCATACTTTACCGGGCCCCGTGAGTTTTGCAAAGAATAAGCCTTCGCCCCCAAACAACGCATTCTTGATCCCTTTTACAAATTCAATATCGAATTGCATCGTAGGCGTATAGCCAACCACGCAACCGGTATCCACTTTTAATATTTCTCCTTGCTGTAAATTTTTCTCAATGATAAATCCTCCCGCATGAAGAAATGCCATCCCATCTCCTTCCAGCTTTTCCATGATAAAACCTTCGCCACCGAAAATACCCACACCCAGTTTCCGCTGGAAATGAATACCGACGCTGACACCTTTGGCAGCACAGAGAAAAGCATCTTTTTGAGCAATGATCGTTCCTCCCAGTTCACGAAGATCCATTGGTATGATCTTACCGGTATAAGGAGCAGCAAAACTGACTTTTTTCTTTCCCTGGCCTGCATTGGTAAACGCAGTCATGAACAGGCTTTCCCCCGTAAGCACCCTTTTACCGGCGCTCATCAGTTTCCCTAAAAAACCAGTGGGTTGCTGGGCCGAGCCATCGCCGAAAATGGTTTGCATCTGGATACCATCTTCCATCATCATCATCGCTCCGCTTTCAGCGATCGCCGTTTCATTGGGATCCAGTTCTATTTCGACGAATTGGAGTTCTTCCCCATGAATCTTGTAATCAATTTCGTGGTTGTTACGTGTGGCTGTACTCATAGCTTTAAAGTTTGATCAAAGTTAAGATATGAAAGTTCACGGGCCTTACTGCCAGTAGGCAGGTTCACGGGTTCAAAGGTTCAGGGTTGCCCTGCAATGAGGAAGGGAAGGAGATAATTTAGGTACAAACTGGTAAAATGCCCTTTTCCAGGCCTCTAAAAATGATAAATGGTGCGGTTTACCTGCCGGGATTCCCTTATTTTGGTATCCCCTTAAAAAGTGGACTCCCATTCAAAAAATAATAATATGAAACAACGTTTATTGCTGCTAATCGCCTGCACGCTGTGCCTTGTCACATTCGTGAACGGCCAGACCAAATTGGTGGAAAAAATCACCAAAACTGGTACCGAAATCGTTATCCCCTACGAGAAATATGTATTGTCCAACGGGCTTACCGTTATTGTCCATGAAGATCATAGTGATCCCGTGGTATATGTGGATGTGACCTATCATGTGGGTTCAGCACGTGAAGAGATTGGTAAATCCGGCTTTGCCCACTTCTTTGAACATATGATGTTCCAGGGAAGTGATAATGTAGGCGATGAGCAACACTTCAAGATCGTATCGGATGCGGGTGGTACATTGAATGGTTCAACTAACCGCGACCGCACCAATTATTTTCAAACAGTACCCAGTAACCAGCTTGAAAAAATGCTCTGGCTTGAATCCGATCGTATGGGATTCCTGCTGGATGCGGTGACGCAAAAGAAATTCGAGATCCAGCGCTCTACCGTAAAAAATGAAAAAGGCCAGAACTATGAGAACGTTCCTTATCGCGGTGCCCTCGAAACCCAGTATAAAACCATCTATCCTTATGGCCATCCTTATTCCTGGCTGACCATTGGATATGTAGAAGACCTGAACCGGGTAGACGTCAATGACCTGAAAAACTTTTTCCTTCGCTGGTATGGACCTAATAATGCTGTAATAACTATTTCCGGTGATGTGAAACCCGCTGATGCTTTAAAGCTTGCAGAAAAATATTTTGGTCCAATTCCCCGTGGTCCGGAAGTCAAACCCGTTTCACTGGCTCCCGTGAAAATTGAAAAAGACAGGTATGTTTCTTATTTAGACAACTACGCAAAAACTCCACAGTTGAGTATTACTTATCCAACCGTTCCGATTTATCATAAAGACATGGCCGCCCTGCAATGCCTTTCACAGGTGATCGGGCAGGGAAGGAATTCTGTTTTATACCAGCAACTGGTCAAGAAAAAATTAGCGCAAAACGCTTCGGCCTTCAGCAGCCTCACCGAATTGGCCGGCGAATTCTCAATTTCTATCAGTCCTTTACAGGGCAAGACACTTACGGAAATGGAAATGCTATACCGCGCTGCCCTGGATTCTTTTGAAATGAGGGGTGTCACGGAGGAGGACGTCGCCAAATTTAAAGGCGGGCAGGAAGCGCAGTTGATCAATGGCCTCCAAAGTGTACAGGGTAAGGGCGCGCAACTGGCATCTTTCCAAACCCTGGCCGGTAACCCCAATAAGATTTCCGATTTGCTGAAGATGTATACCTCCCTGACAAAAGAAGATGTTATGGCAGCATACCGCACCTATATCAAAGGAAAAGGCGCGGTTATACTGAGTATTATCCCCAAAGGACAGGAAGCAGCTATTGCTGCAGCGGATAATTTTAAGGTTGACTCCAGCAGTTATACGCCTCCCGACTATGGTTATGCGGGATTAAAATATGTAAAAGCAAAGGATAATTTTAACCGGTCCAAGATCCCGGGCAGTGGTCCAAATCCCACCGTGAAAGTACCTGCATTCTGGAAGAAAGACCTGGCGAATGGAGCTAAAGTGATCGGTACGATGAATACAGAGATACCAACAGTCACTTTCTCGCTGACCATTCCCGGGGGACACCTGGTTTCTGCAGGGAATATGTCAAAAGCAGGCCTGGCAAGTTTTTTTGCGGATATGATGGGAGAAGATACAAAGAATTATACCGCCGAACAGCTCGCTGTTGAATTACAAAAACTCGGCAGTACTATCAATGTGGCCAGCTCGGTTGATGGTATCAACTTCACGATGCAATCGCTGAAAAAGAATTTTGATAAGACACTGGCAATTCTGCAGGAGCGGTTATTCAATCCCAGGTTCACCCAACAGTCTTATGATCGCATCCAGTTACAGGCAGCCCAATACTTCAAGCAACTGAAAGGACAACCTTCAGCTATTGCCAGTAATGTATTTGCCAAAGTGAATTATGGGCCTAATCATATACTCGGTATGAGCGAAGATGGAACAGCAGAAACCGTGAAGAATATTACGCTGGAGGACATTGAAAACTATTACAAAAATTACATTACCTCAATGGATGCAAAAGTTGTAGTGGTTGGAGATATTACAGAAGCCGAAGTATTACCCAGGCTGGCCTTCCTTGATAAGCTCCCGAAGAAAAAAATCGCCTTACCCAAGATCGACGCAGTCCCCGAAATCGATAAAACGAAAGTTTATTTGGTTGATGTACCGAAAGGTGCACAAACGGAATTCCGTGTTGGTTATGCGACCGGACTGAAGTATGACGCTACCGGTGATTATTATAAATCAGTGCTGATGAACTATCCGCTTGGTGGCAGCTTTAACAGCCGTTTGAACCTGAACCTGAGGGAAGATAAGGGCTGGACCTATGGTGCCCGTTCCGGTTTCAGTGGCGATGAATATTCCGGAGATTTCCAATTTAGTTCCGGTATACGGGCTGATGCAACTGACAGTGCACTGTCAGAAGTAATGAGGGAGATCAAAGAATATTCACTCCAGGGTGCGACAGAAGAAGAGCTCACGTTTATGAAAAATGCAATCGGGCAGAATGACGCCCTGCGCTATGAAACAGGACCTCAGAAAGCTACTTTCATTCGGCGTATCCTTGAGTATAACCTGCCAGCTGATTACGTGGATCAGCAAAACAAGATACTGAAAGCAATGACCAAGGAGCAAATCTCACAAATGGCCAAGAAATATCTTAATCCTGACAAGATGAATATATTGTTAGTTGGTGATAAAGCCAGGATATTGGAAGGCGTGAAAAAACTGGGATATAATATTATAGAACTTGATGCGGATGGAAAGCCCCTGGAAAAGAAAGCATTCTAATTAAAATACAAATTATGGGATTGCCAGGTAATAGATACCTGGCAATCTTTCACTCGCAAAAAATTTTTCTAAATGAAATCTGCATTTCTACTGAGCTGTTTCGTAGTTTTTTTATGTGGCGGTGCCATCGGGCAGGCAAAACTTATTGAAAAAGTTACCAAACAAGGGAATGAAATTGTAATCCCTTACGAAAAATACGTATTGCCTAACGGCCTCACACTGATCATTCATGAAGACCACAGCGATCCGGTAGTGCACGTGGATGTAACCTACCATGTAGGCTCTGCCCGTGAAGAAATCGGGAAGTCCGGCTTCGCTCATTTCTTCGAGCACATGATGTTCCAGGGAAGCGATAACGTTGCGGATGAACAACACTTCAAGATCGTATCGGATGCCGGCGGTACATTGAATGGTACCACTAACCGCGACCGCACCAACTATTTTGAAACTGTACCTAGTAACCAGCTGGAAAAAATGCTTTGGCTGGAAGCCGATCGGATGGGCTTTTTGCTGGACGCGGTGACCGTTAAGAAATTTGAGATCCAACGTTCTACTGTCAAGAATGAGAGAGGCCAGCGCCTGGATAATGTGCCATACGGTCTAACTTTTGAAAAACTGGGACAGAACCTTTATCCATATGGTCATCCTTACTCCTGGTCAACCATCGGTTATCTTGAAGACCTGAATCGCAGTGATGTAAACGACCTGAAGAATTTCTTCCTACGCTGGTATGGTCCCAACAATGCAGTGCTCACTATCGGTGGTGATATTAAAGTTGCTGAAGTACTGAAGCAGGTTGAAAAATATTTCGGACCCATTCCCCGTGGTCCGGAAGTAAAACCGGTGGTAGTGCCACCGGTTGTCCTGGGCAGCAATCGTTATACCTCTTATATCGACAACTATGCAAAACTGCCCCTACTGGTAATAGCATACCCAACAGTTCCCCTTTACCATAAGGATATGGCTGCGCTCGCATGCCTGGCACAGGTGCTGGGACAAGGAAAAAATTCAGTGCTCTACCAACAACTGGTAAAGAATCAACTGGCACTGCAGGCAAGTAGTAACAGCCAGATGTCTGAACTGGCGGGCGAATTCGGTTTCCAGATCGTACCGATGCCCGGTAAAAGCCTGGCACAAATGGACAGCCTGTTTCGTGTAGCTCTTGCTGGTTTTGAAGCCCGGGGTGTAACGGACGATGATATAGCTAAATTCAAAGGTGGAACGGAAGCCCAGCAGATCAATGGTCTTCAAAGTGTAAGTGGAAAGGTTTCCCAGCTTGCATCTTTCCAGACTTTTTCCGGGAATCCCAATAAAATCTCTGACCTCATTAAAATGTATACATCCGTAACCAAAGAAGATGTTATGCGTGTATATGATCAATACATAAAAGGCAAATCAGCTGTAATTGTGAGTGTATTGCCCAAGGGACAGGAGAAACAGATCGCGGCCGCTGATAATTTCACGATCGATTCAAGTAATTATAAATCGCCGGACTATGGTTATTCCTCGCTAAAATATACAAAAGCAAAAGATAATTTTGACCGCAGCAAGCTACCGGGTAATGGTCCCAATCCTATTGTAAAAGTTCCGAATTTCTGGAGAAAGGACCTGCCTAATGGTATCAAAATGATCGGTACAGAAAGTAACGAGATCCCAACTGTCACCGTCACGATCACTATTCCCGGGGGACACCTGATGCAAGCCAATGATACCTCAAAGATTGGTCTCGCGAGTGTATTTGGAAGTATGATGAATGAAGACACAAAGAATTATACCGCCGAACAAATGGCTGTTGAATTACAGAAACTGGGCAGCAACGTGAATATCAGCAGCAATTTTGATGGTATTACATTCAGTGTGCAATCGCTGAAGAAGAACCTCGATAAGACGCTTGCACTGGTTGAAGAAAGATTACTCAATCCTAAATTTACGGATGCTGCGTTCAGCCGTATTCAAAAACAAAGAATGGAGGGTTTCAAACAGGCTAAGGCGCAACCGGCATCCGTAGCTGATAATGTGATCGCCAAAGTAAATTATGGGCCGAACAATTTCATGAGCATGAGTGAGAATGGCACCGAGTACACGATCAAAAATCTTGTGATCAAAGATGTAGAGGATTATTATAACAACAATATTACCTCCAAAGGAGTCAAGGTCGTTATTGTAGGTGATATAACCCAGGCGGAGATCATACCACAACTTGCCTTTCTTAATAAACTTCCCAATAAAACTGTTGTACTGCCTAAGATCTCGGCAGCTCCAAAACCCGTGGATAAGACACAGGTCTACCTCGTGGATATTCCAAAAGCCGCTCAGTCCGAATTCAGGGTAGGTTATGCAACTGGTATGAAATATGACGCTACGGGAGATTTTTACAGGTCTCGGCTGGCCAATTATGCTTTGGGAGGTGATTTTAACAGTCGTCTCAACCTGAATTTGCGCGAGGATAAAGGCTGGACTTATGGCGCCCGCAGCTCTTTCACGGCTGATGAATATGGCGGGGATTTCGAATTCAGTTCCGGTATTCGTGCAGATGCTACCGACAGCGCGTTGGTGGAGGTAATGAAAGAACTGAAAAATTACCAGGCAAATGGTATCACTGAAAGCGAACTGGCCTTTATGAAAAATTCACTGGGACAGCGCGACGCCCTGAGTTATGAAACTGGTTTCCAGAAGGCAGGATTTATTGGACGCATCCTGGATTATAATCTGCCTGCCAATTATGTTGATCAGCAGAACAAGATACTGGCCAAACTAACCAAGCAGGAAGTTGACGCCATCGTGAAAAAAACAATTCATCCTGAAAAAATGAATATCCTGCTGGTGGGCGATAAAGCCAAGATACTGGAGGGTGTGAAAAAACTGGGCTATACTATCATTGAACTGGATGCAGATGGCAAGCCTATGGAGAAAAAAGCCTTCTAAACTGAATAATTATTGAATCCCTAAAGCCATCCCGGCCAGTAACCGGGATGGCTTTTTTATTTATCAGTTTTTTTTAACAGTCTCACCCGGTTTTTTTCGAAAAAAAAATTGTTACTTAATAGAACAAAACTCAGCTTATGAAATCTATCTACACGGTTGTATTCACGCTGCTCACCTACCTTTCTTTTTCCCAGAGTTACCTGGGCACCGGCCTTTCCGTCAATCTGCCCCGGCAGCAAATGGCTGAAAACATTGGCTCCCTTCAAAGTGCCACAGCTGAATATATGTACCAGTTACCCCGGCATCTTGACAGGATATTTATCGGGGCTGAGATCGACTGGGGTTTATACGCGAATACTGAAAAGGAGCAGACATTCAATTTTGGCAGTGGTGGATCCACACAAACATGGGTGTATTACAGCAGTTATGCTGTACAGGGAGGATTGACAGCGCGTATTCTCCTGGTAAAGGACAAGAGCATATCCCCTTATGTAAATGGCAAACTGGGTTATTCTGTTTTTTACAGTAATATCTTCGTGGAGGATCCTCATGATGAAGGCGGGTGTAAACCGCTACAACAAAAAAACCTGATCAGTGATGGCACTCTTATGGCAGGATATGGAGGTGGTGTTATGGTAAATACCGGTGCGTTTGTCAGGAATAAAGAGCAACATAATGCCTGGGTCGATTTTAGTATTAATAAAATAAACGGTGGACGCCTGGATTATATCAATACAAAGAGGCTGATCGATGCCAGCTCACCAACACCAGCCGGTACAGATGGTAAGGCATTGAACGTTCGATTCATTAATGCAACCACCCAGGAAATTCACGAACACCAGGTAGCAGAGGTGTATACCACTCCTTTGAGAATGCTGGAGCTAAAACTTAGTTTGATTTTCAGGCTGGACCCTCCTTCCTGCAAAAAACGTTGCAATAAATTCAGATAATATTTCTACTGACTGAAAATTCCTGGTCCCGGAATAGTTGATGTTCGTTGGATTCATCCACAAATATTTTTCGCCGACTAACTTCGGCCTGGATTTGCTTGATCACTGTCTTAGCATTTTCAAATTCCAGGGTCCTGTTTCGCTCTGCCAGCAGTTTAGTATAAATCGCTGTTTGTTCGGATAACAGGTCCATGAGTACTGACCATTCCATTGTATGCATCTCTTCCATGCTAGGCCTTTATATAGGAATTAGTACAAACTCTATGCTATTTTGAAATCATCACACAGCAGCCAGGATACGGGGATATTTTTATACAGCAATCCAAAAATGTGGAGTTTTGCACTTAGAGCACAGAGTTGTCAACTGGTTGACAGCTCTGTGCTGCTTCATTGAACTAATGCACTTAATACCTGTCATTTGTGTCATCCTGTAGGCTCCGGTTGTCAACTGGTTGACAACTCATCTCGCCGGGGCTGGCTTCAACTGCCCCATCCAAACTCTCTTTCCCTGTATCTTCCTCACGGCAAACATTATCCCTACGAATATGAAGAACAACGGGCCCAGGAAACCTAAGAGCGCAATGTACTTGGTGCCATAGAAATTTTTCATAGGTCTCTTCAATCTTTCAGCGATTAAGTACATACTCGGTACCATCACCAGCGTAAGGAAGAATGAAAATATCAATCCGAAAATGATCGTCCAGCTCAGGGGTCCCCAGAATACTACACTGTCACCACCAAAGAAAATATTAGGACGCAAGTGGCTGAATAAACCGGCAAAGTCAATATTGAATCCAACAGCAAGAGGCAATAGACCCAAAATCGTTGCTACTGCTGTCAGCAATACAGGAATGATCCTGATCTTTCCTGCCTGTACAGCGGCTTCACGGGTGCGCATACCGCGACTCCTCAACTCATCTGTAAATTCAATGATCAGGATACCATTCTTGATCACTATACCAGCCAGTCCTACTATCCCGACAAGCAACATAATGGTAGCAATGGTCATACCCGTGACTGCATAACCGATCA
>JGI10216J12902_100792280_pt1 | contig 10264 bp, 8 predicted proteins | sample KanNatreferecore_FD_12902 | JGI IMG/M metagenome (IMG submission 12902)
TCCCGGGCACGCTCGACCAGCCCCCGGTCCGCTGCCAGGTCCCCAAAACGAAACGACGGCAGGCCGCTCTGATCGCGGCCCAGCAGTTCGCCAGGACCGCGCAGCGTCAGATCCTCTTCGGCAACACGAAACCCGTCCGTCGTTTCCGCCAACACTTTCAGGCGCCGCTTCGCTTCGTCAGTTTTGAGGTCGGCCACCAGAATGCAGTGCGACTCGTGCGCGCCGCGGCCAATCCGGCCGCGCAATTGGTGCAATTGCGCCAACCCGAACTGCTCCGCGTTCTCGATCAACATCACCGTGGCGTTTGGCACATCGACGCCGACTTCGATCACCGAGGTCGCGACGAGCACGCGAATGCGGTTGGCGCGAAAGGCGTTCATCACTGCCTCCTTCTCTTCGGTCTTGAGGCGTCCGTGCAGAAGGCCCACCGCGTAAGGGGCGAGTTCCGCCCGCAGCTTTTCGCATTCCCGGACCACGGCTTTGAGCTCGCTCCGGTCCGATTCCTCGACTCGCGGATAGACCACGTAGGCCTGCCGGCCTTCCTTCAGTTTCCCGCGGATGAACTCGAACACTTTCGACAGTTTTTCGGCATCGCGGACGAAGGTCTTGATCCGACCCCGGCCGCCGGGCTTTTCGTCGATCACGGAAATGTCGAGGTCGCCATAAAGCGTCAGACCGAGCGTGCGCGGAATGGGCGTCGCCGTCATGACGAGCAAATGCGGGTAGTTTCCCTTGCGCACGAGTTTCTCCCGTTGCGCGACGCCGAATTTGTGCTGCTCGTCGATGACGACCAGACCGAGGTTGTCCGGGGCAAAGCCGGACTCGATGAGCGCGTGGGTACCGACAGTCAGAGACGCGGAACGGACCGCGGAGCTGGCCGACCCACCTTGTTCGATGTTGGACGTTGGACGTTCGATGTTCGACGTTTTCCTGCTCCCCGTTCTCAATTGGACATCAATTTCCAGCGGTTTGAACCAGCGGTTGAAGGTTTGGAAATGCTGTTCGGCCAGGATCTCGGTCGGTGCCATCAACGCGACATTGTAGCCGCTCTCCAATGCCATGAGGGCGGAACATGCCGCGACGACCGTCTTGCCCGCGCCGACATCGCCCTGCAACAACCGCCGCATCGGCTGCCGGCCTCCCATGTCCTGACGGATTTGACGCAGCACTTTGGTCTGCGCCTCAGTGAGCTTGAATCCGAGTTGCTTGAGAAACGGCCGGATCATCCGGTTATCGCCGGCGCAGGGCAGCGCGCGCGCGTTGGCCTGAAGCCGTTTGCGACGGCGCTGAATCTCGACCTGGAGTTCGAGAAACTCGTCGAGCGCCAGCCTCTGCCGGGCGATCTCCGCGTCCGGCCTCTCTTCCGGGAAATGCAGCAGGTGAATCGCCTGGGCCCGCGTCGGCAGGGGAGGATTCCACGAGGATACTTCCGGCAGCACGCTCATGAGCTGCGGCCATGGCTCCCGGATCTGCGCCTCGCACTGTCCCAGCGCCCGCCAAATCAGCGAGCGCAGCCAGCGTTGGGGCAGTCCCTCGGTTAATGGGTAGACCGGCACGACGCGGTTCAAATGGATGTAGTTTTCTTCGCCGGCCTCGACCACTTCGGTTTCGGGATGATCGATGGCGCGCGGTTTGAGCGAGTTCAGTCTGCCGTACACAAAGACCTCGTCTCCCTGGTGGAAGTATTTCTCCATGAACGGCAGGTTCCACCACCGGCAATGCAGCCGCGCCGTTCCGTCGTCGAGAATGAATTCGAACACCGATCTGGTTCCGCGGCGCCAGCGTTTGAGGCCGAGGGCGACGATGCGTCCGCGCGTGGTGGCCGTCTCGCCGGACTGCAGATCCGCGATGGCAAGGAAATGTCGGCGGTCTTCATGACGCCGCGGGCGGTGCAAAAGGAGATCGCCGACGGTCTGAACCTTCAATCGCGCCAACTGGGCAGCCCGCTCCGCGCCGACACCCCGCAACGCAGTGACAGGCGCATTGAGCGGGGTTGGCACCGAGGCCGGCATGGCGATGGTTATAGGCCGCAACCCGCGAAGGCCAAAGCGGAAAGTTGTTGCATCCAACTTTGAACTTTGAACTTTGAACTTTGAACTTAAGCTAAACACGATGGCCGATGAACCTGAATCCGCGCTCGACCACCTCTGGCAGGAATACGGCGAGGTGTTTCGCGATTTCGACGATCTGACGCTGGCCCGATGGATGGCGCAGACGCTGGGACAGTTGGAAGGCCGCGCCTGGCGTCTTTCCCATCCTCTTATCGGCGCCTATCGACTCGCGGCACAACTGGCGCACGACCGGCAGATCTGGTTGAAGCGACTCGCCTCCCCTCCCGCCGCCTACGTCGAGGCGACTTGTTGCCGAGCGCCGTTGTTGGCCCTGTTGACGCGGGACGTCCTGGAATCCGGCCTCGTCTGCCAGCACTGTTCCGGGACAGCGATCGCGTTTGACGAAATCCCCGCTGAAGCTCAGTCCCCCATCAAAACCTGGGCGGACGAATACGGACCAGTCCACGGCGTCGCGCATTGGGAGGATCGACAGCGGAAAAGCGCCGGCAGTTACGACCGCGCATACGAAAATGCCGCCAAGCAGGCCGAACGGTTGCTGGCGCGCGCAGGCAATCGCATCGCCCCCAAATTGCTCGATTTCTATCCCACAATCGTTTGGGAGGATCAGGACGAATGTCTGGAAGTCCGGCCGGAGGATATTCCGCTGGCCGGCTCTCAATAGCTCTTCGCGTCTCCACACCATGGCGTCCTGGCGTTAAGATTCCGGGCGCTCCTCCCGGCCATCAACAACTCGACTCGCGACGCTGGTAACGGAACGCATCGGATTTAGCCATTGCCTGTGTTTCGCAGCCTGTTAACAATGAAGTATGAAGAGACTGTTCAAGTGGATCTTCCGGCTGCTGCTGTTGCTGGCCGTCCTGGTCGGATTGCTGATCCTGTTTCGCAACAGCATCGTGAAGGCGGCGGCGGAACGGCATATACGGGCCGAGACCGGAATGGACGCGACCATCGGCCGGGTCAGCATCGGCCTGACGACTCCCACCATCACCGTCCAGAATTTCGTTCTGATGAACACCGCGGACTTTGGCGGTTCGCGCTTCCTCGATGTTCCGGAATTTCACGTCGAGTACGATCTGGTCAGTCTGTTGTCACGTCGGTTCCATCTGGCGCTGCTTCGTTTCAATCTCGGCGAGATCCATGTCGTTCAGAACAGGAACGGGAAGACGAACCTTCAGGCGCTCGGCGACCGGAGGAAGCAGCGGAAACGAACCGGGAGTTCCGGCGAGTCCAAGGCCGAATTTGACGGCATTGAGACGCTCGATCTCTCGATCGGCCGTTTTAAGTACACGAGTTACAAGACTCAGACGAATAACCAGGAACACTGGATCGGCGTCAAAAATGAAATCGTCAAGGACGTGAAGTCGTCGAAAGACCTCGAACCGCTGATTGCCCGGATCGCCTTGCAGAAAGGCGTCCCGATGATCGCCGAAACACTCTACAAACAGGGAGCACCCCTGCTGGACGAAGCCACGGGGGAAGTCCAGAAGAAGATTGAGGATCCCGCGCAACCGCTGAAGAACGGGAACAATTGACCGGCGAAATCAGCCCCGGCAGCCACGCGTCGGTTTCCATCATTCTTAACCGCAACCACAGAGAGTGAATTGGCTTTTCGAAGCGACTCCGAATCAGATCTTCACTTTGAACTCCTCACCTCGTTTGAGAGAGAGCGCGAAACCCGCCATCAGTTCGGGGATTCGCTCCAGGTCCTTCAGGCTCACCAGTTCGACCGGCGAGTGCATGTAACGGTTGGGCAGGCTGATCAGGCCGCTCGGAATCCCGCCGCGGGTCCAGAAAATCGCGTCCGTGTCCGTCCCGCTCGTGGACGACATGGCCTCGTGCTGCAGTTTGATCTTCATCTGCTTCGCGACGGCTTCGATGCGGGCCACGACGCCGGGATGATTGCAGCCGCCGTGGGTCAGAGTCGGGCCCTTGCCGATTTTCACGTCGCCGTGTTGTGCCTTGCTGACGGTCGGATAGTCGGTGGCGTGGGTCACATCGACCACCAGCGCAACGTCGGGCTTGAGCGAGTAGGCGATCTGCCGCGCGCCATACAGCCCCGTCTCCTCCATGATATTGGAGACCGCGGAAACCTCCGCGTTGAGCCGGCGCTTGCTGTCGCTCAACAGGCGCAACGCTTCGGCCACCGCGAACGTGCCAATGCGATTGTCAAACGCGCGCGCGATGGCCAGATCGTCGCGCAGCAGCTCAAATTCGTCGGCCAGCGTGATCGGGGCGCCGACGTGCACCAGCGTCTCCGCCTCTTTCCGGCTGCCCGCGCCGATGTCAATGAAGAGGTCGTGTATCTCCGGAATCTTGCGTTCCTTGTCGCCTCGGGCCAGGTGCGGCGCGACGTTTCCCACCACGCCTTTCACCGGCCCATTGCGCGTGTGAATGACGACGCGTTGCGCCTTCGTGATCGCGGCGTCGATCCCGCCGAGTTTGCGAACGTAAACAAAGCCATCATCGTCGATGAAGTTGACCGTCATCGCGATCTCATCCGCGTGCGCCGCCAGCATCAGCCGCGGCGAACCGCCTTTATTCAACACGGCGACGCAATTGCCGTAGGCGTCGGAGAAGGTCTCCTGGGCAAAATCCTTGGCGTAGTCGAGCCACACGCGCTGGCCGCGGGCTTCGTGGCCCGAAGGGCTCGGGGTGTTGACCAGCCTCCGCAGGAAATCGAGCGACTGTTGGTGCATGGGGCAGATTATGAAGTTCAAGGATCAAAGATCAAAGTTCAAAGTTGTCCGCGACGTGTTCCGCGGCATCTCAAATCTTGCGCCGCACAGATATTCGGCCGACTCCTTCCCCTGCCCTCTCCCTCGGCCGGAACGATTCAGTCGAATAAGACGCCGCTTCTGGGGCCTGGAAGGCCGCGCGCCGGACTTTTGAGGGAATTGTCCCTGACGACCCGTGCAGGTCCGTCGCTCCTCGACACTCATCGCCTTCTCTGCTACGAACTCGTCGTGCATCGCGAGTCTCTGAAATCAGTCAGCCGCCTCGTCGTGAAGCTCGGCACCGGCGTGCTGACCGACAGCCGGAAACAACCCGACCTCGCGCAGATGGAGCAACTCGTCGCGCAAGTCGCCGCCCAGCGGAAGGCCGGGAAAGAAGTGGTCCTCGTGACCTCGGGCGCCGTTGGCGCGGGCATGGGCGCGCTTGGCTACGAAAGACGGCCATCGGAGCTGGCCGGGTTGCAGGCGTGCGCGGCCGTCGGCCAATCGCGGCTCATGGCCACTTACGAAAAACTGTTCTCCCAATTCGATCTCCACGTCGCCCAGGTGTTGTTGACTCACGAGGACCTCCAGCATCACGAGCGGCATCTCAACGCGCGCAACACGCTCGTGACCCTGCTCGGCCGCGGGGTGATTCCCGTTATCAACGAAAACGACGCGGTGTCGTTCACCGAGCTGAGATTTGGCGACAACGACCGGCTTTCCGCGCTCGTGGCCTGTCTGTTGCCGGCGGACCTGCTCGTCATTCTCACGACGGTGGACGGCGTCATCGAAAACTTCGGCAAAGCAAACCCAAACACCATTTCGGTCGTGGAGCAGGTTGACGAACGGTTGGAAACGCTTGCGGGCGGGACGGACAGCGCGACGGCGGTGGGCGGCATGGCCACCAAGATTCAGGCGGCCAAAATGGCGACCCGTTCCGGCATTCCGCTGGTGATCGCTTCAGGAAAGAAAAAGAATGTGCTCGCCGACATTCTCAGCGGACAGGATGAAGGCACATTGTTTGTTCCCGCGCCGAACAAACTGAAGGGCCGCAAGCGTTGGATCGCTTTTTTTCATCATCCCCAGGGAGCGCTGTTTGTCGATGAAGGCGCGAAGAGGGCGTTGCGGGAGAAAGGCAAGAGCCTCCTGCCGCCCGGAGTTGCGCGGTGCGAAGGGGAGTTTGCCGCGGGCGAGGTCGTGCGCATTTGTGACCTCGATGGAACCGAGTTCGCCCGCGGGATCGCCGACTTCAGTTCCACTCAGATCAAGGCGCGTGAACTTCAACGCGTGGAGGTCGTGCACCGGGATAATCTGGTTGTCCTCTGAAATTCGTCTTCCGCAAGCAATGCTGACCAAGCAGGCATCGCGATCTCTGGCGAAGAAACCTCTGCCGCAGATCAGGAAAAGCCTGGTGTCCGTGTCCGAGGAAGACCTGCGCGAGTGGGTTGAACGGCTCGCTGTGCCGCGCCACTTCGAGCTGGAACAGCAGGAAAACAAAAACATCGCCTTGTGGATTGCAGCGAAGTTTCAGAGCTGGGGCTACCAGGTGGAACTGCAGGGACCGTGGTGGAACGTGGTCGCGATGCCCAGAGAGGCTGCCACCGGGCCGATGGTGCTGGTCGGCGCGCACTATGACAGCGTGGGCGGTTGTCCCGGGGCCGACGACAACGCCAGCGCGGTTGCCGCGATGCTGGCGTGTGCGAAGGCCTGCGCCACTGTTCCGGGTCGTCCGGCGGTCGGTTTCGTTTCGTTCAACCGCGAAGAGGAAGGAATGCTGGGCAGCCAGGATTTCGTTCAATGGCTGACCTCATCTTCGCGTGTGCCCGTGAAATGCGCCCACGTCCTGGAAATGGTCGGCTACGCCTCAGATGAGCCCGGCTCCCAGCGCATTCCGCGCGGCCTGCCTGTGCGCGTTTCGGACAAAGGAAATTTCCTCGCGCTGCTGGCCAATCGCGGTTCGTACCGTGTGCTCAGCACCGTGCTCACCCAGGCCAGCACCTATCTGCCGGGGTTTCCGGTCGTCGGACTGCGCGTGACCCTGGGAATCGAGAACTATTTTCCCGTCCTGCTGCGTAGCGACCACGCTCCCTTCTGGCAGCGCCGAATTCCGGCGATGATGTGGACCGACACGTCCGAGTTCCGCAACCCGTTCTACCATCAGCCGGGAGACAAGCCGGCGACGCTCAACTTCGCGTTTCTCCGCTCCGTCACGCAACTGCTCGTCGCCTCGGTCCTGTCAACGTGAGGATCCGCCTTTCGCCATGAAAAAAAACAGCGCTCTCAACGACCTTCTCAAAGTCATGGCGCGTCTCCGTTCCCCGACCGGCTGCCCGTGGGACCGCGAGCAGGACCACATGACCCTGCGCTATCATGCCGTCGAGGAAGTCTATGAATTGATGGACGCCATCGAGGCCGGTGACGACCACGAGATGATGGAAGAACTCGGAGACCTTCTGTTGCAAGTGGTCTTTCACTGCCAACTGGCGAAGGAACGCGGCGCTTTCGATTTCGAGCGGGTTGCCCGGCACATCACGGACAAGCTGATCCGTCGCCATCCGCATGTCTTCGGCAATCTCAAAGTCAAAAACGTGGACCAGGTCTGGGCGAACTGGGAAAAGATCAAGAAGGCGGAAAAGCACGGCACCCGGCACGCTCGCGCATCCGCGGTGGACGGCATTCCCAAACACCTCCCCGCCCTGCTGCGCGCGCAAAAACTTTCGAAGAAGGCGCGCAAGGCGGGCCTCCTTAAGGTTATCCTCGAACCTGCGTTCGGTGGGAAGCGCCTTCGGAAGGCTGACGTTGCGCTCCTGCTGTTCCAGTTTGCAGAACTGTGCGAAACCCGCGGCTGGTCAGCCGAGGAATTGTTGCGGGCAGAAACGAAGAAAAAAGAGAGGGCTCTTCGGCGGAGGGAAAAATCCAATTGCTCGTGACTTCCGCGGCTTTTCTAGTGACAGCCGACCTCTAACCACTGACAATTTTGCCATGACCGATCCGCGTTTCAAAAAACTGGCGAAGCTGCTCGTCGAGTACTCGACCGCGCTGAAAAAGGGCGAACGCGTTTTGCTCGACCTGGTCGATGTGCCCGACGAATTCTCCGTCGAGTTGCTGCGGGCCGCGCGCGCGATTGGCGCGACGCCGCTGGTTGAAGTGCGCCACACGCGAATCACTCGCGAAATCCTTCTCGGGACAAACGACCGGCATGCCACGCTGGTGCGCGACCTCGAGATGTTCCGTATGAAGAAAGTGCAGACGTACATCGCCATCCGTGGCAGTGCCAACGCCAGCGAGACGTCGGACGTGCCGGGCGACCTGATGGCGCTTTACTCCAAGGCGCTGCGACCCGTCCTGAACTATCGCGTGAACAAAACGCGCTGGGTCGTGTTGCGCTGGCCGACGCCCAGCATGGCGCAGTTGGCCAACATGAGCACCGAGGCGTTCGAGGATTTCTACTTCGACGTCTGCACGATGGATTATCGCAAGATGGCCCGGGCGATGGTCCCGTTGCAGAAGCGGATGAAAAAGGCCGATCGCGTGCGCCTCAAAGCGCCGGGCACCGACCTCGCCTTCAGCATCAAAGGCATTGGCGCCCAGCCGTGCGTCGGACTGCGCAATGTCCCCGATGGCGAGGTTTTCTCGTGCCCGGTCAAGGATTCGGTCAACGGCGTAATTCAATTCAACACACCAACCCTTTATTCGGGCACGAAGTTCGAAAACGTGCGGTTGGAATTGAGCGACGGTAAAATTCTCAAAGCCACTTCCAGCAACACGAAACGTTTGAACGAGATTCTCGACACCGACGCCGGCGCCCGCTACATCGGCGAGTTCTCGCTCGGTTTCAACCCCCATATCCTGCAGCCGATGTGCGACACGTTGTTCGATGAAAAGATCGCCGGCTCGCTTCATTTCACACCGGGCCAGGCGTACGAAGTGTGCGACAACGGCAATCGCTCGGCCGTGCACTGGGACATGGTGCTGATCCAACGCAAAGAATGGGGCGGCGGCGAGGTGTGGTTTGACGGCGAACTGATCCGCAAGGATGGCAGGTTTGTGCCGAAGGACCTGAGAGCGTTGAACCCGGAGAAGCTGAAGTAGCGATCGATTCTTAATCCCCGATCGTAATCTTACTATTGATCCTGACTCCGGTCGCAAGGAGCGGTTATGATCAGGATTAGCAGTGCGATTGGACGGCGGATCGAAGGCGGGAAACCGATTCGTTCCTTGCTTGCCGTTTGGCTTCTAAGGTAAGAAGACAACCGGTCCCGGCAGTAGAAATATCTGTCATGAACGCAGCAAATGCTCCTGTGACGCGACACGGGTTCGGTCAGACCATGCGGCCGGACGCCTGGTGGGTCCAGCCACTGCTCGTTTTCGTGGGGCTTTCTACGTTCATCGCTTACTCGACCTGGGCGGCGTTTCAAGGCGCGCATTACCGCTACGGTTCCTATCTCTCGCCGTTTTATTCTCCCGAATTGTTCGGCGATCCTTTACACGGTTGGTTCGGCGCGAAGCCCGGTTGGTGGCCGGCGTGGCTGCCATTCTCCCCAGCCCTCCTGATCCTCTGGGCACCCGGCGGATTTCGCCTCACCTGTTATTATTACCGCGGCGCTTACTACAAGGCGTTCTGGGCCGATCCCCCTTCCTGCAGCGTCAGCGAACCGCGCAAGAATTATCGCGGCGAGAACTCGTTCCCGTTGATCATGCAAAACATCCACCGTTATTTCATGTACCTGGCGCTGGTTTTCCTGGTCTTTCTCGCGCACGACGTCTGGAAGGCGATGTGGTTTACCGATCCGGTGACCACGAAGGTTTCCTTCGGCATCGGCGTCGGGACCCTTGTCCTGGCCATGAACGTCGTTTTCCTCGGCGGTTACACGTTCGGCTGTCATTCGTTCCGCCACCTGGTCGGCGGCGGGATCGACCGATTGTCCGAAGCGCCGCTTTGCCAGAAGACCTATCGCTGTGTGAACTGTCTCAATCGCCGCCACATGCTGTGGGCGTGGATGAGCCTATTCTGGGTGGGCTTCTCCGACCTTTATGTGCGGCTTTGTTCGATGGGCGTCTGGACAGACTGGCGGGTCTTTTGAGCGCTGCCTGGTTTTGAATGCCGAAAGACCAAATCTGAATGACGAAGCACGAATGACAGGTGACCCGGAAATGCACGCACGTTGTTCGTCATTCGGATTTTGTTGTTCCCTGGTCATTCGTGCTTCGTCATTCGTCATTTCACCCGATGCCTGAATACCCAACTCTCGAATACGACGTGCTGGTGATTGGCGCCGGCGGCGCGGGACTGCGCGCCGCCATTGAAGCGTCGGTTGCCGGCGTCAAGGTGGGGCTCGTGTGCAAGTCACTCCTCGGGAAGGCGCACACCGTGATGGCGGAAGGCGGCATCGCGGCCGCCCTCGGGAACGTCGACGACCGCGACAGTTGGAAGGTGCACTTCGCCGACACGATGCGCGGCGGCCAGTACGTCAACAA
>JGI10216J12902_102387753_pt1 | contig 10264 bp, 8 predicted proteins | sample KanNatreferecore_FD_12902 | JGI IMG/M metagenome (IMG submission 12902)
CGTCGGAGTGTGGATAGTGTCCGTCTGCGTTCCAACGACCGGCTTCTCAACCTGGTACTCTCCCTCTCCCGTCTTCTTGCAAGCCGAGATCGAGACAACGGCCAGCACGGCCGCAACTGCTGCGAACTTGCGCACGAGACGTCCTCCCCCTCCAAAAAAGTGTGTTCGCCGGAAGGCCCGGCAACATCGCCAATGAAACTCAATCCTCGAACGCCTCGCGCTGCATCTTTCGCACGCGCCGAAGCTCGTACACCTGTGCTACTTCGCCGCCAATGATGAAGATGAAAGAGGCGTAGTAGACCCAGATGACCACAATAACCAATGCAGCGACCGTGCCGCTATAGAACGAACCAGGGTTGAAGGACCTTACATACGCCGAAAACGCACGTTTTGCCACCTCGAGCAACACGCTGGTGAAGAGCGACGCGATCAGCGCCTGCTTCCAGCGAATTTTCCGGTGCGGGAGAAACTTGTACAGACAAAAGAACATCGTCGCGATAAACGAGAATGCGAGCAACTGGCCAAGGTTGTACTCGACCTGTCCCATCAGCTCCCTGCGCAGCCCGAGGTCCGCCAACACCAGAACGCCACGCGTCGTTGCGATCGCCAGATACGCACTGAGGGACGTATAAGCCACGAGCAACAGGCTGGACACCAGGGTCATCTCGATGTCGAAGATCTTGCCGGCGATTATCCCCCGATCCGTATCGATGTCGAAAATCGCGGCCAGCACCGTCCGCAGCGAACCGAACAATCGCGTCGAAAACCAGATGAAGCCGATGGCGCTGTAGATACCGAGCGCGCCAGTTCGCTTGATGACCTCGTTCAGAATGTTCGCGGCGGGGCCGGAGTCACCGGGCGGATGCGGGGGAAGAAACTTGTCGACAATCTGCAGTACCTCCGCCGAGGTAGTATCCGGGGACTGATTCAGCAGATAGACGAGGCCGGTGGCCAGCAGCAGGAAAAACGGCACCGCGGCGAGCAGAATGTTGAACGCAATTCCACCCGCCAGAAAAAAAACGTTGTCTTCGCCGCTGTTGTCCCAGACTCGCTTCGCGTAGTCGCGGAGGAGCCAACCAAGCCGGGCCGCGAGCCCGCGCTGAGGCACTAGCTGTCTTTGTAGGCCGCTTTGCTCTCGGCGATGCGCTCCTCCAGCTCGCCGCGCGCTTCACGCGCCGCAGCCCGCCCTGCATGGAACGCGTTCGACACTCGCCTTCTCTTGTCATCGACCGCGTCGAGTGTCGCCTCGATACGCTCCTCAACGCTGGCACGAACTTCCTTGAACTTGTCGGCGACCGTGCCGCTCACATCTCCGACAAAATCCTGCGCTGCGTCCTGGGCACGGCGGGCGCTACGCGCGATGCCGCGACGGGTTTCCTCGCCACTCTGCGGAGCAAACAGAAGCGCCGCACCAGCGCCAAGCGCGAGACCAATCAGGAAGGGACCGATTCCCGTCTCGCGCCTCTCGACGATGACGTAGGGCCCGACCTCGTAGGGCTCGTCGTCTTCGTCGTACCAGTCATCCTCGTCCGTTCGCGTTCTCCATCTCATTAGCGCTTCCTCGCTTTTGACTTGGGCGGGGGAGCCGAAGCCTTCGCGGGAGACTTCGACTTACCAGCCTGCGATGCCGACTCGGCGTTTCTCGAAACAGCCTGCGCGCCATTGGCCGCGCTTCCGGTCGGTTGGGTGGCGGCAGCGGTTCCGTTTAGCAGCGATGAAATCTCCGCACGAACATCGGCAGGGGTCATTCCAACAATGGTCGCGGCACGCGTGTAGTCGCCGTTAGTCGACGCGAAAGCGCGAAGCACGAGCTGCCGCCGAGTGTCGGCCAGTGTCGCGCCAGGCGGCACGGTAATAGGCATCGGGATTTCACTTCCGCGACGCAAGTGTCGCGGCATGATGTCGGCGGATTTGATTTTGTCGCCGCGGCTCATGATGACAGCCCGTTCCACGGCGTTCTTCAGCTCGCGCACATTTCCCGGCCAGTTGTAGGAGAGAATCCACTCCCACGCCGCGTCGTCAAATCCTGATAGAGGCTTCCCATTCTGCTCCGCAAACCGGGCAAGAAACTCGTTGGCGAGCAGCTTGATGTCGCCGAAGCGCTCGCGCAGAGGCGGCAGAAACAGCTCGACGACGGCAAGACGATAATAGAGATCCTCGCGCAGATCGTTTTCAGAGAGAGCCTTCTGCACATCGCGATTGGTCGCTGCCACGATGCGGATGTCGACGTCGATCTCCTTCTTGCCACCCAGGCGTCGAATTGTCCTCGACTCGAGAGCGCGCAGCAGCTTGACCTGGATGTCGGAAGGCATCTCGGCGATTTCATCGAGGAAGATCGTACCACCGTCCGCCATCTCGAACGCGCCCGGCTTCTCGTTGACAGAGCCGGTGAACGCACCCTTCTCGTGACCAAACAGCTCGTTCTCCAGAATGTCCTTCGGCAAGGCAGCGCAGTTGAGCGCGAAAAAGGGTCCCTTCGCCCGCTCACTCTTGGCATGAATGGCACGGGCTACCAGCTCCTTACCGGTTCCGGATTCGCCGAAGATCAGCACGCTGGCTGTCGACGGAGAGACCGCCTCGATGATCTGGTAGACCGCCCGCATTTCTTCCGACTGTCCGGTCAGCTCACCGTAATGCGTCAGGCCTTCGAGCTTCGATGACAGCTCGCGATTCTTTTGCTGGACGTTGAATTTGTCGAGCGCTTTTGGAATGAGCGCCTTCAATCGATTCAACTTGTCGGCAGTGAGCGGCTTCTCGACGTAGTCGTATGCGCCCTCACGCATCGCCTGCACTGCGGAGTCGACGGTCGCCTGGCCGGTGACGATAATGCACTCGGTTGGAATAGCGCGGTGCTGCAACTCCTTGAGCAGCGCCAGCCCGTCCACCTTCGGCATCTTGAGATCGGCGAGCACTACGCCGAACGCCTCCGCCCCGAGCTGATCGAGCGCTTTCTGACCATCGACAGCGACCGCCACCTCGTATCCTTCATCGCGAAGTATCGCGCTCAAGCCTTCGGTGATCGACCGATCGTCGTCGGCGATGAGTACCTTGGCGTGCTTAGTGTCAGTCTTTGGAATGGGCTGTTCCTTGGGACAAGATGGTTAATATAACTCTGTGGTCGTCCTGCTCGACGCCGACACCGATACGACTCGCCAACCGTTCGATATCGGACACAAGCGCGGGCGCCGCGTCGCCGTAAATCATTAGCTCTATTCGACTTCCCGCGCCATGGCGGCCTGGCGATTTGAGGGTGCCGGCTGCCTGCGCATTCAACACTGAGTTGACCAGGGCGAGCAGTCCATCTGTCAGCGCGCTCGCCTCACCAACCTGGGTCATTGCGTGTTCCGCGAACGACGCCAGACTGCGGGCCGGTGTCTCCCCGGCTGATCTGCTCCTTACAACCTCAACATTTACCGCGACGCCGTTCAAAGCGTTCCGGATCTCGTGCCCAGCCCGCCGGATTACCTCACGAATTGCCTCTGGAGCCTCTGTTGGTCGGCGACGAGCGTCAGTCACTCAGATCCGCGTCGTCAGGCGCCGCCTCCACTACCGCCAGATCTGGATGCGGCTGCGGCTTGTGCTGCTCGACCGGTCGAACGAAGCGATCGACAACGTCACGCGTGTTGGCCACCGCCAGCTGCGTGAAGAGAAAGCTGAACTTCTCTTCGTACGCTCTGGCAAGCCGATTCTTCACATCTGCCGGCAGATCCCAGAATCTCTTCTTGAACGGTCCGAGCGCTTTCTTCCTGGTCTTGTAAAAGAATTGCTCGTCGGTATCGGTCGCCTTGCGCTCGTCCTTCGCATTCTGTCTGAGCCACTCGTAAATCTCCGTGCGGAGCGCCTCCGGGAGGTTGTCGTACAACATCGTCTGGAAGTTCGTAGCGAGGTGTATCTCGGAAGTCTCGGTGCGTGGGAAATTGTGAAACGCATTGTCGGGCAGTGTGGAAGCGCCGTGCTGGACGGCGCCGGCCAGCCCGTATTTCTCGCGCGCGACCTTCGACAGGCGCGCCAGCGTATCGAAATCGATCTTTACGTCGGCAATGCTGCCGTCGGCGAGAACCACCCCGCCGTGGGTAGTTCCAGACTGAACGCTGATCTTGGAGAGACTCTCAGTACCAGGCGAGCGCTTGGTCAGCGTTTCATTGAATCCGTCCATGTAGGTCACCAGCTCTTCGACGGTGGAATTCTGGGTGCCTACTTCGCCGATCTCGCCACCGATCGAGATAGTCACGCCTTCTGGCTGCAGCTCCCTTACCGTCAGAGCGAGCTCGACCGCCTGCTCGTAGTTGGTGCGCTGCTGTTCCTTCAAAGTGGGCTTCGAAAGATCGACCAGCGTGGAGGTGTCCACATCGATGTTGTAGAAGCCCGCCGCGATTGCTTCGCGCGCCAGCTGCTTCACGCCGTTTACCTCGGTCACAGGATCGACGGCGAACTTCTTGGCGTTGACCTGAAAATGATCGCCTTGAATGAACACTGGACCGCGAAAGCCCTCGCGTAGAGCTGCCGCCAGCATCACCGCGACGTACTCGGCGGGTCTCTGGTCCGTGTAGGCAATCTCGGAGCGGGCGATTTCCAGTATGAGTGCTCCGACCTTGAGCTTGATCGCGGAGCGAAAGAGCGCGCGGCCCGTGTCGTAGGACATCCCGCGGATGTTCATCGCGGGTACGGTGAATCCACCGCACTCACCGCGGCCCCGCGCCAGATACAGATCGTGGATCGAGGCGGGTTGGACTCCGATTGCCTGGCCGATCTCCCAGATCAACCAGCGCGCATCGTCCCGGTCGTCGGGCTCTCCGAATACAGCGGTGTAGGCAAGTTTGTCCATCGCCGGAGAGGCGATGGCAGACTCGTCGTGAACAGTGAGGCGTCCGTCCAGGACGCTTATTGCTTTACTGAATGGATTGGCAAACATGTTACTGAGAAACTAAGCGGGAAGCGGGAAGAGGGAAGCGGGAAGAGGGGAGGGGGCGACGGGGTACTATTGCCCTTCCCTCAGACGATCCAGCGGGGATCGGATTTCGGCAGCGAGTCCCATTCCTTTCTGGCCGCGTCGGCACCGGGACGGCCCAAAAGGGCGTAGGCGAACTGCTTTCCCAGCTCGACGCCCGGCTGATCGAACGCGTCGATTTCATACAGCTGCCCAGCGTACGCGGTCGCGATCTCGAGGAACATCATCAGCTCACCAACGTGGGACGGATCTACGCGATCGAGGTGAATGGTCATGTTTGGGCGCCCGCGCTTGGCAAGTGCGCCGGCAGTCGCCCGCTGCTCGACATCGATCAGCTCACCAAGGGTGTGGCCGGTGAGGTATCCGAGCTCTTTTACATCCGGGAACCCGGCGGGAATCTTCACATCAGTTCCCTTCACCCTCACAGATACGAAGGTGATGGTCTTGTTGGCCGGACCTTCCATGAACAGCTGAACCTGCGCGTGTTGGTCGGTGGCGCCGAGCGCCGGCAATGGTGTCGAGCCGACAGACGTGCCGTCCGGCCGCGTCTTCCCCAGACTCTCAGCCCATAGCTGGACCACCCAGCCAGCAATGTCCCGCAGCGGGTCCGAGTACGGCATGAAGACGGCGATCGATTTATCCAGCTCAGTGTGCGCCAGCCATTGAAGCATCGCATAGACGCCCGCCGGATTCCCGTTGAGATCCGGATTGTCGCAACGCCTCGCCATCGCCGCCGCGCCTTCGAGAAGGGATTTCACGTCGATCCCGACAAGCGCGGCCGGTAACGTTCCAACCGGAGTCAGAACGCTGCATCGCCCGCCGACGTTGGGCGGAATGTCGAGAGCGGGCACGTTCAGTCGCTGCGCCAGCGGACGCAGAGCGCCCTGTTTCGGATCGGTTACGAAGACGAATTGCTTGGCCACGTCGAGCTTCGCCGACACGATTCGATCGTGCACGATGAGAAACTGCGCCATCGTCTCGGCGGTCCCGCCCGATTTCGAGGTGACGACAAAGAGGGTGCGGGCGAGCTGAAGCCGCTGGAGCAACGCAGCGATCGTCTCGGGATCTACGTTGTCGAGCACGTGCAGCCGCGGAAATCCACTCCGCGCTTTCTCATCCAGCATGTTCCAGCCACTGGGGCGCAATGCCGTGCGTAACGCAATCGGCCCAAGCGCGGACCCGCCGATCCCGAGGATCACAACATCGTCGTATTTGCCACGCGCGGCGGCTGCAAATCTCGTAACCTGATCCAGCAGGCCGCGGTCCGCCGGCAGATCGACGAATCCAACAGCGCCGGAGGCTCGCAACGAATCGAATCCCCGCTTGGCGTCCGCGAACTGCTTCCCTGCCGCGCCCCACGTTCTCTGATCGATCCCCCCTGGGGAGATCATCATGTTGGAGTAGTCGAGTTCGAGTCCCATCAGTTGATCGGGATGGTCAGCCCATCGAATGCAGGTGCGATACCGCTGGGCAGCTCTTTCTCGAGGTCAGCGTGGGCAGTGCGGTGAGTCAGATGCGTGAGCCAGGTCTGTCTCGCTCCGACGCTCTGTGCAGCGGCAACGGCCTCCGACACGCTCAGATGCGTCGGGTGCGGTGTACGGAACAAGGCATTGAGGACGAGAACATCGACACCGCGAAACGCGTGCACTGCATCTTCCGGAAGCTCCTTCGCGTCGGTGATGTAGCCGAGGTTGCCGATGCGGTATCCGTACACCGAGACTGGACCGTGCGGCACCGTAATGGGGGTGACGTCGATGTCTCCAATACGGAAGCTTTTTCCAGGCGGCACCGGGCGCGCGCGTCCTTCAGGCTTGCTGGTCCCGGGAAGCGGTCGGATGGAATCGTCGAAGATGTACGCGAATCTCTTGGCCAGTCGCGACATCACATCCGGCGGTCCGTACATCTCGATCGGCGCATCGGTTCGATCAGACAGCGCGCGGACATCGTCTATTCCCTGGACGTGGTCGGCATGATCGTGCGTGAAGAGAATTGCATCGACACTGCTGACGCCGGCATTGATCAACTGGAGTCGCAGCTCCGGTGGTGTGTCGATCAGGATTCGCGTGCCGCCATCAGTCTCTACCAGCGCACCCACTCGTGTTCGGCGATCTCGCGGATCCGTCGACCTGCACACTTCGCACGTACATCCGATCTGTGGGATGCCAAAGCTTGTTCCTGTCCCCAGGAAGGTGAGCTTCAGACCGTCTCCACCTTGAGCAGATTGGTTGTTCCCGGCATGTCGAAAGGGACACCCGCTGTGACGATGATGCGGTCGCCATTCGATGCCAGCTCTCTAGTGGCGACAACGGTCTTGGTTTGCTCCATCATCTGGTCGTAGTCGGTGCAGTGGGGCACGAGCTCTGGCACCACGCCCCAGACGAGTGCAAGCTGGCGATACGTCCTCGGCTCGTCGGTGAGGGCGAGAATCGGAACGGGTGGCCGCTTCGACGATACCACGCGCGCCGAGAACCCGCTCTTGGTGAAGACTGCGATCAGCGGCGCGCCCAACATGCCCACCGCGGCTACAGTTGCTGCCGCGATTGCACCCTCAGTAGTGACCACACCGTCGGCCTGTTCCGCTCCGGAGAACGGCGCCACCGGCGGATGCGTCTCGATTTCCTTGATGATGCGCGTCATCGCCTCAACCGCCAGGCGCGGGTAAGCGCCCGCTGCTGTCTCTGCTGACAGCATCACGGCATCGGTTCCATCCATGATGGCGTTGGCGACATCGCTCGCTTCAGCGCGGGTCGGACGGGGATGCTCGATCATCGATTCCAGCATCTGCGTCGCTGTAATCACCGGGCGTCCGTACCTGTTTGCCAGCCGTATGATCCGCTTTTGCGCGCCCGGCACTGCTTCGAATGGCAGCTCGACCCCGAGGTCACCGCGCGCGACCATCACGGCGTCGGTGGAGCGGACGATCGCGTCAATGTTGTGCAGCGCGACATCCTTTTCGATTTTCGCCACCACGAGCAGCCATTTCGGGATCAGCTTTCGCAGCGACTCGATGTCCTCGGCTCGGCGAACGAAGCTGAGGGCGAGATAATCCACTTGCTGTTCGACGGCAAACCGAATGTCGGCTGCATCTTTTTCGGTGATGGAAGGGGCTGAAACCTGAATGCCCGGAAGGTTCAATCCCTTGTGGCTTTTCAGCTCGCCGCCGTTGAGAACGCGCGCCTTTACCCGGCCATTTCCCACATCGAGTGTAACGAGCTCGAGCAATCCATCATCGATCAGGATTCTGTCACCGACGTGGACGTCGGTCGCGAGCTGGTCGTACGTGACCGGTATCTCACCGTTCTTTGCCTGGCTTTCAGGGACGAGCACGAAGTCTTCACCGACCTTGAGCGTGATCGGGTCGGCCAGGTCTCCGACTCTGATTCGTGGGCCCTGCAAGTCGCCAAGGATGGCGATCGGCCTTCCGGCTGCGTCCGCCAGGCGGCGAACAGTTGCAATCGTCGCCACGTGCTGCTCGTGAGTTCCGTGAGAGAAATTCACGCGAGCGACGTTCATGCCGGCCTCGATCAGCCCGCCAATCGTTTCATCGGTGGCGGTCGAGGGTCCCAGTGTGCAAACGATCTTCGTGCGAGGAGTGTAGATGCCCGTCACTTCCCGCCAGGTGCAAGTGAGCCGACCTTCGCCTCGAGCCCCGCAATGAGCTCGTCAAACGATTTCTGGAAGCTTGCGATTCCGTCCACCAGCAGCTTTTCGGTGACTTCTTTAATCGAGATTCCAACCGCTTCGATCTCCTTCAGGAGACCTTCCGCTGCGGCAACTTTTTTATCGACGGTTCTGTCGATCACACCGTGATCGCGGAATGCCTCGATCGTAGCAGGTGGCATCGTGTCGACGGTGTTCGAACCGATCAACTCTTCAACGTACATCACATCGCGGTATTCCGGATTCTTGGTGCTGGTGCTCGCCCAGAGCGGGCGCTGCACCCGTGCGCCCTGAGCCGCCAACGCTTCCCAACGCGGGCCGGCAAACTTCTGCCTGAACAATCTGTAAGCGAGCTTGGCGTTGGCGATCGCCGCGCGCCCCTTCAGCAGCTTGAGGCGTTCCTTCTCCCCCGGTCCAGCCTTGGCGATCAACGCGTCGAGGCGCTTGTCGACTTCGGTGTCGACTCTGCTCACGAAGAAGCTGGCGACCGAGGCTAGCCCATCGATCGGCTGCCCGGCCTTGATCCGATCCTCGAGCCCGGCCATGTAGGCATCGATCACACGCTCGTGAGCCTGAAGGGCAAACAGGAGCGTGATGTTGACGTTGACGCCTTCAGCGATCAGACGGCGCACTGCGACCGCACCCTCGATCGTGCCGGGCACCTTCACCATTACGTTCGGGCGATCGACTGTCTTCCAGAGGCGACGTGCCTCCTCCACCGCAGCGTCGGCATCGTGTGAGACGCCGGGGGAGATCTCGATCGAGACGTACCCGTCAGCGCCGCGCGACGAGCTATAAACACCGGCAAACCGGTCGCATGCATCGCGTACGTCGGTGGTCTCGAGCAGCTCGAACAGCTGCCAGCTGGTGAGGCCCTGGTCTTCCGCCTCGGTTATCTGATCGTCGTAAGCATTGCTCGACGACAGAGCCTTCTCAAAAATCGTCGGATTGGACGTCATGCCGGTAAGCGCATCTTCGCGTACGCGGCGATCCAATTCTCCGTCGTGCAGTATCCTCCGGTCGATGCTGTCCAGCCAGATGGATTGGCCGACGTCGTGAAGCTCTTGTAATCTGTTCTTTGCCATGGATTGACCCCCATCGAATTCTAACGCCAGCGACGGCTCGGCGCTTCTCCCGCCCTCGCGGCGAAAGATTTGCTTCAGTTTCACTCGTGCGACGACGTCAAATCTTCCTGCTTTCGCCGGCGAGTTGCGGCGGGAAGCGTGCCGCTCTGCTGTTCAATGAACGGGCCGAGTTCGACATCGCGAAGCGGGTCCGGAGCGAGGAAGGCGCGCCGCTGGGCGAAGTATTCAGCTTCCTGAGCGGGCTTTACTTCAGGGGCAAACTCACTTATGCCCGCATTTTCGAGAATCCTCCGCCACGGCGTGCTTCGGGGATCCACATCATTACCCCAACCGACGGGCTCTGCTCTCCCTATTTGACGGTAAACCTTCGGGACCTCGAGAGGTTCGCTACGGTGCCGATCGAGGCCGAAGAGTCACGCTACAGGTGGCCGCTCGAGCGGGACGCCAAACGATTGGCGGACAAGATCGGACCGAGGTGCGACGTCGTGCTGCTGGGCAGCGTCGCGAGTGGAAAGTACGTCGACGTGCTGCAACCAATCTTTGGGGAGAGGCTGCTTTTTCCTGAGGAGTT
>JGI10216J12902_100368393_pt1 | contig 10263 bp, 7 predicted proteins | sample KanNatreferecore_FD_12902 | JGI IMG/M metagenome (IMG submission 12902)
GTGTTCATGAAGATCTGCCCTGGCGCATGGTTGAACTGGGTCGTGTGAACGGAGCGAACGATAGCGATGTCGTCGGCAATGGTCGACAGATACGGGAGCAGCTCCGACAGCTCGGCGCCGGACTGACCGTACTTCTTGAACGTAAACGGTGATCCCAGGAGACGAGGCGTTCCCTTGATAAACGCGAACCGCTCTCCCTTCGGAATGAACTCTGCGGGAATCTCCTCGCCGTCATGTTTCTGGAGCGTGGGTTTGTTGTCGAACAGATCGAGCTGCGTTGGTGCGCCAGCCATGAACAGATAGATGATGTTCCTGGCTTTCGGCGCGAAATGTGGCGGTCGCGGCGCCATCGGGTCGGCCGCCTTCGCTGAGGCTACGGCGCCCAAGGCCGGCTTCGCTGAAGCTCCGGCGCCCAGGCCTTGTGCGAACAGCTTGTCGTCGAGCAAGGCAGACAGCGCCAGGCCGCCGATGCCAAAACCGGACTGCTTGAAAAAATGCCGGCGCGTGATTGCGCGAAGAATATCGGGATGCATCATTCCTTCGTCAGCGTTTCATCGAGGTTGAGGAGCGCGTTCGCGACGAGCGTCCATGCCGCCTGTTCAGCGGGGTCGACGCCGTCCACCGCGTAGTCTTTGATGATTCCTGCTGCGGCATCGTGATCTGCGCGGAACCATTCGAGATGTGTCCTATACGAAGCGATGATCCGGTCAAGTTCTTCGGCTGTTGGACGGCGCGAGGTCACGATCCGAAATGCGCTGATCCCGCGCCGCTTCAGCTCCGCGGGATCCCCGCCGCTGGAGCCGTTCGCGACGAGTAAGGATGGTTCACGTAAGATCCGTGCCGCCAGCGCTCGAGCGGCTTCGAAAAACGCGTCATCGTTCAGAGTGGTGAGCGCCTGAAGCGGCGTGTTCGTCCGCACCCGCCGGACGGTGCAGCGCTCGCGGCTCGTCGCGTCGAACGTCAGGAAACTTGGGTACGGCGCAGACCGGCGGATGAACACGTACAAACCGCGGCGGTATCGGTCCTCGCCCGTGCTCGGGATCCATTTTTCATCGCTGTACGGTATGTCCCAGATGCCTTCGGGCTGCGGGGGGAAGACGCTCGGTCCACCGATCTTCGTGTTGAGCAAGCCGCTCGCAGCGAGGATCGTATCGCGCACCATTTCCGCTTCCATTCTGAAGCGCGGCCCCCGCGCGAGCAGACGGTTGTAAGGATCGCGCTCGACGAGCACGGGCGCCGCGGCCGATGTCTGCCGGTAGACCGCTGACGTGACGATCAGTTTGTGCAGCGCCTTCATGTGCCAGCCGCTTTCCACGAATTCCGTGGCGAGCCAGTCGAGCAGTGCCGGGTGTGATGGCGGCGTTCCGCGCGTGCCGAAGTCCTCGCTCGTTTCGACGAGGCCGCGGCCGAAGAATTGCTCCCACGCGCGGTTCACTGCCACGCGGGCGGTCAGCGGGTTCCGCTCGTCCACGAGCCAGCGAGCCAGCCCGAGGCGGTTCGGCATCTGGTCCTCGCCAAGCGGATGCAGAACTTCTGGAACACCTGCGTAGACCTTCTCGGTCTTGTCCATGAAGTTGCCACGCCGACGCACGTACGCCGACGGCCGCTCGTAGGCAACCCGTTCGCGCATCACCAGTGCCGACGGGATCGACAGCTTCGCGAGCTCCTTTTCCAGAGCGGCAAGCCGATCGCGCGCGGGCTTGAGCGACGGCGCGACGGTGCGATAGAAGGCCGAAAGATCTGTGCGTTGTTTCTCCGTCCGATGTGCGGCCGGGACGGCAAGGATAGGTCTCAGCTTCGCCGGGATCTCAACGACGCGCTGGGGGCTGCTGCTGGAGGTCACCGATACGCGGAACCGGCCGAGCGCTTGTCCGACCGCACTCCCCTGATGCGTGAGACGAATCCGGAGGCGGACACCGGCCGGGCTGGTTAGCGCTCGTTCGAGAGTGAAGACGATCTGTCGTGCGAGCCGTGCTTCCTCGCGGCTTGCGTCAATGCGCCATCCGCGAGGCGCCGACGCGTCGCGCGGGAGCACTTTGGGGAAGAAGGAATCGATGCTCGCGCTCCCGGCTGAATCGTCGGCTTTGATGGCCTTGAGCGCCTGTGTTCCACGCGAGGCGCCCCTGGTCCCCAACGTCTCAATCTCGATCCGATTCAATTGGAAGTTTCCGTAAACGTCGCGCCCGGGACCGGCTTTCGGCAGTGACGGATCCGGCAGCGCCTCGAGCCGAATGGCTGTCACGAGCGGCAGCGCCGTCGCGGCTTCGAGCGTATAGACTGTCTCGCCCGGGTTCGGCCCTGAGGCCATCACTGATCCATCGCGCATGGGCGTCAACACCACACCGCCCGTCGCGGTGAGCTTCTTCGGCGCGAGCACCTTCCAGCGCATGCCCGGCTCGAGCCTCATCGCCTGCTCCCACCCCGCCTGAGCGCGCGCCAATGCGGGCGTTTGCGCTTTCGACCGTTCGTTCAACCGATCGATCTCCGATTGGATGGCCTTTCGTCTCTTTTCCTGCTCGGGCGTCGGCACATCGATCATCGTCTCGAAGAACTTCGTTCCGTCACCCAGCTTTTTGACCTGGTAGTCGGCGTTCGAGAAGAACGCCATCATCCGGTAGTAATCCTGCTGCGTGAACGGGTCGTACTTGTGGTCGTGGCACTGCGCACAGCCCAGCGTGGTGCCGAGCCAGACGGTCGCGGTCGTGTTGACGCGATCGACGAGCACCTCGTAGTGCGCCTCTGCCGGATCGATGCCCCCTTCCTCGTTCGTCATCGCATTGCGGTGGAACCCGCTCGCGATCAATTGATCTGTTGTCGCGTCGGGCAACATGTCGCCCGCGATCTGTTCGATCGTGAATTGATCGAACGGCATGTCGCGATTGATCGCGTCGATTACCCAGTCGCGGTACTTCCACATCACTCGCGGTTGATCCTTTTCGTACCCGTTCGAATCGGCATAGCGCGCCAAGTCGAGCCACGGGCGCGCCCAACGTTCCCCGTAATGCGGCGACGCAAGCAGGCGATCCACGAGACGCTCATACGCGGCGTCCCTGCCGTCCTGTTCGGCCTCCGCACTGACTTGATCCACTTCCTCCGGCGACGGAGGCAGCCCGATGAGATCGAGCGAGACGCGACGGACGAGTGTGTCGAGCGGCGCCTCTGAGGATGGCGTCAGGCCTTCCTGCTCGAGTCGGGCGAGGATGAATTGATCGATGGGCGTTCGGATCCAGTTCGTGTTGCGAACCGCCGGCGGTGCCTGGCGGAACGGGGCACGATAGGCCCAATGGCGCGACTGCTCTGTGCCAGCTTGTGACGGAGCGGCGGCTGCCTCGGCGCTTTCAGGCCACGGAGCGCCCTGATCGATCCATGCGCGAATCAGCTCGATCTGGGCGCGGGCCAGAGGATCCTTGTCTTTCGGCATCTGGTCCTCGCCGTCCAGTCCGAGCAGCCGCCTGACGATCAGGCTCTGCTCGCTATTGCCCGGAATGACGGCTGGGCCGGTTTCTCCTCCTTTCATGGCGACGGCTCGCAGATCCAGACGCAGGCCGTGCTTTTGTTTTGTCGGACCGTGGCACTCGTAGCAGTGTGTCCGGAGAATGGGCTGAATATCGCGGGCGAAGTCGATTGACGAAGCGGCCGTGGGCTTTTGCGCCTGGAGCGACGTCCACGTCAGCGCAATCGCTGCGATTCCCGTGATCGTGCACGCGGTGGAATAACGGATAACCATGTTCGTTGAAACGCCTTCGCTCACCTCGCAGCAATGCAGTCGATTTCAACCAGCGAATTGCCCGGCACGCCCCCGTACGCCGCAATCGTCGTCCGCACCGGCGGATTCGGCCCAAACCGTCCGCGGAAGACTTCGTTCATCCCATCGTAGTCGTGAAGGTCATGGAGGTAAACGTTCACCTTCAGGACCTTGTCCATCGATGAGCCGGCCTTCTTGAGCTCCGCCTCCAGCTGATCGAGAACAGACTTCGTGTGAACGGTGATGTCTCCGGGGCCGTGTTCTCCTTTGCCGGCGATGAACACGAGACCGCCGTACGTAACCCAGGACGAGAAGAGCGGTGGCTTACTGTCCGGCGCCGCGTTGTCGCTTGACGTCTTTTTCGCCGTCTCGCTCGTCTGCGCGTGAGTCACGCCGAAGAGTCCCGCGCCAGCGGCGGCGATCGTGGCAACGAAGGATCTGATGACGGATCGGCGCGATGCATTGTCAGTCGGATGCATGGGCGAAGCCTCCAGTGCGAGCGTCGGTTGCGGATACTGCGGCGAGAGAATATCGGGCCAGATGATTCGAGGCAAGCGACCGATTGACGTTGGTGCTATCGAGCGGGTCGACTTGTCCCGCCGAAGCCGTCCTGTGGCGAAGGCGGACGTCTCAACGTCCGCCTTCATTCACGATGTAGCTCTGGCCCGCAATCGTGAGGGTACCGGTTCGCGCGCCTCCGGGGTTCGGTGCGGCGACAAACTGCACCAGGCCATTGCCGACGCCAGACTCGCCTGCGGTAAGCTGAATCCAATCCGCATTGCTCATCGTCGTCCACTTGCACGGGCCGCTGACGATGACGAGGATGTTGCCCGCTCCGCCTGTCGCGGTAAATTCGTGAGACGGCGGCACGAAAGCCCACGAGCACTGCGACGCCTGCGTCACGGTCAGGATCCGACCGGCAACGGTGATCGTACCGCTGCGCGCAGGACCAGGATTAGGCGCAATCGCGTACGACACTTGCGCGGGTCCGTCGCCAGACAGCGCCGACATGGTGATCCAGTCGACTGCGCTTCTTGCGGTCCAGCCACACCCGGCCGCCGTACTGATGGATGCAGCGCCGGTGCCGCCCGTTCCCGATGCGTCTTGTGTTGATGGCGAGACGCTGTAAGTACAGCCACTCGCTTGCGCGATTCGGACGGCTTGTCCGGCAATCGTGACCGATCCCGTACGAGCCGGGCCGGCATTTGCCGCGACGGCCAGTTGCGCCTGCCCCGCCCCGCTGCCACTCGATCCTCCGGTGATGGTGATCCACTCATCACCCCTTGCGGAGGACCACGTGCAGCCGGCTGTGGTCTCAACCTGGATACTACTCGGACCGCCCGGCGCACCGATATTCAGGCTCGCAGGGCTGACCGAGAACTTGCAGCCAGGCGACTGGGCAACCGTCAGGGTCCGGCCGGCAACGGTGAGCGTGCCCGTTCTCGCGGGTCCGTCGCTTGGTGCGACACGAAAACCAACCACGCCGGGGCCACTGCCCGTGCTCCCGCTCATGACGGTGACCCAGGCCGTCCGGCTTTCGGCAGTCCATGCGCAACCAGGAGGCGCCGTGACCGCGACCTGGCGATCGCCGCCGGACGGATCGAGGCTGAACGTGTCCGTGCCGACCGCGTAACTGCAGCCCGTGCCCTGGTCGACCTGGACGTTCTGGGCGGCGACAGTAATGGTGCCGCTCCTTGGCGGTCCGCTGACCGCATCCACGTGAAAGCTGACGGTCCCGTTCCCGCGCCCCTCACGCCCCGAGACGATCGTGATCCATAACACGTTGGCGGCCGCCGTCCAGCCGCACTGCGCGGCGCTCGCGCGCACATCGATTGTTCTGTCTCCTCCAGCTCCCTCGACCGTCTCATGATTCGAGGAAACCGTAAACTCACAGGGTTTCCCTTCCTGTGAGATCTGCACTCGCTGATCGTTCACGCTGATGCCTGCGGAGCGTGATGAGGGCTCCGCGTTCGCGACGACAGTGAACCGAACCGAGCCTTCACCCTGGCCCTCGACAGGCGACGCCAGCGTCACCCACGCAGCGTCGCTCCTGGCAGACCACGGGCACTCACGGCTTGTCGAGATGCGAAGAGTCCCGGATCCGCCAGATGGTGGAAAGGAGGAACCCTCGGCGTTCACTTGCACCCCGCACTTCGTGGTCGAGGGGGCCGTCAGGGTCTTGGTCTGTGAAGATGAGCCACAGGATGTCGAGAGGAGTGCCGCGGCCGTCGTTGCGATAACCGCGCGCAGTCTGAAAGATGAACCGGAGAGAGCGACCGTTTGCACAGGCCCCCGCTTCGGCGATCGCAGCTGACCGAAGTACCGCTGAGCTGTGCGGCCGGCACGACATCAATCGAGCCGAGCCGTTCGGGCTCGCGGGCCCCAAAATTATAACCGATCGTTTGAGGCGCCAGATGCAGTGTCGGTCGGATGCATGCGATAGCTGAATGGCTCTTGGCGCTGCGCGCGTCATCGTATTACGTGCAAGAGGAGCGGCATCTGACGTCGATGGGTGATGGAAGCCGACGAGATTCGCAGGGCCCGGTTTGGCGACGCCAGCGCGATCGCCACAGTCCTTCAGGCGTCATTATGGAGAAGTCGTTACGAGCGGCTGCCGGCGCCAGGCACAACGGAATCTGATCTCGCTGGTGTCAGCGCACTATTCCGAAGCGCACTAGATGCGCATGAGCCACCCATGCGCGTCGGGCTCGCGCCCGAACCGTATTCGCCGCAAATGCTCGAGGGCTCGTGTCGAAACCGCATTGGCACCCGGCGGACATTTCACGGTTCTGCTGCCGTGCGTAATGCTCGCGATCGACACGACAGTCGCTGCGGTCCCGGAGCCGAACGCTTCGACGAGCGTCCCGCGGTCGCCGGCATCGAGCACTTCGTCGATTGTCAGTGTGCGTTCCACCACACGAACGCCGGCGTCACCGAGTACGGTCATCACGCTGTCGCGCGTGATGCCCGGAAGAATGGTCCCGGACAACGGCGGTGTCACGACAACATCATCGAGGACGAAGAAAACGTTCATGACGCCGCATTCTTCGATGAAGCGGCGCTCGCGCGCGTCGAGCCACAGGACGGAATCGAATCCGCGTGTCTTGGCCTCGCGGTCGGCCAGCATCGCGGCTCCATAATTCCCCGCGGGCTTGACAGCCCCGGTCCCCCCCTCGAAGGCACGGGCAAATCCCGGCGCCGTGGTGACCCGCACCGGCGTGCCGTAGTAGGCGCCAACGGCGCAGGCGATCGCAACGAACAGATACTCCTCAGCCGGCTTCACAAGAAAGCTCTTGTCCACACCCAGCATGAACGGACGAAGGTACAGTGCTCCGTCATCGCCCGGTGGAATCCAGTCGACGTCGGCGCGCACCAGTTCGCGCAGTCCGTCTATGAAGATCTCCTCAGGGATCTCGGGCATCGCCATCCTGGCGCACGACGCGTTGAATCGCAGCCAGTTGTCGTTCGGCCGGAAGAGCACCACCTGTCCGCTGTCCTGCCGGAACGCCTTCAGTCCCTCGAAAATCTCCTGTCCGTAGTGGAGCGCGCTCGAGGCGGGGTGTAGTTGGAGCGGCCGGAGCGGTTCGACGGCCACATCGCGCCAGGTTTGGTGAACATACCGCGCGATGAGCATGTGGTCAGTAAAGACGCGTCCGAACGGGAGGTTTGCCCAATCGAGATCGCGCCAGCCGGCGCTGTCGCTCCGCGTCACGCTGATGTGGCCGATCATCGTGCTTCGTGCTCCGCGACGACGCTGTAATGCGTCACGCTCTCGTCACATGATACGAGCATCTGCCGTGCTTCCGGATCGATGACGGCGCGGCCGATGTCGGTTCCGGCAAACCCGTGAATGGCGTCGCGCGAGTTCCACCACGTCACGACGACCAGGTCGGTGGGATCCAATTCGTGGTTGCAAAACACCTGCGAGCCCTGGTAACCGCGAACCGTCGCCAGCGCGGGCGCGACCTGTTCCGTGAAGTGCCGCACATAGTCCTGCACGCGCGATGCCCGCGCCTTCGCCTTCCAGACTCGCGCGATCATGACGGCGACTCCGCCGGGACGACGACGTTCCACGGCCGCACGTCGACTCTCGCGACCAGGCCTTCCGTCACGTACGGATCGCGTGCTGCGAAGTCGTCAACGGCTCGCCTGTCCGGCGCCTTGAACACGAGCAGCGCCAGGTCGGGAGGGTCCGCGAGCGCACCGGCGAGAATGATTTCCCCGCGTTCGTGACCGGCGTGGACGAGCGCGAGATGCTGCTGACGAAAGGGCGCCCGGCGAGCGATGAAGTCGTCGACTACGTGATAGAACAGCGCAAAGTACGGCATGAGACCTCGTTCGGAAATTCTCGACAGCCGCCTTCAACTGGCAAATGCCGTTATGACCCCCAGGCCGACCAGCGCCACGCCGGTGGCCCGGCGGGCGGAGTTCCGCAAGCGATCACCGGTGGCTGCCGATACGAGCCGTCCTGCCAGACAACCATAAGCCGTGTTGGTCAGAAATCCCAGGACCGTAAATGCCGTTCCAAATAGGAGCATCTGCCTGAACGGGGATCCCGCGTGCGGATCCACGAGCTGAGGAAAGAGGGCCAGGAAGAATAACGATTGATTCTCGACGGCCGTCTGCGCGCCGGGGACCGGCTGCCATCCACCCGCATGCTGGCCCGGGATCTGCGGCTCTCGCGCACGACTGTCGTCAATGCTCTCGAGCAGTTGGCGCTCGAAGGTTACGTTCAAGGTCGGGTTGGCTCGGGTACGCGCGTCGCAACGGCGATACCTGCCGATGTTCGCCGGCTCGCCCTGTCGCGAAAGGCCGCGCTGCAGTTGGTGAAGGCGCCCACATCCAGTCGCGCGCAATTGAGCGCAGCCTTTGCGTGGGGGTTCGACGAGGGCATGCCGCGGCCGCTGCGGCCCGGTCACCCGGATATTCGCCTCCTGCCGTTGACGGTGTGGGCGCGCCTGACGGCCCGCCACTGGCGCCGCTCGCCTGAACGCTTCGCGCTGCATGCAGATTCGAACGGGTACGCGCCGCTGCGAGAGGCCATCTGCGACTATGTCTGGAGACGGCGCGCGGTCACGTGCGACCCGGAGCAAATCCTGATCGTCGCGGGCGCGCAACACGCACTATTCCTATCGGCTCACGTGCTGCTCGACGCACAGGAGTCGGTATGGATGGAGGACCCCGGGTATCCCCGTGCGCGCGCGGCGTTCAGAGCGGCAGGACTCAACGTCGTGCCTGTGCCGGTGGACAGCCAGGGGTTGGACGTTCAGGCAGCGATCGGATTGGAGCCATCGGCGCGGCTCGCATACGTAACGCCGTCGTTCCAGTGTCCGCTCGGATCAGTGTTGAGCCTTTCGCGGCGTTTCGAGCTGCTCCGCCACATCACGCGCAATGGCGGCTGGATTCTGGAGGACGACTACTTCCACGAGTACCGCTATGGTTCAGATCCGATCGCGAGCCTCCAGAGCCTCGATCAGAGCGGCCGGGTTATCTATATCGGGAACTTCAGCAAGAGCATCGTGCCGTTTCTGCGAATCGGCTTTCTCGTCGTGCCGCCGGCGCTGGTCGACGCGTTCAGGCGAATCCGCGCGGCGTTGGGACGGCAGCCGCCCGGCATCGACCAGGCCGCGCTCGCCGATTTCATCACAGAGGGACACCTGGAGCGTCACCTTCGCACGACATTGGAGGTGTATCGCGAGCGTCAGGAAGTACTGATCAACGTCCTCGAGCAACGCGGAGACGGCATGCTCGAGCCGAGTCGAGGCGGCACTGCCACGTACCTTGTCGCTCGATTGAAGCGCGGCGTAGACGATCGCTCCGCTGCGGGGATTGCCGCGCGTCATCAGGTGGAATCCGTGCCACTCTCCGCGTTTTCGATCCGGCCGTTGAAACCGGGCGGCCTTGTCCTGGGTTACAGCGGCTATGAAACCACGAATATCCGCAAGGCCGCGTCACAGCTATGCGCCGCAATGCGATCCATGCGGGGCCCTGGCTGGAACCGATAAGGACGGGCTCCCGCACCGACTATACGCGGGACCGTACGGTCAGGTGTTCTTATCGCGCTTCCGCCGCTCGCTTGGCGATAACGTGGGCGGCGGCTTGGGCCAGGTGCGCTGGTGAACCCAGGCCCGAGCGCGATCGCGCGTTGGTGGGCGGATCATCTCCTGCAGTTCCTTGCGCAGCCGGCGTGTCTGCTCAGTAAGTTCGCGAAGCTCTGCGTTGATGCCTTCTTCTGATCCTCGTACTTTTTTCACGGTGTGTTCACGCACACTGCAACTATCCCGTCACCGGAGAACGGCGCCGATGGAGTGAGCAGGTTTCGCGCCAACACTGACGATCACCAGACGCGCTTCACACCATAGTTCTCGAACACGTCATCCGATGAGACGATCTTCAGTTCCTCGATCATCGCTTGAGCCACGAGAAGGCGATCGAACGGATCACGGTGACGGACTGGCAGGTCTGCGATCGCCGCGATGTGTTCGAGTGCAATCGGCAAGAGTGTGAAGCCGTTAAGG
>JGI10216J12902_100548960_pt1 | contig 10262 bp, 10 predicted proteins | sample KanNatreferecore_FD_12902 | JGI IMG/M metagenome (IMG submission 12902)
GCCGCGGCGGGATTTCCGGTGCCGGTATCGTCCGTCACTTTCGACCATTCGCGCGGAGCCCAGGCCCACCCGTCACGCAGGCCCGCAATGCGAAATTTTCTTCCTTTACCGGCACCGGCCTCTGACAACGGCCGCAACAGGTCTGGCACCAGCGCCATCATCAGACTCGTCTCCATTTCGCCGGCGTGGTCACCGGGCTCGTCGAAGTAGTCGGCGCTCTTCACGCACGTCCACCAGTTGATGTTGCAAATAAAGAGCTCCAGTCGAGGCTGCAGCTCGCGAATCATCTGCCTGAAATCGTTGCCGCCATGTCCGTTCAGTATCAACAGCTTCCGGATGCCCTGACCAGCGATCGCCGACGCAATGTCGGTGAGCAATGCGAACTGAGTACTCGGATTCATGTTGAGCGCGAGCTTGAGATCGAGCTGTCCGGTGTTGACTCCGAAGGGGACGGTCGGCAGCACCACTACCTTCGCTCCTTTGCTCCACGCGATCTCGGCCGCGCGATCGGCGACCGCAGCAGTCTCGTAGTTGTCGGTACCGTAAGGGAGGTGATAGTTGTGCGGCTCGGTCGCGCCCCACGGGAGAATGGCGACCTGGAAAGGCGTGTCCTTGACTGCCTTCCAGTTGGATTCAGCGAGAATGTGTGGGCGTGTTGGCATCAATGATGGTAGCAAAAACCGCGAGGCCCGCAATTGTTTACGCTTGCGCGAATTCCTGGTCGAGCGAACATTCGGAATCGTCGCGGCCCGCCCCCCGCTCCCCGCCCTCGTGCAGCGCCGCCGGAGGAATCCATGATGTTCCAGACTGGAGCTCGACTCATCGTGGCGCTGTCAGCGGCTGTTGTTTTGACGTCTGCCATCGCCTGCGTTAACCAGGGACCCGACAATGAGACGAAGCGAAATGGCGACGACATCCTGGCGAGGGGGTCAGAGCCGAGCGTGCCCGATAGCATCCCGGGCGACGCGATTCTCGCCGGCGGCGATGTGCACTTCTCCGGATCGACCGGCGGCGATTACCTCGGAGCGGGAGGCCAGCAAACGATCGGCGGACGGATACATGGCTCGCTCCGCGCGGCTGGCGGCGAGATTCACCTGACGGGTCTGGTGGATCGCAATGCGACGGTTGCTGGCGGTCACGTCGAACTGGATTCCACGGCGGCCATCTCGCGTAACGTCTACCTCGTTGGCGGATCGGTGCGGGTCAATGGCGCTGTGCAAGGCGGCTTGCTCGTGGCTGGTGGGAATGTCTTTCTCGATGGTCCCGTCGGCCGCGACGTCGAGATTTCAGCTGGAGAACTTCGGCTTGGACCACGCGCACAGATTGCGGGAAATCTGCGCTATCGCGTTCCATCATCGAAGGTCCGCATTGACCCCGCGGCACGCGTAGTAGGTACGACTACCGCGCTGCCGGTGCGAAGGGGTCCGGGGACTTTGCGCGTGCTATGGACGCTCGGGTTCCTCCTGGTGGGGACGGTGTTCGTTGCTCTCCTCCCGCGTTTTGCGGGCGACGCGGCTGAGATATTACCGCTGCGTCCTGGTGGGGCAGCACTCTTCGGCCTCGGATGGTTGATCCTGGTCCCGATCGGGATATGCATCGCGCTCATCACGATCATCGGGATTCCGCTCGGGCTGCTGGTTCTGTCGATCTACGGTATCCTGCTCTACCTCGGTCGTGTCGCCGTCGCACTGTGGGCTGGCCGACTGATTCTTGGCAGCCGCGCAGGTGTCGGCCGCCAGGGACTGATCCTCAATTTTCTGGTCGGCGGCCTGCTCTTGATTGTTCTGGGAATCGTGCCGCTGGTCGGCTGGGTCGTAACCTCGGTTGCGACGGTGCTCGGAATCGGTGCGCTGGTGCTAACAGCGAAGGCAATGCGGGAGAGACAGCCGGCATAACGTCGGCTTCAGATCATCCGTCCCACCCATCCGCCGACGAAGTAGCCGACTACCGCCACTCCGATGCCGACGACGAACATGTCGAAGCCGGAGCGGAAAACGCCGCGCCCGGTGAAGACAGATCTCGCCGCGCCCACCAGGAAGTGCGAGAGCATCGACAGCGCGAACGAGATCACGATCGCGGTCGTGCCGTGCCAGATCAGAAATGGAAACACTGGAATCGCGGCACCGAACGCGGTGGCCAGGCCTGTCAGCCAACCTTCCCGCAGCGGTGACATGCTGAATTCGCCGATCTTGAGCTCCTCCTGCACCTGCTCCTTCAGCATCCGCTGTGGGTCGGCCATTACCTGGGTCGCGAGCAAATGCGCAGAATCGCGGTCCATTCCTTTTGCTTCATAAATGACCGCCAATTCGTCGCGCTCGATCTCGGGCATCAGATCGACTTCGGTTTTCTCCATCGAGATCTCGTACTCGTAAACCTCACGCTCGCTCTTGCTGGCGAGGTATCCGCTCGAGCCCATTGATAAAGCGTCGGCAATGAGACCAGCCATGCCCGCGACGACCACCGCCTCGTGCTGATTCACTGTCGCTGCGCCGATCACGCCAGCAACCAGACCGAAGTTCGCGGTGAGTCCGTCGTTGAATCCATACACGACGTTGCGGAGGAATCCGCCGGACTTCGTTTTGTGCCACGGCTCGGCACCTTTCCCCGCGATCTCGCCGAGGGTCGTCGCGTGGTCGGCAGATTCGCGGGCCAGCACCAGTGCTTCCGCGCCGCCCGGTGCTCCACGTGCAGTTTCCCGATGCATGTCGAGATACGCTTTGACCTCGCGTCCTTCCTCCTCGAGCAGCATCGGCAGCAGGAAGTCTGGCCCGAACCAGCGGCCTAGTGTCGCCAGCAATCGAGCGCGTCCGCTGGGACGGAATTGTCCTGGCTGATGACCGTGTTTGGCGAGGAGATCGGACCAGACTATTACGTGGCGATCTTCGACGTCGGCCAGGCGCGAGTAAGTGTCTTTCTTTTTTGGGTCCGGCTCCGAAGCCGCGAGAATGCGATAGAGATAGGCGGCGTCGGCTTCGTCCTGCCAATGGTGCTCGAATGCGTGGATGTCGATCTCGGGATTCTCAGGCGGCGCAGAGGGCGGTTCCAACATCGTAGACATGCTTCAATATCACCTCGCTGGCTCGCTTTTGCAGCTTCGTCCCCTGCAGGTTTGTTAAGCCGCGACGGACTCACCCGTGGCAACCCTTCAAGGCGGCTCGCTGTCCTATGTCACAGAACCATCGACGGAGAACAAAATGCGGAGGTTATTGCTTTTTTCTGCTGTCGCTGCACTCCCTGCAGCGACGCTGAATGCGCAGGTCACGCCGACAAAACCGGATTCGACCTGCACGAATTACCCTGACGGCCGCGTGGAATGTCGCATCACTCGCCGCGGTGCGCCGGGAGATTCGCTACTGCGCCGCGGAATGTCTTACTGGATGGACTCGGCGATGGCCAAACGTGCCGCGCTCGGTCTCGAGCTCCGCACCACCGGCACTAAACGGGATACGCTCGGCGTTTTCGTCGAAGCAGTGACGCCAAAGGGACCGGCAGAATCCGCCGGGATAATCGAAGGCGATCGGATCGCCTCGATCAACGGAGTGGATCTCCGCACTTCTGCCGCCGATACGGAGGATTCCTACACCAGCGGCCTGGCAGCACATCGTCTTTCGCGCGAAGTCCAGAAACTCGCTCCGGGTGCGCGCGTAACTCTGCGCATTTACTCAGGCGGACGTTTTCGGGATGTGCAGGTGACTGCCGGCAGAGCGAGCGATGTAATGCGACTCGGCAATCGCTTCCGCTTCGGAGGGCCTGGCGCAAGGGGGATGATGGAGTTCGACGGTCCCGGTACGATGATGCTCGGACCCGAGATGCCGATGCTGCGCCAGCGGCTAGAGCCGTTGATGAGAGGACAAATTGAGCCGAGGCTACGCGAGCAGCTCAGGGATTTGCCGAACCGGATTCAGCTCCGCGCTCCGATGCGCATCAGGACCCTCGCTCCGGCGCGTGTTCGAGCGCCGCGAACCTACCGGGTGGACCGCGGGTCCGTCGGCGAGCTTCGAACACTACATCCGCCGGTGATGATTGCCATCGATGGAGGCACGGTAGACGTCGAAGCACCGGATTTTGCCGACTTTGCAGCGCCGCTGTTTTTTAACGCTATCGACGGTCCCGATTTCGATGAGCTGTTTCTCGATTTTGACGACGAGCCGTTCGATTTCGAGAAGGAAATCGTGCCGGTCTCGGCGGAAGAGATCAGGGAGCTCGCGGGGACAACAATTCTGAGCGCTCAATCCGCGCTAAAGCATCTCGCTGCGGCTGGAATTGCTTGACCAGTTCGTCGGCACGTGACCGCCAGCGTGCTTCCAGCGTATGTGTTGCCGACTGAACGCGCTGCTCCACAGCTCCGGTGCGGAGCGGCGCGCTCGGCGCATCGGGACACGAGAACTGCGGGGGGCGCTTTGGATCCACAGCGGCGTAGCCGATTCGCGGCAGGACTTCGGCTGCGATGAGCGTCAGGCCGACGAGAATGATGGCCAGGGATAGTATGTGCATCCTCGGCAGGCGATATCGCCAGGTGGTGAAGGCAACCCACACGCCGCCGACGATGATGACGGTTTCGACGCCCAGGAATCCAAATAATCCCGATCCGCACTCGCGCTCATAGGGCCAGAAGGCCAGCGCGACACCGAGCGCGAACACGAGAATCAATCGGGCTCCGGCCCCAATCATGGCGGTACGTTGCTGAGCACGCTCCTGGGCGCGCCGCTGCTCCTCGCTCTGCATCTTCTTGAAGGCAGGCGAAGGCTCGGGCGGCAGTCCGTCGAACTCCCGCTCGATTTTTTTCAGTTGTGTTGACCAGTCGTCTTGCGCCACTGACGCCCCCTGCGGGAGAATCTCCCTTACCTTTCTGACTCCGAAGCCTCGCGACGGGCAACGAAAATGACAGCAGACGAGCTTGTTCGGGTCCGCCTGGATAAATGGCTATGGGCTGCTCGCTTCTTCAAAACGCGGGCGCTCGCCGCGACCGCGATCGAGACCGGCAAGGTGGAGGTCAACGGCGAGAGAGCCAAGCGCGCCAAGCAGCTTCAGGTGGGTGATGAACTGCGAATTCGGCTCGGACCATATCATCACATTGTGACCGTTCGCGCCGTTTCAGAACATCGTGGGCCCGCGTCGATCGCGACGACGCTGTATGAGGAAACCGAAGAAAGCAGGAAAACGCGCGAAGCAATGCAGCTTCAGGTGAGAGCTGCCCAATCCGTCCCCGGTTATGATCGAGGACGACCGACAAAGAAAGATCGGCGCGACATTGAGAGAATTCGGCGCCGAGACAGGACTGACTAGAACTCCATTTGAGCGCCGAGCTCTACGACTCGGTTGGGCGGGATCCCGAAAAATTCAGTGGCCGGCCGCGCGTTTCGTTGCATGAAAATGAAAAGCCGCTTGCGCCAGCGCGCGAGCGGCTTTGTACCGGTTGGGATCAGGTTTTCGCGTCCAAGGTAATAGGTTGTCTCGGCGGGCTTGGCGATGATGCCGCGCTCGGTCGCAAGCGAAAGGATCTCGGGGACGTTCGGGGTTTGCATGAATCCGTATTTCGCTTTGACGCGCCCGAAGCTGTGTGGGAAGCTTGTCACTTCGACTCGCTCGGTGATCGGAACTTCTGGAACCTGTGCGGAGATGATCGAAAGCAGGATCACGTTCTCGTGCAGCACCTTGTTGTGTTTCAGGTGATGCAGCAGAACCAGCGGCGCATCCTTCGATTCTGACGTCAGAAACACGGCGGTGCCCGGAACGCGCACCGGCTTGAACCGCCGGTCGGGGTTCTCGTCGCCGAGATCCTTGAGCAGGGTGTCGAGTGGGATCGAAGCATCGACCAGCAGGCTTTTTACGATAAGTCGCCCGCGCTGCCACGTCGTCATCAGCGTGAACATTCCGAGCGCGATGGCCAGCGGCACCCAGCCGCCCTCGAAGATCTTGAGCATGTTGGCGGAAAAGAACGCCAGATCGATGATGAGGAAAAACGCGCTGAGAGCGCCCGCGCGCAAAATGCTCCACTGCCAATGTGTCCGCGCCAGCACATAGAAGAGAATGGTCGTGATCGCCATCGTCCCCGTGACCGCGATGCCGTACGCCGCCGCCAGCGCGCTCGACGATCTGAATGCGAGCACCACCAGAATGCAACCAAGTCCCAGCGCGCGGTTCACTTCCGGAACGAATATCTGACCGGTTTCCTGATGCGACGTGTGGATGATTTGCACACGCGGGCTGTAGCCCAGCTGCACCGACTGCTGCGTCAGCGAGAAGGCGCCCGAAATCAACGCCTGTGAGGCGATAATAGTCGCGATCGTCGCCAGCCCGATGAGGGGATACTGCAGCGCGGTCGGCGCCAGCAGATAAAACGGATTGACCGCGCTCGCCGGCTCGCGCAGTATCAGCGCGCCTTGTCCGAAGTAGTTCGCCAGCAACGCGGGCAATACCAGCAGGAACCACGCGAGCCGAATGGGGCGCTTTCCAAAATGTCCCATGTCGGCGTATAGCGCTTCGGCGCCGGTGACAGCGAGCACCACCGCGCCGAGCAGGATGAAGGCAGCGTGACCATGGTGGATGAAAAATCGCAGCCCGTACCATGGGTTCGCCGCGGCAAGCACCTGCGGCGCCAGCATGATCTCGCGGAAACCAAGCGCTCCGATCACGACGAACCAAACAACCATTACCGGTCCGAATATCCGCCCCACTTTCGCAGTGCCATGCTGCTGGAAAAAAAAGAGCGTGCCCAGGATCAGCACTGTCAGCGGGATGACGAGATGCTCGGATTGCGGTGCTACGACCTCCAGACCTTCGACCGCGCTCAAAACGGAGATCGCCGGTGTGATGACGCCATCGCCGTAGAGCAGTGCCGCGCCGATCAGTCCCAGCGCGATGATGATCTTGCGGCGAAGCGAGTCGGCGTCGCGACGTTGTTTTTGTAGAATGAGCGCCAACAGCGCGAGAATTCCGCCCTCTCCGTTGTTGTCCGCCCTCATGATGAAGATGATGTACTTGATGCTGACGATGATTATCAGCGACCAGACGATGAGCGAGAGAACGCCATACACGTTGGTGGGCACCGGGTCGAGACCGTGCTCTGGCTTGAAGCACTCGCGCAGCGCGTACAGGGGACTGGTGCCGATGTCCCCATAGACAACGCCTAACGCGAGAAGTGTGAGTTTTGCGAGACGGCGGCCGCTCGGACGAGCTTCGAGGTGAGTACTGATTGGCGCGACCTATTGAGGTAGTTCAGCCCAACCGCAGCAACTGGTGGCTTTTTGACCTCGGAATTTCCCCTGACGCGACGGGCTTTGCAAGGTCGGTACCTGCTCGTAACAAACAGACGATAACAGGGGGCATATCGCTTGCGTTACAAAGGGATAGAAGCACCTTGATTAAACCGTGGAGGGTCAAATGAAGGACTTAAACGAAAGAGGTCTCGAGAACCAGATCAAAGGGACCGCTAAGGAAATGAAAGGGCAGGTTCGTGGCGACCTCGGCGATCTGACCGACAATGAGAGCGAGCACATCAAGGGTCGCTCTGAAGAGCTCGAGGGCAAAGTCCAGAAGAACTTCGGGAAAGGCGAGAGAAAGCTCGACCCGGACAACATCTAGCCCTTCGTAGGAATAGCAAAGCGCCGGTGCGAGTTTTTGCACCGGCGCTTTTGCTTGCCTGCTAATCGACCGCTGGTCCTCAGTACGGTGGCGCTCCCGGCGGCGGTCCTTCGCGCCGGCTGGCCGTATCGCCACCACGACGCTCGGCGAGCTCTTTCCGTGCGGCAGCACGCATCTTGTCGAGCTTTGCCTGCTGCTCCGCATTCAACAATCGCTTGATCTGCGCGTGAGTACTGTCGCTCACCACTCGTGCCAGAACAGCGATCGAGTCCAGCTGCGGCCGCACCGGCTTGTATAGCGCGACGATCTGTCGATGCTTCTGTTCGATCAGCGAATCAACCGATGCCTGTTGCTGCGGCGTGAGCTTGAGCTCCTGCGCCATTTTCTGTCTGTACGCCCGCGGCCCGTGCTCGCGACCACGCTTGGCGTCGACCACACGATCGGCCGCAAACCCAAGCGCACCACCAGCGATGAAAGCGCCGAGCAGAAACATCAACGCGTAACCTTTGGAGCGTTCCATCGAGAACCTCAGTGTGACAAGACGTAGCGGAACGTCGCTTCGCGCTGCGACGAGCCATCACGCGGAGCCGTTACAACCTGCACCGCGCCGGGAAGCACGTCCGAAGCAAGCGGCTCGGTGACTGCTTCATAAGTCGTGCGCAGCTCTTCGTCCTCCTGCCGTGACCAGAGCATCCCGGCTGCGACGAATAAAAGAGCAGCGGCAGCGAGTCCCGGTCCCGCCCAGTTCGCAAGATCCGACCACCAGTTAACCGGAATCAACGCCTGCGAATGTGCCTTTACGTACGACATGATCCGGGTCTCGAGGGACCTCCAATACGCGCCTTCGGCGGGCGGTGCATAGATGCCACGGAGTGCCTCCGTGATCCTCGCATCACCTTCGTCATCGAGTCGCAGATCGGTCAGATCATCCATCTTCAATCCCTCAGGTTTCCCAGCAACACGCGAAGCTTCTGCCGCGCGTGGTGCAAATCCGAGCGAGCCGTTCCACCCGGTATACCCAACATCTCGCCAATCTCGGCGTGGGTAAAGCCCTCGACATCGTGCAGGACTATTACCGCGCGCGCACGATCCGGAAGCTGCGCCAGCGCCAGCTCGAGTCGCTCACGCAGCTCACCACCTTCCGCCGGATCGCGGAAGGTTGCTGGCATCGATTCGGAGAGCTCCTCCGCATTTCTGACCTTTCGACGACGGGCCAGATCTAGCGCCGCGTTCGCGACGATTCGATTTAGCCAGGCGCCGAACGTCTGAGCGGGATCGAACCGGTCAAGCGCCTGGTGCGCGCGCAGGAATCCCTCCTGTACCGCATCTTCGGCGTCCTCGTGCGTCATCACGATCGATCGAGCCACGATATACGCGCGGCGCTGATGAAGACGTACGAGCCCGGCGAAACCCCGCTCGTCCCCACTCCTGGCCAGACGTACGAGCTCTCGCTCCTCATCAGAAATACGTGTCGCTGGGCGCGACTGTTGAGGGTCTGACACCGGCGATTGATAAGGGTTCTGGCCATAAGATATGGCCGGAGCCGGATCTCCGGCTGCGTCAGAATCCCTGGTAGACACGGCGGTCTGCGGCTAGTGGACCGGGCCCATCGACCCGCGGGCGCGGCCGGTCCGGAACAGCAGCAACAGCGGCAGCGCGCACAGCAGCGCCAACCCGCTGTACAGGTAGATCTTCGAGAACGCCAGCATGCTCGATTGGACACCTACCTGTCGATCTAGGATTGCCAGCGCCTGCTGGTGAGCCGTCAGGGGATTGATTCCGCGCGAGATTAGTCCGCGCGTAATCATGCCCAGGCGGCTCAATGTTTCCGGATCATTCGAGCCGACGTGCTCCACCAGCACTGCCTTTTCTACTGCCATGAACCGCGCCAGCAGTGTCGCCATCACCGCGATTCCCAGCGACCCACCGAGCTGGCGGGTCAGGTTGAACATACCAGTTCCCTGCGCCAGATCCTTCACCTCGAGGTCCGCCATTGTTGCGTTCGTCAACGGGACGAAGATCAGTCCCAGTCCCATTCCGCGGAGAATCAGAGGCCAGAACAGATCGTGCTGGCCGCTCGCGGATGTAAGGTGCGACATCTTCAACATCGACCAGAAAAACAGGAACGCTCCGGCTACCACAGTATACCGGGCGTCCAGCCGCATTGCATTTCTGCCGACCACCGCCATGGTGATCGCGGACGCGATTGCACCAGGCAGAATGATCTTACCGGTTTGCCACGCCGTCATTTGCAATAGCTGCTGCAAAAACACCGGCAGAATGAAGACCGAGCCGTACAGCGCGAAGCCGAGCATCAGACCGATGCTCACACCGGCTGCGACCTGGCGACTCTTCAGAATGCGGAAGTTGATGACCGGCTCCTCTGTAGTCAGCTCGCGCCAGACGAGGGCGATACCGGAGATGAGCGCGGTGACGCCGAGCATCGTCACGAGCCGCGAGTCCCACCAGTCGTAACGCTCACCGCGCTCGAGCATCCACTGCAGCGACCCCACACAAAGCGTCAACAGAATTATGCCGAGATAGTCGATCCTATCGGCACGCTCCTGGTGCTCGGCGTCGTGGACGTAGGTAACGGTGAGAATCGCCGCCATGATTCCGAGTGGGACATTGATGTAGAAGATCCACGGCCAGTTGTAGTTGTCGGTGATCCAGCCGCC
>JGI10216J12902_105144804_pt1 | contig 10260 bp, 17 predicted proteins | sample KanNatreferecore_FD_12902 | JGI IMG/M metagenome (IMG submission 12902)
TCGGCCGCGCGCTCCGCTCGGCAGGGGTCTCGCATGATCGTCACCTGCGTGGCCGGCTGCTCGCCGAACTGGCCGTGCTCCGCCACGCGGGCGAGCTTGGCGAACTCGACCAGCCCTCCCCCTGGGTGACTCCGGGGCCTGCCGCGCCCGTGTCGAGCGCGCAGGCACCGACTGTTACCGAACCGTTGCCTGATGTGCGTGGGGAAATCGCGTCGCCCGCACCTACTACCCGCACGACCCCTATAACCCGGAACCAGCGGGTGCGCTCCGGCAAGTCCGATGAGCAACTGATCGAGGAGTTGCGCGGGCAGTACGCCGACACCATCGCCGAACTCGGCAAGCGCGAGGTCATGCGCCACCTCTCGGTCGGCAGCGACCGCGCCCTCCGAATCCTTCACGCCGTGAAGGGCACCAACGAGACCGAGAGCGAGGCGGGCTGATGGCTAAGAAGGTGGTCCAGCAGAAGGGCACGTCAGCGATCAAGGTCGCGCTCGGCCTGCTGCTGTTCGCGGGCGTCAGGAAGACGCTCACCGGACTGCGCAAACTCGCCTGGCGCTGGCGCCGCGTGCTCACCCCGATCTGGGTCGGGTTCGGGGTCTGGCTCCTCGCGGTCCTGGCGCGCTGGCACTGGACCGGATGGGCCTGGGTGGTCCTGCTGCTCCCGATCGCGGGGGTGGTCCTGGCGGTCCTGGGTCCGCGACTCCAGGACCGGGTCCGGACCGTGGTCATGAAGCTGGTCCCGGAGGGACTGGACGGCGGTACCGATGGAGTCCTGGACCGGCCAGTCGAGCGGACCTACCTCGCGGTCCTGCTCACGTGGACCGGGACCTACCTCGCGGTCCGGATCGGCGACGGCCCCAGTCCGTTGTCCGCGCTCCTCTGGCAAGGTGCGGTCCTCGGCCTGGGCGGGGTGTGGTGGTGGCACCGACGGGTCCGCGTGGCGGGCCGGGCCGACAAGTACGCACGGCGATGGGGCAGGATCATGCGGGGCGATACCCCCTCCATGGAGCTGCGAGCGCTCACCGGCTCGAAGGTGGTGCGGGTCGTCTCTGAGGGGGCCATGGCGCGCATCCGGGTCAAGCTGGCCGAGGGCATCACGCCGGCCCAGGTCACCCGGGCGACCGACAGCCTGGCCAGCTACTACAAGCTTCGCCCCGCCGCGGTGTTCGCGGCGGCCGACGAGCACTCGGCCGGGCACGTGTGGTTCTCGTTCCTGGCCAAGGACCCGTGGAAGGGCAAGATCCCGCACCCGATGCCCAAGCCGGGCAGTACCACCCTCCGTGAGCTGGGCTTCCGGTTCACCATGGGCATCACCGCGGCCGGCGCGGACGTGAAGTTCAAGATCCAGCACGCCCTCATCGTCGGCCAGTCGGGCTCTGGCAAGTCGGTCTGGATGGAGTCGTTGCTGATCTGGCTCCTGGCCTGCCGAGACGTGGTGATCGTGGGCATCGACATGGCCTCCGGCGCGACGCTCGGCATGTTCCGCAAGGTGTTGGCCCTGCCGCTCGCGACCGACCTTGAGACGGCCACCTGGACCCTGGAGCGGGTGCTCGCGGTGATCGAGGATCGGGAACGTCAACTCGGCATCGCCAAGGAGCAGGAGGACTCCGACGACGACGAGTTCCAACCGAGCCCCGACCGCCCGTGGATCGTGGTCATCGTCGATGAGTACCCCGATCTGATCGCGGCCGGTGACAAAAACCTGATCAAGCTCATCGGGCGGATCGGCAAGCGGGCTCGCAAATGCGGGGTCCGCATCATGCCGGTCTCGCAGAACGGGTCCAAGGACGACCTCGGGTCCAAGGAGTTCCAGGCCCAACTCAAGGCGGTCCTCAGTCTGGGCCTGGACGCGCACGCCAACTCGGTCCTGTGGTCCCCGGCCCAGGTCCGCGAAGGGTGGAACTCCGCGAACCTCAGGACCGGCCAGTTCCTGCTCCGCGACGAGGACCACACCAGGCCCGAGATCGCGAAGGGCTTCTATGTGGTCCCCCGGGACCGCCGGGCCATCATCGCGGAGGCGGCTCAGGACCGGCCCGCGCTGGAACCGACCGCGTGGGCCGCACTCACCGGGACCGACGGTGCGATCATCATCGACATGCCGGCCGAGGACCCCCAGCCCAGCGACGTGATCCTCCGGACCCTCTACCAGGAAGGTCCGATGTCAGCCGACCGGCTGGCCCAGCTCGACGGAATGCCCAGCCGGGCCACGGTGTTCCGCCGGCTCGCCCGGTTCGCCGCGGAGGGCCTGGCCTGGTCGGACGGCGGGGAGTGGCACTACGGGCACAAGCCTGAGACCGGCCGCGCGGACGAGAGCGCGTCACACACGCACCACGCTCGTGTGTGACGCGCGCACCACGAGCGCGCACGCGTCACACACGCACCACGTGACGCGTGCGCGCTCTCGTGTCTCACGTCTCACGCGTCGCGCGTAATGCGCGCAGGCGCGAGGCCATGAGATTTGAGACGATCATGGGGGGTTACATGCCCTGACCTGGGCCAATAAGCGATCCCCCGGGGCTCAGGTGCCCCGGGGGATCGCATCGGAGTATCGGGTCAGTCGCAGCTACAGCGCCCCCGCGCACGGCTCGCACTCATACCCGCTACCGTCCCCGACCGCCCGGAGCCTGGCCCCCGGGCGCACGTCGTGTTCGCCGCGGGCGCACCTCCCAATGAACCTCGCGGTGAACCACCGGCCCGACCCGGTGGAGCGGGCCTCCTCCTCGGGTGTCTGGCCGCCACGGTGGCGCCGACATCCGCACATCTCCACCGGCAGCTCGGTCAGCTCGCACCTCCCGATCGGCCGAAGCTCGGGCGCGGTCACTGCCTGGCCTCCCATGCGAGGCGCTGCACGGTGTCCGCGAAGCTCTGGAGGGCCTCCGGGGTGCCGTGCACCTCGTAGGGCGCCTGGCCAGGGCCAGGGCTTTCGAAGTTAATGACCATGAGTCCGCCCGGGTCGGGTCCGGTAAGCCAGACATCGATCATCGCTCAACCTCCGAGTTCCGTAGGGTTTCCTCCGATTGCCCTCTCCTCCAGCGGATCACCAGCGTGGGCAATGGACAGACGTAGTGGTGGTTCGGGCCGCGGTAGTAGCCGATCCACCAGTCGTTGGTGTCGATGTAGGTCGCGAACGGGACCGAGCCTTCCGGCGCGGCGAAGAAGTCTCGGAGCGCGTTGACGAACTTCACGCGATCACCACCGGGTACAGGCCGTAGGCGGTCGCCAGCAGCAGCACGGTCAACAGCACGAACAGCGCCTGCGTCACCACCCGCTCACCAAGGATGTCCCAAGGTCGGCGCACCTTGGCGCCGAACATCTTTGCGCCCTTCGCCCCGCCGGACACGAACCGCAGTGGCCTCGGGATGCCGACCGTGAGCCACACACGGTCGGCATCCCGGATGCTGCGCCAGATGACCCGGGTGAGGCAGATGGGCACGCCGGCCTTGGTGCACGCGTCGCCAGCCCTGTGCGCCCACACGCCCACGAACACGGTCCCGGCGGCCCAGACCTCCCACCCTGTCCCCCAGGTCGCCCAGAGCGTCACCAGGGCCAGGATGATGGGGAACTCGTTCTGGTGGGTGAACATCCGGTGGCCACTGGTCTGCTCGGAGTCCTTCGGGCCACGGGTCACGTAGAACAGCAGCTTGGACAGCCACACCAGCAACGGCTTGAGAACCAGGCTCAGCGGCATCAGCGAGTAGTAGGCCTTCCCGCGGGTGTCCAGGTCCATGAGCAGCGCGAGCGGGGCACCGAGGACGGCCGAGACGATGACCGACGTGGCGCCGCCCATCGGTGAGGGCAGGAGCGGGCCGACCGCGCCGCACATCAACGAGCCGGTCAGCATGTGCCCCTTGGCGTTCACCAGATGCTCCCCTCGGCTGACTCGGGGGGCTGGCGCCCGGAGGCGTGGTCCCATGCTGTCTCCTCCTCGACACTGCCACGCACGATGCCGCCATCGACGGTGGCACCGTGGGCCGGCCTTGCCAATGCTTCCGGCGCGGGCCGATGACTGCGCTTGGTCTCCTCGGGCCAGTCGTCGCCGGGGAAGACGTTCGACAGCGGCCCACAGGTCCGGACGCGCCAGCAGGGACGCCCCTTGGTGGGGTCGCGACCGTCACGAACGCACCTGTGGTGGCACGCTCCACCGTCTGGACACGCCCCGCCGGTCCCGGGCACGAGCGCGTCCGCGAGACGCGCTCGTGCCGGCCGAGTCACCTCGTTCATGGCGGCCTCGGCAAGGGTGTTCGACAGGTGCATGATCGCGGAATAGAGCCGACCACGTTCGAACGCGGTCAGCTCTTTGGCACCAGCGTGAAGCTTGTTCGGGTCCCCGTTGAGCGCGTGCTTCACCAGCTCCAGCTCATCGGTCCAGTCGGCGCTCACTGGGCCATCCTCTGGTTGTAGGCATCGACGACCGCGATGCGGAGTTCTGCGACGGCGGCCTCCAGCAGCGCGAGATCGCTCGCGGTCTCCTCGGTGAGCCACATCCGGGCGGTCGCCAGGTCGTTGTCCATGATCGCGGCCAGAGCCTTCTGGCCAGCGACCGATGTGTCGGTCATTCTGCTCGTCATCAACTACTCCTGTTCGTCACAGTCAAGAAGCTTCGTCGCGGTGGTAACGGCACAGGTGGCGACGGGCTCCTTCCATCGCGCGGGCCTGAGCCGAAGGGACGACACGGAAGCGGGCCGTCCAGGTGCGCTCGTTCGAGAAGCCCCGTATCTGCTGGAGTGGGTGCGCCTCGCAGGGCGGACAGGTCCACTCCCAACCGGGCTGGCCCTTCCAGTTCGTGCCCCGCACCACCCTGAGTCGCATGGCTACAGCAGGTAGGAGATCGCGTACTCGAACTCGGCCAGCGCCACCTGGTGCACCGCCGGGAGCGTGACCATGTGGCGCATCCCGTTGATCCCGTCCATCGCCAGTCGCGCGAACGCCATGTCAGCACCGGGATCAACGGACACACCCGAGACCGATCCGTCGTGCTCGATCTGACCACACGCCAGCTCCACGGCGTGTAGCGGCACGACGGACGAGCCGGGTGTCATCCGTATAGGCGTGAACCCCACGCACGCGCGGTGGAACTGGCGGTGGTAGTGGTAGGTCACCGTGCCCTCGGGCAGGTCGGCGCCCAGCTCGTAGGTGGTGTCGGTCTCGTCGACAGTCGTGAAGGACATCAGGTGGCCCTTCCCTCGATCAGGTCAACCTGGCCACTCACCAAGGACAAGGCGGCCTGACGGGCGACGTTGGCCGGCATGTTCAGCAGCTCGGCCACCGCGGCAGGTGGAGTGGCGTCACTCATCACCATCGCCCGCCAACCGCAGGTAGCCGCGATCAACGAGCGCGTCGATGATGTCGTCCGTCTCGGCGTCGTTCTTCACGCGCGGTGCGGCGTCCCGAACATCGGCGATGACCTGCCACACCTGATCCCGGGCGGGGGCGTCGGTGAGGGTGCGGGTACCGCAGCCCTCACCGAGGTCGGTCGCCCCGCACGCCTCGATCCTCGAAACCGGCCCGGTCATGACGGCTTCGCCGGGGTGGAGAGGACGGCGAGCGCGACGTTGTGCAGGGCGTGGCGGGTGGTCCGCGACATCTGCGCGACGTTCCGCCCGTTGGCGTCTTCGGCCGCTTCGGTGAGCAGCTGGCCCAGCTCGGGACCGAGGCGGCCCGGGATGTTCTGCATGGCGTGGTCGCCCGCGCGCTCCAGCACGGTGGCGGCGTCGTCCACCATCCCGGAGTCGGCGACCTGCTGGAGCAGGTCGTCCAGCGGCAGGGGGTGGCCGTCCAGAATGGCGGCGGACACCTCAGCCACTCCCTGCCAGGCGAGCGTGAGTACCTGGTCATCCCGGGTCCAGGTGGTGATGGCGGTGAGCCCGAAGTCGTTCTCGGAGACGCACGTCCAGCCGAACTGGGCGACGTTCCACAAGGTCACGGTTTGCATGATTATCCTTCGAGAGTGGCTGGGTAGGTGTTGAGCAACTCGGGACCCGGCGGCTGGCCGGTCTCTGTTCAGGTCTCCTCGTGAAGGGTCAACCAGGTGTTCGGCACCTCGCCGATCGGCTCCAGCTCGGTGTGCCGCGCGTCCAACTGGTACAGCTCCTCGCCGTCGAACTGGAGAGCGAGGAAGTCCCCACCTGGCGAGAGCCACACCCCGGTGATCACCCCTCCACCCGGAACGGCGTGTAGATGCCGTCGTGGCCGGTGAAGTCAAGGATGTGCTTCTCGGCCCACGCCTGACACCGGTCGCCCTCGCAGACGTACACGCTGGCCGTGGGCGCGGTGGTGCGAAACTCGGGCGAGTCGATCGCGGGGAAGGACATCATCCCCGTCGGCTCGTGCGCTTCGGAGTAGCTCACAAGCACTCCTCGTCGTTGAGACCCGCGAACGGGTCGTTGTCCATGGGGTGCGCGATCTCGACCGGTCCGGGGGTGACGACACCGGGGCACAGGGACACGCGCACCGAGGAGCCCGGCGCGTAGTTGCCGTGCGCCGCGTGCTCGCGGGTCCGGTGGCACGGCTCCTCGGGGAGCTGGTCCACCTGGAGCACGCTCACGTGAACCACGTTGGACACCACCGGACGGATCACCATGTCGCCACCCCCGAAGGCGGTGACCACCAGCCCCTTACCGTCGAACTTGACATCGAACGTCACGTCGCTGTCACCCTGGTACCGGACGAGGGTGTTGCGGCCCAGCGGCCGGGGCGCCGCGTGGTGCGGGTCGGCGAACACGTTCGAGTCCGCGGGGCCGGCGTTCAGCTTCTCGTGGGCGCTGGCCAGGTCTTTCTCCAGGCGGCTGACCAGTGCCCGCGCCCACTTCGGGAGCGCCTCGACCTTGCCGCCGTAGTAAGTCGTCATGTGGACCATGTTACCCCCTGGGACGGGGGGGCACAAGTCCTAACCGAAGTCCGTCCCGTAAAGCTTGGCCTTCACTCGGCGCACCGCCTCGGTGTTGGCGCCGAACGCCTTCCCGGACGGCGACCGCCAACGACCGTCCGGCAACTCGGTCCAGGCCCGCGGGTCATGCACATCGCTGCGTCCCGGCCGCCGGCTCGACTCGAACGCTGGCCCGGCGGCCACGAGTGGGTCGGGGTCGTCGGCGTAGACCGGGGTCACGGCATCCAGGTCGTAGCTCTCGCCGCGCCAGCGCGCGTAGCTCGCGATCTGCGCCTCGGTGAACGCCTGGGCGACCGCTCGATTCAGTTCGTCACGAGTGGACACGATCCGCACCCAACCGCGTGCGGCCGGGGATGACAGCCGCAACCGGCCGTCCGGCAACTCGTCCACCCGGAGCGCGATCGACCGCACCTGGTTGCGCGTGGCCGCCGGGCCGTGCACCCGCTCGGGATTGTGGGTCTCGCCCTGTCGGCGGATCTGCGCCATCGCGGTCACCGGTACACCGACGAACCGGCACGCTCGATCCGCGTAGACCGGGTGTTGATCTGCCCTCGGGCGCCGGACATCTCGACCGCGCCCGAGGAGCTGGCCAGTGCGGTGATCGCGTGCACCGCGGTGTCCATGCGGTCGGGCGAGTCCTGACCTTCCTGCCAGGTGATCATCTGGTGTTCCAGGTCAGGGAAGTGCCCCACGTGGGAGACATGGCCGCCCTCGTACACCGGGGCCACCATCTTGGCCCTGAACGTCTTGGTTCCGTGGGCGGGGAACGCGTGCATCGGCACGCCGGACTCGGCCGGCAACCGCATGGCCGCCGGCACGGACGGCCACAGCTCCAGCAGCGCGGTCTCCAGGCTGAGTTTCTCGGCTGGCGTGGCGTCGTCCCGTGCCAGCGCGAGAACCGCCTCGGCCACCACGTCCCCGTGAGGGTGCGGTGGCCAGGCCTGTCCGGGCAGCGCCTGCCGGGTCCACAGCTCGTGTAGCCGGGCGGCCTCGCGCCGGAGATCCTTCCACGCCTGGCGTCCCTGTCGAGCGAGACCGGACAGGGACTTCTCGTATCGAATAGACATCGCGCCGTGCCGGAGCGCGGCCAGCAGCGCCACCCGAAACCAGCGGGCCACGGTCATCTTCTGCGACAGGTCTTCGAGCACGTAGTGACGTTCGTCTACGCCCGTGCCAGCGACGATCACGCCGGCCTCGTCCCCCGTGCCTTCGTTGTCCGCCGGGTCCACGAACACCTCGGTACGGAGTAGCTCGGGTGCCTCGCGCACGCGGTTGTTGGCGAACCAGTCGGCCTGGAAGATGCCACCCTCCAGCGGAGAGGGCTCGCACTGGTAGAGCGCGGCCCACCAGCGCTCGCCCACCTTGCGGCGGATCTCGTCCCAGTCCTCCTCGGTGCGACCCCGAGCTGAGACCAGGTAGTCACCCTGCTCGCGCCGGAGCGGGTCGTTCGGCTTGGAGGCGATGGCGGGCGCGATCATCTGCCCCCACCGCGGCGTCTGCTCGGCCTCGTCCCGACGTATCAACCAACCCATGAGGTCGTCCTCGTGCCAGCGGGTCTGGATGACGATCACGATGGCGTTGCCGGAGAGCCGGGTCTCGGCGACCGCCTGGAACCAGTCGTGCGACACCTTGCGCTGCTCGGGGCTGTCGGCCTGCTTGGCGTCCTTCACCGGGTCGTCCACGATGAGCACGTCCACCGAGCGGCCGGTGAACGCTGACCCCACGCCAACGGCGACCATGCCGCCGTTGCGCCTGCCGGGCACATCGGCAAGAGACCAGTTGGTTTGTTTCGCGTTGTCGGGGTCCAGCAGCAGGCCCAGTTGATCTTCATGGTTGGCGGCATAGCGGTCGCCCTTGTAGCCGCCGCCATAGGTCTCAATCGCCTGTCGCACGGCGAGAGTTGATCGCGTCGCCAGGCCCTGCTCGTAGGACGCGACCGCTACCCGGCGGGACGGGTCGCGGAGCAGCAACCACAGCGCACCGACGTAGGGGACCCGCTGACTCTTGCCTTCCTGCGGCGGGCACGAGATCAGCCAGCGTCGCTGCATACCGGCGTCACACGCCAGTAGCACCTTGTCCAGCTCAGCCATGAGCGGCGTCTGGACGGTGTCAGGCTGGACGAACTTGGCCAGGTGACCCGGCGTGGGGAAGCTTCGGAGGGCGCGCTTTCGGCGGACGATCCGCGCGAGCCGCAGCTCCGCGAGCCGACGCTCGGCCGGACTCAGCTCATCAAGCTTGGCCCGGATGGCGTCGTCCAGGCTCATGCGCCGCTCCGCCGGCTCGGAGCGGAGTCGATCTGGAGCACCTCGGCCAGCTCCTGTGCGGACGTGGCGCCGTCCGTGAGCGCCACGATCGCGTCCACGACCTCCTGAATACGAGACTGGCTGATCTCAATCCGCACCGCGGCGTCGAGACCGAGCAGCTTCGCTCGGCGGTCGAGCGCGGACAGAACAATCTTGGCGCTGCTGGGGTTCGGCACGCACCGCGCGAGAACGGTCTGACCCTCCCCCTGCACCTCGTCCTCAACGACGATGAACTCCGAGCCGGTGGCGGGACCCATGTGCGCAAGGATCAGCAGCCGCAAGGTCTCCAGGTCCTGTGCCAGCAGGTGTTGACGAAGCTCCGCGTTGGCTTCCATCGCCACCTGGAGTTCACGGTGGTACAGCTCCGAGCCGTGCTTTCGGCTCACCCCCACGTGCTTGGCGGCGGCGGTCACGGTCATGCCGCTCGCGACCGCCTCCAGCATCTGCTGGCCCTTGACCGCGCTCCGAGCCACGCTGCTGGCCTTGCTCCGGCCGTTGTCGGCAACCAAGATCCGCACCTCCTGTAACCCAATCCAACGACCGATCTCGCGACCGGCGTCGGACTATCGCGCGACTCATCACAAGATCGGGTGCGCCTGAGCGGAGGTTACCCCAGGTCCAGGGGGGTTGGATCACACCGCCCGGATCATCAGCGCCATCCGGGCGACGGGCTCCGGGTCCGGGTCGTCGGCAAGTTCGATCACTGTCGTGATGGCGGAGCGGACGTACCGCCCGCGGTCGTCTCGAAGCACGCCGGCCTTGCGCACACCGTCCAGCAGAGCTTTGAGTGTGGGCGCCATGTTGTCCGCGTCGTGCACCCGGTTGGTGCCTGTCCACCAGATCAGTTCGACTGTCACCGTGGACAGGATGGGCCGGGGGAGCTTGAGGTGTCGCGCGAGGTAGTAGCCGGCCTCGTTCAGATTCCGTTTGTCACGGGTGAACTTGGCCCAGTGCTTGCCATCCATCTGGTTCAGGTTCAGTGGCGGTGCCGTGTACGGCAGCTCGATCCTCCAGGCGAGACCGAGCCCCGCCGGCTGGCGTCCGGCGGGGCTCGGTCTCGATGTCTCGCGG
>JGI10216J12902_101026620_pt1 | contig 10258 bp, 8 predicted proteins | sample KanNatreferecore_FD_12902 | JGI IMG/M metagenome (IMG submission 12902)
TTCCGGCCTATCTGTTCCAGCCGCTGAAGCTGCGAGGCGCTCGCGGGCATGCAGCAATGGTCTGGGTCCATGGCGGCGTCCACGGCAACTGGGGCGCGAACATGTTTCCGTTCGTCAAAGAAGCCGTCGAGCGCGGCTATGTCGTGATCTGCCCGGAGTACCGCGGCAGCACGGGCTACGGCGAAGCGCACCACAATGCGATCGACTACGGCGGTCACGAGGTCGACGACACGATGAGCGCGGTCGAGTATCTGAAGACACTCCCGCATGTCGATCAGGAACGGCTGGGCATCATGGGATGGAGCCACGGCGGTTACATCACGCTGCTGTCGGTGTTCCGCGACAAGCACCCCTTCAAGGCGGCTGCGGCGATGGTGCCCGTGACGAATCTCGTCTTCCGGCTGTCGTACAAGGGGCCCGGTTACCAGCGGCAGTTCTCGACGCAGCCACGCATCAAGGGACTGCCGTTCGAGAAGCGTGAGCTCTACATCGAGCGCTCGCCGCTCTACCACGTCGACAAGCTGCAGGTGCCGCTGCTCGTGCACGTCGCGACGAACGACACCGACGTCAACTACGTCGAGGACCAGCAGATCGTCGACGCCCTGCGGTCGCGCAAGCCCGATCTCGCCGAGACCAAGGTCTATGTCGATCCGGTCCCGGGCCCGGCGAGCGGCGGACACACCTTCAACCGCCGCGTGAACATGACAACGCTCGAGCGCGACGACTCGCCGGATCAGCGCGATTCCTGGAATCGAACGTGGACGTTCTTCGAGTGGCTCCTGCGGCCGTACGAGGATCGCGGGCAGGCGCGAACGTGGAACCGCTAGGGTCGCTTCTCGCGGCTCGCGGCTCGCGGCTCGCTACTCGCTGTTGCTAACGCCAGCGCCTGCGATCTGGTGCTCGATTCGGCGAACGCGAACAACGACACTCACCGCCAGCGGAAGAACTTCAGCGCCAGCGTGAAACAGACGACCAGCCATGCGCCAAGGACTGCGAGTTGTGGCGCAAGCTCAGAAAGCCCGGCACCCTGCAGCATGTGCGCGCGCAGGGCGTCGATGAGCGCGGTCAACGGCAGGGCGCTGATGAACGGTTGGACGACATCGGGGAAACGTTGCGCCGAGAAGAAGACGCCGGAAAGAATCCACATCGGGACCTGCGCCAGGTTCATCAGGCCCGACACGGCCTCGATCGTCCGCGCTCGGCTGGCGATGAGCAGCGCGAGCGCGCTGAAGGCGAGCGACGCCAACACGCAGAGAATCGTCAGATCGAGCAGGCTGCCACGCACGGGCACCCCGAACGCCAGCGCGCCGAAGCCGATGGGGACGCCGACCTCGACGACGAGCACGATCATCCGCCACACCAAGTACGAGAGCAGGTAGTACGTGCGCGACATCGGCGTCGCGATCAGGCGCTTGGTCAGCTTTCGCCGCCGCGAGTCGACGATCGAGAAGCCCAGGCCCCAGAGCGTGTTGCTCATGATGCCGAGGCCGACGAGGCCGGGCACGAGAAAGTCGATATAGCGCGAGCCGGGCTCGCGCAGGATCTCGTCCGCCGTCGGCACGGGATCGGCCCTGCCCGCCGCGCGCTGCACCGCCCGGTCCGCCAGCATCCGCGCGGTGCGGCCTTCGGGATTCGTATCGTCGTAGCGGTACAGCACGGTTCCGGCGGGTCCCGGCTCCGCGACGAGCGCCACCTTGCCAGTTCGCAGCAGCGTCAACGCCTCCGGCCCGGGCCGCTCGGCAACGTCGAGTGTCGGCTCCTGCCGCAGCGCCTGCACGATCGCCGGGCTCGAGGCGGCGACCTTGAGAACCTCGGCCGGCCGGCTGCGGAACGCGACGCCGAGACCTGCGGTGATCAAGATCGGGAAGAACAGCGCCCAGAACACCGCCTCCGGCTCGCGCGTGAACTCGCGCACGCGCACCAGTGTCAGCTGGACGAGCGGATGGTCGATCCATGTTTGCGGAGAGGACGACCGCTGCGTCGCCGGCGAGCGCTCACTCATCGCGCAGGTGACGTCCCGTGAGCGACACGAAGACGTCCTCCAGCGTCGCCGAGTGCGTGCTGAGCTCGGTGAGCGTGATGTCCTGGCGATGCAGTTCGTCGAGGACGGCGGGCAGCGCCTGGTGCAAACCAGCGGCGTGAATCGTCAGCAGCCCGTCGTCGCCACGCACCTCGCGGACGCCGGCGATCCGCCGCATGGCGTCGAGATCGACGGCGCGTCCGCGCGTGGCGGTCGACAACTCGACGAGATGGTCGGCGCCAATCGACGCAATCAGCTCCGCCGGCGTGCCGCGGGCGATGACCTTGCCGTGGTCCATGATCGCCAGCGTGTCGCACAATTGCTCGGCTTCGTCCATGTAGTGCGTCGTCAGCAGAATGGTCCGGCCGGCTTTCTTGAACTCCTCGATCAGGTCCCAGAGCTGACGGCGCGCCTGCGGATCGAGTCCGGTGGTCGGCTCGTCGAGGAAGAGCAGATCGGGATCGCCGACGAGCGCGCAAGCCAACGCGAGCCGCTGCTTCTGGCCACCCGAGAGCGCGCTGACGCGCGCGTCACGCTTCTCCTCGAGCTGTACCAGCGCCAACACGTCGGTCGGCGCCGGACCGCGCTCGAAGAAGCTGCGGAACAGACGCAGCGTCTCGAATACCGTCAGTTTGTCGGAGAGTTGCGTTTCCTGCAGTTGGATACCGAGCCGTTGCCGGAGCTTCTGCGCATCCGACGACCATCGCAGCCCGAGCACCTCGACGTCGCCGGAGTCGGGCGCCGTCAGACCTTCGCAAATCTCGATGGTCGTCGTCTTGCCGGCGCCGTTCGGACCGAGCAGACCGAAGCATTCCCCCGCGCGTACGTCCAAGTCGATGCCGGCGACGGCGACAACGTCCTTGTAGGCCTTGCGGAGATTGGCGACGCGCAAGGCCGGCGTCGAGGAGGGCGCAGCCATCCGACTAGTCTAGCAGCTAGATGCGAATGAACACGCGGTTCCGGTACATCCACCACAGCATCGACCACAGGATCGCGAGCGTCGCGGCGCCAAGCAGAACCGGTGCGAAGACGGCGCCGAACACTTCGAACGGCGCGCGCCCGAAGTGAATCTGCAGCGCCTCGGTAAAGTAGTCGGTCGCGACGTGAACGAGGACGTACATCGCAATCGAATTCGCGCCGACGACGAGAAACGGGTACGTCCAGCGGCGGGAGCCGGTCGCCCTGACGTCGATGAGGTAATAGAACGCCGCAAGGAACAGCGTCACCCAGCCGGCGCTGAAGACGGCCCAGGACGGCGTCCAGATCCGTTTGACGATAGGGCACAGGCCGGCCAGGTGCACGAGCACGCCGACCACGATGCCGGCGACGCCCCAGGCGACGAGCGTTCGTACTTTCTGCGCCCCACTACCCGGACCGCGAAGATAGCCGCCGGCGAGCAGGCCGAAGATCATCGTCGCCAGCGACGGGACGAAGTTCAACGTCAGATATCCGCCGCCGTTGTAGACGAACGGCTGCTGGCGCGGGAAGAGGTTCAAGAACCACTGATCGACGCGCGCCGCGAGGTTCGTGTTCTTGTCCCAGTGCGCGGCAAATCCCGTCACGTGATGCGGCCAGTCGGCGCGAACGCCGACGGTCGTCGTATCGAAGCCAGGCGCGGGCAACGGATAGAGGGCGAACGCCGCCCAGTAGCCGACGAGGATCGCGGCGGCGGCGAGGAGCTGGATGCGCGGCCGCGTCCACGCCAGCAGGAACAGGAATACGTAGCCGAGGCCGATTTGGGTCAGCACGTCTTCAAACGTGAAGTAGGTCTGCGGCCGTCCCTGCGATCGCAGAAAGATCCCCAAGGCGATCAACACGAACGCCCGGATCGCGCTGTGGCCGAACATGCGGCCGAATGACTGTCCTTTGGCCTGGCGGCTGGCAATCGAGTAGGGCAGCGACACGCCAACCATGAACATGAACGCCGGTTGGATCAGGTCCCAGGGGACGCAGCCGACCCACGCGCGATGGTCGAGCTGATCGGCGAGGATGCGAGCGACGGCACTGTCCGGAAACCGCCGCGCGACGGACGGAATGTGCAGGATCTCCGACGCCATGAACAGCATCGTCACGCCGCGAAAGACATCGAGCGAGAGGAGACGCGGCGGCGCGGATGTCGCGGGGGCAATCGTCGGCGACGCAACAGCATCCATGGCGCCCGGGATGCTAACACACGGCGGCACGCCGGCAACCGCGGCCGTCTTTCGGGTAGACTCCTGTGGTGTCAAAGGGACGTCCGAGCCTCGGAACCGTACTCGTCTGCGACGACGAAGAGATCAATCGTGCCCTGCTCGAGCGCCTGCTCGTGAGTTTCGGCTACAAGGTCGTCCCGGTGTCGTCAGGCGCAGAAGCCCTCGAACGTCTACGCACGCTGCAGCCCGACCTCGTGCTCCTGGACGTCCAGATGCCCGGCGCGAACGGCTTCGAGATCTGCGCGCAGCTCAAACACCATCCGCAGACGCGGCTGATTCCGATTGCGCTCGTGACCGGTCTGAACGCCCGCGAGCACAAGATTCGCGGCCTGCAGGCGGGTGCCGACGACTTCATCGGCAAGCCGTTCGATCCCGAGGAGCTCCAGGCACGCGTCGCCTCGCTGGTGCGCCTCAAGCAGTACACGGACGATCTCGACTCGACGGAAGGCATCTTGCGCAGCCTGGCACTCATCATCGAGGCGCGCGACCAGTACACAGATGGCCACTGCGACCGGCTCGCGCAGTACGCCGTCGCGCTCGGCAAGGTGCTCGGCGTGTCCCCGGAGGATCTCGCGGCCCTCGACCGCGGCGGCTACCTGCACGACATCGGCAAGATCGGCATCCCTGACGCGCTGCTGTTGAAACCGTCGGCGCTCACCGCCGACGAGTTCGAGCTGATGAAGCAGCACACGGTCATTGGCGATCGCTTGTGCGGCGAGCTGCGATCGTTACGGCTGGTGCGCGAGATCGTCCGGCAGCACCACGAGCGCCTCGACGGCAGCGGTTATCCGGACGGCCTGCGCGGCGACGAGGTCTCGATCTTGGCGCAGATCGTCAGCACGGTCGATCTGTATGATGCCGTGACGAGCGCCCGCCCGTACCGATCGGCGCTGCCTGCGGAATACGCGTTCGCCGAGCTTCGCGACGAAGCCGCGCGCGGGCTGCGGAGCCTCGAAATGGTCGAAGCCTTCATCACCCTCGCGAAGAGCGGCGCGCTCGGAGTCGCTGCCGCCGCGCCGGGCCGCGGCCGCGAGGTCAAGTCCGACGCGGTTTCGTGAATACGATCGATTTTTCACTCTGCTGCGGCGGCCCGTTCTATCGCGCCGCACGAACGCTGGGCCTTGCGCGCGGCAAGAACGGCCTCCTGCGCACCGGCGTGGTCCTCGCGCTCCTGACGTGGGTGCCGCCTGCGCTGCTCGCTCTCCTGCACGAAGCCATGGAGCAGGGCCCCATATCTTTCTTCTACAGCTTCGGCACGCACGTCAGATTTCTTGTCGCCATCCCGCTGTTCTTCTTCGCCGAGTGGCTTTTCGACCCTCGGGCGGGTGAGGCCATTCGTCGCCTCGTCGGCACCGAGGTCATCCGATCAGCCGATCACACGCGCTTTGCCGCGGCCGTCGCGCAGGCGATACGCTGGCGTGATTCGTGGCTGTTCGAAGCGGCGCTGGCGGCGCTGACGGTGGTCCTCCTTGCGAACGGGCTGCGCACGGACCTGCCGGCGGACGTGCTCACCTGGCGGTCGAGGGCGGACGACAGCTTCACCCTGGCCGGCTGGTACTACGCGCTCGTAAGCATCCCCATCTTCCAATTCCTCGCGTGGCGGTGGTTCGGACGGCTGGTGATCTGGAGCGTGCTGCTGTGGCGCGTGGCGCGGCTGGATCTCCATCTCATCGCCACGCACCCGGACGGCGCGGGCGGCTTGGGCGTGCTCGGCGTGCCGCACGTCGACCTCGCGCCGCTGGCGTTGGCGTCGACCGCCGTCTTGTCGGCGAGCTACGCCGAGCAGGTGATGTTCGCCGGTGTGCCGCTGAGTTCACTCGCGGTACCGGTCACCGGCGTCGTCCTCGGCGTGACCCTGATGCTGATCGCGCCTCTGCTGTTCTTCATTCACCCGTTACTCGAGACCAAGCAGCGGGCGCTGCTCGAATACGGCACGCTCGCCGCGACCTACACGCGGGAGTTCGAGGCGAAATGGCTGCGTGCCGCCCCGCCGCAGGACCACGCCATCCTCGGGACGGCCGACATCCAGTCGCTCGCCGATCTCGGTACCAGCTTCGGGCTGGTCCGGGACATGACGATTCTTCCCATCTCGAAGGCGCAGATCCTGTGGATCGCAGCGTCCGCGGCACTCCCGTTCGTGCCGCTGTTGCTGATCGAATTCCCGCTGGATCAGCTGATCATCGACAGTTTTCGCACTGTGTTCACCGTCTAGCGGTCGTCAGGCGGTCCGGCGCGCGCCGTCACTCCCAGCGCGCGTCGTCACCGACGCGAATCTCGCCCCCGACGTCGACGACGGCCCAGGCGCCGCCGCCCCAACGGGAGCGCATGACTTCCTGCAGGCCTGCATGCGCCTCGTCCATGCGCTCGCAGGGCCGCGTCTCGCCGCCGATGACCAGACGGCACGCGCCAATGAGCAGCACGCGGTCGCGGGTGTTCTCGAGATCCAGGCCACGGACCATCAGGTTCGCACGACGCGCCGCGGGATCGATGTCCGCGTGGAGCTCGGCGGTCATCTCCGCCCAGCGCTCGGCCGAGATGATCGTCACGTGGCGGCGGCCGCCGTAGTTGGCGCTGCCGACCAGACCCTTGCCGGCCTCCAGCACGGCATCCCGTGCCGGGTCCATCGGCCCGCGATGCGCGCGTTTGATCCAGATGCGTTCGAGTGTCGCCATGCCGAAATTCTAGCGCCTGTTCGACTGGCGGCCTCGTGACGTTGTTTACACCGAGGCTCGACGGTTCTCGTGCCGCCGGATGTCAATCGCCTATTCGAGGATGGCCTGCTATGCCGACCGCACGGCAACGATGGTTTCAGCGCGTCATGTGGCTCGGCATCGCCGCCAACGTGGCGTTAGCCGTGCCGACTCTGCTGTGGCCAGCGGCCATGCTGACGCTCGCGCAGCTGCCCGAGGCGGTCCCCCTTGTGTGGGTGCGGTTCTCGAGCCTGTTGCTCGTTCTGCTGAGCGGGTTTTACGTCCCGGCGGCGATCGACTGCCGGCGCGCACGAGCCAATGCCTGGATTGCGACCGCGGCGAGGCTGGCGGGCGCGCTGTTCTTCGCTGTGCAGGCGCGCGAGTACTGGCTTTTCGGCGCCTTCGACCTCTTGTTCTTCGTACCGCAGGCGGTGCTGCTGCTCGGCATGCGCACCGAGCAGTGACCGCTACTTGATGATTCGCAGTCCGCCTGGTACGCCCGGTACGGCGTTGGAATATTGGGTAATCGTGATCGGCTTGCCGGCCACGGTGAGTGTCCCGGTGCGCGAGAGGCTGCCGGTATTGGCGCTGACGCGGTAGCGCACAGTGCCATTGCCATTGCCGCTCGTGCCGCTGGTGATCGTGATCCACGATCCCGAGCGCGAGGCCGACCACGTGCACCCGCTGCTGACCGCGACGCTGACCGAGCCGGTGGCGCTGGCGGCGTTGAAGGTCTGGGTGGCGGGCGAGATCGTGACGACGCACGATCCGCTCTGCGTCACGGTGAAAGTCGCAGCGCCGACTTTGATCGTCGCCGACCGGGCCGCCGAGCCCGAGTTCGCGGCGATGCTGTAGTCGATCGTGCCGCCGCCCGTCCCGGAGCCGCCGCGCGTCAGGGTCAGCCATGACGCCGAGCTGACCGCCGTCCAGGCACACGAGCTTCCGACGGAGACGGTCAGGCTACCAGTCGCGGTTCCAGTGCCGACGCTGCGCGTGGTGGGGGAGAGCGTGTACGTGCATGCGCCGTTCTGCGTGAGCGTAAACACCTCCGAGCCGACCGAGATAGTTGCGGTTCTCGCCGATGACGAGCTGTTGGCGCTGACGCTGTAGTTAATCGTGCCGCTGCCGCTGCCGTTGCCGCCGCTGCCAATCGACAGCCAGCCGGCGGAGCTCACCGCCGACCACTGGCATCCGCTGCCCGCCGTCACGCCGATGCTGCCCGTTGTCGACGCGGCGGCAACGGTCCTGGTCTCCGGAGCGAGCACGTAGGTGCACGAGCCGCTCTGGGTCAGCGTGAACGAGACGCTGCCGAGCGAGATGCGGGCCGTGCGCGCCGACGAACCCCCATTTGCCGCCGCTGTGTACGCGATCGTGCCATTGCCTGAGCCGCCGGGGCCGCTCGTGATCGTCAGCCAACTCTGCGAGCTGGAGGCTGTCCAGGTGCAGCCGGCGCCGGCGGTGACGCCGAGCATGCCGCTCGTCTCTGCGGTGCCAATGTTCCGTGAGGTCGGCGACAGTGAATAGCCGCACGCCGCACCCGCCTGGGTGAAGGTGAACCTCTGGCCGCCAATCTCCAGATGTCCGACGCGTTGCGACGTCGACGGGTTCGCGTCGACGGCATACCCGACAGAACCATTGCCGCTGCCGCTCGCGCCGCTCGTGACCGTCAACCACGACGCGTCGCTCTGCGCCGTCCACGCGCAACCGGTGTCCGCGGTGACGCTCACGCTGCCGGTGGCGGTCGTCGCGTCATCCGATCGAGACGATACCGACAACGAGTAATCGCACGTCGTCGGCCCTGTCGTGTCGCCGAATTGAAATTGGTTCGAGGGCGCGCTCAAGCCCGCGCCGCCCGGGCCGACGGCGGCGACGCGGGCCTCGTAGAGGACGCCGTCCAGCGGCCAGGTGCCGAGCAGCGAGACGAAGTTGAAACGGATCTTGCCGTCGGCCTGCGGCGATGGCTTACCGAGATCGATCGAGTGCAGCGAAATGAGGCCGCCCAGGATATAGAACCGGAGCTCGTAGCGATCGACCAGGGCCACGCCGCCGGCGACGGCGTCGTGGTCGGTCGACGGATCGAACTCGACAATCTGGGGACTCGCCGTCTGCGCCGCGGCGATGCGGGGAAGGATCAGCGCCGAACACGAGAGCGCTGCACAAACAGCGACGCGAGAGATCCGCGCACGTACGGACCACGCCGTCCGTTTCATCGACGACCTATTTTCTTGGAGCAACAACCTTCGCAGGGTTTGCCGAACCAGGGCTCAGCCGTTTTGGCGCGTGTGCACGATTCGCGCCCAGGTGTGCGGGTGGCGTGCGGGGAGATTGGTGCGAGTTGTCGCCGAATGCTGCGGTCGCGACGACCTCGACACCAACGCGAGGTGACGCGACCGCGGGTACAGCATTGAAGCTGTACAGTAATTATTTCACGCTACACGATTGCGACGGGCGTCGTGCCGCGCCAATCGTCACTTTTTGATCGGCGCCGCTGGCTTCGCCGGCGGCGTGTTCGGCAACCGCTCGACGCCAACGAGCTGCCATGCCCCGCCGCTGCGGCGGAAGTAGACGTCGACCGGCGTGGTCCACGAACTGTGTGCGGGCTCGATCGCGCTGACGGCAACTTTCACGAACGAACCGTCGGCTTGCGGCAATCCCGATGGCCCCTGTACGCGCTCGTCGCGCGCCGTCACCGGCGAACCGATGGCCTCGGCGGCTCCGGTGTTGTTGTCGAACCTGGACCAGACCGCCTGGTAGCCACCCTTCGGCATGTCGGCGATCCGGGCGCGGACTGCCGGATTCTCGAACGTCAGCACTCCCGAGCCGTCGAGCGCGAACTTGACCAGCGGGTTCACCTTCGCCAGGTAGACGCGAGCAATCTTGTCGCGCCTCTTGATGAGGACGTCGCTCAGCAGCGTCTCGGCGGCGGGGTCGGTGAACTGGCCGGTCTTGACCGCCGCGCGAATGAGATCGTCGGTAAAGGCCATCACCCGCAACGCCGCCCACAGGGTATCGTCGGCGCGGACGCGTGTCAGCGCGGCTGCCGGCACGCGCGGCTTCCATTCCTCCGGCTCGAAGGCGTCGGCGGTGAACTTGCCGACCTGATCGTTCTCGACGTAGTCCACGGTCTGCCAGGGGCGGATATACAAGCCGAGCGTTGCGAAGCGGCGGAAAGTCGGCTCGCCTTCGTAGACGTACTCGTGCCCTTCGTCGCCGTCACGCGGGTGCAGCGAACCGGTGCCAAACGTCGACCCCACGTCCTGCAGATAGTGGCGAACGACGGAGCGGCCATTTTCCGTGACGACCGAGTCGAGCGTGTTGCCGGCCTTCATGTCGACGAGGTTCGTCCAGGCGCCGAA
>JGI10216J12902_100752225_pt1 | contig 10254 bp, 9 predicted proteins | sample KanNatreferecore_FD_12902 | JGI IMG/M metagenome (IMG submission 12902)
TAATGCAGGCGGCTTCGCGCTCGTGGCACAACCGGCGACGATAAACACAAGAAGCGCGAATGGAACGAAGACGGCAAACTCACGAACGATGCCGGAGCGGCGGGGCAGAACGATCAAATCTTTGTCTCCAGCCGCTGGATTTTTTCGCGCACGCGCTTGGTTTGCTCGGCCTCTTTGGAATGCTTCAACGACTCGCGGTAGCGCGACACCGCGCGGTCGACCCGGCCGACCTTCTCGTAGGCATCGCCCAAATGCTCGATAATCGTCGGATCGTCCACCGTGAGCTCGACGGCGCGTTCGAGCTGTTCGACGGCGCGCGGGTAATCGCCCTTTTGATAATAAACCCAACCCAAACTGTCGATGTAGAAACCGTCGTTGGGAGCGATTTTGAGCGCCCGCGCGATCAAATCTTCGGCTTCGTCCAATTGCACGCCCATCTCTGCCCAAGTGTAGCCCAAGTAATTGAGCGCCGGCGCGTTTTTTGGATTGATCTCGATGGCCTTCTTCATACTCGCGATGGATTTGTCTTTGACTTTGTTTTCGTCATAGAGGGCGCCCAATTGAAAGTGCGCCTCGTCATTCTTGGGATCGAGAGCGACGACCCGCTCCATCGACTGAATCGCCCGCGGAAAGTCTTTGTTCTTACGGTAAAGCACGCTCAGATAGGCATGGATTTCTTTGCGGTCGTTGAGCTTCTTAATCACCGCCTGCAGCGTCTCGATGGCCTTTTGGGTCTGGTCTTTGCGGTCGTAGAGTTGCGCCGCCTGCACCCGGGAGTCGGCGTAGAACTCGCTCTTCTCCGAAATTCGCTCAAAAGCTTCCAGCGCCTTATCGTTGGCTTTGAGTTCGATATAGGTAGCGGCGAGATAATAGCGAGCGCGATCATTTTCCGGATCGCCGGCGAGGACCAGATTGAATTCGGTGGCAGCGCGGTCGTAGTCGCCCTTCTCAAACGAGATCAGTCCGATCTTGATGCGCGTGTCGCGGGGATCGGTTTCGCTCCCTTCCAAGCGCTCGAACTGGCGCAGTGCTTCATCGAGCTTATTCTGCCCGACATAGAGTTCGCCCAAGCGGCGGCGCGACCAAGCATGTTGCGGATTGATTTGCAGCAGTCGCTGGTAGGTTTGGATCGCATCTTCGGTCTTGCCTTCGAGCTCATAGACCAAGGCCAGATCCATCAACACCGCTTCCGACTTAGAATTGAGTTCTAAGGCCCTGCGAAAGCTCTGCTCGGCGGCGAGGTAGAGCTTGCTCTTAGCGCGCACCCGGCCCAAATAATAGTGGCCCAGAGCCGAGCTGTCGTCGAGTTTGAGCAGCTCTTCCAAATGCTGGGTCGCGCGCGCGTAGTCCTCGACCTGCAAATAGAGCGCGCCGGCGTAGAGTAGCGCTTCTTGATGTTTCGGATCGAGTTTCAGGGCCTCGTTGTATTCCGCCAGCCCCTTTTGATTGTCGCCCAGCGCGGAATGCAGTCCGGCCACGAGCAGATGGTAATCGACGTTCTTTGACTCCAGGCGGGTCGCCGACTCCGCCTCGATCAAGGCCTTCCTAAGATCGCCGCGGCGCAGATAGAGCTGGGCCAAGCGAAAATGCAGAAAGCTATCCTGAGGATTTGCTTTCGCCGCGGCTTCGAACTCTTTCAAAGCCGGTTCGAACTCGCCCTCAATGAGTAACAGCTGTCCTTGGAGAAAGTGATTAATCGCCCTAGCGTCACCGCCCACATCGGCCTTGGCTTCTTTGCTGAAGGGGGGTTTCTCGGGAGAGCCAATCAAACCGTCGGGAGGGAGCTGATAATCGGCCACCGCTGTCGCACAACCGGATAATATTACCAGTAAAAAAGCCGTCCGAAGACCGGGTATAGCCATCGTTGAAAAATGTAACATGCTCACCGGAGGGGGTCAATGTAAGAGTGATCGGCGGAAGTGTTCAGCGGCGAATTTACTTTGACGGTAATTTCTTATGGGCGCTACACGAGAAAAATACCCATGGCCCGCTCTTGACGGGACCTGAAATCACATAAAGCACTATCGATGGGCGCCTTCATTCGCCGCGTCAACTATGCTAATTTTCCCACCGGCGGCGACAATTCGCCGCGACCAACATTCGAGAAGCAAAATCCATGGCCGACACTGCCCGCGACCGCGCCACCAAAGAAGTCACCGAACTGCGCCAGGCGCTTGAAACACACAACTATCACTACCATGCGCTCGACAATCCGCTGGTGAGCGATGCCGAGTACGACCGGTTGTTTCGCCGCCTGGTGCAATTGGAAAAAGAATTTCCCGATCTCGCCTCGGCGGATTCGCCGACCCTCAAAGTCGGCGCGGCGCCGCTCGCGAAATTCACTACCGTGCAGCACGCCCTGCCGATGCTCTCGCTCAACAACGTCGCGAATGGCGAAGAGCTTAAAGAGTTTGAGGAAAGAAACCAGCGCTTTTTGAAACACAGCGAGCCTCTCGAGTACGCCGTTGAGCCCAAGATCGACGGCCTCGCGGTTGAATTAGTCTATATCGACGGCAAATTCACCGTCGGCTCGACCCGCGGCGATGGCATTAACGGCGAGGACATCACGCTCAATCTCAAGACCATCCGTTCCCTGCCATTGATCCTGCGCGCCGGCGCGCACAAGCCGCCCCGGCACCTCGAAGTACGCGGCGAAGTATTTCTCGGCCGCGACGCATTTCAGAAGATGAACCGCGAGCGCGACGAAGAGGGCCAGCCGGTATTCGCCAACCCGCGCAATGCCGCGGCCGGCTCTCTGAAACAGCTCGACTCGGCGATCACGGCGAAGCGCCCCTTGGACATCTTTTGCTATGGTTTCGGCAGCGTCGAGGGCGCGACATTTGCAAGCTACTGGGATTTTCGTAGACAGATTCACGAGTGGGGCTTGAAGCCGGTGCCGCGGGGCATACTTTGCCGCGGCTTGAAGGAGGTCTTAGATTACCGGGATCAGATGGAAGCTGAGCGCGACACTCTGCCCTACGAGATCGACGGCCTGGTGGTTAAAGTCAACGACACCCAGCTGCAACAGCGCCTCGGGCAAATCGCCCGCTCGCCGCGCTGGGCCATCGCCTACAAGTTCCCGCCGCGCCAATCCACCACGCGCATCGTCGACATCGTCGCCCACGTCGGCCGCACTGGCACGCTTACGCCGGTGGCCAGTCTTGAACCGGTGCCCATCGGCGGCGTCGTCGTCAAAAGCGCGTCGCTGCATAACATGGACGAGATCGAGCGCAAAGATATCCGCATCGGCGACACCATCGTCGTCGAGCGCGCCGGCGACGTGATCCCTTACGTCGTCAGGGTCATCGAAGAAAAGCGCAGCGGCGCGGAAAAGCATTTTATTATGCCGTCCCAATGCCCGGTGTGCGGCGCGGAAGTTTTCCGTGAGACAGACGAAGCCGCCTACCGCTGCGTCGGCATCGCATGCGCCGCTAAACTGAAAGAGAGTTTGAAATTCTTCGGCTCCCGCGGCGCTATGGATATTGAAGGATTAGGCGAAAAACTCATCGTGCAACTGGTTGACCGCGATCTAGTCCACGATGTCGCCGATCTTTACAGTCTCACCAAGGAGCAACTCGCCGATTTGGACCGCTTGGCGGAAAAGTCGGCGCAGAACTTACTCGACGCCCTGGAACGGAGCAAAAATGCCACGCTGCCGCGCTGCTTGACCGCCTTGGGCATTCGCCACGTCGGCGAAGCAACCGCCAAACTGCTGGCGGAACATTTTGGCACACTCGAAAAAGTTGTCGCCGCAAGCGAGGAAGAGCTCGTCGAAATCCGCGAGATCGGTCCCGAAGTAGCAAAGAGCATCGCGCGTTTTTTTCAACAGGAAAGCAATCGTCAGGTGATTGAAAAACTCAAGAAAGCCGGCCTGCAATTCCGCGTTGAAAAGAAAAAAGCTGGGACTTTGACCGGCGCCACCTTCGTGCTCACAGGCGGACTGGAAGGAATGTCGCGGCCGGAAGCGCAGAAGCGTATCGAAGCCCTCGGCGGACGGGTTTCGTCAAGCGTTAGCCGCAATACCACCTATGTCGTCGCCGGCGCCGACCCAGGCACCAAGCTTAAAAAAGCCAACGAGCTGGGCGTTAAGATTCTCAGCGAAGAAGAACTGCTCGAACTACTGCGCGCCGGCTAATAACGACCACGATCGCGCTGCGGCGGCCTGGCCCCCCCACCAGCATAGCCGCCAGCGCTGCTCGAGCGCGGCGCCTGGGGACGCGCTTCACTAACGACGATATTGCGCCCGTCGAAGTCGCTGCCATTGAGCGCATTGAGCGCGTTCGCGGCTTCGGCATCCGACGCCATCTCGACAAAACCGAAGCCCTTGGACCGGCCGCTGAACTTATCGATGACGACCCGCGCACTGACTACTGATCCATGCTGGGCAAAATGCTGCTCCAGGCGATCGTCGGTCACGGCATAGGCAAGATTGCCGACGTATAGCTTCGCTGCCATCTGGCCCCCCTTCGCTAACCTGCAACCCTGAAAAAAACGCCGACAGGCTACAAAAGTCGTTGGGCGCTTGTCAATCCTTTTGGTCGTTACTGGAGAGCGGTTTAATCACGAAATGGACCGTGACTTTAGAACGCCTACGGCGAGTGAAAATGGCCGAAGATTTCTTAAAGGTAAGTCGTCCCACACCGGACCCGATAGCTGAATCTCGGAGAATGAACACAAACGTTCCTGTCATCTTGCCGCAGCCATCAGTCTAAGCTAGATAGTTGCGAGAATCCCATGACCGATCCACTGGAAAAAGTCTCAGTCCATCTCAATATCTCCGGCCGGGTCCAAGGCGTCTATTACCGCGCCTCAATGTTACAAGAAGCACAACGTTTGGGCCTCACCGGTTGGGTGATGAATCGCGCCGACGGTTCGGTGGAGGCGGTGGCAGAAGGAGGACAAGCGAAAATCGAAGACCTCATCACCTGGTGTCGTCAAGGACCGCAAGGCGCGCGGGTTGCCGCCGTCGACGCGCAGTGGCAAAAGCCGCAAAATAATTTCGTTGGCTTCGCGATTCGGCGCCAATAAAGCTCACTTTGGAAGCTTCGGATCTTTGAGATCGAGCGCCAGCTTATAAACTTCCTTCTTCGCCAATCCATAGCGCTCGCCCAGCAACTCGGCTATCTCCTTAACGCCCATGCCATTGCCGGCGAGTTGGAGGATCATCCTGTGCAGGTCCTCGTCAGGCACCTGCGCCTCGCCGCTAGCGCCATGCACGATAATCACAATCTCGCCCTTAACGTCGCCCTCGGCGAGCGCGCTGACCACTTTGCTTAGAGTCCCGCGCAGGAACTCTTGGTGAATCTTGGTCAGCTCGCGGGCCACGGCGATCTCCCGGTCGCCGAAAATCTTGAGCATTTCGGCGAGCGAGTCCAGTAGCCGGTGCGGCGCCTCGTAAAACACCAATGTCGCCGCTTCGGCGCGCAGGGCTTGCAGTTTGGCTTTCCGCTCCTGCGCCTTGGCCGGCAGAAAACCTTCGAACAAAAAACGATCCGTCGGCAAGCCGCTGGCGCTGAGCGCGGTAGTCAACGCCGAGGCGCCGGGCAACGGAACGACCTCAATCCCGGCCTGAATCGCATCGACGACAATGCGATAGCCAGGATCGGAGATCGCCGGCGTGCCCGCGTCGGACACGAGCGCGATGCTGGCGCCGCTCCTAAGACGCTCGACCAGCAGCCGTGCTTTGTCGCGTTCGTTATGATCGTGATAGCTGGTCAGCGCCGTCTTGATGCCGAAGTGCGCGAGCAAATGCTGCGTGTGCCGGGTATCTTCCGCGGCGATCCATTCGACTTCTTTGAGAATCCGCAGGGCGCGCAAAGTAATGTCTTCGAGATTGCCGATCGGCGTCGGCACGATGTAAAGGATGCCGGCCATTCAACTCACGCAACACATGGCGTCATTTTCCCCAGTCTCGAGAATAGCGGAAGTCGCGGTCGATGGTGCGTTGGGAAACTTTGGCGATCACCGGCAGCCGCCGCTTGAATTGCGTGTTCATGATGCGCGCGGCGATATCGTCGATAAAACGTTCCGGGAAGCCGGCGGCGGCCAACTCGGTTTTGGTGTAACGCTGGTCGACCATCAGATAGAGCAGCTTGTCAACGTCGCGGTAAGTGAAGCCCAATTCCCCCTCGTCGGTCTGGCCGCTCCACAAGTCCGCTGACGGCTCCTTGGCGACGATGACTGGCGGCACGCCGATGGCCTCAGAGAGTGCCCATACTTGGGTCTTGTAGAGGTCCCCCAGCGGATTGATAGCCGACGCCGTGTCGCCATGCAGCGTACCATAACCCAACAAAAGCTCGGTCTTGTTGCTGGTGCCGAGTACCAATGCATTCCAGCGCATCGATTGGTCGTAAAGAATCGTCATGCGCTCGCGCGCCATCTTGTTGCCGCGCCGGCGCGCGTCGGCATCGGTGAAGCCCTCGAAGTAGGCATCGACCTGGGCCGTGATCTCGACCAGCATCGACTCGATGCCGCTGGTTTGCACGACTATTTGGGCATGGGCTTGGCTATCGGGATTGGAACTCTTGTAGGGCATCAGGACACCCAAGACGTTCTGCGGGCCCAAAGCCTCGGCCGCCAACATCGCGCTCAGCGCCGAATCCACCCCGCCGGAAAGCCCCACCACCACCCGCGCCAGCCCGGTCTTGCGCACTTCATTGCGAATAAAAGCGACGAGAATTTGCCGTAGCAAAGCAGTGTTGGTCGGAAGGTGCGTCATCGGGCAGATTATTTCTTCCTAGCGTTTCTCCGACCGTGAAGCTTTGCACTCTTTAATCCTTGACCGACTATGGCCCCCGGCCGCTCGCGGATACGCATGAGCTCGTTGATTGTCAGATCCAAATCCTCGTCGCGCAACAGCGGCGACATCGTGCGTTTGCGTCGCACCGCTCCGAAGCCAGCGTCGACGGCGATGAAATCCTCGTCATAGTAGCGCGCTTTAGCGAGCCGTTGGCCGAATGGATCGACGATTTCGGAGCCGCCCCAGAAACCGACCCCGTCTTCAAAACCGCAGCGATTGCCATAGACTATGAACAAGCTGTAGGTCTCGGCAAAGACGCGATTGAGCATTTCCCAGTACCGGGCGTTGTCGTCCTGGCTCTGCTCGTCGACAATCCCGCGCAGGGGGCTCGCCGACGGACAGAGCACCGCCACGGCGCCATCCAAAGCGGCTAAGTAAATCGTCGATGGGTGCCAGAGATCTTCACAGATCAGCAGCGCCATACGGCCAAACTTGGAGTCGAAGGCGCGCACCCTGTCACCGCGGGCGAAGTAGCGCTGCTCATCGAACATGCCATAAGTCGGCAGGTAGACCTTGCGGTGCACATGGCGAATCTCGCCGTCTTCGAAATAGACCGCAGAATTGAAGAACCTGTGATCGGCGCTTTCTTCCACCAAGCCGGCGACGAAGGACAGCTTGCGGCTGAGCGCCATGAGGTGCTTGATTTCCGGCGCGTCGAGGGTCAGTGCCACCTCCGGCACGGTATCGCGCAGCATGTAGCCGGTGAGACTCAATTCGGGAAATAACAACAATTGGGTCTTGTCGTCAGCGGCGTGCCCGATGCGTTCTTCATACAGGGCCAGGTTGGCTTTTAGGTCGCCCAGTCTTGGATTGATTTGACCGACAGCGATGCGGATTGACACGGGGAAATTCTCCATCTGCGAGCTAGCTGGAAATAAATTCTCACGAAACTAACATAGGCCTAACCACACTTGCAATTTACTCCAGCCGCGCTTAACTTGATGGCATCGACGAAACCGAGCGTTAATCGCTTGTCCAGCCGCGACACCATGGCAGAAAACGTTACTATTTACGGCCAAGATCTTTGAGCCTTTACATCGGGAGCCCGTGCGGATTTTTCCCGGCGCAAAGTGCCCTTTGATTATGTCAACGTCTTGGCAGACGAAGCCGGCCTCGAGCGCATGCGACAGCTCACCAATGGCCGGCGGAAGATTCCGGTGATCGTCCAAGACGGTAAGGTCACCGTCGGCTTCGGCGGCACCTGAGAAGTCTGAACCGCCGGCGGTGCCGGCATCGAGTCAGAAATAACCGTTAGAGCAACCCTTTCCAATCCACCCTTGGCTGCGTCCATCGATCAACTGATTAGCGAGAAGATCGGCGTGCTGTTTGGCCGCGACGCCACGGTGACGAGTGTCCTTGCCTTGCCCGGCGACGCTTCGACCCGGCGCTATTACCGGGTGCGGCTAAATGGCCACGGCACGCCGTCATCGCTAATGGCGATGCAACTGCCGGCCGGCAGCGGTCTGCCGATATCCAGCGAAGAGCTGGCGGTGTTTAGCGACGCGCCCACAGAACTGCCATTCTTGAACGTGCACCGTTTCCTTCACCGCGTCGGTGTCAGAGTGCCCAAGATTTGCGGCCACTGGGCCGCCGATGGCCTGCTGCTGCTCGAAGACTTGGGTGACACCGCTTTGTGGGACCGGGTCCAGGGCTTATCCGAAAGCGAAGTTATCGGCTGGTACAAAAAAGCTATCGACGAACTTTTACGGTTACAAATCGCCGGCACCAAAAACCGTGACGAGGCCTGCATCGCTTTTCAGCAACGCTTCGACGAACGACTTTATACCTGGGAATTCGAACATTTTATCGAATGGGGTTTGGAAAAACGGCCCGGGGCAAAGATCTCGGCCGCTATGATTGCGACACTGCGGCAAACCTTCGCCGCCATCGCGCAGACTCTGGATCGCCAACCCGCCTGTCTCAATCACCGCGACTACCATAGCTGGAATCTGATGATCCACAACGAGGCGGTGTGGGTCATCGACTTTCAAGACGCCCTGCTCGCGCCGCCGCAATACGATCTTGCCTCGCTGCTCAACGATCGCATCACCGACGCCGTCGTCCAACCGCACATGGAACCCCAGTTGGTGGAGTATTATCGCGAACGAGCCAACGAGCTATCGGGCCGAGCCGTCTCGGCACAGGAGTTCTTGGAAATCTACCGCTTATCGGCGATTCAACGCGACTTAAAGGTCGTCGGCCGCTTCTACTATCTCGATCTGGTCAAAGGCAAACCAGGGTACATGAAATTCGTTCCGCCCACCGTGCGCCGGCTCCAGCGCAATCTCGCCCAGGTGGCGCAGACCCAGCCAATTCTGCCGCTGTTGCGCGAACATTTTGAGGCCATGTTGTGAAAGCGATGGTGCTCGCCGCCGGCCAAGGCACACGCCTGCGGCCGATTACCGACCGTATGCCTAAAGCGCTGGTGCCAGTGGCCGGCCGGCCCATGATCGAGTTTGCATTGCTGCTCCTGCGCCGTCACGGCGTCCGCGATATCGTCATTAATTTGCACCATTTCGGCGCGCAGATCGAAAAACAACTGGGCGACGGCCAACGCTTCGACGTAAACATAAGCTATTCCCGCGAAGCCGAACTCTTGGATACCGGCGGCGGACTGTTGAAAGCCAAGACGTTCCTGCAGGATGGCACGTTCATTGTTATCAACACCGACGCCCTGATCGACGTCGACTTATCAACCGTGCTCAACGAGCACCGAAAGAATAATGCGGCGGCCACCTTGGTGCTGCGGCCCGATGCCGATGCCGACCGCTATGGCTCCATCGATATCGGCCCCGACGGCCGCATCTGCCGTTTTCTCGAGCATCGCTCCCTGTTGCCGCCCCTCGGCGCAGTGAGCAAATTGATGTTCACCGGCGTGCAGATTCTCGAACCGCGGATCTTTGATTACATGGATGGCGGCGACTCAAGAAAATTCAGCACCACCCGGGAAACCTATCCGCGCATGTTGAGCGCCGGCGCGAAGCTCTACGGCTACCGCTTTGACGGCTTCTGGCAAGATCTTGGTACCCAAGAACGGATTGCGGACGCGGAACGCCAGCTCGGCTGCGGCCTGACACGGCTGCATTTTCTCCAATAGCCGGCCCCAGTCCTTTGGCTAAAGACCTGTTATAATAAGTTCCGACCTGGCCGCACCACGGCCAATTAGCCATGCTCGACCGAATCATCACCGAACTACTGCAAAATCAAAATCCGGACGGCGGCTGGGGCGCCGTGCGCGGAAAGCGCAGCAACACCGAAATAACCTCATTGGCCGTCATGGCGCTGCAAGGTCTAGCGGACGAAATTTCAGCGGACAACCTTAAACGTGGTATCGAGTGGTTGGTTCGGCAACAAAATCCAGACCATAGCTGGCCGCTCAACCAAACCGTCACAGCGGGATCTTGGACGACGGCTTTAGCGATCACCGCACTCGGCGCTAGTGCCGAGCATAGCGA
>JGI10216J12902_101363795_pt1 | contig 10253 bp, 4 predicted proteins | sample KanNatreferecore_FD_12902 | JGI IMG/M metagenome (IMG submission 12902)
CTGGAAGATAAAACCGATGCTGGACATCGATCAGAGGATCGGCGATCAGATCGCGCACATTCGAGTAGTCGCGAACCGGCTTTGCGCGCAGCAGCCATCCGATGTGCGACCACCAGAGACCCTGCCTGGCATCATAAGGATCGCTGTCTTCGTCGGTATGCGCGTGATGCCGCCGGTGATCCGATGCCCAGATCAGGGCTGAGTTCTGCACGGCGGCTGCGGCAAACAACAGGTAGAACACCTTGACAGGTGTCGAGCAGCGATAACTGCGATGAGCGAAAAGGCGGTGGTACCCAGCGGTGATCGACAGCCCAGAGCACCAATACAAAATAAATCCAAGCGCGACGGTCTGCCACGCTGGCGGCTGCCGGACTGACAGAACGAGCGCGGCCAGCGCTACCGAATGAAGCAACGCCATGAAGGCGGCGTTCAACCAGTCGAGTGACCGCTGCCTGGCTGGTTCACCGGGTATGCGGATCCGCAGAAATCCTCCGGGATATCGGCCAGACAGCCGATCGTACCGCGTGCCATACCCATCGCAGCAGTGTGGAACTCGAGTCGAAGAGCGGTATCGAGATGAATGTCAGCACGGTCAACGTGATCAACACTTCCACGCTGGCGTATGCGAAAAACGCAAACGGAAGGCTCATCATCACGAGGTACAACTGCAGCCGGTACGCCCGGTCCCAGACAGGGGCGACAGGACGGACGACGTGAGGCTGCAACGCGATGGAAAAAGCACTGAGCGTTCCAACTGCGACGGCCGTCGCGAGCCACACCACAGGTCCGTACCCGAAATCGTTGCGGATCATGACGACAGTATTGATTGTCACCAGCACGATCAGAAGCGACCAGGCGTACGCGCGAAGCGCCGGCGACACATAAGGGGCAGAACGCCCCGGCACCGGGCGCGCGCCGAACAGAATGGGAGCCGTATGGGCGCCTGTGGCCAAATCGTTTTCCAGATCGCGCAAGCTGCCGTGGATCCCATTGAAGAACATCGTAAATACGACAACAAACGCCGCAACCATCCACGTGAGCATGTTCGGCTCTGAACCAAATACCTGCGGAACATAGACAGGAAGGCTGGCCCATGCAAGCCCCTGAACCGCATCCGTCAATGGAGGGAACGGACAGTGCTTCCCCCAGAGGTTATATGCGGCCATGAAGGCGAAACCGGCAGCCAAGGTTGTATGCGCCGGCCAAGATCCGCCAAGCCACATTGTGAGCGGAAGTGTCATCACCGGCTGGATCAAGGCAATGAGCAGAACGTGCGATGGCCGGATGACGCCTCGGACAAGGAGATCCCGCTGCCTCCTCGGCTGAGTTCGATCGATCGGCAGGTCAATCACGTCATTCAAGAGGTAGGTGTACACATGGAAGCAGAGAATGACGGCGAGTAGCGTGAGGATTTCGCCGAGTGTGAAATCACGGCCGAGGGTCGCCGCCGCTAGCAGCGGCCAGAACGCCGTAAACACAAAATAATGGATACGGAAAAACTGGTCAGCTTCTCGCAGATGATCCGCGAATCTACCGGCGGCGAGAGCATCGCGTTTGGCAGCCATCAAAAGACGACTACGCCTCGACGTTGCGCCGGGCCCTTGCCAGCAAGGGCCGGAAGATAACAATGAGGACGATGGCGAGCGCTACAAAGAATACCCACCACAGTCGCGCGTCAATGGGCGGCAACACGAAGTGGCTTTGGGCGGCATAGACCAGCATCACGATCAAACAGTACGCACAGACGGAAAGCAGTACTGCACTGGAAATCCACTCGAGTCGCGCCTTGTGGTTGAACCGGGCGTCGAGCCATAAGACGACGCCGGCGCCCGCGACGAGTCCCGCCGTCAAGCCAAACTGCCAACCCCGGGAAGGCAGGAGAGGATCCTGATGAGCGATTCCGAACTTGTGGTACAGGTAATCCTGGCCATGAAGGAAAATGACGTCCAGTCCGAGTTTCAGCACCAGCAGGACAGTCAGGAGAAGCACAACGGCGGCGCCAAGCGCCAACAGATATGGACCCCATCGCTTGTATCGCCGGATAATTCCGCCAGGCCCGTCGTCGAGTCGAAGAACGAATCCGAAAACGAAATTGGCTAAAAACCAGGCGATGTAATTAATGAGGGGAACGCCAAACCAGTACCCTTGATGTGTCTCATTCGTGCGCCAGTGCCAAAGCCCCAGGTTCAACGCCGCGTACCCCGGATCTTTACCAGGAGTGCCGCACCATGTCGTAGTACTCACCACAGGGTCGAGAATCGCCGTCAAGGTGATGAATATGAGCGCGCTCACAGAGGCGGTCGCGTATGCCGCCCTCCATCCGGCATCTTTGATTCGCACGAACGAGACACGGGCGATGGCGAAGACGAGGGCCGTTTCGATGGCGACCACTCCAAATGGGATGTCCCACCGCGGTTGCGGTTCCTTGCAGATCGGGATGCCCACAGTCCCGTTGATCTTCAGTACAAGCCATTGCAGCGCACGATAGATAGGATCGCTGTCGTTCGGCGCACCACCGAACGGAAGCGCGAACGGCATTTCTGCGTAAAAGTATTTGCCCAGTCGAATGGCAATTGTTTCGCTGAGCCACCAGAAGACAGTCGCGAGAAGCAGCACGAACACGTGGTACTTGCGATCGCTTTTCGCGGGCTGTGTCACCGCCCACGCGAGCGCCAGCACCCACAGGCCGCACGCAAAAATCGTGAACAGATAGCCGGCAGTCTGGGTCACAGTTGATGAAATTGATGATGTTGTTTAAGGCACGGTGACCGCCGAGCGAGCGGCTAATCTAGCACACCGACCCGGGTCGATCAGCTCATTTCGAGTGCCGCTGTTGCTCTCCGTGCATCCGGCTCTGCCTTGACGCGGGCAAACGTCTCCTGCGCTTTCAGAAGATGTGTTCGGCGTGCCGGGTCGCCAACGCCCAGCCGACGGCCGATTTCATAATGGACCCGGGCAACCTCGTAGGGAAGACCGAATCGGTCGGCCTCCGAGAGGCAGCGGCGCCAAGTGGCATGGGCGCGCCGGTGCTTACCTTCGAGCCACTGGGCGTAGCCACGCCATAACAGCCCACGGGCGCGGGCGGGCGGGTTGATGCGGGCGTTGCGATTGATGTCGCGGCACAGGCGCCAGGCACGAGCTGCGTTGTCGGACACCTGGCTGGGGCCTCCAGCTTCCCACACCGTGACGAACGTCTCGGCGGCTGCGCTCAGGCCGAGTATCCCGGAGTAACCAGACCACGGAGACGTGGTCATCACATCGAAGATGCGGTCGGCCCATTGCTTCGCCAGGTGCCACTCATTTCGGTACAAGTGGGCCAACGCCTTACCACCGAAAAAGTTGAGGGTACACAGTCGATCTGGCCGCGTGGCCCTCGCGAGCAGATGAAGACCAGCATCGGCCAGCTCGAGCGATTTCTCGTGGTGCCCGAGGTACAGCATTCCCCAGAGCTCCACATCGATTCCCCAGATTTCATGGACCAGTGAGCCGTTCGCGGCCGCGCGTGCGCGAACCTGAGCGCCAAGCTGGGCGGCCAACTCGAATTCGGCGGTCAGGGTTGCTGCGCGCGCTCGGACAGTTGCGTTCTCTTCCCAGATGTGCGAGTCGCCGACCTGATCAGCGCTCGCCATCGCCGCTTCAAGGTCTCTGCACGCGTCCCACCCGCCGTTGCCAAGCTCATGAATCGTCGCCCGCGCCAGAACTTTCGCCGCGATTACGGGATCGGTCAGCTGACTTGCTGCGTGCGTTGCGAGCCGACGGTAAACGCGCGCGAGAGAGTGGATCGGAATGAGGCCGGCGATATTCCCGACGTCGGCGCAGCACAGTGCAAATTCCGGCGAGGGCACGAGGTCCTCGCTCAGATTGAGCGCCCTGAGGAGGCAATAGACCACCTGGTCGAGCCGTGCGTAAAAATACGAGGTTGCGCCGGCTCGCTCGTAGGCGCACACCGCCTCGCGAAGCAGCCTGGCAGCCGCCTCATCGGGCCGTCCGCGACGCAGACCGAGACGGTGGCCGCTTTGGATGAGCAGCTGGGCCCCCACACCGATTCGCCATTGTCGATCCGACTCGGGAAGCGGATACCCGAGTAGCGCCAACGCATGCTCCAGGTGCCGCCGGCCGTCGTCCCATCTCCCCAGGTTGAGACACGCGTCTCCCAAGCGGCGCTGCCATCGCGCACGGCGCGCATCGCGGGCGGACACCACCCGACGTCCCAGCGTGATGGGGGCGCCCGCTATAACTTGATCCTCGAATCGCTGGTCGATGTCGATGGCCTGCTTGAAAAAGTGCAGCGCTTCCTCGTTCGCCTGCCGTCCTGCGGCCTGCTCTCCAGCCTTGTCGAGGTAGGCGATTGCCTGCTCGGCGGCTTCGGCAAGTGTCCAGTGATGCGCAAGCAGCGGATAAAATGGGACGAGATCCTCTGGGTAGTGGCGTTCGTACCAGCTCGCAACGGCCGCATGAAGCTGCCGTCGCAGCGCGTACGGCAGAAGGCTGTAGGCCACTTCCTGGGTGATGGCGTGTTTGAAGATATATCCCGTGGTCGAATGGGGCGAGTCGGACACATGCACGAGGTCCCGCTCTAGAAGCGTCTGAAGGTGACTGTGAAGGGTCTGGGCGTCCATGTCGAGCGGATACACCGCGCGCAGCGGCTCCAGATCGAACGTGCGGCCGAACACGCTTGCCACCTTGAGTGTCAATTGCAGCGCAACAGTCAGTTGATCGATGCGGCTGCTTACGACGACCTGCACGGTATCGGGGAGCTGCACCGGAGCATCGGCCGCCGCTGCTGAAAAGTCACATACCCCGTGGTCGACCTGCACGAGACCACGGTCGATTAAAGCCCGCACCAGCTCCTCTGTGAAAAACGGGCTCCCTTCCGCCTTCTCACGTATCGCACGATCGACTCGAGGGCTGAGCACCCGCGCACGCAGCCTCCGGCAGGCGAGCCTGCGGGACTCATCAGGCGTCAGCGCATCGAGGCGGACAACCAAGGCGTCTTCGCCCAGGGTCAACCGCTTCAGCTCAGCCGGTTTCTCCTCTTCCGCAATTGGCCGCATCGAAATCAGCAGCAGGATTTCGGGCAGCTCGCGGTGAATTCCTTCAGCGAGCGCCCACGATCCGGAATCGAACCAGTGTGCATCCTCGAGCACCAGAAGTACCGGTTGGCGCCGCGTCGATGATCGGAACAAATGCACCAGCAGCTGCTGCGTCAAGACCGATCGGCCGCGTGGAGTCACGCGAGCGGACTGTTCGTTCTCTCGAAAATTCAAGCGGAGCACCGGGTTGAGCAGCGACGCGAACGGCTGGAGTCGCGAGCTGGATTCGAGCAGGTGCATCACCCGACGTTCGGCCTCACCTCGACCGGCGACGTCTTCGAGTCCCAGCAGGTTGTCGAACAACGCTCGCCAGACGTGATACGGAGCGGAACGTTCGATCGCATCGCCTGATGTCACCATCGTGCGGACGCCGCGTGCCACTGCTCGCTCGACCGTATCGGCCACGAGGCGGCTCTTGCCAATTCCCGCGTCGCCTTCCACGATGACGACTCCGCCGGCGCTTCCGGTTGCCAGGCGTTCGAGGCGTTCTCTCAGAACCCCGCGTTCCTCAAGCCGCCCCACGATTTCAGAGGGGTCACCGGTCGGCACCAGCACGGGCCGAAAAACCTCGGCCGCGCTCTGATGCCCCTTCATGGCGATCGGCGGAAGCGCCTCGAACTCAATCCGCTTGCTCGCCGCTTCGAACGTGGCGAGGTCGCAGAAGACGCCGCGGTCAGAGGCCTGCATCAGACGGCAGGCCACGTTTACCGTCTCTCCGATCATGGCGAATTCGCAGCGGTGGCGGTTCCCGCGCAGGCCTGTGAATACTTGACCGGTCGCGACACCGAACGAGCCATCGCACCCCGCCTCGCCGAGCTCGCGGAGCAGATCGAGGGCCGCTCGAGTGGCGCGCACCTCGTTGTCGCCGTGGGCGTGCAGTGCAAGTCCCCAACCGCAGGCGATCACCGTTCCCTTGTCGTCGGCGAGCAGCTGATTGATGCTTCCGCCGTACCGATACACCGCGTTCTGCACCGCGACGACTGCGCGTTGAGCCTGAGCGAGTGCACCCTCGGTGTCGTAGTCGAGTATCCCCAGCTCGATGAACAACACGGTCACGCGGCGGAACTCCGCCAGCCAGTCGGTTTGACCGGCATCCAACCGAGTCTGCACGGAGCGGGGGATGTACGCTCGCACCAGTTCTTCGGCGCCCTGCGTTAGCGCGGTGTGTGCGAGCGGTACCGGGCGCAGCGGCTCAGTCACAGCTTCAACGCACACAATCTCATTCGTCTGCCTTCCGCGACGCGCATACGGCGAGATGCGCCCCCAGACCGGCGCCGGTACCCCGACCTCATCAGTGCTGGCGATCGACATCGCGTGCGCGGCCTGCGCGATCGGCTCGCCCGCGACCAGAAGCTCCCATCGGCCGTTCACGCCACCGAGGTTGGCCGTCCACACTTCTCCAGCACCGATGCCTGCGCGCAGCTGTAAGTGCGTGCGGTTGGGCGCGGGCGTATCGCGGAAGGTCTGCCGTGCCGCCAGAGCGCACTGAGCAGCCAGGCGGAGCGCAGATGCATCGTCCAACGAGTCATCGACGCGCCAGAGCGCCAAGGCAGCGTCGCCGGGGAATTTCAGAATCTGTCCACCGTGCGCGTCGACGAGATCGACAAGGTGTCCGCAGAAAAAATTCAGATGGTCCTTAAGGTCCTCGGCGCCTCTGGGTCCACGTTTGGCAAATTCTTGAGTGAGGGCTGAAAAGCCCGACAGGTCGGCAAGAAGCACCACCGCCTGAAAGCGCTCGAGGCGAGGTTGATCGAGAGACGAGGGATCCCGAGCGATGCGCTCGCGTATGAGAGAGGAGACGAACGAATCGAGCAGCAGGCCCGGTTCCTGCGCTGCGGGGCTATTCACATCCGCGCTCGGCCTTCGTACCCTCATCGCTCTTCGACCGTACGCTTTAAAGTTGCGTCTCTGAAGGACTTGACATCCATGCGCGTTGAGGGCCTAATCGCGTCGCGAGGTGCGCAGGATGCTCGGGGTCAGCGTATCACAGTGGGTCGCGTGCGCAGTTTGCGTGCTTGCGCTGGGCGTCCTCGCGTCCCCGGTATTCGCTGACGGCCGGATCGAAGGACGAATTACCCAGTTGGATGGCACCGCGCTGTCCGGTGTATCTGTCCTCGTCAACGAGACAACCGCGTCAACCCTCACCGATCCATCCGGGCGTTTCGTCATCGATGGGTTGCCCGCCGGAACTTTCTCTATCACATTTTCACTGGGAGATCAGGTCCTGACGATCCCGGATGTGCGAATTGCGAATGAAACCGTGCAGCTCGACCGGGCTGTGGACTGGAGGGTGACCTACGCAGAGACCGTCACCGTCTATGCCGCCTCGCGGCGTAACGAGCGCCTGTTCGATGCGCCCGCTTCGATCGCGGTGATCGATCAGTCGGCGCTCGCGCGCGAGGCTGCACTTGCGCAGGTTCCGCGCGCGCTTGTCTCGACCGCCGGTGTCGAGGTCGCCCAGAGCGGCGTCTTCGATTTCAATGTCAATATTCGTGGCCTGAACGCGGCACTCAGTCGCCGTGTCGTGACGCTGTTGGATGGCCGCGATCCGTCGAGCGTGCTCATCGGCGGTCAGGAATGGGCGGCCGTCGCGCTGCCGATGGATGAGATCGCTCGCATCGAAGTCGTGCGGGGCCCGGGCTCGGCGTTGTATGGTGCGAACGCGTTTAATGGCGTGATCGACATGACGTCGAAGGAACCGCGCTACACCCAAGGCGGCAACGTGCAGTTTTCGGCGGGTAACATCCAGACGCGGCGGTTCTCTGCACGGCATGGCGGTGCACTCAACGCGAACTGGTTCTATCGCGCCCACGGAACCTATGGCCGCACGCGCGACTTCTTTCAAGGGCGGACCTCCGGTGTGGAGTATCCCGGCTTACCACCGGAGGTAGTCGAGCCCTTCGTCGATCGCACCGAGTTTGCCAACGCCGGAGGGCGCGCGGACCGTTATTTTCCACAGGGGCGCCGGCTGACTTTGGAAGGAGGGTGGGCTCACGCAGACGGCAGCGTGGTATTGACCGGTGCGGGCAGAATCCAGAACCAGGCAGTCAGTCGCCCATGGTTCCGCTCGAGCTGGCTCACGAGTCACTGGCGCGTATCCGGATATTACGACGCACGCAAAGCACGGATGCTGGGTCTGCCGACGGGCAACACGATCATAGACGACTCGCTGCGGCTGCACGGAGAGGCGCAGCGCCGGGTCGAGCTTAGGGCCGGGAGTCTCATTGTCGGTGGTACGTACCGTTATGAGCGGGCAGACACCACCGATGGCGGCGTTTCGACCATTCTCCGCGGCATTCGCGACGCCAGCGCGACGGCCGTTTACGGTCAGCTCGATCACGACGTGACCGCGCGGCTGCGAGTCGTGCTCGCCGCGCGTTTTGACGATAGCACCCTCCACGACCCGCTTCTTTCACCCCGACTCGGAGTGGTGTTCGGCGTCACCAAGACCCATTCGCTGCGGGCCGCCTACGCACAGGCTTTTCAGACTGCGAGCTTCGTCCACTACTACACACGGGTAGCCGCGGCGCCGCCGGTCAATCTCGCGGCGCTGGAACAAGCCCTCGCACCGGCGATCGGCGGTATCCCCCTGGGTTTTGCAAGCGTGCCCATACTGGCGCTCGGCAACGACCAGTTGGTGCCCGAGCGGAACGATAGTTTCGAAGCAGGGTATTCCGGTGTGGTTGGCAGACGACTGCTCGTAGGCGTCGATTACTACCATAACCGGATCACGAACATGATTACCGGGCTTCTCCCGCAGGTTGGCACGTCCCTCGGCCGGATTAACCCGCAGTTCGGGGCGTATCGACCGCCGTCGGCGCTCAACACCGCACAACAGGCTCTGGTGTTGGGCTCGCTGCGTGTGGCGCTCCCAGCACCGCTGTTCGCACTGATGTCGAACGATCTCGACGCCGCCCCAATCTTTGCGGCCGTGTCCTATACGAACTTCGCCCGGGCTAATGTGCAGGGGGGCGAGCTCAGCGCGCTGTATCACGCCAGCGATCGCGTGACTGCCGACGCGGGCTTTTCGTTCTTGGATTTTGCGCTGAAGGACGGGGTTCCCGAGGACCCGGTATCGGCGAACGCCCCACCCCGCCGGGTGACGGCGGGGTTGACGTACGCCGATGCGACAAAAAACGCCGGTGTGCGGTACCGCAGGTCGGCGGGGTTCAACTGGATAGGCGGAATCTTCCGCGGACCTGTTCCAGGTCACTCCGTCGTGGACCTCTCGGCCGGTTACGCCCTTCCGTGGAGAACCCGGGTGTCATTGAACATCACCAATGTGTTCGACAGTGAGCATTACGAGATTTTTGGCGGTGACATTCTGCCGCGCACGGCGATGTTAACTTTTCTCCGGGACTGGTAAGGTGGTGCCCACTCCGCCTGCGGCAAGTTCGATTGTATGAAACTGTTCCACGAGCGTCTTGGGAGCGGCAGGCCGATAGTCTTCCTTCACGGCTTTGGCGCCACCTCTTACCTCTGGCGGAAGATCGTGCCCGCGCTCTCGACACGCAATGAACTCCACCTTATCGATCTCAAGGGGTACGGCCGCTCACCAAAGCCGCGGGACGGCCGCTACTCGATATCTGACCAGGCAGAACTCGTGTTGGCGTTGATGTCCGAGCATAAGCTGAAGCATGTCACGCTCGTCGGCCATTCCCTGGGAGGAAGCGTCGCGATCGTGTTGGCGCACATGCTGGCTGTCACCCATCCGGACGCAGTGATTTCGCTCATTCTGATGTCCACACCTACAGGCGATGAACGAGTCCCACTGGTTGGTAAAATCCTTCGGAATCGGATTTTGGGCCCGATCGTTGTCGCAATCGTGCCAACTCGCCTGCAGGTTCGGTGGGCACTGAGGTCCACGTACTATCACCCTGATAAGATCACCGAGGACCAGGTCGACGTGTATTCGGAATCTCTCGGTTCTCCCGGTGGCAAGTACGCTTTGCTCGAAACATTAAGGGATATCGATGACGCGGCGATATCACTGCTGAAGTCCAGCAGCGCCGCGATTGCCGTGCCGACGCTTCTCATTTGGGGGCGCCACGATCGGTTGGTCCCTCTGTCGTCCGGCCAGCAGCTCGAGAAAGTGATAAAGGGATCGAAGTTGGTGGTTGTCGAAGAAACGGCTCACACTCTGGTTGAAGAAACACCAGC
>JGI10216J12902_100310906_pt1 | contig 10252 bp, 5 predicted proteins | sample KanNatreferecore_FD_12902 | JGI IMG/M metagenome (IMG submission 12902)
GTCTTCGGAATGATTATTTCGGCAACCTCCGTTACCAGGATGCCCTGGTCTTCTGATAGGAACACAGGTTTCCAGTCGATGGTTGGTTTTGCAGCGCAGCCTTTAAGGACACCCATGATTGCAGGAGCCGAAACAACTCCTCCCATGATCCATGCTGTTCTTTTTAATGCTTCTCTACGATCCATAAATATTATGTTGATTGAATCTTTATGCTAAGTTATTTTTCTTCAATTCACTTACAGCGTAATCCACGGCACGCGCTGTGAATGCCATATAACCCAACGATGGATTGTGACATGCAGCAGACGTCATGAATGAACCATCGGTCACAAATACGTTTTTACACGCGTGAACCTGATTCCATTTGTTAAGCACTGATGTTTTAGGATCCTTTCCCATACGGGCGGTTCCCATCTCGTGAATACCCAACCCTATGCCTATTTCCTGATCCCTTGTATGGACATTCTTAAACCCTGCGGCTTCGAGCATTTCCGCCGCATCGTTGGCCATATCCTTGCGCATCTTCAACTCGTTGTCGCGGAGAATAGCATCGAAGGTAAGCGTCGGTAATCCATATTTGTCTTTTTTATCTTTATTGATAACGACAAAGTTTTCATGATAGGGAAGAATTTCTCCGAATCCTCCTAACCCCATTGACCACTTGCCCGGTTTACTCACTGCATTTTTCAGATCGGTACCGATGCTCAATTCTGCCACCAGGCTGCTCCACCCCTGACGGCTGGCACCTCCCTGATATCCAAACCCACGAATATAATCACGCTTGTCTTTTCCAACATTTCGATAACGAGGAACATATACACCGTTGGCTCTTCTTCCGGAATAGTATTTATCCTCGTAACCATCGACATCTGCTGCGGCTCCTACATTGAGATGGTGGTCCATGATATTATGTCCAAGCTCGCCACTGTCGTTACCTAATCCATTAGGGAAGCGATTTGAAACAGAATTCAACATAATGAATGTTGATCCGAAGGTTGAAGCGCACAGGAAAATAACCTTTGCAAAGAACTCAACTTGTTCACCCGTTTCAGCATCCAATACTTTTACTCCTGTTGCTTTTCCTTTCTTTTCGTCATAGATGATCTCATGAACGATAGAATTTGGGCGCAGGGTCATATTGCCTGTTTTTTCCGCTGCTGGCAATGTCGATGACACGCTGCTGAAATATCCCCCGTAAGGACATCCGCGGGAGCAAAGGTTCCGGTATTGACAAGTTCCTCGCTGCGGACTATGAGGCAGCGGCGCAGTTGCATGCGCTGTCCGTCCGATAGTCAGAAGCCTTCCAAACTTATCCTTCATCACTTTCTTAAAATCCTGCTCTACACAGTTCAACTCCATCGGTGGAAGAAATTTTCCATCAGGTAGTTGCGGAACACCTTCCGCCTGACCACTTACACCAATGAATGTCTCCACGTAGTCATACCACGGAGCGATGTCCTTGTAGCGAACAGGCCAATCCACAGCAATACCGTCTCTTACGTTAGCTTCAAAATCCATGTCGCTTAACCTATAACTTTGACGGCCCCAGGTTATCGATCTTCCACCTACATGGTAGCCACGCATCCAGTCAAAGCGATGCACCTCCGTGTACGGATTTTCCAAATCATTTACAAACCAGTGCTTGGTGCTTTGTTGAATAGTATATCCTGTACGGGCCTGGACGCCTTGTTGCTTGAGATCCTCCTGTGTCGGCCTTCCTGCATTCGGAAAATCCCAGGGCTCTTTTGTTGCCGTTGGGTAATCGGGATGCTTTACCATTCTTCCTCTTTCCAACACTAATGTCTTTAAGCCCTTTTCCGTTAATTCCTTTGCGGCCCATCCCCCACTGATACCCGTGCCGACGACAATAGCATCAAATGTATTTTGCTTTTCCGCCTGTAAGTTGAGATTCATATTCAAGATAAAATTTGCTCAAAATTATACTATTCAAACGATTTATAAAGCAAATTACATTAGCGGCGGCACAAAATTCCAGTGTTTAGAGATGTTTAAATAGCTTGAATAACAAATTCCTGAAGCCAGTTACTTGAATATTGCGACCGCGTCACGGCCTATCCGAACCCTGCTCCCTTCCCCTTGTCAATCTTTCAATATAGTTGACGCCGTCCAGTGTCAAAATAAATGTTCGATACCAACATTATTGTGCCGAGCTACTGATCCGCAAATTCGGCAAGCTCAATCCAGCGTACCGTCTTTTGTTCTACTGCACTATTCAGGCTTTCGATCTGTTCAGCCCATTTCTGAAGCTGTTCATGATCCGGTGAGCCATTGTTAAGCAAGGCGGTGATCTCGGTTCGTTGTTTTTCAAGTTGTTCTATTTCCCCTTGAAGATTTTCATACTCCTGCTTCTCCTTAAAACTCAGCTTTTTCTTTTCCGCTTGTGATGTCGTTTTTTGTTCTACATTTTTTTCCTTTTTGCGATTAACGACTTGTTCCTGTTCCGCCTGCCAATCACGGTAGTCTGTGTAGTTTCCATTAAACAACCGGATGACACCGTCACCTTCGAACACAAAAAGCTGATCTACGAGGTGATCCATAAAATAACGATCGTGAGACACCAGTAACAGACATCCGGCGAATTTATCCAGGAAGTCTTCCAATACATTCAACGTGTCAATATCGAAATCATTGGTAGGCTCATCGAGTATGAGGAAGTTAGGATTGGCCACGAGCAGCTTGAGAAGCTGTAACCGTTTCTTTTCACCACCACTGAGTTTTTCGATGTAGGTGTATTGTTTTTCAGGAGGAAATAGGAAGATATCCAGAAATTTCGAAGCAGACACCTGCGAGCCATCAGACAATGTTATAAACTCCGCTATCTTTTTTACTTCTTCGATGAGTCTGTTCGATGGATTCAAATTGACTGCTTCTTGTGTGAAGTATCCAAACTTTGTTGTGACGCCGTGGATCACTTCACCGCTATCCGGCTTGAGGCTTCCGGTTATCATATCAAGGAATGTAGACTTGCCAATGCCGTTCTTCCCCACGACGCCGATCCTGTCCTTTTTTTTGAATATGTAGGAAAAGTCCTGAACGATCGTCAAGTCGCCATACTTCTTCGAGACGTGTTCCACCTCAACGATCTTTCCTCCCTGCCGTGCCTCTTTGATATCCAGTTCCAGCTTGTCCCTCTTCAGGTCTTGTGACGCTTTCTTTTCAAGCTCATAATATGCGTCGACTCTATATTTTGATTTTGTTCCCCGTGCCCTTGGCTGACGACGCATCCATTCCAATTCCTTTTTCAGGAGGTTGCGCGCTTTGGTGACTTCAACCTTGAGGTTCTCTTCCCGTTCTGCCTTTTTTTCCAGGAAGTAGGCGTAATTGCCTTTGTATCTGAATAATTGTCCGCGATCCAACTCGAGGATCTCGGTGGCTACATTATCGAGGAAGTACCGGTCGTGCGTAACCATTATAAGTGTGATGTTCTGACCGGACAAATAATTCTCCAGCCATTCAATTGCCGTAAGGTCCAGGTGGTTTGTTGGTTCATCCATGATGATGAGGTCTGGCTCCAACAATAGCAGCTGCGCAAGGAAAATACGTTTCCGTTGTCCGCCCGAAAGTTCACCGAATTTTTTATCGATATCAGGGACGCCAAGTTTGTCGATTATCTCGTGCACTTTGTTCTCATAATCCCATGCTTTGAGCTCCTCCATCTTTTCCAGGACGGCCTGCATTCTTTCACCCGATGTCTCCGGGTGGTGGATGCAGTCTTCATATTCTTTGACCACCCGGGCTATTTCATTGGTATCGCTAAACAGGATATCTTTTACCGACAGATGGGAGTCGACGGTTGGTTGCTGCGTGAGGAATCCCAGGCGAATGCCCTGGCGCACGCTTACTTTGCCCTGATCAGGCTGTAGCTCGCCCGTGAGGATTTTAAGCAAGGTTGATTTCCCGACTCCATTATTGCCTACCAGAGCAAACTTTTCACCCTGCGAAATTCCCACAGAAATCTCCTTAAAAAGCCAGCGGTCATTAAATGTTTTGGCGATCAGTTCGGCGGATAAGTAGTTCAAAATGTATCTGTTTAGCCAGCAAAGGTAAGAATTAGTTTACGTCCGGAGAGACTTATAATAGAAACATGACGCAGTAAAAGATTTAGCGATGAGACGGCGCGTCAGAGCAAATTCTTAAAGCTAAATGGCAGATTAAAAATATCTTAGTTATGATCACTTTAAGATTTTAATCATCTGCAAATGACATACGCCTTGCAATCAATACACTACGAACTTGAGTAAAAAATGCCGGCTGCTTTTCACTGAGCGATCCCTTTAGCCGAAAAAATTTCCAAACGGGAATCAAATCTGATTTTAAAATTCCTTTGAGTTATCGCATATTGAAAACTTTATTTTAATCAAATTCACAGTAAATTGATACGAGTCTATAGAACATGAGCTTTAATCTAAAAACTATCTTATGCATTATACTATTTGTCGTAACATCAACAGCCCTCGTTCGAGCACAAAATAAGTTTACCGTTACTGCATATTACTTTGGAAGTCCGGAGCGGGTTGATAGTATAGCGCCAGAAAAACTCACTCATATAATTTTTAGCTTCTGCCACCTCAAGGGCAATACGCTTCAGGTTGATAATAGCCGGGATGCAACTACCATTACCAACCTCGTGGGATTAAAGAAGAAGAACCCACAACTAAAAGTACTCCTGTCTCTAGGAGGATGGGGAGGTTGTGAGACTTGTTCTGATGTTTTTTCTACTGAAAAAGGTCGCCGCGAGTTTTCGCAGTCTGTGTTGCAACTCAATGAGTTTTTTAAATCAGATGGAATTGACCTTGACTGGGAATATCCTGCAGTCGAAGGATATCCGGGTCACAAGTTCGGACCGGCCGACAAACAAAACTTCACAGCTCTCATTAAGGAACTTAGAAAGACGTTGGGCAACAAGTATGAAATCAGCTTTGCTGCGGGCGGGTTTCAAAAATTCCTCGATGAAGCGGTTGCATGGAAGGATATTGTTAATGACGTAGATCGAATTAATCTGATGACGTATGATCTTGTCAACGGTTATTCGACGGTAACTGGTCATCACACTCCACTTTACAGTAACGGAGATCAAAGGGAATCAACAGACAATGCCGTTAAATATCTTATTAAGCTCGGTATACCGGCTAACAAACTTGTAATAGGTGCGGCATTCTATGGAAGAATGTGGGAGAACGTTACCCCAGGAAGAAACGGACTGTACCAGTCGGGCAAATTCTTGAGGGGAATGAATTACAAAAAGTTCAAGACTGAGCTTGCAACGGAAAAAGGTTTCGTTTCCTACTGGGATGATGTGGCCAAAGCCCCATATTCCTACAACGCGGAAAAGCAACTTTTTATAACGTACGACGACAAGAAATCAATGGATCTTAAGACAAAATACGTTGCCGACAATAAGCTGAATGGAATAATGTTTTGGGAGCTTACCAACGATTCGAACACAGACGGATTGCTGGATACTATTAATGCAGTTAAGACTAAGTACAAATTAAAGTGATTAAAAGAAGTATGAAAGCGTCATCATTTTTTTTACTCATGAACAAACTTTTCGCTACTGCCCTTTTATTGGGAATTGCGCTCACCACGTATTCGCAAAGCGCGAAAGAATTTCTGAAAAAGGGTGGACAGGAATACAAGGTAAAAGATTTCGAGAGCGCTTTAAAAACATATAAAGCTGGCCTCAAGCTTCATCCCGACGATGCAAAGCTCAACCTTCAGACTGGACTTACTTATCTGTCAATGCCGAACAAGAAGGAATCACTGACGTACCTTCAAACTGCGTTCACGCTGGACCCGTCAGTTGATCCCGACATTTACTACTATTTGGGTCTCTCGTACCAGAGCAATCGTCAATTCAAGAGTGCACAGGAATTCTTCGCTGAGTATAAACGACGGAACAAAAAAGCCGCTGCTATTGCCGATGCAAAGATCCGGCAAAGTCAGTTTGCGGACTCACTATCCAGGATATCTTCCGATGTAGTTGTTGAAAACATTGGGAAAGCAATTAACTCGTCCTTCCATGAATATTCGCCCCTGGTTTCTACTGATGGTAATACGATGATCTTTACTTCCAATCGGCCCAGCGACGGATCCAATGCACCTACTAAGTATGAGGACATTTACATTTCGAAAAAGGTGGACGGTGAGTGGACCAAACCAACTAAAATAAGTCCCAACATCAATATAGAATTCAATGATGCGGCCGCTTCGCTATCGCCGGATGGTAAAACATTAGTGCTCTATTATGAATATGGAGGCGGAGATATTTATGTGTCCAAGTCCGAAGGTGAAGGATGGACTAAACCTATAGCCTTAAATAAAAACATAAATGGACCCATGTCGTGGGAAACGTCTGCGTTCCTCACTGATGATGGAAAGCATTTGTACTTTAGCAGCAACCGTGAGGGTGGATTTGGCAACCTTGATATCTACATTAGCGAAATGGATCAGACTGGCGATTGGGGCAAAGCGAATAATCTGGGACCTGTGATCAACACAACTGGAAAAGAAGATTCACCCGCGCTGGGCCCCGACGGTACAACGTTATACTTCTCTTCAGACGGACATCCGAGCATGGGTGGTACAGACATTTTCAAGAGCGAGTTCAAGGATGGTAAGTGGCAGAAACCTGTAAACCTCGGCTATCCAATCAACTCCGTTGAAGACGATAGTTTCTTCGCCGTCTCGGCCGACAGAAGAAGAGCTTACTTTTCAACGCTTCGGGAAGAAGGTAACGCTGAAATATACACTCTGACCTTTATCGAGCCCCAGCAACAACTGGCCGACGTCATCGCACCAACGGTTGCCGTACCTGCTCCAGAGGCGGAAAAGCCTTCGGTGCCCCGCGAGGAACCCGAACCCCAACAGGACACAAGCCGCGGTATTGCAGCAGCGCCATCAAACACGGAGCAGCAACAAGGCACGATAAATCTTGGACGTACATTTCTCTTCTTTGACATCGGAAAAGATATTCTCAAGAACGAATCAGTGGACCAACTTGAAGGTATTTATGTTGTGCTTACCCAGGATACAGAAGTGGACCTGCTGATCGAAGGTCATACAGATAACACTGGCAACGACCTGCTTAATAAAGCATTATCTGTAGCGCGGGCAAATGCGGTTGCCAAGTTCCTCACAAAGCGCGGTATCGATCCTCAAAGGCTTACTGTTAAAGCGTATGGAGCTTCAAGGCCTCTTGTTTCCAATGACGATGAACGTGAGGGCCGCGAAATAAACCGACGCATCGAGATGACAGTGCAGCGAACCAGTACGCACGCAAGTACAAAATAGACTTTATCCTTCTCGCCTTAGTACTTGAAGGGGTGGCGTGTTGATAACTTCACGCGAGTTAAACCAACCGATAAGCACGGTTAGAAAGACAACACCCACGCCGATAAGCAGCAATTCTACCCAATCAAAAGCGAAGGTTATTTCAAAGAAGTACGTTGTCAGAAGCCATCCACCCCCCAGAGAAAGGATCATTCCAGTTAAGGCGGAGAACAAGCCCAACCATGCATACTCGATGAGAGTGATCTTGATTATTTGACGGGTGCGCGCACCTATCGTTCTCAGTAAAACATTTTCCTTAATGCGTAAATACTTACTGTTGATCACTGCGCCAGCCAACACGATTAATCCAGTAATTATACTAAAGAGCGCAAGAAAGCGTATCACCGTGCCGAGTTTATCAAACAACCCGTTTACCGTGCTTAGGATTAATCGTAAGTCGATTAATGACACATTTGGATATTGAAGCACCAATTGCTGCTGGAAGGCGTTTGCTTTTCGTTGATCATCAATGCGGGTGGTAGTAACAAATATCTGAGGCGCGTTCTCCAGGACCCCCGTTGGAAATACAAAAATGAAGTTAGGAGGATCTTTTGGCCAATCCACTTTTCGAATTCCGGCGATATGTGCCTTTACCGGGACCCCCTGGATATCAAAAACGAGCGAATCGCCCAGGGTTACATCCAATGATTCTTCCATACCTTCTGAAATTGTCACCCACACTGAATCCTTTCCGGCTTGTTTGTGATGAAGTTCACCTTTTGTCAATTCTTCCGAATGATGCAAACTGTCTCTATATGTTACCCGATATTCTCTTCGAAGCGCCCAGTTAGGGATCTTGTCAAGGGTGTCCTGGGCCAAAATTTGCGTCGGCTTACCCTTCAATTCACTTAGCCTGCACGTGATAATGGGAACCACCTGGTTTACTTTCAGTTTATTGTCTTCCATTAGCTTGATGACGCCATCCTTCTGACCGGGTTGAATGTCAAACAAGATCGTGTTGGATTGATTGGACTCTCCCGTGAATTCCACCTGACCCAACATACTTTCCTCTACGATGTTCAGGGTTGAAATAATAAACGCCCCCAAACCGATCGTAACAAGTAATACCCTCGTCTGATTATTTGGTCTGAATAAGCTAGATAGAGAATGTCTCAAGATAAATCCGGCACCGTTAGGGAAGTATTTTCTTACCAGGAATAATAACATAATAGCAACCATTGTCAGGCACGCCAGAGCAGCAGCCAATCCAAGGAAGAAGAATACTCCAGTCATGATATTTTTTGTCTGTATAGCTGCAAACGCCAATGGAAACAGACCGATCAACACGATTGCAGCAACCTTGGTCTTGGAGATTTTTTTCGAGGGTTCGGCGCCTGCGCGTAATACTGCAAGGGGCGGCACGAAACGAACTGAAACAAGAGGGAGAATCGAAAATAGAACGGATACCAAAGCCCCGATGATCACACCCATTAGTAAAGACATCCATGAAATAGAAAACTCAACTTTAAAAGGTAGAATTCCTTTCAACAATATCGGAACCAATTGCTGAATGCCAATTCCCAGAAATGATCCTACAATACTTCCAAGGATTCCAAGGATAAAGATTTGGATGAAAAAAATGTTGAATGCCTGCCAACCTGACGACCCCACGCAACGAAGGACCGCGACTTCATCACGTTTTTCAGTAGCATAGATATGCACTGAGCTTGCTACCCCAATACATCCAAGAACCAGCGCAACGAAAGCAAGGAGAGAAAAGAACCGATACACGGATAAGAATCCCTCACCCAGTCCCTCCTTTCGTTCCTGCACCGTATCATAGGAATATCCATATCGCTTGAGCGATGGTTCAATATCCTTGATAAGTGTTTCGGTAGCCTCATCGGATGTTGTCTTAAAAAATCGTTTATAGTTAACGCGGCTTCCATATTGGACCAATCCAGTGGAATCCAGTTCCTTCATCGAAATATAAATAGAGGGTGTGAACGATGCCATAATCCCTCCACCGCCTGGAATATTTGAAACTACACCCGCTACTTTAAATACAGTATTCCCTAGCCGAAGTGAATCATCGGAACTCACTTCAAACTGACTCGCGAGCGTTTCGTCCATCATTGCATATCGGCCAGTCCTGATCTTTTCGTACGCATCGGCAGGTTGTGTTTCGATCTTACCGTAGAATGGGAAAGGGCCCTCGAAAGCAACGAGGCGTATCAGCCGCGATTGACCGTTGTGAAGGAAAAGTACCATCGATGCCATGTCTGCTTCAGAGGCCTGATCCTGACGGGTTGAATCAAAGATCGCCAGCAGTTCTTTTCCGAATTTTTTATCACCATTAACTACCAGGTCCGCCCCCACGAGTTCTTTTGCATTGCGATCGATATCATTTTCCATGATATGACTGAACGAGTCCAGCGCCACAACGGCCGCGATACCCGTTATTAGGGAAGCCGTAAACAGCATCAACCTGGAAAAGTTGTGTCGTGAATCCCGCCAGGCCATCGCCCAAACCCAACGGTCCCTGAAAATGGACTTTGTGGGACGTTTGAGCTTGATAATGTATTCGATCATGTAAGCGTGGTTGTTAGACAGACTGCAGCTGATGAATCTCTTCTTCAAGTCGGCCGCCGCGCATTCTGAGTATACGCCTCGTCCGTTGGGCTAGCTCAAGATTATGTGTGACCAGTACCAGTGTCGTTCCTTTTTCCTTGTTCATTCCAAACAGCAGTTCCGTGATGTGCTGCGCATTCTCTTCGTCAAGATTGCCTGTAGGTTCATCCGCAAAGAGTATTTTTGGATCCGTAATAAATGCTCTTGCCATAGCAACCCGCTGCTGTTCACCGCCTGATAGTTGTGAAGGGTAATGGTGGGAACGTTCTCCAAGTCCAACTCGCGCCAGTAATTCTTTTGCTTTGCTTGACGCATCTCGTGATCCACG
>JGI10216J12902_103030761_pt1 | contig 10250 bp, 4 predicted proteins | sample KanNatreferecore_FD_12902 | JGI IMG/M metagenome (IMG submission 12902)
TCTCGGTGTACTGGAGACAGCCCTTCAGGAAGACGAGCCAATAGACCCACCCCCGGTAGTCGTAGGCCTGCACATCGCGGCTGCGAGCGATCGACTCGAGGTCGAGCTCGATCCCACCGACCGCGGCGAGGAGCTCGTCCGGCGAGTCGAAGTCGAAGGTAGATAGAAAACGCTCTTGGAGGCACGTTCTGGCGGCATCGACATGCAGGTCTCCGTCCGGCGAGGAGCCCGGCAGGTCCCCGCCTCGGTCCCGGTCCAGCTGCAGAGGGGCTGCCGGCACGAGCGCCGAGCGGAGCGCCTCCGGGGTCTTCGCGAAGACGAGCACCGCACGCCTGTCGACGGGATCGTGCCTTGTCCCCCATTCGGTCTCGCCGAGGAGCTGGTAGTAGGGGAAGCGCGGAAGCACGTGCCGCAGGTAGTACGACTCGAGGTTCCCCTCGAGCTTATGCGTCTCCAGCACGAGCGCTCCGTCGGTGATCTCGGCGATCCGGTCCAGCGCTGGGAGGATGTAGGGGAAGACCGAGAAGGCCAGGACGAGGTCGTAGTGTTCCGTGTAGATCGATCGGTCGCTCACGTCGCGCTCGTAGAACGAGACCCGAGTGACGTCGTTGTAGGCATTGACGGCGTTCGCGATCTCGACGAAGAACGGCTCGACCTCGAAGCCGTCGACGAGCGTGGCCCCGCGCGCCCGTGCCGCTCGGCTCAGCTCGCCGAGGTTCGAGCCCAAGTCGAGCACCTTCCTGTCGCGAAAGGCGATCTGGTCGAGGAGGTCGGCCCGCAGCGTCCTGAAGCCGCTCGTGCGAATGTCGCCTAGCGCGAGCGACTGGTAGTTGTTGCCCGTCTTGATCCCGTCGACTGGTGATTCGCTCACGTACTGGACGCCGACGGAGCGGACGATCAGCTCCTTGAGCTCGTCCTTAAGGCGCGGGGTATCCATTCTCGACAAGCGCCTCGATGCGCTCGCTCCAGGTGCGCGTGTGGAGCCAAGCGTTGTACCTGCTCATGATCCGGCGCAGCTCAGACGGGTAGGACTGGCCCTCGAGGTGGTAGAGCTCGACTTCGGGTAGGTACCAGTTCTCGAGTCCGTCCTCGCGCAGCCGGAGGCAGAGATCGGTGTCCTCGTAGTCGCCCTGGACGTAGATGCCGCGGAAGCCGCCGACGCGCTCGAAGAGGTCGTGGTCGATCATCAAACAGGCTGCGGTGACGGCGGCGACCGGCCGGGTCACGTTGGCGTCGGGCAGGCTCCGGTGCAGGCCCTTGTAGTAGTGGGCGTTTTCCCAGAACGGCGCACCCGCCGCGCGCCGGAAGTAGATACCGGCGTGCTGGAGCGAGTCGTCCTCGAAGAGGAGCTTCGGGGCCAGAGCGCCAATGTGCGGCTTCAGGTCGTAGAAGGCGGACAGCGCCTCGAGCCACGCCGGGTTGGCGGGCACGACGTCGGAGTTGAGGAAGAGGAGGAGGCGGCCGCGGGCGAGCGAGGCGCCAAGGTTGTTCGCCTCTGCGAAGCCGACGTTCTCGGTCAGGATCGCCAGCCGGAAGGGAAGCCGGTAGAGCTCGTGAAGCGCCTCGGCCAAGCCTTCGATTCTGTCGGCGAGCTCAGGGGAATCCAGAACGTAGACGAGCTCGGCTCCTCGGATGACCGGGTCGTCGGCGAGCTGCGCGAGCTGGTGCTCGAGTAGATCGACGCGGCGGTAGAGCGGCACGACGATCGAGACGTCCGGATCCTTCACCGGATCGCCGTACTGGACCACAGCCTCGAGCTCAGCTCCGTGACGGGTCTTCCGCAGAAGCCTCTCGATGGCCGGATGGACGAGTTCGAACATCAGCGCCTCGTCCCGGGGGCCCGCATAGGTGAGATCGCTGATGATCGCGTCACGGGTTGCGATCGGGTCGCGCTCGGCGGCAGGGAACTCCGCCGTGAGCACGGCCCCTGCAGCGTCCTCGGCCTCCAGAGTCCAGCCCTCGAGCGACGCGCTCTCCTCGAGTGTGAAGAAGGCGAAGAAGCCCGGCTTCTGTCTGCGGCCGTCCGACCCGAGCGCGTAGAACTGCTCGATGTCCGGCCGCCGGTAGCGGAACACCCTCTCCAGCAGTTCGGCACGCAGGCCCTCGGGCGAGATCGCCGTCAGTCGTGTCAGCTCCGCCGCTTCGTCGTGCACCCAACCGGCGACGTGGAATGCCCTGTCGTCCACGGCGAGCAGTCGCTCCGCGGACAGTGCTCTCCTCTCGCGGGAGCGCGCGCCCGACGCCTCTGTAGGACGCTCCTGAAGCCTCGCCAAGAGCAGTCCGACGCTCCGTTCGAGCTCTGCCGGTTCGAAGGTGCCCAGCGATGCGGGGACCGAGGCTAGGAGCTCGGCCAGTTCGTCTGCGACTTCTGCCCCGAGCGAGGCGAGCGACTCTGCGATGACGTCTACCTCTACGAGCGCCTCCGAGAGCTCCGCGGGCCCCGGCGAGAGCATTTCTTCGCCCGCTCGGAGGACGAGCGCGCCCAGCTCAGTTGTCCCTGCCGGGAGCCGCGCGACGAGAACAGCCCCCAGCCCGCCGGGAGGAGTGTCGGCTCGGGTGTACGCAAGCGCCCGGAGCTCCAGCGGAATCATGCCGACATCGGCCTTGAGCCAGGCTTCGAGCTCTTCGTCTTCCCCGCCTCCGAGCCAGCCCAGAAGGAGGAGGACGTCTCCGGCGAGCCAGCATGCGTGGTCGATCCAGCCTGGGCCGGCGTTTTGGCCGGCGGAAAAAGCCGAGGTTGCGGTCACGCCGAGCTCGTCTCCAGCCGGCGATCGCCCAGCTCCCGGTAGAGCTGCGTCAGCGCAGCCACGTGTTCCTCCATCGAGTAGACGTCCGGAATCCCGGCGCGAAGCCGCTTCCACAGATCAGGCGTGTGCACCGCCTCGCCGATCGCCTTGGCGAGAGCCTCGGGGTCGCCGGTGCGGAAGTGGAGGCCGTTCACGCCGTGGCCCACCTTCTCGGCCATACCGCCGATGTCGGAGCAGATCACGGGACGCCGGCAGAGGAACGCCTCCTGGATGACGAGCGGTGAGTTCTCCCACCAGATCGAAGGCACGATCACCCAATCGACGTTCGCCATCAGCTGCGCCAGCTCGCGGCGCTCGTACCGACCGACGAGCGTCACGCTCCCCGCGGCGGCGTCGAGGAGCTCGGAGAACTCGTCGCGGAACTCGTCGGACTGCAGCTCCAGGTTGGCGCCGTGGAGCCAGAGGTGCACGTCGCTTCCTTCCTCTGCGAGCAGCGCCATCGCCTTCAGCAGCACCGCCACGCCCTTGAAGTAGTTGAATTGGCCGAAGAAGCCGAGTCGGTTGCGCGGCCGTTCCTCGTCCGCGTCGCCCGGAGGGACGAGGCCCATCGTCCGGAGGCGTCCATAGTCCTCGTACGTCACCTTGTGCCGCGGTATCCCCCAGTCGACGTAGCGCTCACGTAGGAACTTGCTCGGTGCGAGGAACCGGTCGACGAGGGCGAGGTGCGACGAGATGAATCGCTTTCGCAGGAAGAAGCTTTGCGGAGAGATGTTCGGGAAGCACTCGTGGCAGCGCCGAGGCGAGGACTCGAGGCAAGGGTCGTCTGATCCGACCCTGACCATCTGGCCGTTCCTGTGGCAGATGGGCATGTACTCGTGAAGCGTGTAGACGATCGAAGCGTCGGGCAGGGTGTTCCGCGTCTCACGAACGATGTCGTAGCCGAGAAACAGGGTGTGCTGGAAGTGCACGACATCTGGCCGAAGCGCGCGGAGAAAATCCCGAAAGAATCGGGTGAAGGTCGCCTTGCTGAACGACGTCCCATTCAACCAGTCGTAGTCGTTCTTGTCGGTGTAGAAGAAATACTGGTTCGGGTCGCCGTTCACCATCGTGACGAGCGTGCCTTCGTGATAGCGCTCGACGGCTGAATGCGGGGGACCGGTCCGTGACAGGAGGATCGGCTCGAACTCGCCGTAGTCGCGCATGAACTCGTAGAGCTCGAGGGCGTACGTCTCTGCGCCGCCCGGCCGCACGTCCGGATGGTTGTGCAAGACGTAGAGGACCTTCGGCATCGAGGTCACCGGCGCCCTGAGAGGCGCGCGCGACCGAGCAGGCGTCGCAACCGCCGCTTCCTCAGGTCGAAGATCACGCACACGCCGTCCCTCTGCGCCGAGAGTGGATAGCGCTTCTCGAGGTGACGACGGAGGTCGGAATAGTGGTCGAGCCACCAGAACTCCGTGGCCGGGAAGAGAAGGAACTGGGCTCCCTCCCGGCGGAGGGACTCGACGTGCGCGACGGCTGCGGCGCCGTCCGCGGGATGGTGGCCGGCGTGCGCCCCGATTCCATCGGACGGGAAGTGCCGACCAGTGCGTTTGCCCAGCTCGAGCAGCGCGTCGTCGCCTTTGCTGGTGACCGCCACGACGGCATTCCGGGGGAGCACGGCCTCGACGACGTCGCGGATCCGGAGACGGAGCTCCAAGTAGTCTCGTTCCTCGGCCACAGGCCTGAGCGCTTCGACTTCAGCCACTGCTGCCCGCCGCTTGTCGTTGAGCTCGACGAGCCGGCGCGCGTGCGCGTCACGGGCGGCGGCAACTTCCTGGTAGTTGGCGAACTTCGTCTCGAGCGCTGCGCACTCGTGTGCGAGCACGTCTCGCTCACGGGCGGCGGGCAACGCGGCTTCGAGCTGCTGCTGACAACGGACGAGCTCGTCGCGGGCCTCCACGAACATCGTCCGAAGCCCACTCTCTCGCCGCTCCAAGCGCTCGATCGTCGCCGCAAGCTCCTCGCGCCCCGGCCCAAGCTCTCTCTGTGTCTCGGCGGCCGCACGCAGCCGGGCGAGCTCGCTCTCGAGGGCGACCTTCCGTTCCTCGGTCTCTCGCATCCTCCCCGCCAGCTCGGCTCGCTCCTGCACGGCGACCGCCAGTTCGGCCACCACCGCCCGCCGCTTGCGGTTGGTCTTCCGGAGCCGGCGCCCGAGCGCGGCACGGGCGGCCGCGACATGCCGGTAGTTGGCGAGCTCTTGCTCGAGCGTGGCGCACCGGTGCGCGAGCACGTCTCGCTCACGGGCCGCGCGTCGAAGCTCGTCGATCTCCGAACGAGCGCTCTCGTTCTCCTCGGCCAGCTCCCGTATTCGGCGCTGAACACGAGCCAGACCGGTGCGCGGGAGCGGGTGGGCAACGACGATGAACTGGTATGTCAAAGCCTTCCTGTCCTCGCCGAGCCTCTCTACGAGCTGCGAGGGGACCGCCGCCCGGTCGTAGGTCACCTCGGACTTTTCGAGCGGCTTCTCTTGGCGCTCGAGATGCGCGATCGCGTAGCCGGTGCTCTCGAACAGCTCCTGCAGGCTCTCGTACGTGTAGAAGTGCAGGTGCGTCCGGTCGAGCAGCCCGATTTCGGCGTACTGGAACGAGCCGCCGAGGAGTGCGAGCCGGAGGCTGGCATGCGCCACGTTCGGGACGGAGGCGACGACGAATCCATCCCGCCTGAGACAACGCCTCACCGCCAGCAAGACTCCGGACGGATCCTTCAAGTGCTCCAAGACGTCACCGGCGACGACGACGTCGAACGCGTCGCCGTCGAGCACGTGCTCGAGATCGAGCTCGTCGAGATCCCCGACGATCACGCGCTCGCAGAACTCCTCTGCCTGCGCCGCAGCCCTTTCGTCGATCTCGACCGCGACCACCCGGCAGCCTCCGTCGCGGAGCGCCTTCGACATGTAGCCCGTCGCGCACCCCAGTTCCAGGACCCGCTTGCCTGATCCCACGAGCCGGATGATCTTCGCGTGGGTCGAGGGGGAGTCGAGCTCGATCTCAGCGTCGTAGCGGAAAGCCCTCGACCGCGCCGATCGCCCCAGCCTCAGATCCGACATGCTTGTCCTCCTCCCCTACCGAGCATGACACACCTTTGCGCCTTTGGGTACGGGGGCTCCCGGTAGCCCGGGTCCGCCCGAGCGGCTCAGGAACATGCTTCCTCCGCAAAGCCGGCCGCGACGAGGCCGGACTCGAGGAAGCGCAGCTCCTCGGCCGCTCCCCGGACGGCGCCGTTCGTGCGAGCACGTCTGTCGATCGCTTCCTCGTAGACGGCCCGCACCGCGTCGGCGTGCGCCGAGGTGGGCGTGACAGGGGTTGCCCGCGCCCCTTCCCGAAGTCGAAGGAGGAGTTCCTCGTCGTCCGCTAGCCGGCGCAGCAGCTCGCCGAGCTGCTCGGGGCTGTCCGCGGCGAAGCTGAAGCCGTTCAGGCCCTCGGTGACCGCCTCCTTCAGACCGCCGATCCGGGCGCCGAGGATCGGCACCCCACGAACGAACGCCTCTCGGGCGACGATTGCGAACGTTTCCTGCCATTGCGACGGAATTACGAGGCAATCGACGTCCCGAAGCAGCAGTGGTAGCTCTCGCATCTCGTATGTTCCGTAAAGGCGGAGCGTGAGGCCGGGTACCGCGGCCGCGCTCTCGCGAAGCCTTCGCGCGTAGTCGGGATCGGCGAGAAAGCCGCCCACCACCAGCTCAGCGGCCGGGACTCCCGCCATGCCCAGCGCGTCCACGATGATGTGGACGCCCTTGTGTGGGGCCACGGTGCCGAGGTAGGCGACGTTCAGCGAACCGCGAGAGCTCGGGGTCGATCGTCCGCCGTGCTCCGCTCCCAGCGGCTCGATCGATACGCCGTTGTCGACCACGTGGACGCGGCCCGGATCGGCGCCGAAGGCCTCGAAGAACGACGCCATGTGACGAGAGGGCGAGATGAACCGGTCTGCCGCCTCCAGCACCTTCCGGAAGTACGCCGTCCGGAGGCCCCACCGCAGGAGCGCCTGAGACTCGTGCGCGAAGCACGTCTGGGCGCACTCGAGACCGCCGCGAGGCCCCTCGCAGAGCTCGCCCGACGGCTTCTGAAGAATGATGAGGGGGCAGGCGAAGTAGTAGTCGTGAAACGAGACGACGACGGCCGCGCCGAGCCGGTGGGCAAGCTCTACGAAGCGGGGTGAGAGCCCGAGGAGATGATGGATGTGGACGACGTCGGGCTGCGCCTCCACCAGTGCCTGTGTGAACAGCTGCTCGAGCCGCTCGTGGTGGGCCAGGAAATGCTCGGTCGTGCGCTCGCCGCCGCTGAGGCGGTAGTGGAGCGCCCCGTCCGGAAGCAGCTCGCGCATCGATCTGGGCTTCTCCCCGGGGTCTCCGAGCCGGCGGCTGACGACGCTCACCTGGTCGCCGCGCGCTCGCAGCTCGGCCCCAAGCGCCTCGACGACGCGTTCGACCCCCGCAGCGCCGTCCGGCGGGTAATGGTGGCTGACGAGCATCACTCTCATGCCGTCGCGCCCACTGCCGGCCCGGGCTTCCGGACGAGATAGAGGTCCTGCAACCCGTTGCAGCGGGCCCCCTGCTCGCAGAACTCGAGCAGCTCGAAGCCGCCGAGCAAGTTCGCCTCGACCCACGAGTGAGGCTGGAACGCGGCACAGAGATTCGACCCCTCGCGACGCTCGTTCTTGACCACGAGCTCACCCCGCTCGAAGCGCACGGCCTCGAACTCGTCCAGTGTGTCTACGTAACCGCCGCCGTGCATCGTGAAGAGGAAGAGCCCGCCGGGTCTCAGCACTCGCCCGATCTCGGCCATCCAGTCGTGATGCAGCTCCTCGGTCAAGTGGGTGAACACCGAGAGCGCGTAGACGAAGTCAAAGCTCTCGGGCTCGAAGGGGAGCGGCGGCTCGACGCCGTTGGTCGCGACGGAGGCGAACATCAGATTCTCGCTGCACCAGTCGACGAGATCCGAGTTGTAGTCGCACCCGAACACGCGCGGGCCCTCGACATCCTTCCAGTAGCGCAGCACGCGACCGCAGCCGCAGCCCCAGTCGAGAACGGTTCCGAGGGCCTCCGGCTCGACCCCGTGTCGCCGCAATGCGTCGGTGATGATCTCGATGCCGAGCTTCCCGCGCTCGAGAAACCCTGCCGGGTTGTGCCGACCGATGACCTTCCACTGGAGCTCGGGCGGGGGTAGGGGCAAGCCGTCGGGGGCGACCGGCTCGTCGGCGGTCTGCGGTGCGGCCGCGACGCATGCGACCACGTCCTGCGCGTCATCCCAGCCCTGTTCGGTGTACGTAAGCAGCCGGAGTCGAGGAAAGTCCCGCAGACGGCCGCAGACCCAGGCCGGAGACGAGAGCGAGAGCCCGTATGGCCCTGGGATCGGGCGGCGGCGCAGCTTCGGCAGGTCCTGGTAGGCGAAACCCTCGCGTTCGTAGTCGTCGAGCAGGTCCTCGGCAGTCGAGACCGCGAAGGTGCGCTTCCCGTGCTGAATCAGCTCGGCGACCCGGTGGCCGCTGACGCTGAAAACGAGGATCCCGCCCCGCTCGAGTGCCCGCGAACAGAGGTCGAGCACGCCGCTCCAGCGGTCGCGGTCGAGGTGCGTGAGCAGCGAGCCCGACCAGATGAGATCGAACTTCTCGTCCAGCTCGATCTCGGCCGGGTCTTCGCTCGAGTAGACGGGGGCAGCGCCGAACGCCCTCGCGCAGAACTCGACCGCGTCCGGGTCGATGTCGCATGCGGTCAGCTTCGCCGCCGGGAAGGCTGCCTTCAACCAGCGCAGTACGCGGCCGTGGCCGCAGCCGAGGTCGAGGATGCTGCGGATGTCAGCCTTGCCGGCCGCGAGCATCGCCAGCCGCACGCACTCGAGCGCGGATTCGCCGCACCGCCAGTAGCGCTCCTCGCCGCCCTCCTCATACATGAGGTCGTTTGGAGAGATCTCGAGCGACACGTCCTCGCGAGGTTGGCGAAGGGCCCGGTGCAGGCTCGCGCCGTTCGCCGTGTGCGCCGCGGCCGGCGAGCCGTTCCCGTGCAGCGCGAAGACGACGCACGCGTCGTCGCGCAGGACCTCGTCGTAGCGCTCGTTCAGGTGCTCGACGAAGCCGTCGTAGTGCTCGAGCCACCAGAAGGCGGTCTTCGGGAAGAGGAGGTAGTCGGCGCCGCGGCTCCGCAGTTCCTCGAGGTGGCCGATCGCCTGGGCGCTGTCGGCCGGATACCAGCCTGCGTAGAGCCCACTGCGCAGCTGCGGGAAGTGCGCGCCCAGCCGACCGCGAAGCCGGAGCAGGTCCTCGTCGCCCTTCGAGAGGACGAGCACTCGCGCACCCGGCGGGGTCGACGCGCCGACGAGCTCGTGGATGCGGGCGACCAGCTCTCGGTACTCGTCGCTCGGAAGACCGCGGTGCTCTGCCCATTCGAGCCCCCACTTCTCCTCGAACAGGCGCCGGTTCTCCTCGAGCAGGGACTCGTACTCATCCGCCTCGGCGAGCTCGCCGACGGACGCCGCGCCGTAGTGATGCACCAGCACGTCTTGGGCGACGACGACGCGGTACCACGCGCGAAGGACTCGCAGTGAGTAGTCGTCGTCCGCCAGCAGGCCGAGGCGGAAGCGCTCGTCCATCGGTCCGACACGCTCGTAGACGTCACGCCGCATCGCCGCGCAGGCGAACTCCGCCGTCGGGACGTCGAGGAGGGAACCGTCGTGCGAGCGTGCCCGCCGATCTGCCGCGCTCGCGAGCTCGGCAAGCGTCGTGTAGCCGGCGGTCTCCGCGTCCCCGAAAGCTCCCACCAGCCCGACCGAGGGATCGGCGAGGTGGCCGACTAGGCGCTCGAGTGCTCCCGGCGGAACGACAGTGTCGTTGTGGAGGATCACGAGGACCGGTCCCGTCGCGGCGCGCAGGCCCACGTTGAGCGCGCCGGAGAAGCCGACATTGCGGGCATTCAGGATCGGACGAACACGCGCGTCTCGGGCCGCGAGCCGCTCGAGGTAGGGGCGAGTGCCGTCGCTCGAGGCGTTGTCGACCGGAAGCACTTCGAGCTCGAGCCCTGTCGTCGCGAGGAGGGTCTCGAGGCAGAGCTTCGTGAACGCGAGGCCGTCGTGGGTCACAAGGACCACACTCGCGATCGGCTCCGGCGCCGCTCTGGCCGGAGGGGGCGACGCATCGAGGACCGCCTCGATCGTCGCCTCGGCGAGTTTGGTTGGGCGCCGCGAGGCGGCTGCGAGCGTCAGGCTCGGCGGAAACGCCGGCAGCGCGACGTCCGCCAGCAGGCGAGTCAGCACGCGTTCCGCATCGAGGTACTCGCGAGCGATCTCGGTCGCGGCGCGCGCGTGCCGCTCGTAGTCGCCGTCGATCGCCTCGAGCGCGCCGGCCGCTTCTTCGACCCCGGAGAAAGCCATCAGCCCCTCCCGGGCCGGGAGCGTGTTCGAGAAGCCGGTTTCCTCGGCGACTACCGGCCGCCCTGCGGCGAGACAGGCGGCCGAACGACTGCCGAGCCGGCCGCTG
>JGI10216J12902_104591330_pt1 | contig 10247 bp, 6 predicted proteins | sample KanNatreferecore_FD_12902 | JGI IMG/M metagenome (IMG submission 12902)
AGCGAGGGCCGCCTGCTGGCGCGCCTGCAGGCGCTGGAGCAGGCCGCCGAGCGCGACGAGGCCCTGCGCCAGTTTCTCCGGCACCTCGAGGGCTTCGCCGAGCTCCGTCGCCGCGCGGGTGATGTTTTTCTCGGTGTCGAGACGGGTCTTCAGCGCGCCCTTCGACAGCGTCTCGAGCCGCTCGAGCTCTTCTTCGAGCGTCTCCGCGAGGCGCACGAGCTCGGGCGCCTCCTTTTCGCGCTGGGCCATGGGCCCGAGCCTACACCGAGGTCTAACTGCCGCCCATCAGCCGTACGTACTCGCTGATGACGGCGAGGGCGTCGGCCGGGGCATCGTGAATCTCGATGCCGACGACGCGAAGGCCTCCGCGTCCGAGCTTTTCCCAGCGAACCGTGGCGCGGCTCCGGCAGACCTTGCCGTTGATCGGTAGGGCAAAACGCAGCTCTCCGCTGGCTCCGGGCGCGATGGGCGTGAGCGAGACGAACTGGGCACCGCCCGCCGAAATTTCCTCGATCCGGCCGGCGGCGGACGTGCCGCTCGGAAGCTCGAAGACGGCGGGCGTGGTGTACGCGGCGCGCGGCGCGCGGCGAATCTCGGCTGGACGAGTCGGCGCCGCCGTCGGGAGTGGCTGGTTCGGGAATTCCTGCGCGACCGAGAGCGCCACCGAAAGCTCGGCGACGCTCGGGAAGCGTTCGCTCGGCTTTCGAGCGAGGCAGCGATCGATCACACCGGCGAGCCCCAAAGGAACGTCGGGCCGGCGCGAGCGAACGCTGGGCATCGCTCCGGCGTGGTGCGCGAGCAGGATCTGCGCGAGCGAGCCGTCGAACGGCACGGCCGCGGTCAAAAGCTCGTAGAGCATCACGCCGAGCGCGTACAGATCCGTGCGCTCGTCGCCCTGCACGAGTCCCTGCAGCGACTCCGGCGCCATGTACTCCGGCGTGCCGATCCAGGCCGCGCTGCTCGCGCCCTCGTCGTTTTGGAGCCCGTCGAGCGTGGCGGGCAGCACCGCTGCCCCGAAATCGTAGAGCTTGAGGCCGCCGCCGCGCACGAAGAACACGTTGTCCGGTTTCAAGTCGCGGTGGATTACTCCCGCGACGTGGCAGTGCCCGAGCACGTCGGCGAGCGCTTTGCCGATCGACATGACTTCATGCGGGAAGAGGCGGGTGCGGGCGGTGACGAGGCCGCGCAGCGTTCGACCGTTCAGCCGCTCGAGCACCGCGAACGGAACGCCCTCGTGCTCTCCGGAGTCGATGAGCGAGACGACGCCCGAGTGGCGGACCCGATCGAGCGCGAGCACCTCGCGACGGAGCTGGCGCGCGGCGACCGCGCTTCCGCCCCCGGTCGCGCAGGCGATCTTCACGACGACGGGACGGCCGAGCTCGTCCGTCGCGGCGTAGACCTCCGCCATGCCGCCGCGAGCCAGGAACTCGGCGATACGAATCTTTCCGGGCAGGCTCTGACCCGGGGAAAGCCGCTGGGAGCGGAAATTCCGGTCGTAGTCGGTAAGCAGGGCAGCGGCTGCGGACACGAGACTAGATCGTAGGAACGGACGCCCGCCGCCGGTCTTGAGGGCCGCGGTCGTTTTCTCAAGTCCGCCGGGTTCGTGCCGTTCAAGGTTCTATGTTCGGCGCTCGAGCCAGCGCGCGCAGCGGCGCCATCGCCCTCCTCGACGAGGAGTCGGAGCTCGACCGCGCCGTCGACGCGTTTGCCGGCATCCTGCGCGTCTTCGGCGAGCTGTCGTTCGACACCGATCGCATGTCGGCCTCCGAGCTCAGGACCACCTGCGCCGACATGGTGCAAGAGCTCTTGCTCGGACCCACGCGCCGAGACGCGGAGGAAAACGAAGAGCCGAAGGGCAGCCGGCGCGACTTCGGGCGCGGCCGCCGCTTCCTCGAGCAACGCCGCCGCGAGGAACGCGACTACGTGGTGCGGAGCTCGACGAATCTGCGCCAGGCGCTCCAGGCCTTCGCGCAGTGCCTGAACGCGGCCATCGCCGAGGATCAAGCGGACGACGCCCGGCTCGAGCTCGAGGTCGGACGTCTGGTCGACGTGGCCGCGAGTCACGATCCCGAGCAGATGACGCTGGCCCTCGGCAGCGTCGTGTCGCTCGTCCAGTCCACCGTGCGCCGCAAGCGCGAGCGCGAAAAGCGCCAGCGTGACGATCTCGGCCGCCGCGTCGTCGAGCTCAAGGGCGAGCTCGAAGTGGCGCGTACCCAGGCCGTCATCGACCCGCTGACGCAGCTCTACAATCGCGCGGCCTTCACCGACGAGCTCCACCGCCTCTCGGCGCTCGGCGTGTTTCTCGCCGGTGATCCGTGTCTTTTGCTCGTCGATGTGGACCACTTCAAGGTCGTGAACGACACGCAGGGGCACCCCATGGGCGATCGCGTCTTGAAAGCCGTGTCCGACAACATCGCGCGGCACTTCATGCGGCGCGAAGACTTCGTGGCTCGCTACGGCGGCGAAGAGTTCGCGGTCCTCGCGCGCGAGAGCACGCTCGAGCGCACCATCGAACGCGCCGAGCGCATGCGCGAAGCTCAGCGGCGGCCCGACCCGAGCACGACGGGCGGCCCGCTGCCCACCGTGACCGTCTCGGTCGGGATCGCGAGGATCGCGCCGGGCGAACCGCCCGAGCACTGGCTCGAACGCGCCGACCGCGCGCTCTACGACGCCAAGCACGCCGGACGAAACTGCGTGCGCGTCGCCCCCACCGTCGCAATGACGACGATCCCGCCGCGCTGACGAGCTCGCCGGCCGAGCTCGCTTGCCGCGGCGGGGCGCCGGTGTCGGATGACGTGGGAAACCAGCCGGCGGTGGGATCATCGACTCGCCTTCAGGTTTTGCGGAACCAACCGATCTGTGTTGTATGGGCCTTCCTGCCCGCGCAGCACCGACTACGAGCTCCCCTGTCTCGATGGCCGCGCTCCAGATCGTGCGCGCGTCGTTGCGGGAGGACACGTCGGTCGCTTCGCTCGCGCAGTACGCCTCCGCGGATCCGGCGTTCGCGCTCCGTGTTTTGTCCCTCGTGAACAGCGCGGCGTTCGGAAGCTCGCGGCGTGTGAAGGACGTGAAGCACGCCGCCTCCCTGCTCGGCGTGCGCGGCCTTCGCAACATCGGCCTCGGTCTCGCGCTCACGGATGTCGCGCCTCAAAACGAACGCGGCGCGGCCATGCTCTCGGCATGTCTGCGCCGCGCGACGGCGTGCCGCTTGATCGCGGAGACCACGCGTGCGGGCAACGCCGACGACCTTTTCACGATGGGCTTGTTCCTCGACGTAGGCCTCCTGTGTCTGGCGCGGGAGGACATCGCGACGGCCTGGCAGATCCTCGCGATGCCGTCGCGCACCCGCACGCTGTACGAGCGCTCGCTCGGGCTCACGCCCCACACGGACGCCAAGGTGCTTCTCGGTACCGGCTTCGAGCTTCCCGCCGAGATCGTCGAGGCCATCGAGCACCATCACGACGCCGAGCCCCCGGGGGGCGGCATGGCGCGCGTGGCGTGGGTAGCCGAGCGGGTCGCCGCCCAGTTCGAGAGCGGTGACACCGAGATGCTCAAGGACGAAGCGCGCGCCGCGCTTTCGATGCTCGGTCTGTCCGAGGCGCAAGCTGACGAGCTTACCCGCGCGGTCCCTCCGCTCGCTGCGAGCGCCGCCGAGGCGATGGGCGGCAGCCGGGTCACCGAGCAGGTCGTCGTCGCGACGGTCGCCGACGCGAGCCGCGCGCTCGCCGAGCTCAACCAGAGCTACGAGGCGCTCGTCCGCCGTCTCGAGGTGCTCATCGGCGAGAAGGAGTCCTTACTGAAGGATCTCGAGCAGGCGAACCAGCGGCTCGAAGCGCTGGCGACGACGGACCCGCTCACGGGGCTCTCGAATCGCCGCGCGCTCGAGGCCGCGCTGCTGCGCGATCTCGCGCGTGCCGACCGCGAAAAGACGCCGCTTTCGGTGCTCGCTGTCGACGTCGACCACTTCAAGACGTTCAACGATACCTACGGCCACGCCGCGGGCGATCAGGTGCTCTGCGTGGTAGCGAAGCTCCTCGGTCGCGGGCTTCGCGCCTGCGACCTGCCGTGCCGCACGGGAGGCGAAGAGTTTCTCGTGATCCTTCCGGGAACCGACGGCGACGGCGCCATGGTCGCGGCGGAGCGCCTGCGAGCACGCATCGCCGACGAGCGTATCTCGCTCACGGGGTGCCAGGTTTCGGTGACGGTGAGCATCGGCACCGCGGCCGTCCGGGGGCCCGGCTGCGCGAGCGCGCGCGAGCTCGTCGATCGCGCCGACGCCGCGCTCTACGCCGCGAAGCGCGCCGGGCGAAATCGCGTCGAACGCGCCAGTTAGGCGGGTCGGACTTTGCTGGAAGACGGAAGGGCGGAAGGCCGCCCAGCACCGCGTCGAGCGTTCCGGATGCGGGAACACGGGGAAGCTCGTCGTGCCCAGTAGAAGGGGGCACGCCGCGAAAACTTTTAAGTTATCGCTCGTGATAACTATCGCTCGCGATAATTTTGAAATCGCCTTCGCCGAGGGCAACGAAGCCGTGCCGCGCGTTCCGCGAGCAGGTCCTGAATCCGCCCCGGCCCCGAGCGTCGGGCCTAGAAACGAATCTGCGAGCCGATTTCCATGACGCGATCCGGAGGCACGTTGAAAAACGTGGCAGCCCGCTGGGAGTTTCTCGTCATGAACGCGAAGAGATGTTGCCGCCAGCGCGCCATACCGCCGCCGACTGCCGGGAGCACCGTTTCGCGACCGAGAAAGAACGTACAGTGCTCGAGGGGCGAGCTCGACAGGCGGTATTCGTTCAAGAGCTGCGGCACGTCCGGCGTTTCCATGAAGCCGTAGCGGGCGATCACGCGTTTGAAGCCGTCTTGCAACGGGTCCAGCGTGACGCGCTCGTGTGGCAGCTCACGAGGTCGTTCGGTCGTGATGAGCGTGAGAAGAATGACCTCCTGATGCACGACCCGATTGAGCAGGAAATTCTGCATCAGCGCTGGGGGGGAGCCTTCGGCGTTGCTCGTCATGAACACGGCCGTCCCCGGCACGCGCGCCGGCCGCTCGACGCGAAGGAGCTCCCAGAAGTCTTCCAGCGGGACGATCTGGCTGCGAATGCGCTCGCCGAGGAGCTCCCGCCCTCGCTTCCACGTCACCATGAGCGCGAAGATCGCGCCGCCGATCAGCAGGGGAAACCAGCCGCCGTGGGCGATCTTCAGGGCATTCGCGCCGAGGAAGGCGAGATCGATGGTGGCGAACAAGAGCGTGAGCCCGAGCGCGGGAAACGCGCCCCACCTCCAAAGATGGCGCGCCACCACGTAGGCGAGCAGCGTCGTTATCACCATGGTGGCGGTAACGGCGATGCCGTAGGCGGCGGCCAGATTCGACGAGCTCCGAAAGCCGAGCACGAGCGCGATCGTCGAGACCATCAGCATCCAGTTGATGGTCGGCACGTAGATCTGGCCGATCTCGTTGTCGGAGGTGTGCTGCACCTGAACGCGCGGCCAAAATCCGAGCATCATCGCCTGCCGAGTGAGCGAAAACGCGCCCGAGATGACGGCCTGTGACGCGATCACCGCCGCCATGACGGAAAGAGCGACGAGCGGCAACAGCGCCCAGCGCGGAGCGGTCAGGAAGAAGGGATTCTCGACTGCTCTGGGATCGACGATCAGGAGCGCTCCTTGCCCGAAGTAATTCAGGAGCAGAGCGGGCCCCGCGACGGCGAGCCAGGCGACACGAATCGGTTTCGCTCCGAAATGGCCCATGTCCGCGTAGAGCGCCTCGCCGCCCGTTACGACGAGGAACACGCTGCCGAGCACGATGAACGCGATGGGGCCGTGCTCGAGCACGAACCGGAACGCGAAATGAGGGCTCACGGCGATCATCACGCCCGGGTTCCGAACGATGTGCACCACGCCCAAGAGCGCAATTACGGCGAACCACACGAGCATGACGGGACCGAAGACCGCGCCGACCTTGGCCGTCCCGTAGCGTTGCGGCAGAAACAGCACGACGAGAATCACGATGGAGAGCGGCACGACCCAGTGCTCGAACGCCGACGTCGCAATGACGAGCCCCTCGAGCGCGCCGAGGATCGAGATCGCCGGCGTGATCATGCCGTCGCCATAGAGCAGGGCCGCGCCGAAGAGCCCGAGGCCAATCACGCTCCACGCCGGGACTTTTCCCTTGCTCGAGCCGAGCGCGAGCGCCATCAGCGAAAGCACGCCACCTTCGCCGCGGTTGTCCGCCCGGAGAACGTAAAGCAGGTACTTCGTCGTGATGACGATGGTGAGCGACCAGAAGATCAGCGACAGCAGTCCGAGGACGTTCGGCGCCGTCACCGGAAGACCGTGCGTCGGGTGAAAACACTCGCGGAGCGCGTAGAGCGGGCTCGTCCCGATATCGCCGTACACGACGCCGAGCGCGCCGAGGCACAACGTCATGAAGTAGCGGCGACTCGGCGGTTCATGCCCGGCTCGAGCACCCGAGGTTGCGACTGCGAGCGACGGCTTTCCTCCTTCGACCGAGGGAAGCTTCTCCACATCGGGCGAGAGATACGCCGGTTCCGTCTGGGACGCGGAGGCGGGTGCGGTCGAAGCGGGAGCCACGCGCCCACGCTACGTTCGAGCGAGTAAAGATTTCATAAGGATGTGGAGTCTCGGGCACTTCGCGGAACTTCCCGGCCGCCGGACCCGCTCGCGGAGGACCCAGCCCGGTCTGACGTAGACTCGGGACGATCGTGACCGAGCGCCCCAATGCGGACGAGCTTCTCAGGCGCGTCATCGAGGAGGAGCAACACTCGAGGCGCGGGAAGCTCACCATTTTCTTCGGGGCCGCCCCCGGCGTCGGCAAGACCTACGCAATGCTCGAGGTTGCTCGTTCCGAGATGGAACGAGAGAAGCGGGACGTCGTCGTCGGCATCGTCGAGACGCACGGTCGTTACGAAACGGGGGCCCTCGTGCTCGGCCTCGAGCTCCTGCCGAAGCGCAAGCTCAGTCATCGCGGCATCGAGATCGAGGAGTTCGACCTCGACGCTGCGCTCGCGCGCAAGCCCGACCTCGTCTTGGTCGACGAGCTTGCCCACACCAACGCCGAAGGCTCCCGTCACCCGAAACGCTGGCAAGACGTGGAGGAGCTGCTCGACACCGGCATCGACGTGTTTTCGACGATGAACGTCCAGCACGTCGAGAGCTTGAACGACGTGATCGCCAAGATCACGGGCGTAGTCGTGCGCGAGACCGTCCCCGACTCGTTCCTCGAACGGGTCCACGAGCTCAAACTGGTGGATCTTCCCCCCGACGAGCTTCTCGACCGCCTGCGCGATGGCAAAGTCTACGTGCCGGCGCAGGCGCAGCGCGCCATCGAGAATCTCTTCAGGAAGGGCAATCTGATTGCGCTCCGCGAGCTTTCGCTCCGGCACACGGCCGAGCGCGTCGACGCCCAGATGCAGGCCTACCGGCGGGCTCAGGGCATCGAGCAAACGTGGGCAACCGCGGATCAGCTGCTCGTGGCGGTCAGCCCGAGCCCGTACTCCGCGCGCTTGATCCGCGCGGCGCGGCGTATCGCTTCGGCCTTGCACGCCCGCTGGTTCGCCGTGTACGTGGAGCCACGAAGCCCGACGGAGCTCTCTCACCCAGCGAGCTCGCAGCTCTCGCGAAACCTGAGGCTCGCAGAACAGCTCGGCGGTGAAGTCGTCACACTGTCCGCCGAAAGCGACGCGACCGGCGAAATCTTGCGGTTCGCCCGCGAGCGCAACATCACCAAGGTCATCGTGGGAAAACCCATGACGCACCGCTTCCGCGATCGCTTTCGCCCGTCGCTCGTGGACGAGCTCGTGCGGCGCTCCGGGGACATCGACGTGTACGTGACGGCGGGGGATCGAGCGGCCGAAGAAGTCGTCCCCGAGACGAAAGCGCGAGCTCCCATTCCTGCCGCGAGCTTCCTTGCCGCTGCGCTGGTCTCGGGCTTGGCGACGGGCGGCGCTTTTCTCGCGTTCGGTAGGGATCAGCTGCCCGATGTCGTCATGCTCTACTTGCTCGGGATCATGCTCGTGTCGAGCCGGTACGGTTTCGCCGCCTCGATCCTTGCTGCATTTCTGAGCGTCGCCGCCTTCGATTTCCTGTTCGTGCCTCCGTACTTCACGTTCGCCGTCGGCGATCTCCGGCACATGGTGACGTTCGTGGTCATGTTTCTCGTCGCCGTCGTCATCAGCGGCCTCACCCAGCGCGTCAGAAACCAAGCGGCGGCGGCCCGCCATCGGGAAGAGCGAACGCGCTCGCTCTACGAGCTCAGTCGCGAGTTCGCCGGCGCACAAGGGGTCCGGCGGGTCGTCGAGGTCGCGGCGATACACCTCGAAAAGGTGTTTGCAAGCAAAGTATCCGTATTCAGGCTCGATCCGAACGGCAGTCTCGCCTCGAGCTACTCGAGTAGCCGTGCCGCGCAGCCTTCCGACCGCGACCTCAGCATCGCGCAGTGGGTCTGGTCGAACCGACAGGAGGCGGGCCTCGGCACGGGAACCTTGCCGAGCGCTCGAACGTTCTACGTCCCGCTCATTGCGTCGGGTGGGCTCGTCGGGGTCCTCGGACTCACGCCCGAGGACGCGGAACGGTTCGACGGGATCGAACAGCGGCGGCAGGTTGACGCGTTCGCGGCGCAGACCGCCCTCGCGCTCGAGCGAGCCGATCTCGGCGAAGAGACCGAGAGGGCGCGGCGCAAAGTGGAAACGGAGCAGCTCAGGAGCTCGCTCTTGAGCTCGGTGTCCCACGACCTGCGCACGCCGCTCGCCGTCATTACGGGGGCCGCGAGCGCCCTGATCGAGGGAGCACGGTCTCTCGACGGCGCTGCGCGGCTCGATTTGTCGACGACGATTTTGGAAGAGTCGGAGCGCTTGAACCGTTTGATTCGAAACTTGCTGGACATGACCCGGTTGGAATCCGGAACGGTCAGGGTGAACAAGGAGTGGCTGCCTCTCGAAGAGGTCGTGGGAGCGGCGCTGCACCGCTTGGAGAGCCGGCTCGCCGGACGCGAGGTGAAGGTCGAGCTTGCGCCGGATTTGCCGCTCGTTCCTTGCGACGCGGTACTGATTGAACAAGTGCTCATCAACCTGCTCGAAAACGCGACGAAGTACGCTGATGGCCCTATCGAAATCAGGGCCGCCCTCTCGCCGGGAGAAGCGGTGGTCGAGGTCGCCGATTTCGGCCCGGGAATTCCCGCGGGACAAGAGGCGCGCATCTTCGACAAGTTCGAGCGCGCGGTCCGTGAGGGAAGCCCGGGCGGCGCCGGGCTCGGTCTCGCCATTTGCCGCGCCATCGTCGCGGCGCACGGCGGCACGATCTGGGCCCGGAATCGCGCGCACGGCGGAGCGTCGTTTGCCTTTGCGCTACCGATAAGAGGCGAAGCACCGAGCCTCGCTCCGGAAGCGCTCGAAGGAGTGGGGCCGTGAGCCTTTCGGCGCCCGTCATTCTCATCATCGAGGACGAGCCTCAAATGCGCAGATTTCTCCGCGTATCGCTCGCGAACTCGGGCTACGAGGTCATCGAAGCGGGGACCGGAGAAGCAGGGCTGACCGAAGCCGCAGCGAGAAATCCGGATCTCGTTTTGCTCGACCTCGGACTTCCCGATCAAGACGGCGTTGCCATCACCGCTCGGCTGCGCGAATGGGCGAAGGTGCCCATCATCGTGATCTCGGCGCGCGGGCGTGAGGAGGACAAGGTGACGGCGCTCGACCAAGGCGCCGACGACTACCTCACCAAACCCTTCGGCATCGGCGAGCTACTGGCACGAATTCGCGTCGCGCTGCGACACGCGGCCACCTCTGAGCTCGGCGATCCGGAGGTCGTGGTCGGCGAGCTCAAAGTCGACCTTGCCCGTCGCCAGGTCGTCGTCGGGAGCCGCGAAGTGCATCTGACGCCCATCGAGTACAAGCTACTCGCGCTCCTCGCGAGGAACGCTGGACGCGTGCTCACGCACCGCCAGCTCTTGCGCGACGTGTGGGGGCCGAACTACGTGGAGCATACGCATTACCTGCGCGTTTTCATGGGTCAGCTCCGCCACAAGCTCGAGGAGAGCCCGGGCCGGCCGACGTACCTCGTGACCGAGCCGGGCGTCGGCTACCGGATTCGGCTACCCGACTAACGCCGAGAGCTCAGCCGGCTCACCCGGCGGTTCCGCCCGCTCACTCGGCGGCGGCGACGAGCGGCGTTTTGTTCGTTCGCAGGACGGAGTCGAGCGTCCGCAGGGTGCGATGTCCGAGTGCGCCGAGCTCTCC
>JGI10216J12902_100012833_pt1 | contig 10245 bp, 12 predicted proteins | sample KanNatreferecore_FD_12902 | JGI IMG/M metagenome (IMG submission 12902)
AGCACTCGCCCGGCTTCCCGTGTAATGAGCAGCCGATTTAATCAATTCTCACCCCATTTAATTGGGGAAATAAATTAGAAAAGGAGGTGAAATCAATGGGTGCACGAGGACCTGTTCCCAAGCGTTCAAGTGAAAGAATGGGGCACCGTACAAAAGCGGAATTGGCGGGCACCGATGTGGTCAAAATTCCCGCGCCAATTGTTGACCAGCCTCCTGCCGATCCGGCGTGGAATACCCTCGCCCGAGAGTGGTATGAGGCGCTTGCCGCGTCCGGTCAGGCCATCTTTTTCGAGCCGTCCGACTGGGCGGCAGCTCGGTACCTCGCGGTCGTGATGACGAAGAACATCGAGGCGCAGCGGTTCAACCAGCAGCTTTTCGGCGCTGTCTGGGCCGCGATGAACGACTTGATGACGACCGAGGGCAGTCGCCGCCGGCTCCGTCTGGAGCTGGAGCGCAAGGCGGTACAGCAGGGCGCGACACAGGCGGCTTCGATTATCGCCGATTACCGTCGCGACATTGCGGCGGCCTGATTCAAAACGAAAGGAAAGTCATGTTGCTGAATGACGTGCTAACTCTCGTTACCAATCTTCTCAGTTGCATTCTTGGGTAAAAGAAGGTCTTCGTGGCCGGGGGCGACTCTGGTGGATAGTCGTTTCACCGGCCACGGAGACCTTCACGGCGTCTCCGCGACCTCCCCGTTCGCTGGTACCGGCCGTAGCGATGCCTTTGATGTCAGGAATTCAACGAGGTCGGTCAGCTCGACGTCGAGCATGATTGCGAGTTCTCTGATCACCGAGTGGTGTAGACGCACGATTGAAGTTTCGCGTTCGGTCTGGGCGAGTTTGTTGCGTGCCCATTTGCCGAGGAGGTAGAAGCCTTTCTCCTTGTTGTTGGCCACTGGCTCCAGGTCGAGTTGCACTAGGTCCGCGTTGGTGACTTCGATTCGTTCGATGGCCCGGCGCAGCAGTTCCGGAGCGCTGACGCCGAGGATGCGGCCGAGCCAGATGAGTCGCACGTAGGAGATTGATCGCTCGCCTAGTTCCCAGTTGAGCAGGGCAGCAACCGATAGGTCGAACGGCAGCAAAGCCGCGAGGTCTGGTCGGGTGAGGCCTGCCTTTTCTCTCAATCGCCGAACTTCGGATCCGAGCGCGGTGTTGAGTGTTTTGTCGGAGAGGTCCCAGTCGGCTTTCTCCACAATTTTCCCCTTTCCTCGCGAGTGATCTCGCGAGATGGTATCGCACTAGGGAGCGAACCCATCATGAACGACGAGTCGCTTGTGTCCGGCGACGCGCCGCGCGACCTTGCCCAGCTGTTCGGCCAGCTCGCCGAGGCTGTCCGCCGGCATCGCGTGTTCGTGTCGATCACCGTGTCGTCGCATGAGCCTGACGTGACTGACGAGGCCGACTAGTGGCCGACTCGACGACGGAACCGGTCACGTACAACCCGGTCGCGATCGGCCCTACGTGGCGGCGCGGCGAGGACGGAAAGTTCGTTCTTCCGGAGAAGACGCTGGGTTGGGCGGTGTTGGCGTGGGCGGCCCAGTGGTTGCAGCACGAGGACGGTCGGCCGTGGCGTTATACGCCGGAGCAGGCGCGGTTCATCTTGTGGTGGTACGCGGTGGACGCCAGAGGAAGGTTCGTCTTTCGAGACGGTGTTCTCCAGCGCCTGAAAGGCTGGGGCAAAAGATCCGCTCGTAGCCACCCTGTGCATGGTGGAGCTGGTTGGCCCGTGTCGGTTCGCCGGGTGGGATGAGGGCGGCGAACCGATTGCCGTCGACAATCCCACGGCCTGGGTGCAGGTCGCGGCGGTCAGCAAGGATCAGACCAGGACGACGATGCGGCTGTTCCCGTCGTTGGTGTCGAAGCGCTGTAAGCGTGAGTTTCACATCGATCTTGGCCGCGAGCTGATCTACGCGTACTCGGGGTCGCGGGTCATCGAGGCGGTGACGTCGTCACCGAGGTCTCTTGAGGGCGCTCGCGGTTCGTTCATTGTGAAGAACGAGACGCATCACTGGTTGACCAGCAATGACGGTCACGAAATGGCCGCTGTGATCGACCGTAACTCGGCGAAGTCGGCCGGCGGCCAGTCGCGGGCGTTGTCCATCACGAACGCGTACGAGCCGGCTGAGGACTCGGTGGCGCAGCGGGAGCGTGAGGCGTGGGAGCTGATGGCGTCGGAACGGACGCTGGCTTCCGGCCTGCTGTATGACTCGCTGGAGGCCCCGCCGGAGGCTCCGCTGACAGCGGAGGCCGCGCCGGCGGTTGTCGCGGCGGTACGTGGTGATTCGGTGTGGCTGGACGCGGAACGCATTGTCGGATCTATTTTGGATCCGCGTAATCCTCCGTCGCGTTCGAGGCGATTTTGGTACAACCAAATTGTTGCGGCCGAGGATGCTTGGATTACTCCGCAGGATTTCGATTTGTGCCAGGCGCACGACGGTATTCCGCCGCTCGCGCCTAAGGACGAAATCGTCATGTTTCTCGACTGTTCGAAAAGCGATGACGCAACGGCGTTGTGTGGCGCGAGACTTTCGGACGGTTTGGTGGTCACGTTGGGTCTGTGGCAGAAGCCGCCGGGGGAACGTGGCAAAGGGTGGCTGGCTCCCCGTGAGGCGATCAATGAAACCGTTGAGCGTCTGATGAAGGCCTACCGAGTGGTGGCGTTCTGGGGCGACCCGAGTCACACCTTGGAGGACGAATCCGGGGAGCGGTATTGGGACGACCTGTTCGACCGGTGGCACCGGAGGTTCGGGCCAGAGCTGGAGTTGTGGGCGGACACAAGTCGTATCCGCACACATTCGATCATGTGGGACATGGCGGCTCCGTCGCGCGCTGAAATGTTCGTGCGCGCCGCCGAGTTGTGCGCCACCGAGATTGAGGAACACGTGCTTGTGCACGACGGGGATGCCCGGTTGAAGCAGCATGCACGGAACGCCCGCCGATATCCGACTCGGTGGGGAATCAGTTTGTGGAAGGGACATCGCGAGTCACCCCGAAAGATCGACTTGGCGGTGTGCATGGTCGGCGCGCGGATGTTGCGCCGCGCGGTGTTGAACAGTCCGAGCCGCAAGAAGCGGCGCACAGGCAAGGTCTGGTAAGGAGGTTCGCGGTGTCCCTGTCCGTGGAGGCGGCCTCTGCCCTGATCGCCGACGACTTGTTCCCGAAGTGGCAGGCCGAGTCGGAACGCTTGGAGCGCCTGGACTGGTGGTATCGCTGGCGCCACGAGGACATTCCCTTGCCTCGGAAGATCACCAGTGAACTCAAGCATCTGGTGGGCCTGTCGAAGACTCCGTGGCTGGGTCTGGTGGTGTCCTCGTTGAGCCAATGTCTCTATGTGGACGGTTACCGCTCTCCGCTCGACGAGGTGCGCGCGGACGCGGACCTGGAGCCGTCCGGGCCGTGGAAGACGTGGCACGCCAACGACATGGACCGGCGCCAGATCGCGATCCACCGTGCGGCATTGGCGTATGGATATGCGTTCGTGTCGGTGCTTCCCGGCACCGACAACGAGGGTAAACGGTCGGTGCTCCGGGGCGTGTCGCCGCGCCGCGTGTTCGTCGCCTACGACGATCCGGCGGAGGACGACTGGCCGGTGTACGTGTTGCGCGTGGACAGTCGTGGCGAGGGTAAGGGATATGACCTGCGTCTGTTCGACGACAACCTGATCTACAAGTTCTCGATGGACTCGTCGACCAGTAAGCCCGCGTACAAGGGTTTCGAGAAGCATGAGGCCGGCGTGCCTCCGTTTGTCCGCTTCGCCAACATGCTCGACCTGGATGGCCGCTGTGACGGCGAGGTGGAGCCGCTGATTCCGTTGGCGGCCCGTATCAACAAGACGTCGTATGACCGACTGCTGACCCAGCACTTTTCGAGCTGGAAGATCCGGACGGTCTCCGGCATGGCGCAGCCGGACACCGAGGAAGAGGCCAACCGCGCGAAGCTCCAGTTGCGCCAGGACGACATCTTGGTGGCCGACGACCCGGATACGAAGTTCGGCACGTTGGACGAGACCCCGTTGAACGGGTTCATCGACGCGTGGCGCAGCGACATCGAGGCTCTGGCCGCCGTGTCGCAGACCCCGACGCACGCCCTCACCGGCCAGCTGGTGAACCTCTCGGCGGAGGCTCTCGCGGCAGCTCGCGCCGGCCTCACGCAGCGCGTGGCCGAGCGGCAGAAGTCGTTTGGTGCCAGCCATGTGCAGGCGTTGCGTCTGGCGGCCGCGCTGGAAGGTAACGACGCGTACGCGGCCGACAAGCTGTCCCGGGTGACGTGGCAGGACATGGAGATTCGTTCGATGTCGCAAGCGGTCGACGCGTTGGGGAAGGCCGCGCAGATGCTCCAGGTGCCGCTTCCCGCGCTGTGGCAACGAATTCCTGGCGTGGAGAAGTCCGACGTGGACGAGTGGCGCGATATGGCCGGCCAGTTGGATCCGGTGGAGCGGTTGACGGCCGAGCTGGCGCGACAGAGTCAGTCTGAGCGTCGGACGGAGCCGGCGGCGTGACGATCTACCTGGCTGGCCCGATGACGTCCTACCCGGACCTGAACCGCCCGGCGTTCCAGGCCGCCTACGAGCGGCTGCGTGCCGCCGGGCTCGATGTGTGCAACCCGCATGGTATTGCTCCGCACGCGCACGACGGTGACTGTCCACGCTCGTACGCGGTCACGAACGGACATGGCGCCGCGTGCTACCTGCGGACCTGTCTGGCCGCGCTGCTCACCTGCGACGAGATCTACTTGCTGCCCGGCTGGGAGACCAGTGTGGGCGCCAGGCTGGAGTTCCAGGTGGCGGCCTCGGTGGGCATGCGCATCACGCTCGCCGACCATGCTGAGGGCCTGCGATGGCGACCACGGTCACCGGCGCTGACCTGACCGAGCAGCACCGTCAAGCGCAGCTCGCGCTGCGGTCGGCGTTCATGGCCGAGCTGGTCCGGCTGTGGCCGTTGATCGATGTGGCTCGCCTCGACGAGTCGGCGGCCATGTGGATCGGCATGGTCACGGACCTGATTCTGTTGTGGCGGGGTCAGTCTGTGGCTCGTGCGTTGACCTACTACGACGAGTTTCGCCGCGCCGAGATCGGTGAACCGCTCGCCAATCGAGGGACTTTCCGGAGTCTCGCGGTGCCGGAACCGGCGGCGATACGCACATCCCTTCTGGTGACCGGCCCGATCGGCGTGAAGTCCCTGATCGGTAAGGGGATGCCGCCTCGGACGGCGAAGGCTAAGGCGTTGGTGGCGGTGACCGGCGCGGCGTCGCGGCACGTGTTGAACGGTGGCCGGCAACTCGTCACCGAGGCCATTGTCAAGGACAAGGTGGCCCTGGGGTACATGCGGGTCACCGACGACGATCCGTGTGCGTTTTGCGCGATGTTGGCGTCCCGGGGGCCGGCGTATCGGTCGAAGGAGACGGCGGCGCGGACCACGAAACGGTCGAAGAAACGCGGACCGGGCCAGCGCTATCACGATTATTGCGGTTGCCAGGCCGAGCCGCTGTTCGACGACGGTTCGGAATGGCCGGGTCGGAATCGCGAATTCGAACAGCTGTGGAAAGACCACGCCAAGGGTGCGGACGCGTTCAAGTCGTTCCGCGCCGCGTACGAGGCCCAGCGCAAATCCAAGTCCAAGTAGGACGCGGGTTCATTCTGAAAGGTGCATTGCATGGCAGCCACTGCGGTCACGGTTGTGCGACCGAACATTTCCGGGGTCGCCGACCCAACTCTGGTCGCGGCCGACACGACCAACGGAAACTCAGTGCCGAACATTGACGGCCTGGTCGTCATTCTCAACAACACGGATTCCTCGTCGCACACCGTCACGTTCACCACGCCGGTGACGCACGGCGGGTACGCGGTCGCCGATTACACGGTGACGCTGAACGCGACGACGAAGCGGAACTTCGCGAATTTCCCGACCGCCCAGTTCGGGAAGACGCTGATGTTCACCGCGAACTCGAACACGGTGACGGTCGGCGCCATCGCCCCCGCCTCATAGAAGACCCCTGACACGACACGGATTTCTCGCCGTGCTGTCCGCAATGGACGGCGGGGCATCCCGCAACGGGAAAGGACTGCGCAATGCAGCCAGAGGACGACAACAAGCCTGACCCGGCTCTGGACGACGATGACAATCCAGATCCGCCGGCGGATGACCCGCCATCGCTCGACGACAAGCCGGACGACGGCGGGTTGAGCGACGGCGGCAAGAAGGCCATCGACGCCATGAAGCGCGAGCGCAACGCCGCGAAGAAGGCACTCAACGATGCGCTGGAAGAGTTGAAGAAGTACAGGGACAAGGACAAGACGGACACGGAGCGCCTCACCGAGGCCGCCGAGGAAGCGAAGTCCCGCGCTAGCAGCGCAGAAACGAGTCTGCGGAAGCTGACGACCGCAATGGAACGGGCTCCCGAGGGCGCAACGCTCGCTCAGATTCGTGCTGTTGCCAAGCGTGTGTCCGGTGAGACGGACGAAGAGATGGAGTCCGACGCGGAAGAACTGTTCGCGTTGTTCGCTCCGAAGTCCACATCGGACGACCCGAAAAGTCCTGCGCCGCCCGGAAAGCCGACACCCAACTTGAAGGGTGGCGGGGATCCGAGCGTCGAGCCCGAGGAGATGGACCCGCGCAAGCTCGCGGGCCTGATCGGGCGGCCCTAACGCACACCGCACGGCCCAATGCCACGAGGCCGCTTGCGGGCCTTCGTTGACCCTACAGGAGGTTAACCGTGGCTAACACCTACCTCAAGGCAGAACGCATTGCGGCTGCTGCACTTGGTCTCCTGGAGCGGGAGATTGTGTTGCCAGCCCTCGTTTGGAGGGACGCCGGGGGTTCATTCCGTGGCGCCGCTGGCGACACGATCTCGATTCGCGTCCCGGCGCGCACCACGGCGCGGACGCGCCCGCTGCGTGGTACCCGGCCCACCGCCTCCGAGGGCGAGGGCATTATCACGATGGATGAGCTGGTCGAGACCAAGGTTGACGTCACGCTCGATGAGGCGATCTACTCCGCGATCCCGATCACGGATGAGGAACTGACCCTCGACATCACCAACTTCGGTCAGCAGATCCTCGCGCCGCAGGTGCGTGCCGTGGCGGAGGGCCTGGAGAACAAGCTGGCCGCGCAGATGACCAGCGCGGACTACAAGACCACGCTCACTCTGGACACCGACGACCCGTACACGACGTTGGTCGACGCGCGCGTGCAGCTCAACAAGGACAACATTCCGATGAGCGGCCGCACGTGCGTGGTCGGTGCTGATCTTGAGGGCATCTTCCTCAAGAGTGAGCACCTGTCCATGGCCGACAAGGCGGGCGACAACTCGGCGCTCCGCGACGCGGCGATCGGCCGTGTTGCCGGCTTCGGTCCGGTGTACGTCAGCAATGCCCTTCCGGCGGACGTGGGTTTCGTCTTCCACCGCACCGCGTACGTGCTCAGCATGCAGGCTCCGGTCGTCCCAGATGGAGCGTCCTACGGTACGTCCCAGACGTATCAGGGGATGGCGATGCGCTGGATCCGTGATTATGACTTCCGGGTCGTCCAGGACCGCAGCCTGGTTGATCTTTACGCGGGCACCAACATCATCGCCGACGGGCACACCAACGAGGTGCAGAAGGCGGAGATCACCGGATCCCCGACCGGCGGCACCTTCACCTTGACCTACAGCGGTCAGACCACGGCAGCCATTCCCTACAACGCCAGCGCCGGTGCCGTTCAGTCCGCGCTCACCGCGCTGTCCAACCTCCGCACCGGGGACGTCATCGTGTCCGGGTCGGCGGGCGGACCGTACGAGGTCGAGTTCACGAACTCGTTGCAGGCGACCAACGTCGCGGCGATGACCGCGTCCGGCACCGGCCTGACGGGCGGCACCACGCCGGGCGTCACGATCACCACCCTGACCGCCGGCAGTTCCACGGCGAGCTTCGTCCGCGCGATCAAGCTTGTCGTGTAAGGGGGGACGCTAATGCTGCCCGCGCTCGCTGCTGTGTCCGATCTGGAGGCACGTCTGGGTCTGGACCCGCAAACCCTTGCAGGTCCGAACTTCGCGCGAGCGCGGGCGGCTTTGGTCGACGCGTCGGCTCTGGTGCGGCTGGAGGCTCGACGCACGTGGGTGGATGAGAACGGCGCGCTGACGGTCGTGCCTGACGCGATCGTCCGCGTTGTTCTCGGTGCCGCCCAACGTACCTACACCAACCCGGACGCGGTCATCCAGGATTCCGCCGGCCCGTTCGCCCGCCGGTTGAGGGAATCCGAAACCGGCGTGTACCTCACCCAAGCCGAAGTGGAGATCGTGCGTCGCTTCCGACCTGCCGGCGGTGAGCTGTGGACGCTACGCACACAGCGGGACGAGGAAGAGATGGGCACGATCTGGTACCAGGATTCGTTCGGCTTCGACTACTTCCCGCTCGCGTCCACCGACGACAGCGTATGGCCGGCGTGATCGACAGGAGAATCGTCAGTGGCTACCTATCAGCTTGCCGCGCGTGATCGGACCACGGCGCGGATCACCCTCGTCGCGAACGCCGAATCCACCGTCGAGTTCGCCGACGACGTGCCGAGCGTCGCTGTGATCAGCATGAGCGGCGACGCACCGATCTGGCTCACGTTCGACGACACGCCGGCCACAGTGGACGGCAAGCGCTGCGTGGTGATCCCGGCGGCCGTCACTCGGATCGTGGTGGAACCGCGCACGTCGCGACCCACCCGAGTCCGGATGATCTCCACCGGCACGCCGATCGTCGTCGTGGGTCGGGGGTAGGCGTCGATGGAATTCCAGCTCATCGCACCCAGGCCCCCGGCGCTGGTGCTGAACGTGAAGGACTTCGGCGCTCGCGGTGACGGCGTCACCGACGACACCGCCGCCATCCAAGCCGCCCTGGACGTAGTGCCTGCCGCCGGAGCCACTGTGCACTTCCCAGCGGGCACCTACCTGGTGTCGATCACCGCCGGGAACACCACGTTGGGCATCGCGCTCATGCTGCCCCGCGCCAAGATCATGCTGACCGGTGCGGGCATGGACGCGTCGGTGATCAAGCTTGCCTCGGGGCAACCCGAGTATCTCGCGGTGATCGCGGACGGGACCGCGTTCGGCACCACCGACCTGTCCGGCTTGACCGTGCGCGACCTGACGTTCGATCAGAACTCGGCGGACAACGTGCTCACCGACGTGTCCCCGACCTCGCCGCTGTTCACCGGCAAGTCCCGGTTCGTGATCCGCGCGAACGTGGGCAGCCGCATCACGATCGCCAACTGTCGATTCACGAACTGCGACAACGTCAACACGATCTCCATGAACGGGACCACGCTGCATGCGGTCGCCGTTCGCAACTGCATCTTCGACAACACCGGCGCGAACTCGGCGAAACACGATCACTCGTCGATCTACACGCATGCGTCGAAAGCGGAGATCACCGGCTGCACGTTCATCGGCGGCGGCATCTCCGCCACGACCGCGATCGAAACACACGGCGACACGCAAACCGTGCGCGGCAACCGATCCCTCAACTACTTCTGCTTCGCCAACATCACCGGGATCTCCGCATCCAGCATCGGCGCCGTGGTGGACGGCAACATCGGTCGCGGCTGCGGCACCGGCCTGGTCATCTGGTCCCGCACCTACACCGGCAACTCCTCCGGCTACGGCATCGAAGACCTCCTGGTGCAGGGCAACACGTTCGAGATCGACCTGGACCAGTGGGCCGCCATCACGTCGTACAAGTGCGGCATCTCCTTCGACGTGGGCAGCACTCTGCCCGTGCACAACGTCGCGATCTGCGACAACGTCATCCGGTACAAAGCGTTCACGACGGTGCCGACGTCCACGGACAACCTGTCGGCGGGAATCCAGTGGTACCGCACCGGCGCGCTCACCGGCTCCGATGTGAACGTCGACATATCCCGCAACACCATCGAGAAGCCCCCAGCAGCTGGGTTCTACCTCAACCCAAACTCGACGGTCACCAAGCGACTGTCGCTGCTGGACAACCGGATCGTCAACCCGGGCGAGGGGAACTCAGCGAACTTCGCCGCCACCTTCAAGGCCGGTGTGCTCATGATCGGCGCCTACGAAGGCGCTCGTATCAACGGGAACCAGATCATCGACGACCGGGGCACCCACATCATCAACAAGGGTGTCGACGTGTCGTTGGTGACGTCGACGGTCAACTGTGAACACCGCAACAACTCGTTCCGGGTCGCGGACGGCGCGACGGTCGGCGCGTTCGCCACAGCCGCCGGAACCGCGTGGCGGCAAGGGGACG
>JGI10216J12902_102537302_pt1 | contig 10245 bp, 8 predicted proteins | sample KanNatreferecore_FD_12902 | JGI IMG/M metagenome (IMG submission 12902)
AAAAAAACATCCTTAACAGCGCCACCAATCGCCGAAAATTCCTGGGATCATTGACTGCCGGAGCCGCCGCTATGGGAATGGCCGGGCTGGTCACACCATTTCAGCAAGTCAGTGCAAATCCTGGTGGAACATTCAATGATACGAACGAAGATGATTGGTTCAAGCAGATCAAAGGCAAACACCGGATGGTGTTTGATGTAACACAGCCTCACGAAATCTTTCCTTTTGCCTGGCCAAGGGTATTTTTAGTGACCAATGAAAAGACCGGCACGCCGGCAAAGGATTGCAGTGCAGTGGTCGTACTACGTCATTCGGCTATAGCGTATGCGATGCAAAGCAGCCTGTGGGCAAAATATAAGTTCGGGGAGTTATTCAAAGCTGAAGATCCCGCGACAAAGCAGCCCGCTACACGAAACCCATTCTGGAAACCCGGCAAGGGTGATTTTGCTGTGCCTGGATTAGGTGAGATACCGATTGGCATTAATGAACTGCAGGATAGTGGAGTGTTGTTTTGCGTATGCGACGCGGCACTAACTGTATATAGTGCTACCGCGGCGGGCAAAATGAAACTGGATGCTGCGGAACTAAAAAAAGAATGGGTAGCAGGCCTGTTGCCGAATATACAGGTCGTTCCTTCAGGTGTTTGGGCAGTTGGAAGGGCACAGGAACATGGTTGTGGATATTGTTTTGCTGGGTAAGATTTTAAGTAAGTAGTTTCCCACAAAGTCCACAAAGTATACACAAAGACCACAAACTTTTTTTCTGGCCTTGCTAGGAAACTGATACCATTTGTGGTCTCTGTGGATTCTTCGTGGCCTTTGTGGGACACAAACAGCTTCCCTTATACCTTTTTATTATTCGTTTAAAAATAATACAATGAAAAAAATACTGGCCGTTTCCCTCGTACTGGTTGCAAGTCTTGTACACGGGCAGGATTCGGATTACAAAGTCGTATTTGATATGACAAGTAAGGATTCGGTAAACCAGCAAACGCTTTTACGGCAATTAAAAATCATAAGAGAATTAAATGCAAACTCGCAACTGGAAGTCGTGGTATACGGGCAGGGACTCAACCTTGTTACCCAGGGGGGATCAACACAACAGGTCGCGCTTACTCAACTACTTAATGATAAAAAGATCTCCGTAAAAGTATGTGCAGTTACCATGCAGCGGAACAATGTAGATAAATCCCAATTAATTCCCGGTGTCGAGATCGTACCTGATGGTATTTATGAGATTATTGTGAAGCAACGTGAGGGCTGGGGGTATATTAAAGTGGCGCATTGAAGAAGATACGGGATGCGCGATACGCGATACGCGATACGCGATATCCGATAGCAGTAAAGACATTACGAATTTGAGGCATCCCGCATCGCGTATCCCGCATCCCGTATCGCGCATCCCACATCGCGCATCCCGTATCGCGCATCCCGCATCGTATTCTTTAGCTTTCCGGAGCTTGTTTCTTTGACAACAGCATCGTCTTTTGAATCAACTCATTCCTCCTCCATGCTTTTTTCTCTGTCTTAAAAGCTTTTTTATCTTTCTTTTCAAATTTCACCAGGTGATCGAGATCAGGTTTGCCCGCATCCATCCAGGCGGTGTACCAGAAATCTGCGATCATGTTGACGGAATGCAATAGTTGATCATTGACGGTCGTGCCAAGCTGGTCACTATACGCTTTTACAAAAGCCGGGGTGTAGGTTCTTACCTGCCGTCCCCTTCTGGTTTGCATCCGGAATTTCGTGGAATCGGTAAATCCTTTTGTAGCTTCCGTTTCTTTCCCAAATACAACAGGTAATAAAGTATGCGCTCTCCTGATGCAATCCCAGACAGCCTGTTCCGGGTTTGAAAGGTATTGCGCGTCGTGATTACTATGCAGGTTATAATGTTCAAGTTCCAGTTCCGGCACTGCGCTTTCCCATAAGGAATGAAGTCCCCGTTGATTGGTAAGCTGGCCGTCATGATTCAGCGAGGTATGCAGCGGGACATTCGCATCCCCGATATAATGTGCCAGGTCGGCGCTGTAAAAAAGTATACTATCCACGTTCCTTGACCGGAATGCTTCAGTGAGTTTATTTTTCATCGTTATGATATGGTATGGCACGAAGCCATATTTCACCAGGCTATCCTTCGTATAAATCCTTACGGCTTCATCCCATGTCGGTGGCATTTTCCATGCGGCTGAATCGCCGAATGCTTCCAGGTCGATAAAATGCCGGGGCGCTTCTGCTGAATCACGGCTGCGTCGCGTATCAGGACGGATGGAACTGTCCACTAAATAGCCCATGTTCTTATAATAAAAGGAACGCATAGATCCAGGCAACTGGTAGATGGCCAGCTGGTGGACGGTGCGGTGAACAAAGAAGCCCCAGCTGCTAAATAAGATGACACTAAATAATAGTATTACCGGGAGAAAGAATTTCCTGGGCATGATGATAATAGTATAAGCCGGTGAAATTACAAAATGATCGCGGATTACGCAGATTAGAAGGATTACACAGATTCACAGATTACAGGGATTGAATCACATCACGAATTGTCACAAATACTGTAAAAGATAATCTGTGCAATCCATCTAATCCGTGTAATCTGCGCTTCCTATTTGATCGTTAACAAAAACTCTGATTTAATATCCTCATTGCGGAATTTACCGGAATAATGGGAGGTAACAGTGCTGCTGTTATTGTCAAGTACCCCCCTGGATGCAACACAAAGATGAACAGCATCGACCATGACGGCTACATCTTCGGTTTGTAGTGCTTTTTGAATCGAGACAGCAATTTCTTCTGTCAATCGTTCCTGTATTTGCGGCTTTCGTGAATAATATTGCACGATCCGGTTAAGTTTCGACAACCCGATCAATTTCCCGTTGGAGATATAGGCGATATGCGCTTTACCGATAAAGGGGACAAAATGATGTTCGCAATATGAATACAGGGTAATATTTTTTTCTATTACCATTTTATTATGCTTCGACTTATTATCGAAGAGGGTAATAGCCGGTTTATTGGCAGGGTTAAGCCCGCTGAATATTTCTTTAACATACATCCTCGCCACCCGCCCCGGTGTGTCGGCAAGAGCCGGGTCATACACATCCAGGCCCATTATTTTCATGATCTCCCTGAAATGAGTCCCGATAAGTTTAATCTTTTCATCATCTGATACCGCTTTTGGCTGGCATAGTGCTATTACTCCGTTTGTTTGCATAGAGTTTATTGTTCATTAATGGTTTTCATTACCCGCTCTACAATCTTATCGCAATAGACCAGGTTGAATTCGAAAATTTCTTCCGGGGTATACATTTTTTCAATCACCTTCCTGAGCATATGCTTTGCGCGGTTAAGGCGGACCTTTACATTCGCGACAGTAATATCCAGGGTTTCCGCAGTTTCCTTCGTGTCCATTCCACTAAGTTCCCGGAGAGAGAAGACCATCCTGTAATCCATCGGTATGCATACAAGCGCATTGCCGATGACCTGGTTCAGTTCCTTGTTTACGGATGCCTTAGCCGGATCCGCCAATTCATTTTTTACAAACATAGGTTTGGTGTTTTCATGAAATGTGGTTGCTGTTGACTTTTCATTCTTAAAGCTTAGTTTATGGGACTTCTGGTAGCAGGCATTTAGCATGATCCTGGTGATCCAGGTTTTGAAGGAGGACCGGTTTTCAAACTTAGCAAGGTTCATGTAGGCGGCAATAAATGTTTCCTGCATCAGGTCTTCCGTATCCTCGTGGTTAAACCCATAAGAGCGGCCGGTCTTGTACAGGAACGGGTTATTTCGCCTTACCAGGATCTCGAAAAGTTCTGTTTCTCCGGTGAGTATCCGTTTGATTGCTTCCGTTTCCGTGATGGGTTCTGGTTTTCGGGTGGTCTCCATGCTTAAAGTATTTTATTCATCTTAAACGGTGATTTTACAGGAAAGTTCAATCGATAGGGTCAGTATGGGGTAATTTTTTAGAGTCTGTGGAGAGTTAATTGGTTACAAAGTTGGAGTAATGTCTCAACTGGTAATTACCGGGATTGAATTTTCTCCTGCGGGGTTCCATGGCCGAAAATCAACATAATATTTTGTTTGTACAAATGAATTTGAAAGAGTATGAGAAAGCCTTTTCAAATTTTAATAAAGCCATTGAACTCGAGCCTGGTTTCAGGGAAGCATACCTTAACAGGGAATTGGCTGCAAAAAAAATAAGAGAAAAAGGACGAATATGATCTTATTCCGGTTCCAGGTGATAAAACTGGGTTTATTGGCAAGTGCCTGTTGTATCTATGCGGCGCAGGGTAACTGTATAATCATTTCACATCCCTTCCCCGGAGCTGATTGTATGTTGAATTCTCCCAGTAACATTTCCACCCGGCTTTGAATATTTGAAAGCCCGATGCCCGATCGATTGGCGGTAACATTGAAACCCTTCCCGTCATCTTTAATAGTTAAGACAGCGGTATCTGATTTTTTATAAAGGGAAATAACCGCATTTTTAGCCCCGGCATGTTTTACTATATTATTTAGTTGCTCCTGGATTATCCTGTATAAGGCCAGCTGTTCCTGCTCATCCAGTGTTTGCATGATCTCAGTAGGTAGTATTAGATCGATATGCAAACCCGAAGATTGGTTAATTACTTCAGCGAATTCCCGGATGGAAGTTATAATGCCAGAAGCGCCCACAGCCGGGGGGACCATGGACTTCGATAGTTTCCTTATTTCTTGTATGGCTTGCGTAACACTCTCCTTGCTCCGCTTGATTATTTCTGCCTGGCTTTCGTGGTTACTATCTGCCATATCCAGGTATAATTTTGTAGCAGCCAGTATCTGGTTGATATTATCATGCAATTCCATCCCGATCTCTTTTTTCTCTTTCTCCTGCCCGTCTATGGCTGCCTGCGTTATCTGGATCTGCCTATTGATTTTTTCCTGCGTTAATTTTTTCTCCAGCAGGGATTTAATTTCTTCTGCTTTCTTCTTTTCAGTAATATCATGGAAGTTGGTCACTACAGCTTTTACATTTTCATCTTCCAGGAGATTAATAATGGTTCCTTCTGCCCAGCGGTATTCACCGTTCTTATGAGCTAAGCGGAGCGTGGTGGAAAATGCTACCCCGGGGCGGGTCATGACCTGTTTAAACAATTCAATAACCTCTTTTATATCCTCGGGGTGTATAAAAGCCAGGGCCCGGGTTTTTAATAATTCTTCCGGTTGATAACCTGTCAGTTTTTCAACAGCCCCGCTGGAAAATAAAATGCGGCCATTGGCGTCGAGCACAGAAATTGCGTCAAAGGAATTTTCAATTAAAGAACGGAACAACCTGCTGTTCCTCTTCATTTGAATGGTACGTTCTTCCACCTTTTTTTCGAGTTCCTTATTAAATTCCCTGACAATGGTTTCACTTTTTAATAATTTTTCCTCGGCTCTTTTTCTTTCCTCTATTTCAAGGTGCAGGGATGCATCTGACTTATTTATAGTTGCAGCGCTTTTAAGAATAAGAAAAATAAAGAGAAAAATATTTAAGGCTGCAAAGAGAGCCGTGCCAAGGTTACTGGTGAAAAACTCGATTTGTTGTGCATAAAGCCGCAAAAGCCCAAGCACCACCGGCAATATGATTGCCATAGGCAATAAATACCGAACCATCCGGCTGCCGCTATATTGGTCAGTCAGCGTTTTTAATATGAAGCTGCCTTTACGGTTTAATACAAGAGCGATCGACACTAACATAAAACATATGGCAGTGGGTACAGCCATGGGTAAATAATTGGATAATCCATATAGCTCTTTGGCATTATAGATGTAACCAATCAGGGAAATAAACGAGGAGAAAATCACGATTATGGAAAGAGAATCTGAAAGGAGGTGGAGTTTACCCCTCCGTCGGTAAGTTAAGAGAGCCAGTCCCAGCATGGAGAAATTGAAAGCAGTATTGGGGGCTATGACATTGGCCCCGCCATTCAGTTTTTCAAATTCCAGCTCGTCGGTAAACAATAACTGGTCAATCCCGAACTCGTAATTCCCAAAATAGGAAAACAGTTTTAATGTGCCCACTACAAACACTACTCCCGATAAAATATTGGCCAGGTGAGTTTGTTTCCTCAACATGAAATTTAATAAGATAACGATCGAGCAGCAGAAAAAAAGAATTGCCGTCAAAGGGTTCATAGATACCCCGTCCGGTATTAGTCTTTTTAGCTCATTTATATCCTGGGACCAGCCAATGAGAACTCCAAGGGAAAATAAAATAACTGTACCTGGATAAAGAAGCGTCAAGGAGGCTTTGGATAATGGACTATTGGTTTTAATCATGGATAGGATATTAACGAATGATAACCTTGGGTAGTATTCCCGTGTCACCTGAGGCAAATTTATGACACGCAGCACATTTAACTACGGGGATTTTACTACGTAATAACCCGATAATGTCAATTAGTTCTTATTGACCGCTCCAGCCTACTGAATCATCTTCCCCCTTATGATTTCCATTAACTCGGCTTTATAATTTTCCCCTATCAGTATTTCTGCTGTTACATTTTTTAACCGAACCAGGTTTCCTTCGATGCCCGTGATGCGGGAAATAGGAATGATATATGACTTATGGACCCGGATGAATTGTTTTTTCGGCAGGCGTTCTTCCAACTCCTTCATACTGGTATACACCAGGGTTTTTTGCTTACCCCGGTGAATGGCGACATAATTCTTCATGCTCTCGATAAAATCGATCTCATCAAGGTTGATCTTTAACAGTTTACCTTTTGATTCTGTTTTTACAAATATGTAATCGTCTTCCGGGGATTCCGGTTGCGGCAAAGATTGACTGACCGGGTGAATCTGCTCCACGGCCTTTTGTACAGCAGCTAAGAACCGCGCAAGCCTTACAGGTTTCATAAGATAGTCAACAACATATAACTCATACCCTTCAAGGGCAAATTCACTGTAGGCCGTTGTTAGTATTATTTTGGCCCTGCCTTGAATAGTTTTGATAAAATCGATACCGGATAGCTCGGGCATTTGAATATCAAGGAATACCAGGTCGATATTTTGCGTGGCTACAGCCTGCAATGCCTCGATGGGATTGGTATAAGTCGCCACCAGGTTCAACTGGGGCGTTTGTTTCGTATAATAAACAAGGATATCAATAGCATGCTGCTCGTCGTCGACAATGATACAGTTTATCATAATTCATAAATGTTTAATTCGGCTGTATAAAAATCAGCCTCATCAGTTATTGTGAATTTGTATTTACTTCCATATGCAAGTTCAAGACGGGTTTTAATGTTTTCGAGCCCTAACCCGGTGGACAGGTGTTTTGGCCCTATACGCTTTTTATTCCTGCAGACGAAAAACAGTGTGTTCCCCTTTACGTCCAGTTTAATATCCAGTGGGTATTCTTCGTTTTTCAGATCTCCATGCATAAAAGCATTTTCTACAAGCGTGATCAATACAAATGGAATAATAAGCTTCCCGGTAACTTCGCCGTTCACTTTAAAATTGACTTTTAAGGTATTGTTATACCGGAGCTGGCTTATCTTGATCACATTATTCACGTGTTCGATCTCATTTTCAAGAGGGGCCCTTCCATCTTTCTGGTTTCCCTTGCTGAGGGCATACCGCATGATATCACTAAGTATAAGGATCCCTTCCGACAGATCAGGAGAATAAGGAAGGGCTTTGGCATATAAAAAATTCAGCGTGTTATGGAGGAAATGCGGGTTGATCTGGGCTTTCAGGAAATTAAAATTCGCCTGTGATATCTGTGCTTCCAATTGAAGTTTCTGCGCTTCGAGTACCCGTTTTTGTTTTAGGGATTCTCTTATATACGTAAAGTAAGGAAACAGGATGCAGATGAACAGATAGGGAATGAACCGTAACATTGTTGCGTAATACATCGGGAAAACGGAATCATATTTCTCATCCAGGGCCAGCGGGATCGTATAAAAAAGAAGAGATTTGTAAACAAGAACAGCCAACAACAGGAGAACAGTAAACTTGACATAGGAAAAGAATTTCCTGCGTGTATTGATCAGGTGATAATATAAATTCAGCCCGATATACACCATGAACGTATAGTAAATAAAACTATAGAGCATTCTCCAAATGTTGAAGGGATAGTCATTTGGATCGGTGTGGGTCATATTCATAGCTTCAGGGTAAAACGCCCTGACCAGTGAGTAAATGATCATACCCAAAATTCCAAGGCAGATGAATCCCACTACCACCTGCCAGTATTTGAATCGTGTTTTAAACTTCATTAGAAACTGTGAATATATAGAGTTTACGAGTTCACGGGTTCACGAGTTCACAAGTTCACGAGTTCACCCCTCGTTCCTGACCCACCGCTAAAGTGTGGAAGTACTCGTGAACACGTGAACTTGTGATCTCGTGAACTCTGTAGTTTATTTCTTCACCAATGTTTCCGCAATATAGCTACCCAGCTCATGTCCCATTTTAGTGCCCACTTCATTATCAGTCCGAAAATGAATACCTGCATAGAACCTGGAATCGGCGCAATCTTTTGCCAGTTTTCGAAACTCCTTCGCGTCGGCGGGGAAAAAATACTCAAGCACAGCAGCCGTTGCCGAAGAGCCTGCAGCATGCCCGGAAGGATAACCCGGGAACGGTGGCGTTTGTAGCAGTGGTTTGTATGTGCTGTCATATTGGTCAGGTCGTATGCCCCAATACGCATATTTTGCATCAAAGATGGCAATGATGACATCGTGATAAGCCGTATGCAGGACACCATAGATTCGTGCTACGGAGGGGGCATCATCAACCCGGTTTTCAAACATTTTCTTAGCCGCCAGGTCAGACCAATAACCAAAACCACCATTATTTGCCCAGTAATAAGCAAGGGAAGTAGAATTAAAATTTGGTTTGAACTTCTTTAATTCTTTCATCTCTTGTTCAAAATCCGGCGGTGGCGCGGGCCTGAACTGATCGGCAGCACGTATTACCAGGGGCTTCAATAAAGGAAGCGTGATACCCATGGCAAACTGGCCGGTCCATTTTTTCGGATCCTTATTCACCGGCCCGTTCCAAACCATAGTAGCCCCGTCCTTCTTTGCTTTTTCAATAATTTGTTTGGCAACATTCTCACCTAATTTCCATCCCGCTTCAGCATCGCTGGGGTATTGTAAACCCGCATTAATTCTCGAATCAGACGCGTTGCGTGCCAGTTGCAAAATAGAGTCTGCTTTTTCAGGAAAAAAATAAGCCAGTACCGTAGCGGCGGCTGCCGCGGTTACGGTATGTTCACAGGGATATGAATAGGTATTGGGTGCAGCCACAGCTGTTTTTATTGATTTGTCGATTTCGTGAGGGCGTTTTCTTTTGTATTTGAGCTTTTCTTTCCAGGCTAAAACAGTCGCATCGTAAATAGCAATATTCATCCAGGCGGTAGGTGTGCGTGCAATGATATCGAACCTGTCATAGGATATTAATGCCGGTGCGATCTGGTTCCAGCGGTGGGCGGGCGCGCCTGCATCCCAGTATTTTATCTCGGCCAATTTTTTTTCATCAAGCTGCATCAACTTCAGTTTGATTACCTGTAATTCTGCTTTTACCTGTGCAGCAGCAGGAGGGGCAGAACCCGTTATTTGATTTGGATTATCCAGGAACCAGGTATTCCACCTGGCTGCTTCATAGTTGGGTGCTTGCGAAATACAAGGATTAAACACTCCGTTTAAAATTACAGTTACACCAAAGAGCAGAACGGCTCTCCGAAATGAATTTACGATTGCCATAATAATCTGATTTAAATAGTGGATAATAATAGCCAGTGTTTGATAAATAGTCAGAAATAACATCTTGCTATTTATTATTAAACCTAGCCAGGCATCGGGGAGGAAAGAAAAACGTTATACAAAAAAGGCTTTGAGGAGGACGAAAGGGTGGAATCGGGGAAGTCCGTACCTGGTTACCGGGGGAAACCTTTTTTTGAATTCACTTAATCTCAATACTTGCAGTAGAAATTAACATCCGGCTTCTCCCACAAAGGCCACAAAGTTTTTACACAAAGACCGCAACATTTTCCAGGTGCTTTTGTTTGTCAATCCTGAGCCTGTCGAAGGACGGACCTCAAATATTCTCTTTTCCTGAATCTCGGGAAAAGGGAATTTATCTTGGTCACAATAAAGGTAGTAGTGCCTATCCTAACTCATCCTTCAACAAGCCCAGGATTGACAGTTGTTTACAACTAATGATCCTTGGTTGATCGAAGGGTAACGATCTTTTTTCTTATCCTGCTTAAAGAGGTGGG
>JGI10216J12902_100154606_pt1 | contig 10242 bp, 6 predicted proteins | sample KanNatreferecore_FD_12902 | JGI IMG/M metagenome (IMG submission 12902)
ACTCGTCCACACCACAGAATCAAGTGCCACGCCATTGGTCGTCGCACTCGACGCATTCTGCTGCGGGTACCCGAGTCGAAATGCCACACCGCTGAAGCGATCGCGCTTCGTGGCATCTGTTGCGAGGGATTGATACGCCGTGCTCGAATTGATGACATTCCCGATGATGTTGAACCAGCGGTGGTAACTCCAAATATCAAAGCCGCCGCCCATCATGTGATTCCGAAAGTACGTCGACAACCCGGAATTGCCGTGGAATTCATCCGCAAAGAGTTTGCGATATGTGTTGCCCTCAACGAGGTTCATGGAGGACGACACCTCGTGCTGCTGAATCCCGCCTTCCTGCCCGTCATCGCCTACATACCGCTCATAGTTGTAGGCAACGACACCACCCATTGATCCAATCAGCAACTCGGTTGGTGATTCGACATTGTTGAAAATGTTGTTCTCGACCAGGAAGAAATGCGTCTCCTTCAGCGCCACGCCATAAGACGTCGTCGTGTCGATGCCGCCGCCGCGCATCGTATCGATCCAGTTGTCTCGAATCGTGATGTGGAGGCTGTCGTTGGCGATGATGCCATAGTCCACTGCCCCGCCCGCGTGAAAGCTCGTGAACTTGGGCTTCACCGCGACACCTTTCACCCAGACGTTATAGGCCCATGCGATACACACGACGCACTGATGCGTTCCGCTGAAATTCGTGGTCTGAATCAGAAAGTTCTCGATACCCGCGTTGCGAATGATCTGCGATGGAGTCAGCCAGCCGCACCGTGGATTCTGTCCCGTCTTCCATGTCCCCGTGGGATGCGCGAGCGGATCGGCAATCGTCACCGCGGTGCCGTTGATGGCTGTGACGATTGATCGCTGCTCCATCGAGCCGCCGTGGTCATCGTACGAACCCTGCCACGCGATGGCATTCGACGAGCCGGTCTTGGCACTGAAGAAGAATCCGCTGTTCGGGAGCGTCGCCGGGTCCACGTTGTTTTCCCAGCAGACCAGCATGCTGCCGACGCTCAGCCCCGTCGGTGTGGAACCCAGATTGAGGATGGTGGCGCCCTGCGTATAGGTGCCGGTGGCACCATTCGTTCCGATCCACGTCTTGATCGTCCCGCTCGGCACGGAGGCGATCGGCGGGACCGCATCGGCCTGTCCACCGTGCGTGCCAGCCATGAGCAGCGTCGCAGAAGCACCGCCCCAATACCACGTAGACCCTGCGTCGTTCGTGACGTTCAAGATCGTGCTCATCCCAGACCCGCGCAGCACGACGTTCGATTTCAGAATTGGTGGCCCACCGAGGTTAAAGGTGCCAGGGCCCAATAAGACGTAACCGCCACCACCACTGGAGCAGGTATTGATCGCAGTGTTGATGGTGGTCTGAGATGACGTCGAGGCGAGTGTCGCCCCGCACTTCGTCGTGATGTTCGGAATGCCGCCCGTAACGCCGGCGGTGCTCCAATCGATCGCACGAGCTGGACTGATAATGCCGGTCCACGGCCCTGTGGCTGTGAAGGCCACCTCACCGAAGGATATTGACAGTACGGCACCGGCCAACAACGCGCCGGTTAACCTACGTACAAACATCACTCCCCCAGACCTTCGCCTCGCCCGCATAGGCAGGATGCCCAGACGGTCTAGTCCCAATATCGGCACAGATCACAGATTTGTGCAATGAGCGCTCAGATTTCGCGCTTAGTGTCTGTTTTACGTCTCTATTTAGCGCCGAAATGCCTACTCCTGCCTGACTACGCAAACCTTGTTCCCTATAGCCCCTTGGGAAACCGTGAGAATGCGGCCGGCTGCTCGACCAGGACGTCTCTGTAAACCTCTCTGGTCTTGGAACCTACGATCGTCCAGGAGTAACGCTCGGACGCAAACCGGCGGATCGCGTGCCGTCGTGAGGTTCGGGACGTGTACAGTTCGCTGCTAAAGAACCGTTCGATGGCCTGCGCCAGAGCTACGGGGTTACGAGGGGGACAGACGAAGCCTGTCGTACCTTCGACGATGTCCTCTTTTAATGATGCGACGTCTGCGGCGATGGCGGGTAACCCGAAGTTGTAGCCCAGAAACAACACTCCGCTCTGAAAAACGTGTGTATAGGGCAGCACCAGGACATCTGCCGCCTTGAAGTACACCTCAGTGTCAGCGTCCGGCACATATTCGATACGTTGTACAACTCGCGAGTCGAGCCCCAACGACGTGATCCGGTCTTTGATCGCACTCCAGTACGCCTCCGAGCCCTTTGGCCGGCCCGCAATCACGAGGCGGCACTCAGGCAGTCGATCGGCCACCAGAGCGACGGCTTCGACAAGGTACTCGAGCCCTTTGTAGGGCGCGATGTTGCCGAAGAACAGCACGACCTTGTCCGATTCAACGAGGCCAAGACGACGTCTGGCCTCCGCTCCCGAGAGCGTTGTGTCGGGCACAGTGCTGTTGATCCCGAAAGGTATCAGGGTGATTTTCCGATCGGAGACACCGAAGTCCGTCTGCAGCTCCTGTTTCATCTGCTGCGTGTGTACGAAGAGATGATCGACCAGCCGATACTGAAGCCATAGCGTCAGCCGGTTCAACGCAGTGTCATTGCCGTCTCGTCTGCTCGCATTCACGTTGTGAACCGTGAAGACGATTCGTTTGCCCAGGCAGCGATAATAGAGGAGCAGCACGGTGCGGTCGAAGAACTCCAGCTTGTTATTCCACAGGATGTGAAAGACGTCCGTCTGCGCGGTTGCGGCATACCGCAGCAGACGGCCGTAGTACCTCAGCACCCGCGCAATTTTCGTCGTCGTCGATGCTTCCGGACTGGCATCCCCTCGCAGATTGAGAAAGCGTACCTGAGGACTCGATCGCAGCTCCGCCGACTCGAGGTAATCGCTGGCGATGAAGTCGAAGCAGATGCCCTGTGCGATCAAGCTCGCCGCGAGGCCGAGCGCGTACGGCCGATCGCCCCCGCCAGTGAGGATCGTGACACTCCGCTCCAGTTGAGGTGAGCCCGCCAACTCCGTCTCCCGCGTCTCACCCACGGGCAGCAACCGGGATCGATGCACGGCCGGCGGTCGCGTGTATCTGGGCGAAGATCGCGTCCATGATCCGCGCCGTCAGAAGGATCTCCCGGTATGGGATCGGCGCCGGGCCTCGCCCCGTGATGCTTCCATAGAATTGATCGATCAGCTCTTTCATCCCGGAATCCTGGTGTAACCGCTGCCTGAAAATGTCGACCGCATTTCGTCGCGCGTTGCGAATGTACTCTCGTGCATTGACCATCGGGGGAACGAGAAACGTGAGGTAGCTCTTGTAACTGCGGTTCACGTGTCTCACGAGACTCCCGCTCATCAGGTCGACGGAGATCGAATTGGCCGTTCCGCAGATCCGAAACTGGTTCAACCCGGGTTTGATTTGCGTGGAAAAGCAGAACGAGGCCGTCGTGCCGAATCGGTCCCGGATGAGCACCCGCAGCTCATCCATGACGTCCTGGCCACCGAGGTTGCGAAGGTAGGCGCTCTGGTGCGCCGTGGCCACCAACTCCACGATTTCCTCATCGAGAAACTCTGCCAGCCTGGCGACGCCGTGGCTGATGAGGTTGTGGAACAACTGTCCGGGAAGCTGGCGCACCCAATGATTCGGGTTCCCAAGCAGCGGGCCGACGTAGTTGAGATCGCCGAGGTCGTAGGACCAGTAGCTCTCGAGATGGACCGGTCGTCCGCCGAGGAACCCATCGCCGACAAGGCGGCGCATCGCCAGCATTTCTGGCGTGAACTGATAGTTGTGACCGGCGGTGATGTTCAAGCCACGCTGGCGAGCCAGCTTGATGAGCGATTCGGCCTCTGGTGCCGTCACCGTAAAGGGCTTCTCGATGTAGACGTGACTGCCGGCATCGAGACACTGGAGCCCCAGCGCGTGATGACTTTGTGGCGGCGTCGTGACATGCACGACGTCGGGCGACGAGACACGGAGCATCTCGCCGGCATCGGCGAAGCAACCGCCGATGCCAAATCGCTCCGCGAGCTGGCGGGCCATCAACTCTTCGCGATCGCAGACAGCAACGATGCTGGCGCCTGGAATGCGATGGATGGCCTGCACATGTTGATCGGCGATCTTGCCGCACCCGATAATCGCAACTCGCGGCATGGTCAATGGCTCCTGGCCGAAAACTGAGCCAGGAACTGCTGCATCGCGTCCTTCATGCGGATCCTCGGCTCCCATCCCAGCTTGTCGCGCAGCTTGCGATTGGAGAAACGGTTTCCCTTCCAGTCAGCCGCGCAGCGGCGGCGATTGAAGGCGGGAGGAAGCTGTCCCTGCGATCGTCTCGAATAACCTTCCCACGCCATCGACAGGCCATATGCCACGGCGTAGGGCAGCCGAACGGAAAAGAGAGGCTTGACCTTCTTGTACGCCTTCAGAAACTGCGCGCTGGTCAGCAGCTCGTCATCGACCACATTGAAGATCTCACCATTCACATCCGGGACAAGGCCTGCCAGCACGATCGCCTCGGCGCAATTATCGACGAACGTCAGGGGCAACTGGTTCGATCCGCCGATGTGAATGAAGAAGCCAAACGTGTCCACTCCAATTCGCCCCGTCAGATCCTTCTTGCCGGGGCCGAAGACCGCGCCCGGCCTCAGGATCACGTAAGGAAGACCGCGCAGTTGACCGTAAGACCGGATCAGCTCTTCTTGCTTGAGCTTTCCGAAGCCGTAGGCGTCGTAACGCTCCTGAGGCGCGTCTTCTAATGGTGAATCCTCATCGAGCGGAGCTCTTCGCCCGAGTGTGAGATTCGAGTACACCGCGAACGAGCTGACGTTCACGAAGCGTGTGGGACGACCCCGCTCGAGAAAGGCGTCCGCCAGGTTCCGTGTCGCGAGCGCGGAGTTCATGAAGGCGCCGGCGAAAGATTTGTCGAAACCGGCGGCAAGATGATAAATGACCGACACCCCGTCGGCGGCCCTGGCGCAGTCCTCGCGGGACAGGAGATCGCCGGACACCAGCTCCACCGTTTTCTCTGCTGAGAACTTCTGGATGACGCGGTTGAGACGATCGAGGCGGCTCGAGGGCCGGACAAAACAGCGAAGGTTGGAAAACCCGTACTCGAGCAGGATTTCGACGACTTTCGCGCCGATAAAGCCGTTCGAGCCGGTGACCAGAATGCGGCCGGTTCTCGCTACGATGAACTCTCTAGGCATCTGAATCGACAAACAGCTCCTTCTCAGGATGATCGCACTGTACGTGGCGGCGCAGGACGTGCATTTCCTGTCCAACGTGGTGCTGCCGTGATGCGTGGTTGCGGCACATACGAATGGCGCGTGGCGCCCCAGACGGCTGCGCCCTTTGTGACCGTTGCAGAAACCAATGCAGGACAGTATTCAAGCGAAACCAGGAAGAAAAGAAAGAACAAAGGGTGCAGCGCCTTGAACGTCGCGTCAGTGAAGTTGAACGCCAGTAATGCCAGAAGAAACGCAAGCCTGAACTCAGCCAGTCCGAGCGTGAGGGCGGCTTCCGCGTCGGGCGGAGGAGCGGCGAGCGTCTGCCTCCTCGCCTTGCGATAGCCGGACAGAATCATCAAACACAGGAGGAACAGCCCGATCCACCCGAGATTCAAATACATCTCGAAGTATCCGTTGTGGGCTTGATTGGGATGCCACCAGTACTTCTGCCACAACGGCTCGATTCTCTCGCCGACCCAGAAGCTTTCGAAGCCAACGCCGACCCACGAATTCGTCGGGATTTGTTGGAGGTCTTGCCAGAGGTCAGTTCGGCCAGTCAGCGTTGCGTCCTCGCCCAATTGAACGATGAACGCGTCTTTGATGTGCGTCAGTGTCAGAAGCAACCCGACGACCAGGCATGCCGTCACGAGGAATCCGGAGAAGTGGCGTCGGAATATCGCGAACCGAAACCCAATGAGGGTTGACGCGGCAAGGATGGTCGAGACCAGGGCCGTCGAGCTCTGGGCCATGATCAGGAGCCACCCGATCATGTACAGGAAGACGATGCCGATATAGCGGTCCACCCCCGCCATCAGCGGCTTGCCCTTCGCCCTGACGAGCATCATGGCGAGAAAAAACGGGCCCGTGATCATGCACAGACTCCCGAGCGCGTTCTTGTTCGTCGTGATTCCTTGATTCACGGCAGCGCCGGTCCAATAGTCGAAGCCTCTACCGAGCTCGGGGTAGTACTTGATGTAGAGAACAGACAACGGAATGAGCACATAGGCGCATCTCCTCACCAACGCCGCAAAGGCTCGGTTGGGGTCGCGATCGGTGAGGACGACCAGAACCAGAATGACGTGACCGAGGACCTTGTGCCACCGCTTGAACGCCACAAGCGGAAAATCGGACCAGAGGATGCTGAGAAAGGTAAAGAGGAAGAAGCATGCGATCGCGCTGTTCGCAATCGTGAACGATCCCCAGGAGATCGATCGTCTGATCACCACGAGGGCACCAAGGACGATGAGCGCGAGAAAGACGTTCCTGTCGAGTGGGCTGCCGTCCACGTAGGCCGCGGCGGAGGACATGGAGAGGTTTCCCCCGCCGACCCACTCCGAGGGCAACCGGGACGCGATGATGAGGAGCCAAAGCAGCGGAATCCAGAGCGCGTGCGAGAGGCGCGGGTTGTCCCTGATGTCGCGCACCAAGAGGCACACGACGAACACGACGCACAGGCACGCGGCTACGAACGGAGGCATGTATTTATGTGGTGCTCGGGATGCGCGTCCCGAGTCTGTGGCTGGCTATCTGCAGAACAGCTCAGGTCTTTGGGCTTTCAACTCATTTCGGACGAATGCGACGTTGATCAGATTTTGCGTCAGACGTCCCATGGTCTCGGGTTCAATCACGTCGGCGATGAGCCCGTCCTCGGCGCGGATAGACCGCGCCTGGTACCCTCTGGCGGCGAGAAAGTGCATGACCTCCATCGCATAGCCGCCCCGTTCGCGCGAACCGAGACTGCTGCCCGGATCGTTGCCCGCGCCGAGCAGGAGCGCCAGTTCGCAAAGGATGACCGACGGAGGGCAGAGCGTAAACGTGTCCTGCATTCCGCGAAACGCATCGAGCTCTGCGCCTTCGATGTCGATCTTCACGACATCGATCCGCTCCAGCCTGTTCTTACGGACGTAGTCATCGATCGTAGTCAACGGCACCGTCACGCTTCGGGCCGTATCCAGCCAGTCGAGCTGATACAGAGAGGAGCCTCCGATTCGATCTGGGTCGAACAACTGAAGCGTCTTGTTGCTCTCCCTGCCGACGGCCACTGGATTGACGACGATGTTGGCGCGAGTCTTGTTCAGTGCGGCCGAGCGCTGGAGGTGCTGGATGAGCAGCGGGTTGGCCTCGAACGCGTGAACGGCGCCGGACAGCCCGCACAGCGGCCCGACAAAGAACGAGTAGAAACCGACATTGGCGCCGATATCGAGAAACGTGTCGCCCGTCCTGACAGCGCGAGTCAGGAGTTGGGCCAGCGGCCTCTCGTCTTCGTCCTGATTCGTGATGGTCCCCAGAAAGTAGTACATGACACTGGCCTCGGCGACTCTGCCCGTACCGCAGCAAAGCATCTGGCCGCCGGAGTCAAAGGTCACGACTCTTTCAAACTGAGTTCCCTCGCGCTTGAAGAGCTGGCGACCAAAGTGCCGGCACACGCTGACAACAACCCAGCTGTTTGGGAACGCATGACCGACCGCGCGGACCAGCCGTTCCGCCAGTCCTTTCCACGGGCCGGTCGCCGCAATCGCGGCAACCAGATCCATGAAGGCGCCTCTGAAGCTCCTGCGGTCAACCATAACTCTATTTAATACTCCGACACTTTCCGACGCCATTGGTCATCTCCTCAACAAACCGAGTAGTTCAAGTGCGGGACAACGTGTGAAGTAATTCGTCCCAGTTGCAGACAATCTTGCTTTTGAACGTTGGCAGGACGCGGCTCAACACGACAGCACGCGAGTAGCCCAACAGCCATTCAGCCGGGCGGTATTTCCACTTCAGCCGAGGCGGTGTGAGTTCGCCGCCGAGCTCGCGCGCCAACTGTTGGGCGCGCTCGACAATGTCCTGATGCTCGGGATAGAAGTACGGCATCCAATCCTGAAGCAGTTGCACGGCCGCTGCTCGTGATCTCGGACTCCGTTCGAGCGTCATCAGGTGATGGATAGACTTGACCTTGGACTGAAACAGGGCGTTCAAGGACTTCGTGGACGTGGCGAGGTGCAAACCGCTCCCCACTGCTTGTCGATAGTAGCTGCGGGCCTGCGGAACAAACTTGATGCCGCGGCTTTCCAAGGCCACTCTGCAAAAGTACTCTCCGTCGTCGTCCGGTGAGCCAATCTCCGACCAGGGGCCTGCGGCTTCCGTGAGTTCGCGGCTGACAAGCCACGCATCGGTCTGAAAGCAGGCATTCTCGTTGAAACGAATCAGGAAGTAGTCGATCGGCGTCAAGTCTTGCCACAGCGACGTTCTCTGGAATACCGCCTTGTCGGTCCGACGATAGAACGTGCCAAACGGGCAGGACAGCAGCACGCGGGGATCGGCGACGTCCTTCGCCGCGCGCATCTGCGCGGCAATCTTCTCGGAGTCCAGAAGATCGTCGGCGTCGAGCCACTGTATGAATGAGCCCTGCGCAAGTTGGAAGGCCTGGTTCCGTGCGACAGGCGCGCCACTATTGGGCTGCGTCACGACCTTCACGGTGCTGCTCTCGAAACCTCTGGCTACCTGCAGAGTCGCGTCACGCGAGCCGTCGTCGACCACGATGACTTCCACGTGCGGCCATGCCTGAGCCAGGCAGGAGCGGATCGTGTCGCCAATCCAGCGCTCGGCGTTGTAGGCCGGAATGAGAATCGAAACCAGATCATTCATATGTCAGAACTCCGATGGTCTCCTGCGTACCTTTATCGTCGCGATCGGCGTCGCGCACGAGAAGCCGGTGCGCGGCTTCAAGCGTCAGCACTGCATTGATCTCTCGAAGGTAATTGCCAGACCCACGAATGTGCCCCTCCGCCGCCTGTGTCAGGAACGCGCGGTTCCAATATGGCAACCGCGACGTCTGCGCATCGGTAAGGACCTGACTGATGTGCGCGCGCAGCTCGTTTCGGAACCAGAGCCGGTAGGGCAGATACTTATGGAGTCCGAGGACCCCGACCTTCGAAAGGCCGCTGATCGCAGTGTCGAGAGGCGAGAGCCGACTCGGAAGGCCCTCTTTGTGCAAGTAATCGAGCTTGAACGTCACTTCCGCGAACAGCCGGCGCAGTGCGTGGATCGGGCCATGCCCACCAACGACAATGCCGCGATCGGTGGCAATGCGGCCGAGGCGGGGATCGCTCTTCCCGATCAAATGCAGCGCTGATGCGGGTGACTGGCGAGCGTGGGCCGGAGCTCTGTAGGCCAGTGCCACGATATCGTTGTCCATGAACGGCGTGCGAAACGTGACCTGCGACCGTCCGGCGGCAAGGGTTCCGAACAGGTTTGACGGGATCTCCCGGAATGCCGAAAACGTCACCGGGTGCTCCCCAGCGGTTGTTGACCGAGCCGAAGAGGCCACCATCGGGCCGAACCCATCGCGAAGCAGCTCCGGCGACAGTCCGAGCGGCTTTGAGGTGGACATGCTCCGAAGCACTTCGCTGCCGAAGTTTCCCGTCAGTCGAACAGGCGCGAGTTCTCTGGCCTTCGCATTCAGATATATCTCATGGGCTCCCGTCGCGCCGAAGCAACCGTCGGTGATGTAGACCGTCTTGTCCACATAGCGTCCGTAATCCGAGAGAAAGTCCGCACCGATTCTGACGACCCGATGCTCGAGCCCGCATGTCGCGGCGACTCTCGCGGCGATCCGTTCGTCCAATGTGCGTTCGTGCTGCCCGCTGAACGTGTAGGAGATCGGGTGGCTCGACGTCCTGGGAAGGCAGGCCATGATCATCCGCGTATCCAAACCAGCAGTCAGCGAAATCCCAACGTCAGCGTCGCGCCCGACGTATCGCGGAAGCACCGTCTTGAACGTTGCGGCGAATTCCTCATTGAATGCGTCTGCGCTCAGGGCCGGCTGCTGTTCCAGGCAGGCTGGGGTCATGTAGCGCTGTTTGCGGCAACCTCCGCGATCGAAGGACCACACGGAGCCTCCTTCGAGAAGGCTCGTACCTCGAAACAGCGTTTGCTGGCCATGGGTGCATCCAAAGGCGAGGAACTGGGCGACGCCTTCGTCGTCCAGCGCGCGCAAATCCGGGAGAACAGCAAGGAGAGCCTTGGCTTCGCTCGCGAAGTACAGGGCGTCGGCAGTCTC
>JGI10216J12902_103739241_pt1 | contig 10241 bp, 12 predicted proteins | sample KanNatreferecore_FD_12902 | JGI IMG/M metagenome (IMG submission 12902)
GTCTGGAACGTCACGCTCGTCATCCTGACGTTCTTCCTGACGATCTTCGGGACGTTCCTGACTCGGTCGGGGATCGTGCAGTCAGTTCACGCGTTCGGCGAGGATCCCGAGCTCGCGCGGATGTTCGTGATCTTCATGATCTCGATCCTGGTGGTGAGCTTCGCGTTCGTGATCTACCGGCTCCCGCTGCTGCGCGCCCGCAACGAGCTCGATTCATGGATGTCGCGCGAGGCGGCCTTCCTCGCGAATAATTGGATTCTCCTGTTCTCGGCCTTCTTTATCGCGTTCGGCACCCTGTTTCCGACGATCAGCGAAGCGTTCACGGGTGAGCGTCTGACCGTCGGCCCGCCGTTCTTCAACAAGTGGATGCTTCCCGTCGGCCTCATGCTGCTGGTCCTCACGGGCGTCGGGCCGCTGCTCGCCTGGCGCAAGACGACCGTCGCGAATCTGCGGCAGCAGTTCCTCATTCCGATCTCCACGGCGCTCCTGGTCGGAGGCGCGCTCGTCGCGCTTGGCGTCCGCGTCTGGACATCCGGAATCTGTTTCGCGCTGTGCGGGTTCGTAGTCGGGACAATCGGCCAGGAGTTCTGGCGCGGCGCCCGGGTCCGCCAGGACGCTACCGGCACCGACGTCTTCACCGCGCTCATCGGTCTCGTGGCGCGCAACAAGCGCCGCTACGGCGGCTACATCGTCCACATCGGCATTGTCCTGATGTTCCTGGGCTTTGCCGGCGAAGGCTTCAAGCAGGACGAGCAGGTGCTGCTCAAGCCCGGCCAGCAGGCGCAGGTCGGCGCGTTCACCGTCCGCCTCGATAACGTCCGCGTCACCGACGACGGTCAGAAGCAGATGATCACGGCGCACACGACCGTGTTCCGCGACGGAGAAGAGCTCGGGAAGATGTATCCGGCAAAGTGGTACTTCCGGAAGCATGAGGATCAGCCGACGACGGAGGTCGCGATCCGCCGCACGTTCTCGGAAGATCTCTACCTGGTCCTGCCTGCGTTCGATCTGCAGGAACAAAGCGCGAGCATGGAGATCGTCGTCAATCCGCTCGTGAACTGGGTGTGGGCAGGGTTTGGCATCCTCGCGCTCGGCACGTTCATCGCGCTCCTGCCGGAGACGGCGCTCGGGTTCGCGCTCGCCAAAGTACCGGCGAACGCCGCGACTACGTCGATGCTGCTCCTGTCACTCCTCCTGTGGCCGGCGTCGGTGATGGCGCAAACCGGCGAAACCGTGGCCCCGCAGCAACGCAGCGAGCTGCACAGGCGTCTCGAAGGCGAAATCATGTGCACCTGCGGGTGCCAGCAGATGATGGGCAGCTGCCAGATGCGGCCCAATTGCGGCCACTACGACCAGCAGACGGCGCGCCTGAACGCTTTCCTCACCGAGGGCAAGGGTTACGACGAGGTGCGCGAGGCATTCGCGGCGGAGTTCGGAAGCCAAGCCGTTCTCGGTGCCCCGATCGATACAGGTTTCAATCGTCTCGCCTGGCTCGTGCCGTATCTTGTCGCGCTCGCCGCCCTGATCGGCGTCGCCGTGACTGCGCGCCGCTGGTCGACCCGCGCGGTTCCGGCGGCCGCCGGCGACGCTGGAATGGACGCGACCATCAGCGCCCGTCTCGACGATGAGCTCCGAAACCTCGACTGACGCGTTCCAGCCCTGGCAGCTCTTCACACTCGCCGGCCTGATCGGCGCGACGGTGGTCGTGTTCATTTCCCGCGGTGAAACCCCCGCGGGTGTCATCCTTCTGAGTCTGATGATCTTCGGCGCCGCCCTCGTCGGTTACGCGGCGTGGCGGACGTTTGCGCCCTTCGCGGGCGCTGAAGATCCGACCGCGCCGCAGATGCTCGGCGGCCGTACGCGCGCCGCTCTCGAGCGGGAAAAGACGCTGGTGCTGCGCGCGATCAAGGATTCCGAGTTCGACCGGGCGATGGGAAAGATCTCCGAGAAGGATTTCGTGGAGATGAGCACGCGGCTGCGCATCCGCGCGGCGGGGCTGATCCGCCAGCTCGATGCCGGCGCCGGCTATCGGGCTCAGATCGAGAAGGAAATCGCGAAGCGCGTCAGCGCGCCGGCGACTGGCATCTGCGTCGCGTGCACGACGGCGAACGATCCGGACGCGAAGTTCTGCAAACACTGCGGCGCTTCGCTGGTGAAGTCATGAACCGCTTCCTTTTGGGAGTTGGCAGTTGGCTTTTGGGAGTTGGCCTCGCCTCAGCCCAGATCGCCATGCCCGATCCATCGCTCATTCACGGCCGCGCCATACCAGCGGGTGATCTCGCGGTGGGCACGGTCACCGTCCGCGTGGTGCGTGAAGCAATCGGCAACGACATCCCAGGCCAGCAGGTCAGGCTGACGGTGAACGGTCAGCCGCGCACTGCGACGACTGATGCGGAAGGGCGCGCCGAGTTCCCGGGCCTGACGCCTGGCGCCGAGGTTCATGCGGACGCGACGGTCGACGGCGAGGCGCTGACGTCCGATGCGTTCATGGTACCGGCCTCCGGCGGTCTCAGGGTGATTCTAGTGGCCGGTTTGAAGAACGCCGCCACACGTAAGGAGCAGGAGGCCGCCGCCGCGGCTGCTGCGCCGCCCGTGAAAGGCACGGTGGTCCTCGGACCCAATTCCCGCGTGCTGATGGAATTTCGGGACGACGTACTTCAGGTCTTTTACGTTCTGGACATCGTCAATAATGCGCGCGCGAGGGTCGACATCGGCGGACCGCTGATCCTGACGCTGCCGGAAGGCGCCGCCGGAGCCTCGACCCTCGAAGGTTCGTCGCCGAACGCGACGGTGGCCGGGGATATCGTGACGGTGACGGGGCCCTTCGCATCGGGGGTCACACCCGTGCAGATCGGATTCCGGCTGCTGTACACGCGCCCCGACATCACCATCGCCCAGACGTGGCCGGTCGCGCTCGAGCAGTTGAATGTCGCGATCGAAAAGATCGCCGAGGTCTCGATCTCCTCCCCGCAGTTCTCGACGGTCGGCGATGTAACCGCTCCGGAAACCGGTACGCCGTTTCTCCTCGCAAGCGGGAATGCGATGCCGGCCGGGTCGACGTTGACGATGCAGCTCACAAATCTGCCGGTGCACAGCCGGACGCCGGTGTACACGGCGCTCGCGATTGCGGGGCTCCTGATCGCGGGTGGTGTCTGGCTGGGATTCCGCAGCCGTACGCCCGGGACGGGCGCGGCGACGCGGCTCGTGGAGCGGCGCGAGAAGCTGCTCGTCGAACTGGCCTCGCTCGAAGAGAGGCGCCGGCGGCGCGGATCGCTCGCTTCCGCAGACGAGGCGAGGCACCAGCGGATTGTCGCGGAGCTGGAGCAGATCTACGGCGAGCTCGATCATGTGGACCCGGGCCCGCAGGGAGGCGGCCGGGACGTCGCCGCGTGATTGCCTTCGATCAGCTGCAGGTCGAGGACGTCTCCCGCCACTTCGGCCGCCGCCGGGCCGTTTCCCACGTCACCTTCACCGCACTCCGCCAGAGCATCGTCGGACTCCTCGGACCTAACGGAGCAGGGAAGTCGACCATGCTGGCGATGCTGGCCACGCTGCTGCGCCCGACGACCGGCGTCATCCGGTACGGCGAAGGGACTGAGCGCCAGCACGGTGCGGCACTACGCGGCTCGATCGGCGTCCTCGGTCATGATCTCTTTCTCTATCCCGAGCTGACTGCCCGAGAGAACCTCGAGTTCTTCGCCGGCCTGTACAGCGTGCGTGACGTGGGTGCCACCGTAACCGGGGCGCTCACCCGCGCCGGACTCACGGAGCGCGCGAACGACCCCGTCTCGACATTCTCACGGGGCATGCGCCAGCGGCTGGCGCTCGAGCGGGCGCTTATTCACCAGCCGGCGCTCCTGCTGCTTGACGAGCCCTTCACCGGACTGGATGACGCGTCGGGCTCGGCGCTGCTTGCCCGGCTCAGGGCCCTGCGCGACTCAGGCGCCATCATCGTTCTGGCGACGCACGATCTCGATCTCGCGGGAGACCTGCTCGATCGCGCCATCTTTCTGCGCGACGGCCGCATGGTCGATGCTGCGGAGCGCCCTGAGGCCCTGCGGACTCTCTACCGGACGATCATGGAACAGCCTGGCTCGACGAAGCCGACAGGCGGAGTCGGCTAGTGTTCGCCCGCATCGTCTGGCTGGTGCTTCGGAAGGACTTCACGGTGGAGGTGCGAAGCCTCGAGATCGTCACCACTGCGCTCTTCTTCGCGGTTTCGTGTGTCCTCATCTTCGCGTTCGCGCTCGTTCAGGAAGGACGGGCGCCCGAAGGGGGAGCGGCGGGCATTCTTTGGATCGCGATTGCGTTTGCGGGCACGCTCGCCCTGGGCCGTACGTTCGAGCGCGAGCGGCAATCCGAGACGCTTCGCGCGCTGCTCCTGGCGCCGGCGGCGCGGCCCGCGATCTACGTCGGGAAACTGCTCGGCATCGTGGCGCTCCTGCTCGGCGCCGAGCTCATCCTCGTGCCGCTGGTGGCGCTTCTCTTCCAGGCTCCACTTCTCTCGCGCCCCTTGTGGCTGGCGATCATTCTGGTGCTGGGCACGCTTGGTTTCGCGGCGGTCGGCACCCTGTTTGCCGCGATGCTCGTGCGCGCGCGCAGCCGCGACGTACTGCTGCCGGTGCTGTTGTATCCGATCACGGTTCCGGTCATCATTGCCGGGGTTCGCGCGACCGCGGCGCTGCTGCAGCCGGAGGTCGACATGGCCATCATCAGCTTCTGGCTGGCGCTGTTGACGTGCTTCGACGTCGTCTTTGTCACGCTGGCGCTCTGGACCTTCGAACCGTTGATGACTGACTGACATGCCCAAATGGTTTACTCCGGCCGCCATTGTCTGCGGCCTCATGTTCGCGGTTGCGCCTCTCCTCATCGCCCAGGCGCCGTACGAGTCGACGATGGGGCTCGTGCAGAAGATTTTTTACGTGCACCTTCCGTCCGCGTGGGTGTTCCTGCTCTCGGCAATCATCTGCGGCGTCGCGAGCGTCAGGTACCTGTTTGGCGGCAATCCGCGGCATGACCGCCTCGCCTGGGCAGCGGCGGAGCTCGTCGTCCTCTTCGGGGCGATCACGCTCGTCACCGGTCCTCTCTGGGCGCGGAAGGCGTGGGGGGTCTGGTGGCAGTGGGATGTGCGTCTGACGTCCAGCCTGATGGGTTGGATGGTGGCGGTCGCCTATATGCTGCTGCGGAAGTACGGCGGTCCCGGGTCGGACAAGCTTGCGGCCGGTCTCGCGCTATTCGGAATGGCCAATGTACCGTTCATCTACATCTCGGTGAACTACTGGCGGACGATTCACCCGACCACGAACGTGGTGCCGACGCTCCCGACGTCGTTTGGACTCCCGCTCTGGTTCAGCGCGGTGACCTTCATGGTGATGTACGTGCTGTTGCTTCGACTGCGCGTGCGCCTCGAAGAACAGCGCTCGCGCCTCGACGCGCTCTATCTTTCGGCGGATAACTAAGAATGCGAAAACTCGCAGTAGTTCTTCTTTTGTGCCTCGTCGGCGTCGGCCCCGTCGTCCTTTACGCCCAGGCGCCGCAGCAGCAGGATGAGTTCGTCCCGATCGACGAGCTCCCGCCGCAGGATCAGCTCCCGGCCGCGCCGCTCCTGGTGGCCGCCTATTCCTTCGTGGCGCTGGCGCTCTTCGCCTACGTGGTGTCGGTCGCCCGCCGCATGGCAACCGTGCAGCGCGAACTGGAGCGCCTCGAATCCGATCTGAAGCGCAGCGGGCGCACCTGATGCCGACCGCGGCCCACTTCATCTACATCCCGGGGATTTTGATCCTCGGAATCGTGATTGGGTGGATTCTCGGTTCCCGTGCCGCGGCCGATGCGTACGCGGCGCAGGCCCGCCGGCAGCAAAAATAAATGGGGTCGGGGTCATTTAAAGAGGACAGTCCTCAGCGGCCGAGCGCGAGACGGCGGGCGAGGATCTCCGGCAGGCCAGCGGCGGTGATCTTCCGCTGCGCCGTTTGTATGTCGTACTCGACTCGCATCATCGTCAGCTGCCTGGTCCCCGTGTCGACCACGCCATAGGCCGCACGCGGATCGCCGTCGCGCGGCTGGCCGACGGCGCCGCAATTCACCAGGAAGCTAGCGTCAGCGTCGATCGAAACCTTGAAAGTGGCTCCGCCGGTCGGACCCACGAGATCCATCGAGGGCTCTCGATGGGTGCCGTCGGGGGACGACGCCGCGATCAGGCGGAAAACGGCCGGAACGTGCGTGTGTCCGTACAGGCAGAGCGAACGCTCGGATGCGCGAAGCGACTGGAACGCGTCCATCTCGTCGAACACGTACACGTCTTCGTCATACGGCGTGCCGTGGCAGATCTCGATGAGGTCGTCCACTACGCGGGGACCGGCGGGCAGGGCGGTGAGCCATTCGAGATTGCCCGACGTGAGGGCGGAGGCCGTCCAGGTGACCGCCGCACTGGCCACGAGGTTGAATCCCTCGATTCCCTCGACCCCCGCGGCCACCTTGTCGTGGTTCCCGCGAATGACGGCCGCCACCGGGAGTTCGCGTACCCGATCGATGACGGCGTTCGGGTCCGCCCCGTAGCCGACGAGATCGCCGAGCACCAGGACCTGGTCGTACTCCGGCGCGGTGGCGAGCGTCGCTTCGAACGCTTCCAGGTTCGCGTGGATGTCGCTGAGGATCAGATAGCGCACTAAAAGCCGATCCACTCCAGCAGCCGCTCGACGACCTCGTCGACCGGCCGCGATGCGTCGACGCGGACATGCGCAAGCTGGTACGAGAGGCGCCGGCGGAGATAGAGCTGTTCCAGCTGCATGGCGTCGGCGGCCAGGGGCCGGCGGCCATCGGCCGGCAGACGCTGTATCACCTGGTCGAGCGGCAAATCCAGCCACGCGACGGCGCCATCGCCGAGCATGGCCGCGCGGTTCTCGGCCTCGGCAAACGTGCCCCCGCCCGCCGCCACGATCACGTTGCGCTCGGGAAGGAGATCGCGCACCACCTGCCGTTCGATGTCGCGGAAGTACAGCTCGCCTTCCTTGGCGAAGATGGCCGCCACCGAGCGCCGCTCGCGCGTCTCGATACGGGAATCAACGTCCTCGGTCCGCCATCCGATCCGGCGGCCGAGCGCGGTGGCAACCGTCGATTTCCCGGCGCCCATGAAGCCCACCAGATACAGCTTGTCGGTCTTCACGCGCGAAGCGATTCGAGCACGGAGAAGAACTCCGGGTACGAGACCGCCGCCGCGCCGGCGTCGTGAATCGTGGTCGGTCCCGTCGCGCCGAGCGCTGCAACGGCGAACGCCATCGCCAGCCGGTGATCGTTGTGTGCGTCGACCTCGCCGCCCCGCAGCCGGCGCCTGCCGCGCACGTGGAAGCCGTCCTGCTGCTCGTCGATGTCGGCGCCCATCCGCCTGAGCCCGTCGGCGAGGGCGGAGATGCGGTCGCTTTCCTTGACGCGAAGCTCCTCGGCGCCGCTCACCGACAGTTCGCCGCCGTGCGTTGCCAGCGCGGCAAGCACCGGCAGCTCATCGATGACACCCGGCACTTCGTCCGGACGAACTTGCGTGGCGCGCAACTCGCCGTGGCGCACGGTGATCGTCCCCATCGGCTCGCCCTCGTCCTGTAGCGAACCATCGATGATCACGACGTCGGCGCCCATCCGCCTCAGGATGTCGATGATGCCGGTCCGGGTGGGGTTGAGGCCGACTTCGTCGACCACGAGCTCGGACCCCGGCAGGGCCGATGCCGCCACCATCCAGAATGCGGCCGAGGAGATGTCGCCCGGAACCATCAGTTCGCGTCCGCGCAGCCGCTGGCCCCCGTCGACAGCGACCGTTCCGCTGGCCCGCGTCACACGGACGCCGAACGCCGCCAGCGCTCGCTCCGTGTGGTCCCGCGTCGCGATCGTCTCGTGCACGCTCGTTGTACCGTCGGCATGCAGCCCCGCGAGGAGGACGGCGCTCTTGACCTGCGCGCTCGGGACTTCAGGCGTGAAGTCGATCGGGGAGAGCGACGGGGCGCCGTGGATAGTCAGCGGTGGATGGCCCTCATCGGACGTGATCCTGGCGCCCATGCGCTCGAGCGGCAGAACGATCCGCCGCATGGGGCGGCGCCGCAGGGAATCGTCGCCGGTGACCGTGGTCGCAAACCCCTGCGCCGCGAGGATGCCGGCGAGCATCCGGATCGTGCTTCCCGAATTACCCGCGTCGAGGACATCCGAGGGCGGGCGGAAACCGCGCGGTCCCATTCCGGTGATCCGCACATCAGTACCGTCGCCGGCCACGCGGGACATCTGCTCGACGCTGACACCGAGTCCGCGCAGACAGCGAAGCGTCGAGGCGCAATCCGCTCCCGTCGAGTATCCCCGGACGAGCGACGGACCGTCGGCGATCGCGCTCAGCAGGGCATACCGATGAGAAATCGATTTATCGCCGGGGGGACGAACGCGCCCGCGCACGCGCGGCGCGGGATGGACGATAGCCGCTCCGCTGGCCATGAGACGACTATAGCAACGCTTGACGGCTGGGGGTTAGTGGTTGGTGGTTCGTGGTGGGTGGGGTGATAATCGCAGGAAGCGATGCTGCGCGGCGCCCCCGTCCGCCTCGACTTTCCCAGCACCCTCGAGATGCTCGATCTCGCGCAGTCTGTCGGCGAGCACATCTGCCGTGACGCCGGTCTCGACGACGAGGCGGTGCACTGGGTCGGGGTGGCCGTCCGTGAGTCGGTCATCAACGCTATCAAGCACGGAAACGCCGGCGACGAACGCAAGCGCGTCTACCTCGAGTTCACGCCGCTCGAGGATGAGGATCCGCCCGGCATCGCGATTCGCGTCCGCGATGAAGGACCGGGCTTCGATCCTGCGACACTTCCAGACTGTGCCGCGCCCGAGAACCTCCTGAAGTGCAGCGGCCGCGGCATCTTCCTGATTCGCAGCTTCATGGACGAACTGACCCTGCAGCGCGCCCCCGAGGGAGGCATGGAGCTGCGCATGGTCAAGCGGGTCCTGCACCAAAGCGCCTGATTGGCCGCCCCGGCGCTTCTCCAGACAGCCATCGACATCGTCCGCCGCGCCGGCGAGATTCAGCTCTCACGCCAGGCGTCGGGCTTCGTCATCTCGAAAAAGGGCGCCATCGACCTGGTCACCGAAGTCGACCTGGAATGCGAGCGCATGTGCCGGCGCGTGATCGCCGAGCGTTTTCCCGGACACGATGTGCTCGCCGAGGAGTTCGGGAGCGTGCAGGCCGAGCGATTGCCCTCGCGGTGGCGCTGGATCTTCGATCCGCTCGATGGGACGACCAACTACGCCCACGGCCTCCCGATCTTCTGCGCATCGCTCGGCCTCGAGGTCGACGGGCAGCGCGAGGTCGCTGCAGTCTACGACCCGACGCGAGACGAGCTGTTCACCGCCGAACGCGGTGGCGGCGCGTTCCTGAACGGCAAGCCGCTGACGGTGTCGGGAACGATGGCGGTGAGCGAGGCGCTGCTCGTCACCGGCTTCCCGTACGACGTGCACGAGAAGACGGCGCCACTCGTCGAACTCTTCGCGCTGTTCCTCGGACGCGCGCGCGCGGTCCGGCGTCTCGGGTCTGCGGCGCTCGATCTCTGTTACGTGGCGGCAGGGCGTTTTGATGCCTTCTGGGAGCAGCACCTGAAGCCCTGGGACGTGGCGGCCGGGGCGCTAATCGTGGAGGAAGCGGGCGGCCGCGTCACCGGCATGGACGGCTCCCCCTTCGATGCCGCCGCCGCGCATCTCGTCGCCTCCAACGGACATATCCATGGGGAGATGAGCCGCCTGATCGCGGAATTCCACGATCGCCGTGCTCCAGACAGGACATAAAGGCTGGCACCCCCCGTGCACATCGGGGTGTCATGCTCATCAAAACGTCCGTTTTCTCAGCCTTTGTCATGGCCGTAGTGCTCGCATCGCCGCAGCCCGCCGCCGCTCAGCAGACCCTGAATTTCACACTTGGCTACTTCGCCGTTCAAGGCGAGGACGCCCGCGTCGACAACGACGTCTTCAACGAGAACCGGAATTTCCGCGAGTTCGACATCAGTGAGTTCAACTCCGGAACGGTCGGCTTCGAGTGGCTCCTGCCGCTGGGCAACTACTTCGAAGCTGGCGCCGGCGCGTCGTTTTCGCGCAGCACCGTTCCGTCAATCTACTCGGAGTTCATCGACGAGGACGGGACCGAGGTCGATCAGGAGTCGCGGCTGCGGCTCGTGCCGGTGGCGTTCACCGTCCGCGTGCTGCCACTCGGACAGACGTCCCCC
>JGI10216J12902_101945648_pt1 | contig 10240 bp, 11 predicted proteins | sample KanNatreferecore_FD_12902 | JGI IMG/M metagenome (IMG submission 12902)
CCCTGGACGGTGTCGAGCCACTCGCGCACGCCGATTCCGGTCGACACGAGCGGCTCCTCGGCTTGTTTGCTCGCTCCTTCTCGAGTGCCCGGTCGGCTCATGCCGAACGCCTGTGTCGGACCACCAGCAACGATGAGCTGGACATCATCGCCGATCGTCGCGGGAGCGTTGCCGACCTCCGTCAGATCCACTTGCATGTACGTCGAAATGCCGTCCCTGATCGCCTTGGCGATCGTCTGAGTGTTCCCGAACATCGACTCATACACGATGAGCGCACGCATCTGCGCCTCCTTTTAAGCTCTTTCCGACCATACAGCCGTCCGAGCGCGGTTCGTCATCCAGGCTCATCGACTCAAGCTGCCTTGGGCAGGATGTGCGAGGCGGGGGTCTCCTCAGGCGGGCCGACATACTTCTGACGCGGCGAACTGTTCCGCAGCCATCCAGTCAAGTTCACAGCCCCCATGAACACGATGAAGCCCAGCGCGAACACCAGGCCCGCCACCCAGGAGCCACCTTCGGTAGGGGTAATTGGCGCAGGAACCCAGATCCCAGTCATCCTTCTCACCTCCACATACAGCTTCCGTTCACCAACGGAGTCCCGATAGGGGCGAAGGTCCCAATCTGTTTGGATCAACCGCCTAAAGCGTTCTCTTCGTTGGCGGCAGGAGGGAGTCAGAGGTGGTGTTGGTGCCGGGATGTGATCATGGCGCCAGCCTTCGTCTCTTTGATGTTCTGTCCTTTACGTCCTGGCGGATTGGCGCGCTGTCCTCGATGGCCGTGTCGGCTTGGATGCATCGTCTTCCTCGAGTGAAATGAGAATCCGAGCGGCGTGCAACCCCGGCTCTGTGAAATGACCATCGTCGCCCAGCACGCCGTACGAAGAAGCGGAATCCCATGACGGCCGCTTTCGTCCTGGCCATCATTTTGGCCTTGGCCTTCGCTTTCACCAACGGCTTCCACGACGCTGCGAACGCGATTGCCACCCTGGTGGCCACTCGGGTGGCCCGTCCGGGAGGAGCTGTGATCCTGGCTGCCTTCTTCAACATGCTCGGTCCACTGCTCCTGGGCGCAGCAGTGGCCAATACGATCGCGACCATCGTGGAGGTGACCCCCGAGAGCACCATTCCGGTTGTGGGCGCGGCCCTGACGGCGGCCGTCACGTGGAACGTGTTCACATGGTGGCGGGGGCTCCCGTCCAGCTCCAGCCATGCCCTGGTGGCAGGACTGGTCGGGGCGGCACTGGTCGATGCGGGCGGCGGCGGGGTGAACTGGGGTGGGTTCGAGAACGGGCACCCGGTTGGGGTCATTGGGGTCCTGGTCGCGCTGGCCATCTCCCCTGTGTTGGGTCTCGCTGCAGCTGCGCTCATCGAGATGGCTGCACGGCGAGGATTGCGAAGGGCGACCACGCGAGTGAACACCCCCATCCGTGGCGGCCAATGGGTCACGTCGTCATGGCTCGCCTTCAGCCACGGTGCCAATGACGCGCAGAAATCCGTCGGAATCCTGGCCGCCCTGTTGCTTGCCAACGGGACCGACCAGACCCTTTCCGCACCGCTGTGGACCAAGGTCGCATGTGGGGCGATGCTGACGCTCGGTACGCTGCTCGGGGGTTGGAGGATCGTGCGCACCATCGGCTGGCGCATCTTTCGGATTCGACCACTGGACGGACTGGTGAGCCAGGCCAGCTCGGCCGCGGTCATCCTGTCTGCTTCGCTTGTGGGAGCGCCGGTGAGCACCACCCAGGTCGTGTCGTCGTCGGTGGTAGGCATCAGCGTGGGTCGGCGTCGGCCCCGTCATGTCGGCTGGCATGTCGTCCGAAACATCGGGGCTGCTTGGTTGACCACGCTCCCGGCTGCGGCTGTGCTGGGAGCACTGTTTCTCTTTCCCTGGAGGTTGTTGTCATGAAGCGGAGCTGGTTCCTGCCCGAGAGCCCGGACGTCCTTGGCATGCTGTGCCAGCAGGCCGACGTGACCATCGAAGGGATGGACAGTTTGACCGCTTGGGCCTCCAGTGACCCGGCAGCGGCCGAAATGGTCCGAGAATGCGAACACCGGGCCGACCAGGTCAAGCGAAATCTCCGTGTGGCCCTCACGACTGCGTTCACAACCCCACTCGACGCGGAGGACATTTATGTGATGTCGGAACGGCTCGATGCCGTCATGAACGGAGCAAAGGACGCCGTGCGGGAGTCCGAGGTCATGGCTATGGCCCCGGACGATTCGGTCGGGGCGATGGCCAGGCTGCTCGGGGAGGGAGTTCGCTCTCTCCGCGATGCGTTTCAACAGCTCGAAGGCGCTGCGCGCAAGGACCGGGGGCAAGCCGCCTTGGACGCGGCCGACGGGGCGGTGAAGAGTCAGCGGCGGCTCGAGCGTGTCTACCGCGCGGCGATGTCGGGTCTGCTCAAGAAGGTGGATCTGCGGGAGGTGATGGCCAAGCGTGAGCTGTATCGGCGGTTCTCGCGGATCAGTGAGGACCTGACCGAGGTGGCCGACCGCGTATGGTACGCCACCGTCAAGGAGGCGTGAGGGCGACTCCGGCTAGGCCATCCACGCGGATGTCTGCATCGGACGACGGAAAAGTGCAGTTTCGGTTACAGGACCACGAGCACAGGCCGGCTGGCCAGATGGATCAGCCTCTCGGTCACCCCTCCGGGGAGAAGCCTGGACCCGTCGCCGAGGCCTGCCCACCCCACCACAATGATGTCGGCACCCTCGGCATCGGCCACGTCCACGAGCTCATCCGCCACCGCACCGTGGACTGCAGAACCGAAGCTCCCCGCGAGCGCTGACGCCGTCATCTTTCAGCGTCCGGACCACGTCATCGACAGATCCCCGGCCTCATCGGGCCCTTCGATCTCCTAGCCAGCGCCAAAGCTCGATCCGTACTCGATCACGTGGACGACGATCACCCTCCGCCGAAGCACGTGGCCAGCTGCCCGGCGGCGGGGAGGGCCTGAGTGGACTGTCGCGATCCATCGATGGCCAAGACGATCTTCTGATGCATCGTCTCCTCCCTTCAGACTCGGGCATCTCGAGGATGAGACCGGCCAGGGCCCCATAGACACTGCAAACGTCCCTCATCCCCAGGGGACCCATCGCAGGGGGACACAAGAGAGCGGAGGCCGTGTGTGCCTCCGCTCTCTTCGCGATGGGCTCGAGTCAGGTCGTGACGACCTGCGCACCGTTCTGCTTCTGGAACACCTTTCCCCTCTGCCAGGGGGTGCCCAGCGCGGGCAGCAGGTACCGGTCGAGCCCGTAGTAGCCGGCGTTCCGCCAGGCGAGGATCAGGAACACCTCGACGACGAAGAACAGCGGGTTGACGCCCGCCACTCCGGCCAGCCCGAACGAGACTGTCAGCAGGCCGCCGAAGAACGCAGCGACCGCGGTCAGGGCCCCCAGGATCAGCCCGAGGCCGATCAGCACCTCACCGATCGCGATAACCGGGGCCAGCCATGCCCCGCCGTGCTCGAGCCACCGGAGGAACGCTGCGTACCAGCCGTAGTTCACGGCGGCGTGCTCCCCGCCGGCACCCTGAAGGGCGAACCCGACGAAGCCCTTCAGCCCTGCGGTCGAACGCAGCCACGACTCGTCGGTGATGCCGAACTTCCATGTGTAGGTCCCGCCCGAGTAGCCGATGACCTTCTCCCATCCCGCGTGCAGCCACTGGTACCCGAGCCACACCCTGGCCACCAGCCAGATCCAAGCCGCGGACTTCGACGTGAACAGCCACTTCGCGATCCCCGGCTCCTCTAGTTCGATCGTCTGTGCCATGGCTCCCTCCTTTCGCTGAGCCCAGCATCAGCATTGCTGTGTGCGACGCCATGGGTCGACCGACCCATCTTGATTAGGACCGTTTGGGCCTTTCGGCCCAATGCGCTCAGGCGCCGGGGGTGGTGGTGTGGCGAGCCAGGTACGCGGCGGCCTCGGCCCGCCGGGCAACCTCGAGCTTGGAGAGGATGCTCGAAACGTAGTTCTTGACCGTCTTCTCGGCGAGGTGCAGCTCGTCGCCGATCTCCTTGTTCGTCTTTCCATCCGCGACCAGGGTCAGGATCCGCTCCTCCTGAGGAGAGAGCCTGGCCAGGCGCTCGTCCTTCAGGAGGTGCTTGCCCTTGCGGAGCCGGTCCAGCACCGCGCTGGTGACCTCGGGATCGAGCAGGCTCTTGCCCTCGCCGACGGCCCGGATGGCGCGGAGCAGCTCGCCCGACCGAACCTGTTTCAGGACGTAGCCGGACGCGCCGGCCATGATCGACGCGAACAAGGCCTCGTCGTCGGCGAAGGACGTCAACATCAGCACCCTGGTTTCGGGTCGGCAGGCCCGGATCTCCCTGGTGGCCTCGATGCCGCTGCCGTCCTCCAGGCGGACGTCCATCACCACTACGTCCGGCCGGGATCGCTCGGCTTCGTCGAGCGCCTCTCGGACCGAACCGGCCTCAGCGGTCACGATGATGTCCTCGGTGGCCTGCAGCAGCGCCCGGATGCCACTTCGGACGACCTCGTGGTCGTCGACAAGCATCACGCGAAGTGGGGGAGTACCCATCGACCCCATGGTCCCACCAAGCACGTGGGCAAGGCAACGAGCCGGCGTCGGCGGGGATCAGGTGGAGGCTGCGGGCGCGGGCGTGGACAGCGCTTCGGCCACCCTGAGCACGAAGTCCTTCACGGTCGCCTCGGCCACCCTGTGCAGGAGCGCTCGGTCGCCGGCCTTGCCCAACCGCCCGAGCGGCGGTGTGTACCTGGCCGTGACAGACAGCTGACATCCCCTTGACCCAAGCGGAGCGATCTCCAGGTCGCCCTCCAGCGCGGGGAACAGGCTGCCCGCACTGGTCGGGATCCAACGCATCGGCAAGAGGGCCTTCGTGTCCAGGCGGGCCGGCGCATCGATCTCGACACGAACGCGCTTGCGCAGGCGAGCCACGGGCCCCCCGAAGCCCACCTCCGCCAGCAGCGCCTCACCCCGCTCATGGGCCTCGTGAACCAGGCCGGGAATCCAGAGCCCCGGATCTTCGAGCAGGCGCCGCCCCACCTCCCCGTAGGGAAGGGGGATCTCGGTGAAGTAGCGGAGGAACATCGTCGGAACAGGATCGGACCGGGGCGAAGCCCCATGGAGGGGCAAAAGTCCTGCCTGTTGCGGGCCGTCCGATGGGTTAGCCGACTTGCTCATCCGGTCACGCTGACGGGGAGGTGCGCATTGGTGGACCAGGCGTGACGTACGGCACAGGAGCGGCGATGGGAGCATCGGTCCTCGTGGTCGGCACCGACCCCGACGTGATGGAGCGGTTCGGATCGTGGCTCGAGGACGAAGGGCTCGAGGCCGTGGGGTGCCCCGGCCCCCCTCTGGTGGGGGGAGGATGTATCGGCGTCACCTCGGGCCGCTGCCCGCTGGCCGACGACGCTGCGGTCGTCGTGCTCGACCTGCGCTCGGAGGTTCTCGAACCACCCAACGTTCGAGCCCGCGCAGCCATCCTGGGGATGTATCTGGACCTGGGCACTCCCACCGTGATCCTGGGCGATCCAGCCGAGCTGGGGGTGCCGAACATCCCGCGACAGGTCACGATCATCGGACGGATGCCGGATCGGGGCCAGTTCCTGGACGTGGTCAGGGAAGCGGCAAGCACACCCTGACCGTGGTGCCCTCCTCCCGCGTGCTTCGCAGGTCGATGCTCCCGCCGATCGAGGCAGCGCGTTCGGAGAGGTTCCGGAGGCCCTGCCCTCCCTTCGCTGCCACCTCGGCCGGAACGAATCCCGTGCCGTCATCGTCGACCTCGAGCACGGCCTGGGAGTCCCGCCGATGCAAGCTGACCCGGCACGTGGCCGCGCCGGCATGGCGTCCCACGTTGGACAGCGCCTCTCGCGCCAGCTGGATGACGTCGGCAGCCACGGACGTCAGCTCGGAGGCGACGCCTCCGTCGACGTCGACCACGGTGGTCACGCCGGTGCGCTCCTCGAAATCGGCGCCGAGCTGGCGGATCGCCTGGTCCAGCTGGCGGTCGGCCAGGATGCCAGGCCGAAGGCCGAAGATGTAGTTCCGGAGGTCCCGGATGACCCGGTCGATCTCCGCAACTGCCGCCTCGATGCGCCGCTCGAGATCCGGGTCCCGGCTAAGGACGGCGGTTCCCTGGAGCCCCATCCCGACGGCGAACAGGGCCTGGATGGCGCCGTCGTGTAGCTCTTTGGCGATCCGCTCGCGGTCCTCCAACACGGCGAGGCGATGGAGCTCGCGCTGGGCCTTCGCGTATTCCAGCGCCATCGAAGCCTGCCCGGCAAAGGTCTCGATCAGGGCGATGTCGTCCTCGTCGAAGGCCCGGCCCTCGACGCGGTTCGCGACGAGCAGCGTGCCGAAGCTCCGATCGGCTGCTCTAAGGGGAACGAACACCGCCGGCCCGACGTCCCCGAGCGTCACGATCGGCTGAATGACCCGGGAATCCACTGAGACGTCATCGAGGGCCGCCGTGCGACTCGTCCGCATGACCTCGCCGCTGATCGAGCCCTCCCTCGGGAATGTGGTGCCTCGCAAAGAATCCGCGAACAACCCCTCGGCGACCCGCAGCACCATCATCTCCGGGGCTTCCTCGTCGGGGACGGCCACCGTGGCCAGATCGGCGTCGAGGAGCTGGCGGGCCCGACGCGCGACGAGCTGGAGAACGGCTCCGGAATCCCCTCCCTGGAGGATCGCGGTGGCCACCTCCTGCACCGCCTCGATCCTCGCCTCCCGGTGCCTCGCCTCTTCGTGGAGCCGGGCATTCTCCACGGCGACCCCGGCCTGGGACGCCAGGATCTCCAGGGCATGCTCGTCCTCTTCGGAGAACTCCGGCGCTCCCTGCTTCTCGGTGAGATAGATGTTGCCGAACACGCGGCCCCGCGCCTTGACCGGCCCCCCCAGGAACGAGTGCATCGGAGGGTGATTGGGCGGGAAGCCCACCGAGCGGGGATCCCGCGAGATCTCGGGGATCCGGAGGATCCGAGCGTCGTGGATCAACGCCCCCAGGATGCCCCGCCCCACCGGGAGGTGGCCGATGGCGGCTCGTTGCTCCTGGGTGATCCCGTGCGTGACGAACTCCATGATCCGCCCGTCCGGCCCGAGCACTCCCAGCGCTCCGTACCTAGCGCCGGTGATCTGTGTGGCGAGCTCGATGATGCGTTGGAGCACCACTTCCAGCGAGAGCTCGGAGGCGAGCGTCAGCCCCGCCTGGAGAAGAGCCTCGTCGCGCGCGCGGTCCCCACCGGCCATGGCACCCGAACGCTATCACCGCCCATGCCGAGGGCGGCCTCACGGACAGGTCCGGGCGCGCTGGGCCGGGGCGCTAGCCGCGTCGGGCGGAGAGCGGGGGAGCGGGAGTCGGGATCTCTACCCGGATTCGTGCGTCCACGATCACCGCTCCATCCGGCAGGGCCATGACGGGATTGAGGTCCATCTCAGCGATCTCCGAATGAGCCTCCACCATGGCGCTCACGCGCAGCAGGATGTCCTCCAGTGCGGAGAGGTCACCCCCGGGCGCGCCGCGATACCCCTCGAGCAGTGGGAATGTGGCGAGGGAGCGGATCATGTCGACGGCATCCAGGTCGGTGAGCGGCGTGATTCGAACCGACACGTCCTTCATCAGCTCCACCGCGGTCCCGCCGGCCCCGCACGCCACGACCGGGCCGAACAGCGGGTCATGGACCACGCCAACCAGCATCTCGATGCCCCGCGGCATCATGTTCTGGACGAGGAACCCCGTGACCGAGTGACCCGCCGCATCCACGGCCGAGGCCATCTCCTCGGCGGCGGACCGGACGTTGTCCGTTCCGGAGAGCCCCAACCGCACGGCGCTGGCCTCCGTCTTGTGCAAGAGGCCCGGCGCGACCGCCTTGAGCGCGACCGGCCCGCCCAGCTCTGCCGCCGCCCTTCCGGCTTCCTCCGCTGTAGACACGACACGTGACTCGGCCACGGGGATCCCGTAGCTCGACAGGAGGCGGGTCACCTCATCCGGAGTCAACCAGCGCTCGCCCTCGGCCAGGGCCTCTGCCAGGATGCCGGCGGCGTCCTCCTCCCGCAGGCCCGTGAGCTCCGGGATCTGGCCCTCTGGCCGCTTGCGCCAGTCGCCGTAGTGCACGGCACGGGCCAGCGCCCGAGCCGCCTCCTCCGGGTAGGGGAAGACCGGCACGGGACGTTTGCCGCTTCGCAAGGCGTCGGGAACGGGGGCCGAGGTCATGAACACGGAGAGCACCGGGGGGGCACCGTCCAGATCGTCTGCAGCCTCGTGGATGGCCGCCGCGACCTCCTCAGGCCTCGTGACCAGCGGCGGGATGAAGATCACGACCAGCGCGTCGACGCCGCTTCTGGCCACGAGCTCGATCGCGCGCCGGTAGTCCTCGGCCGAAGCTGAGGCGATCATGTCCACCGGGTTCGCCACCGACGCGTCGGCCGGGAGGAAGCCCGCCAGGGCTCGTCGAACCGGTTCCGGCAGCGGCGGGACCTCGAGCCCGTCGGCCTCGCACGCGTCGGCGCAGAGGATCCCGGGCCCGCCGGCATTCGTGACGATCCCCACCCGGCGACCGGCCGGCGCCAGCTGGTTCGCCAGGAGGGCGGCGACGTCGAACAGCTCGGCCATGGTGTCTGTCCGAATCACCCCCGCCTGATGGAACAGCGCGTCCACCGTCACGTCGGAGGCAGCCAGCAGCGCACCGGTGTGGGAGGAGGTGGCCCGGGCGCCGGCGGAGGACCGCCCGCTCTTGACCGCCACGATCGGCTTGGTTCGTCCTACCCGCCGGGTGATCCGGGCGAACTTGCGGGGGTTCCCGAAGGACTCCAGGTACAGGAGGATCACGTCCGTATCGGGGTCCTGTTCCCAGTAATTGATGAGGTCGTTGCCCGAGATGTCGGCCTTGTTCCCGACCGAGACGAAGGAGGAGATCCCCAGCCCGAGGGCAGAAGCCTGGTCGATCACGGCGAGCCCCAGGGCGCCGCTCTGGGAGAGGAACGCCACCCGGCCGGGTGGCGGGACCCCCGGAGCGAACGTCGCGTTCAACCGGATGTCGGCATTCATGTTGAGGAGCCCCATGCAGTTCGGGCCGATCAGCCGCATGCCGTGGCGGCGACAGACCGCGAGCAGGTCGCGCTGGCGCTGCTGGCCTTCGTCTCCGGACTCAGCGAATCCCGATGAGATCACGACCAGCCCGGCCACTCCTGCGTTGCCGCACTCCTCGGCCACGTCGATCACGTGCGTGGCGGGAACCACGATCACGGCCAGGTCGACCGGCCCCGGCACGTCCTTCACGCTCGGGTAGGCCAGGACCGATTGCACGACATTCGCGGAAGGGTTAACGGGGTACACGGGTCCAACGAAACCGGTGGCCAGCAGATTGTGGAACACTTCGCCCGCGATATTGCCGCGAGACCGAGACGCCCCGATCACGGCGACGGATCCGGGCGCCAGAAACGCCCTCATTGCGGCGACAGCCGCCGTTCGCTCCCGTTGTTCGAAGCGCTCCACGGCCTCGGGCGTGAGCGAGGTGGGAAGCCTCACGATGATCGCGCCCGGAACGGATCTCAGCTCGGCAGGGAAGCCGCTCTCGCGGAACACCTCGATCATCCGTCGGTTCTCCGAAAGCACCTCTGCTTCGAACGTCGCGATGCCAGCCGCGTGCGCCATCTCGGCGAGCTGCCCCAAGAGCAGGGTCCCCAGGCCTCGGCCCTGGAAGTCGTCGGCGATTGCCAGGGCCACCTCGGCTCGGTCCGGCCCGGTGCGCAAGTACACGCCATGGCCGACGATGCGGCCGCCGGAGCCCACGGAGGCCAGGAGACCAGAGCGGTCGGCGTAGTCGACGGCGGTCAGGCGATCCGCCACCCATTCCAGGTTCGAGGCGACGGAGAAGAACCGGAGCGTCCGCGACTCTGGGGAGAGGTCCTCGAGGAACGCGAGGAGTGCCTTACGGTCGACCTCGCGGATCGGGCGAACGTGCACGGTCGATCCGTCCCGCAGGGCCACATCGGCTTCGCGATGCGCCGGATAGTCGGCCACGGCCGGCTCCTATCGGAGTGGATTCGGCCCGCCTGTCCGAGGCAGGGCCGAAGGGCATCCTAGCGGTGAGCCCGGGTGGGTCCGCTCGGCTGGTCGGCCCGTGGGGACCGGGACCTCCGGCCCTCCCTGTCCCGGGGACGCCTCGCGACAGTCATTGACAGGAAAGACCTCGATCGTTGCCGCGGCTCGCGGCAGGAAGAGGAGGAGCCATGAGGATCGAGGAGCTGTACCGGCCGGAGG
>JGI10216J12902_100008153_pt1 | contig 10237 bp, 12 predicted proteins | sample KanNatreferecore_FD_12902 | JGI IMG/M metagenome (IMG submission 12902)
TTGGCAAGCGGACGCAGCTGCGCCTTTTGCAGATCGCGCTTCTCGCGCGCAGTCAGCGTTGTGCCGGTTTGGGTTGTTTGGTTGGGTGAGTCTATCATGTTGCTGGTTAAAGGTTTGAATACGTTCGCATCAAGCCTTTAAATGTAGACCTTTCACCCTGTGCGGTCAACTTCGAGTGCGCACTCAGCTCTGGTGCAGCGGAGTTTTACTTGAGCCCTTTCGTGAGCAGCAGGATGAGCTCCTCATCCGAGAGTCCTTCCAGCGCGCCGACCGGAAGATCCATCGCGACCTCGCTGCCATCGTCGCACTTGAACGATACAGTGACGCTTGCCGGCTTCAGCCTGCGGTCGGGGAGACCGCCCGGTCGCGAGCTTTCAAACGCACTCCAATCAAGGCCGGCACGATCAGTGAAACGACGCATTGGTGAACATCCTCCGGATTGTTCAACCGCGTGACTGGGAACAACCAGTAAATCGGACCGGTTTCATCCGGACCGCTGCTTGGATAGACTCACAATCTGTTCCACCTGCTCCTGCTGAGTCAGACCCGTCGTATCGATTACAACCGCGTCGGTAGCGGGAACCGTCTGCTGAGCGTCCCGTGCGTCCCGCTCAATGATGCGTATAGTCTCGTCGTCCAGCATTTGTTCCGAAGTCGGGGTACCGCGCTGGCGCAGCCGTCTTGCCGCTCGCTCCCGCGAGTCGGCGACGAGGAAGATCTTCAGATCGGCCTCGGGAAACACCACCGTCCCCATGTCGCGGCCATCAACCACCACGTCGCTCAATTTCGCGGCGCTTCGGACTTTTTCATTGACCCAGGTCCGTACCCGTGGCATCTGCGCCACGCGCGATACGTTGCGGGTCACATCAGGGCCACGGATTTCTTCTTCGATCGCGCGCCCTTCGAGCAGAGGATAAAACGAAGTGCGGGCCGCACGCAGTTCTACCGGGCGCGCTGCATCGAGAACAGAGTCTTCTGTCCATTTCGAGACGTCCCTTTCGCGTCGCAGGATCGCTGCGGTAGCCGCGCGATAGAGCGAACCCGAGTCTACGTGCAGATAACCCAGTTTCTCCGCCACCATTTGCGCGGTCGACGACTTCCCCGACGCTGCGGGCCCGTCGATCGCTATCACGAAAGTTCGGCGTATCACGCCGTCACCCGCCGAAGATCTTCCCAGAACCGCGGGTACGAAACGGCGACGCATTCCGGGTTCGTCACGGTGATACGATTACCGGAAGCTGCCGACAGAATGCCGAACGCCATCGCGATTCGGTGATCGCCTCGCGGATCCACAGTACCCGCCATTGGGCGACGAGAAACGTGTACGCGCAACCCGTCCGGCAGCTCTTCAGCGTCGGCTCCGACAGTGCGAAGGTTGTGCACTACCGCGCTAATGCGATCGCTTTCCTTTACCCGCAGCTCGGCCGCGCCTCTTATCTCCAGCTCGATACCAGCGGCGGCGGCGACGCACGCCAGCAGCGGCAGCTCGTCGATCAACGTCGGAACTTCTGCTTCTCCGATGCTGATGCTCTTGAGCTGCGCTGGACTCACGCTGAGCGATCCGACTTCTTCGCCACCTGTGCTGACGGTTTTTTCCGTCTCGACCGCTGCACCCATGCGAATCAAAGCATCGATGAAACCGGTGCGGGTCGGATTGAGACAGACTTCTGTCAGGGTCAACTCGCCTTCGCTGGCGAGCGAAGCAAGCGCCACGAAGAAAGCAGCGGAAGATGGATCAGCCGGGACCTCCAGCTCGATCGGGTTAAGCCGACCAATGGGTCTGAGACAGACCTGGTTTCCATCGCTTTCGACGTCAACGCCCATAGCTCGCAGAATTCGCTCGGTGTGGTCGCGAGATCGTGACTTCTCGATAACGCGCACCTCGACGGCGGAAATGAGACCAGCGAGGAGAATCGCGCTCTTCACCTGCGCGCTCGATCCCCCGGTGTCCCAGTCGATGCTTCTCAGGTCGACGCCGTGCACCGTCATCGGCAGTCCGTCGCCGTGCTCGAAATCGAATTGCGCTCCCATGTAAGTGAGTGGCTCGGCGATGCGCTTCATGGGGCGCCGACTCAGACTGGCGTCGCCCTCGAACCGCACCGAAAAAGGATGCGCTGCCACCACTCCCGCGAGCAGCCGCGCCGTCGTCCCGCTGTTCCCGCAATCGAGCGCATGACGTGGCTGTCGAAGTCCGCGTAGTCCGGAACCATTCACGCGCATGTCGTCGGCAAGCGGTGGGACCTTCGCTGCAAGAGAACGCAGCGCTTCCGCAGTCGAGCGCACATCGTCGGAATCGAGTATGCCGCGAATGCGCGACTCGCCCTCGGCTAGCGATGCAAGAATCAGCGAGCGGTGAGATATGGACTTGTCACCCGGCACCCGAATCGTGCCGGATACCTTTAGCGCAGCCAAGATTCAAGCGCCGTCGCGGCGTCCGTTTTCTCGTCGCGGTACTTCACGATCACTGGAGTCTGCAGCGAAATCCCCTGACTCTGTCCCCAGTCGCTCCTTACGGAGCGTGCACCCGGCACCACCACCGCATTCTCCGGGATCACCAGCGGCTTGCCGCCCTCGGCGCGATGGACGGTTTGTCGCTCGAGGTCGTACACCGGCGTCCCCCTCGTCAACACCACACCGGCACCTATCACCGCTCTCTTTCGCACCACCGTCCCTTCGTAGATTCCGCAGTTGCCTCCGACGATGACGTCGTCTTCGATGACCACCGGCGACGCATTCACCGGTTCGAGCACTCCGCCGAGCTGCGCTGCCGCACTCAAATGCACTCGTTCTCCTACCTGCGCGCAGGAACCCACCAACGCATGCGAGTCGATAAGGGTTGCCGATCCTATGTACGCGCCGACGTTGATGTACATCGGCGGCATGCATACCACGCCACTCGCGACGTAGGCCCCGCGTCTAATGCTCGATCCGCCGGGAACGATGCGAACGCCGTCCTCCAATTCCAGCGGCCGCGGTGGATAGGTGTCCTTGTCGAAGAAGTTGAGCGCAATCGGCGTATCGAGTGACCGGATCGACATGTCGATCATTCCTCCGACACGAAAGCCGAGGAGAATCCCGCGTTTTACCCACGGGACGGCGCGCCACTCGCCGGTCGCGGAATCCTTTTCTGCTGCCCTTACACTCCCTGTCTCGAGCGCATCGAGAAGCTGACTTACCACGGCGCGCGCATCCTCAGAAAGCCGAGAAGAGGCCGGCGTCGCAGCCAGTGCATCGATACGCTTCTCTAGCTCCTTTATACCGGGCTCACTCACGCAGTGAGCGCCCCGACTGATACGAGAGCGGCACGCACCGTAGGCTCGAATTTCTCAGCCAGAGGAACGAGCGGGAGACGAAGCACATTCGTCATTCTTCCCATCATCGCCAGCGCCGCCTTGGCGGGGATCGGATTGGCTTCGACGAAAGCCGCCGCCGTCCATTCAGCAAGTCGATGATGAATGGCGCGGGCGCCCTCGAAGTCTCCGGCGGCGCAAAGCTCGGTCAGCTGTGCGACAAGCTGAGGGGTCGCGTTGGATGTTACCGAGATAACTCCGTCCCCACCGTCGGCCATCACCTGAAGTGTCACCGGGTCGTCGCCGGAAAGCACTGAAAATCTCGCTGGACGATGTCTGATGATCTCGCCGATCTGGGCGAGATTACCGGATGCCTCTTTGACCGCGACAATGTTCTCGTGCTCGGCCAGCTCCAGTGTAGTAGCCGCCTCGATATTGCTCGCGGTACGACCCGGCACGTTGTAGACGACGATCGGCGTTTTAACAGCGTCCGCGATCGCGCGAAAGTGGGCGACGATGCCGCGCTGTGGCGGCTTGTTATACATCGGAGAAGCGTGCAGCAGGTACGTTGCACCCGCCGATTCCATCGCTCGTGACAAGGCAATCGCCTTCTTCGTGTCGTTCGACGCCGCTCCGGCGACGACCGGAACGCGTCCCGCCGTTTGCTCGACCGTTATCTCGACGACGCGCCGGTGTTCCTCGACCGTCATCGTCGCCGCCTCACCCGTCGACCCACACGGGACGACGAAATGGACTCCGCTGGCAATCTGCCAGTCCACGAAGGAGCGCAGCGAACGCTCATCGACATCGCCCGATTTGGTGAAGGGTGTGACGAGCGCGGTTCCACATCCCGCGAGCCGCTGCGAATTCATCTTTTAAATCTACGCGGCCTTCGCCGCGGAGAGCGAGTCTCGTCTAGCTGCCTCGCTGCTTGACGAAGACGATGTTCGGCGCGCCGACTCCCTTGAGGAAGATCTCGGCTGTCCATCCGACTTCGGCGATCAGGGAGTCCGACTTGATCAGCAGCTTGTGGAGGCCTTGGTCGCCGTTTCCATCATCACTTTCCCGTATGAGAAGGTGGTCACCCGAAATCGAGTACGTGCCAGCGGTATGCTCTGTCGGGTCCATTTTACCGTCGACCGTTTTATCAAGCGTAAATCTGTACTCGCGGTCGGGTGTGAGCTCGAGCTGCGCTGAGAATGCCCACGGCTTCTTGAAAGTCGAACCGTGGGCCGCGTAGACGTACGAGCCCGGCAACGTTGAAGGAACAGGATCTGATCCGGACTGGCGGCAGCCACTGGTGATGAGAATGGCCACGAAAGGGATCAGCAAGAGTCGCGTTGACATGCCTTTCACTACGAGACCGGCATCGACCGGTTTCATTTCTGCGCCCGCTTCGCGCTATCCGCGCGCAGGAAGGCCGAGCACGTCACGCATTGTGAACACGCCACGCTTGCCGACCAGCCAATCGGCGGCTTTCAATGCGCCTTCGGCGAAGACACGCCGATCTCTTGCCTGGTGTATCAGGGACAGCTGCTCGAACGTTCCGTCGAATATCAGCTCGTGCGTTCCCGGCACTGACCCCGTTCTCACACTGGTCGTGGGAATCGGACGCTCGAGTGCATCGCTCGCCGCCTTGGCCATGGCAATCGCAGTTCCGGAAGGGGCGTCTTTCTTCTTGGTGTGGTGGGTTTCGACAATGTGGGCGTCGAAATCCTCGAGCGAGCGCATCAGCGTACCGGCATAACGCGCCAGCTCGATGAGAACACTGACTCCGAGGGAAAAATTTGGAGACCAGAGCAGTGACGTTCCGGTTTCCGTAGCGATGCGTGACACTTCCGGCAGCGAGTCGTACCAGCCGGTCGTGCCTACGACTACAGGTATTCCGGAGCGAAGGCAGGCGACTACGTTCGCTGCGGCTGCGTCGGGTTGTGTGAACTCCACCGCGACCTGCGGGCTGCCGAGGCCAGCGGCAGTGATGCCTTTACCCCCGGCACTCTCTCGCTCGCCGACCACCGCAGTCACATTCCACCCCTTTTCGACTGCGAGCTGTCGAATTGCCTGACCCATCTTGCCGTCGCCGATGATGGCGATTCTGCGGTCGTTCATTTCGCGGCTCGCGAAAAGAAGGCGTCGTGGAGTCGGGCAATTGCCGGATTAAGCTGCTCGCCATCCACAATTACAGTGAGGTTTATTCCGGTCGCGCTCAGCGACATCATGTGCACTTTGATGCCGTCGAGAGCGCCAATCGCGCGTCCCATCGCACCACTGTCTTCGCTGATTGCTGCGCCGACCACGGCCACAATGGCGCGATCGCGCTCGACCGAGACGTCGCCGAGCTGTGAGAGATCCACCACCAGCGACTCCAGACCCGAAGGGTCGTCGACGGTGACCGACACCGATACTTCCGATGTCGCAACGACGTCGACGGAAATCCCGTTCTTCTCGAAAATCTCGAATACACGCCGGAGAAATCCCCGCGCGAACAGCATCTTCGGCGCGGTGACCTTGACCAGTGTGATGCCGGACTTGCCGGCGATGGCGCTAACAGCGCGCCTCGGCGCGTCAAAAGTGATCCGGGTTCCTTTGCCTTTGGGATTACGCGAATTGTAGATGTAGACCGGAATCCCCAGCCGCACTGCGGGAGCAATCGTATTGGGGTGCAAGACCTTCGCTCCGAACGTCGCCAGCTCGGATGCCTCGTCGAATCGAATCTGCTCGATAAGCTTTGACCCTTTCACCACGCGAGGATCAGCGGTGAGCATCCCGTCCACATCCGTCCAGATCTCAATGGCCTCGGCGTGGAGCGCAGCACCGAGCAGCGACGCGGTGTAGTCCGAGCCGCCGCGACCAAGAGTGGTCGTGATTCCATCGGTGGTGCGGCCAATGAAGCCCCCCATCACCGGCACTTTTCCATCCTGGATCAATGGTTGCACCAGATCGCGAGCGCCCTCGGCAATCGCGTCGGTCTGGGGCTCAGCCAGCATGAAGTTGTTATCCGTGATGAAGATGTCCCGTGCATCCACATGCTCCGCCGGAAGGCCGCGCAACTTGAAGAAGGATGCGACCAGATGCGACGACAGTTGCTCGCCGAAGGCCGCGATCGCATCGAAGCTGCGGGGCGTTGCGTGACCGAGCACCGACAGCGCTTCGGCCAGACTGGCAAGCTCGTCGAAGGTCGCACTCATCTCGGCGGCGACTTCCGACGCCTCGGCGGATGTGCCGAGCAGCTTTTCGCACTGCTGAAAATGACGCTCGCGCAGCGTCTCGACGCCACGAAGCGCGCCGATCAGGTGGCCCTTTGACGACTGCTCTCCAATCGCCAACAAGGAATTTGTCGCTCCCCCGAGCGCGGACACCACCACTGCCGGTTGTCGATCGAGTCGGCCCTCCACGATTTCGGCCGCGCGCTGGATCGCCTCGGCATCACCGACTGACGTTCCTCCGAACTTTACGACGATCACGCGGAGTCGAGCGCGCCGTTGGTAGCGAGCAGCTCGGCGTTGAGCACCGAGCCGCCGGCCGCGCCACGGATCGTATTGTGCCCGAGGGCAACCATTCGCAGATCGAGAACCGCGTCGCGCCGTACCCGACCGACAGTCACTGTCATCCCCCCGCCGGCGTTCACATCGCGCTTCGGCTGCGGCCGATCGGGAGCATCGCTCACGACCAGCGGGTGCTGCGGTCGTGTCGGGAGTCTGGTCGCTGCAGGAAAGCCTTCCCACGAGCGCATCGTTTCGATTGCTGCCTCGGGCGTCGGTGTTTCCTCGAAACCGATCGTCATGCAAATCGTGTGGCCGTGTTCGACCGGCACGCGGTTGGTGTGCGCGCTCACCTTGAAGGCGGCGCTTACGACTTCGCCCTCCTCGAAGCGACCGAGCAGCTTGAGCATCTCGCGCTCGAGCTTTGGCTCTTCATCGGCAATGTACGGAATCACGTTGCCGAGTATGTCGAGGGATGGTACACCCGGATACCCGGCACCGGAAACAGCCTGCATTGTCGACAGAAAGAGCTGCCGGATGCCGAATTTTTGATGCAGTGGTGCCAGCGCGACCGCGGCCACCGTGGCGGAACAGTTCGCGTTGGTGACGATTGCCCCTGTCCAGCCGCGGCGCTGTCGCTGACACTCCAGAAGTCCGAGGTGATCTCCATTCACTTCCGGGATTACGAGCGGCACATCGGACTCCATCCGGAAATTCCGCGCGTTGCTCAACACGAACTTTCCCGCCTTCGCGAAGGCCAACTCGACTTCGCCGGCCACGGACGCGTCGAGAGCGGAAAAGACGATCGGTGCGCTCACTCCGGCGGGATCACAGGCGATCACGCGCCGCGACTGGATCGCCGCTGACGGAGTCGGCCCTTCCAGCCATCGCGTGATCTCACCGTATCTTTTCCCAGCGGAGCGTTCAGACGCAGCCAGCTCCGCGATCTCGAACCACGGATGCTCGGCGAGCAGTCGCACGAACATTTGCCCTACAGCGCCGGTGGCGCCAAGGACGGCAACCGGCCACTTGTTTTTGCGCTGGCGGGGAATCGGTGGATTCGTCATCGGGCCAGAAGTGTTTTCGCGAGTCGCTCGTACGTCTCGACGCTGTTTCTCAGCTCCTCGACATCGATGTACTCGTCAGGGGTGTGCGCGACGTGAATCGAGCCAGGTCCGAACAGCAACGGCTCGCCCCAGTTTGATAGCAGTGGAATATCCGAGGTATAAGCGACCGGACCCGTCTCGAAACCGGGCACAGTTGCAAACCGCTGTGCAGGAATGTGGGAGCCGAATTCCACATCGGCGCGTCCCTTCGCCCACTCGAGCACCATCCTCTTGATCGGCTCCACATCCCCGACTAGGCGAAACATGATTTCCGCCTCAGCGTGCGCGGGAATCACATTGGCTTCAGTGCCGCCTTTGATAGTTCCGATATTGACGGTCGTCTCACCCAGGACCGGATCCGAAGGCAGTGGCAAATTTCGAACGGTCGGCAAGAGCTCGAGCATCGGTTCGATCGCCGAGCGCCCGAGGTGCGGGTAAGCGGAATGGGCTTCGCGCCCGCGGGTGCGGATCGTTGCTCGAAGCGATCCCTTGGCGCCGCTCGCGAGCTTGCTCTCGGTTGGCTCGCCGTTGATGAGAAAACGGCTCCGCGCTCGCAGATTGTTCGCCGCCCGCGCGCCGTCCGAGCCCTTCTCTTCACCGATAACGAAGAGCACATCGATTCGTTTCTCACCATCGTTCACCAGCCGATCCGCCGCGACCATCATCGCGGCAGCGATGCCCTTCGCGTCCGATGACCCGCGTCCGTAAAGCCTGGTTCCCTCGAGGCGGGGTGGCACGAACGGCGGTACTGTGTCGAGATGCGTCGAGAACGTGACGCCGCCGTCACCACCTGATCTCGATCCCCAGATATTGGCGCGTCCGCGACTAACTTCCTGAAGCGTTACGTTCCACCCGCGCGCGACGAGCCATCGGGAGACGAAGTCGACGATGCCCGCTTCGGACCCGGTGGTCGATTGAATCGCCAGCAGCTCGGCGGCGAGCGATACGACATCCGTCATGCGCTGAAGTTAGCGCGACAGTTGAGTACCGTCACTACAGCGCAGCGGACGCCACGCTCCGCCACACAACGCTCAGATCGTGGTCTCCGGCTGGGTGAATGCTGACCGAGTCGTCATGCCGTCCACGCCCTGCACGTGCTCGACGAACATTTGCTGAACCAGTTTGTTCGCCTCCTTCACGTACGAGTCGTGATGACGTTCGCCGACGTCTCCGATTTCCTGAAGCGTCTTGTTTCCCAAGACCTTGCCGGCTTCACGGAACGTCTTGAAGGTGTCCTCTGCCTGACGCGCCATTACAATGTCGCCAACCAGTCGGAGGAAATCGCTCTCGCGCGCGGCGTCGGCGATATCACGAACTACGCTGGCGGCCTTCCCTATCACCTTCTTGGCGACGCCGGACTCGCCTCCGAGCTCCGACTGGTAATCCTCGAGCATCCGCTGGTCCTCGCGCATGTGCGGGATCTGTCGCGAGCAGAGATCTCTGAACCTCGAATCCTCCGCCTGCGTCTCGTGCTCTTCGAGCGAGTTGAGAAAAGCCCCGTGCTGCATGACGGCGTTATTGATCTGACTTTTGAGAAAATCGATGCCGCGATCCATGGCGTCTCCAGTTGTTGGGTTCTAGGGATGCTTTAACCAAAGGCGAAACTTGTGCCCGAAATGGGTTGCGCGGCGGCAGTTCAATTGCTACTTTTCTATACCCGAATATGTGCCGAAGCCTCGGTGCGTAAGTGACGGTAGCGCAGGAGTTTACATTGCCACGACTAAGGAGGAACCTCAACAGTAGCAGGAAGGAGAAAGCCGAGGTTGTGAGAAGGGTCCGCATCCGCCCGATGGACCCGGTGCAGATGTGCGGAAAAGGAACGTCGGTGACAAAACTCTATCGCGTCGAAGAGACAACCGATCAGACCAGGATTCACCACCTCGTTTTTTTCGATCGACACGGCTGGTATTGCGAGCACGGCAAACAGTGCGGTGCAGTGGGAGACGTGCAGAAATTCACCAGAAACAAACTTTAGCGACTAACAACGGATGGATGAGAGAATGATCGCAAGACAAGATGCCTACATTGAGAAGACCGACGTATGGGCGAAACTTTCCGCCCCACTACCAGCTGGTGTAATCTCGTGGCGACAGGATGGAAAGGTGACGGCGCGAGATGGCAAGTACTTCGCGAGGTTCGTCGCATATATCGAAGCGAACACAGTCCGTGAGAGACTCGACGCGGTCGCTCCGGGCGAATGGGACCTCACGCTCGAGCTGCTCCCGGTAATCGCCGGGGACGATGGCGAAGGCGGGCAGTATTCATTCAAGGCTCGGCTCCAGATCCTCGGAGTGATCCGTGAAGACGTCGGAACCGGTCGAGATTACAAGCAGGCGTCGACCGACGCATTCAAGAGAGC
>JGI10216J12902_100098656_pt1 | contig 10234 bp, 6 predicted proteins | sample KanNatreferecore_FD_12902 | JGI IMG/M metagenome (IMG submission 12902)
ACCAGCCCAGCTTCGGCGTCCGCAGCATCCGCCCATAACCCGCGGATAACGGATTGATATTCAACGGGCCGAACGATGCGATCCCATAAGCTCGCAGCTCGCCGTGCGCCGCTTCGGCGGCGTGAAAAAAATCGAACACCTCGCGAAACGTCGTGACCGGATCCCGGGTTGGGAAGCGAGATTCAGCGAGCACCTCACCGGCTGCGTCGCCGATTGCGCACACAAACTTGGTACCGCCCGCCTCGATGCCGCCGAACAAGGGTTCTTTCTTCACCGTGCCCATTCACGTCCCTATCGTATTTCTGATATCGATATCATACCATGGCGACGGCACACCACGGCTCCCGGACGCCCCATGACTGCATTCCCGAATATCGACCAGGCTCGCACGGCGCTCACGTCGTGGCTGGTCGATCATGCGTACCCGCTGTGGTGGTCCCTGGGGGCGGATCAGCTGGGCGGGGGGTTCCATGAGCGCCTGCATCAGAATGGGACGTCTACCCAGGAGCCCCGACGTTCGCGCTTACATCCGCGACAGATCTACGCTTTTTCATTCGCGCGAGGGTTGGGCTGGGACGGGCCCGCCGAAACAGCGGTGCGTCATGCGTTGCAGTTTTATCTGAAGCACTATCGCCGGCCGGATCATCTGTTTGCTCCCCTGCCTGCGCCGAACGACGTCGCTCCTGTCCTACTGTATGACCAGGCATTTGCGCTGCTCGGTCTCGCCTCGGCGTGCAAAGTCCTGCCGGATCCGAATCTGTACAACCAAGCTCGTGAGTTACTTGCCGCCGTGCGCAGACAGTTCGGGCACACGCAAAGCGGCTTCAAGGAAACCGTGGGCGGTCAGTCCGCCCTGCTTTCCAATTCGCACATGCATTTGCTGGAGGCTGCACTCGCGTGGATCGAGCACGACCCGAGCGGCGAGTGGCACGAGTTGGCCACCGATGTGGTGAAGCTCGCGGCCACGCGATTCATCGATCCAACGAGTGGATTCTTGTTGGAGTTCTTCGACGACGATTGGCGACCCATTCAAAACACGTCGCTCCAGCGCGTCGAGCCCGGCCATCAGTTCGAATGGGCGTGGTTGCTCCTGCGTTGGAGCGTGCACAGCGGCGACGCTGACAGTCGCGCTCTGGCGTTGCAACTCATCCAATTGGCTGAAGCCCACGGTGTAGATCGCGGGCGTCACGTTGGGATCAACGCGCTCGCCCCCGATGGCAGCGTGCGCGACGCGAATGCCCGGCTCTGGCCGCAAACGGAGCGACTGAAGGCGACGACGCTGGCCACCGAGCTGACGAGCACAACCGAGTACGCACCCGCCGCGTGTGAAGCGGCCAATGCACTCGCTCGATACCTCGATGTGCCGTTGCGAGGTCTGTGGAGAGACACGATGACGGCTTCCGGCGAATTCGTCGAGGAACCCGCGCCGGCCAGCTCGATGTATCACATCGTCAGCGCGATCGCGCAGTTGGATCACCTGACAAAGCACAACATGACCACTGCGAGCCAGATGGCCTGCCGGACCTGACGATGTGGAACACTGACATGCCGCCACTGGCCAAGCGCAATTACGCATTGCTCAGCGCTTTTCTGTTCTTTTACTTCATGGCGCAGGGCGCGACCATCTCGCTGCTGTCCATCTGGTACAGCAAGGCACTCGATCTGAGCAGCACCGAAATCGGCTTCGTGTTCTCGGCAAACTTCGTCGGCGCGATGATCTCGCAGCCCGTTTACGGCTACGTATCGGACAAGCTGGGCTTACGCAAACATTTGTTGTGGATCATCGCCGCGCTGTGCATCAGCTGCGGCCCTTTCTTCGCACTGGTTTATGCGCCGCTGTTGCAGACCAATTTGACCGCCGGCGCCATCCTCGGCGGACTTTATCTCGGCATCACCTTCCTCGCGGGCAGCTATGCCATCGAGTCGTATGTGGACCGCGTCGGTCGCAAGTATGGATTCGAATATGGACGCGCGAGATTGTTCGGCTCGCTCGGCTTCGCCTCCGCCGCGTTCGTCTCCGGCCATCTCTACAACTGGAATCCCACGTTCAATTACGGATTGGCTTCGCTCGCTGGCCTGCTGTTGATTCCTGTGTTGCTGGCTTCGAAGATCGAGCCGAGCCAGGACGAGCGCCTGAGCTCCGACACTCTGCGCATGCGCGACGCCGTCGCGATCCTGAGCATCCGCGAGTTCTGGGGATTCATGGTGTTGATCCTGGGCGTCACCAATCTCTATCTGGTGTACGACCAGCAATTCCCCCGCTACTTCGCGTCGCTGTTCGCGGATTCGCAGGTGGGCCGGACGATGTTCGGTTACCTGAGCTCGGCGCAAATCTTCGTCGAGGCGGGCATGCTGTTCGTCGCGCCGCTGATCGTCGGCCGGCTGGGTCCAAAACGTGCCTTGCTGTTCGCGACCGGGATCATGATCGTGAGAATCGCCGGCTCCAGCATCGCCACGGGGCCGATCTCGATCTCGTGCATGAAGATGCTGCATTCCCTGGAGCTGCCAATCCTGATCGTGGCGGTGTTCAAGTACATCGCCATGCACTTCGAGCCGCGCCTGGCCTCGACCATTTATATGGTCGGCTTCAGCTTTGGCCACTCGTTGGGACTGGCGGTGCTGTCGCCGATTGCGGGTAAGGCCTACGACTCGTTCGGCTTTTCCACGACCTATCTGCTGATCGCACTCTTCGCGTTGTTGTTTTGGGTCGGCTCAGTGTTCAGTCTGGCCGCCGACAGCAAAAAGCAGCCCAAGAATGGGGCCGCCACTGCGACGCCAGCCTCACCAGCGCAAACGACCGAGGTGTTATCGCCGCCATGATGCCGCATGCCATTCGCGAGGAGCCGCTGGAACATCCGCTACGATGGCCGCCGAACAACTTCGATGCGCCGCTCGTCGAGCGTAGCCTCGAATTTATCCTCACCAAGATCGACCAGAACCTCGCCACGTTCGGCGAGCGTTTCCCGGCGCCCTCCAGCGTCGGTGGCGCCTACGCGCCGATCGAGAATATTGAATGGACCAATGGCTTCTGGACCGGAATGCTGTGGCTTGCGTACGAGGTCACGAGAGATCGCCATTATCTGAATGCCGCGCAGGCGCACGTGATGAGCTTCAAGCATCGCGTGGACAGCAAGATCAATGTCGACCATCACGACCTCGGCTTTCTGTACACGCTGTCCTGCGTGAGCGCGTACAAGCTGACGGGTAGCGACGTCGCGAAGGATGCGGCGCTAAAGGCAGCGCGGTTATTGCTGCGTCGATATCTTCCGGCCGCGGGAATCATTCAAGCGTGGGGCGATCTCTCCGATCCGGCGCAGCGCGGCCGAATGATCATCGACTGCAATCTGAACCTGCCGCTGCTGTACTGGGCGAGCGAAGTCACTGGCGACCAAACATTCCGACACGCTGCGGACACTCACATCGCCCGCGCAGCCGCGTACATCGTCCGCAGCGACGCATCCACCTTCCACACGTTCTATATGGATGCCGAGACGGGCAAGCCGCTGCACGGAAAGACGCATCAGGGCTATTCGGACAGCTCGTGTTGGGCGCGCGGCCAGGCCTGGGGAATCTATGGCTTCCCGCTCGTCTATCGATACAACGCCGATGCGGGATTAATCGCGCTCTCGAAAAAGCTGGCGAATTATTTTTTGAATCGCCTGCCGGATGACGGCATTTGTTACTGGGATTTGCACTTCACGTCTGGCGCCGAGCCGCGTGACAGCTCAGCCGCAGCCATCGCCGCGTGCGGCTTGCTGGAAATCGAGAGATCGTTGCCGCTGCTGGATCCCCACCGCGCGCTGTATCAGGGCGCGGCTTGGGCCATGGTCCGTCAGCTCTCACAAACGTATTTGACGACGGACTCGCCAACCGCAAACGGCGTGCTGAAACACGCCGTTTATCACATGCCCAACCGCGTCGGCGTCGACGAGTCGTGTATCTGGGGCGACTACTTCTATTTCGAAGCCCTCGTGCGACTGTCGCGGGTGTGGCGGCCCTATTGGTGACCGCCCGCTACTTGCGCTTCTTGATACGAACGATGCTCAGCGAGTTCGCCGGTGCGGCATAGGCGAAGGATGACGAGATCCCGATCGTCGTCGTCTTCGGCTTGAGCAATCGTCCCGCGCCATAATCATTCACGTCGTCGGGCTTGCCGGAGAGCACGATCAAGTCGGCCTTCCCCGGCAGCCGGTTCGCGCCATCGAGCTGAATACGCAGAGCTTTGGCCTCGTCGCCGCCGTTCACCAGTTTCAGCACTATGTCGCCGCTCGCGCTGTCACGCACGCTCGAAACAGCGAGTCGTTGCGAGTCGGCGCTGAGCGTGCTCGGCAGATAGCGGTCGCCGGCATGATGGCCGAAGAGTTTTTGCACTTCGTAGCTCACTGTCGGAAACACGCCGCCGTTGCCGTTGAAATAAATCAGGTTCGGATTCCAATTCGTCATTCCTTCGCGACCCAATAGCGGCGCATAAGACGCCATCACGACCACGTCGGCATTGCGCTCGAGGCTGGTCAGGTGCGCCGCCTCGGCCAACGCGGCGCGCAAGGTGGTGCGACGATTTTCATCGTGGGCGGCGTACTCGCCCAGGTAAACCGTGGACTTCGAACGATCGTAGGTGTCGTAGCGTTTGAGGTTGTCCCAGAACCACTGCGGCGACACGTAGTAGTGCTCGTCCACCATCGGGATCGACAGCTCGTTGGCAATCTTCCAGCCCTGATCGAAATCGTCGCCGCTGTGGAACGGCCCCACGGTGCCGATCACGGTGATCTCCGGATGCCTCGCCTTCACGGCCTCGTAGATCATTTCAAAGCGCTTCTTGAACAGGAACGTGATGTGATCTTCGTTGCCGACACCCAGATACTTCAGATTGAAGGGCTGCGGATGGCCGGCGGCCGCGCGCACGGCGCCCCACTTCGAGGTGGCCGGGCCGTTCGCATACTCGATCAGATCCAAGACCTCCTGGATGTAACTTTCCATAGTCTCGAGCGGCAGTCCACGTTGCCCGGTGCCGCCTTGATGATCCGAGTTCTGGCAGCACACGCCCGCCGGCACGACCGGCACCGGCTTGGCGCCGATGTCTTCGGCGAACTGGAAAAATTCGAAATAGCCCAGGCCGCCGGTCTGGTGATAACCCCACAGGTTCGCCTGTTGACGCCGCTGCTCGATCGGACCGACCGTGTCCTGCCAGCGATACATATTGCCCAAGCCGTTGCCGTGCACGAGGCAGCCGCCGGGAAAGCGAATGAACCTCGGCTTCAGATCGGCAATCGTTTGGGCCAGGTCCGCGCGCAGGCCATTCGGGCGGCCACGGAATGTTTTCTGAGGGAACAACGACACTTCATCGAGCGCGATTCCTCCCGGCGCCGTCGCCAGCAGGACCAGGCGAGCCTGCGGCTCACTACGGCTTGCAGTGAACGTGGCGGTGAGTCGCTGCCACTCGCGATCGGCGATATCGAATTTGGTTTCGGCGAGCACCTCACCGGCCGGGCTCTCCAGGCGCACGACCAGAGGCAACGTGCCTACGCCAGGCTGGGGAACCCAGCGCTTGCCGAAGTACAACTGCCTCGCGAAAAAAGCCAGCTGATATTTCTCGCCGGCTTGCACGGAGATCCCTTGAAAGCCGGTGTTGGACATCTTCACGCCCGCTCCGGCCGGCTCCATCACCTCGAGCGTTGCGTAGTTCGGATTGTTTGGATGCAGCGGCCACGCCTGCTCGACCTGCATGTTGCCTTTGGCACCGCCCAGCGGCGTCAGCGTCCAGAACGACAGGTTGTTCCAGGTCGGCTGCTCGGTGGCGCGAAACTCGAACGAACGATTCTGAATGAGCTCGGCGTACAGGCCGCCGTCGCCCGCGTGATTCAAGTCTTCGAAGAACACGCCCATCAAATCCGGGCTGATGGGTTTGCCGGAATTGCCCGCGTCGACGCGAAACGTGATTGGATCCGTATCCGCCGTGGCACCCGCACTGAACGCGCACAGGGCTGCAAACAAACCAAACCGTGAGACTCGGGTCATCGACATTGCTCTTTCCACAGAATCGGATTACTGACTGAACGCGTACGGCCCAATCACCGTACCGACGAAGCCTCCAGCCTTGCGGGTGCTGAGGAACGTCACATCGAAGTCGGCTTTCAGCGTCTCGGTCTTACTGCCCACACGATACACGAACGCTGCGGTGCCGCCATTGGCGCTGGCCGTAAGCGTTATCGAGTCGCCGGTGAAGGGTGCCGTTGCCACGACCGTTTCGGTGCCTGAGTTCTGGCGTGCGATCAAGGCGATCACGGGCTTGCTCTCGATCCGACTCACGCCGAAGAACCACCAGGCATTGTCGTTTTGAATCGCGACGAGGCCCGCACGATCACCGTCCTTCTCCGGCTTCGCAGTGAGTGTCAAAGACACCGTGGCGATGTGATGCAGCTGCCGACGCCCGATGAACGCGGGAACGCCTTTCACGTCGCCGAGTGCAGCCGACGAATGCAGAATCAACGATCCACCTTCCAGACTGTAAAGCGGCTTGCGAGGCGTGCGAATGCCGATGAACATGGGCGAGAGCCCATCGCCATCGAACTCATAGGAGTCCGAGAAATCAACGCTGGTCGGCTGCGGGGGCGGCGGCTGCCTCGGCAAATTCGGCTTGGGCACGGCGAACGGAATGGGTTTGCCGGGTTCGAGAATCATCGGCCAGTCATTCACCCACTGCACCGGCAACATGAAAGTCTCGCGGCCGATGTTGTAAAGATCGGGGCCGTAGGGCCGTGTCGCCAGAAACGTCGCCCACCACTCGCCGTTTTGCGTCTCGACGAATTTGGCGTGACCTGCCGACGTCACTGGATTGGGACGATTCGGATCGAGGCCGCGCTGGCTGAGGATCGGATTGTTCTCGTAAGGAACGAACGGTCCGCGCACGCTCTTGGAACGGAACACCACCTGCGAGTGATTGTCGCCGGTGCCACCTTCTGCGGCGATCAAATAGTAATAGCCATTGCGCTTGATGAGATGCGGCCCTTCGATCCAGCTGGGCTTCTTGGAGATATCGACGCCGCCGTTCACGATCTGGGTGCGCTCTCCCACCATGCGCAATTTTCTGTAATCGAACTGCTGCACCCAGATCGCACGATGCCCGTCATACCGCGGCGGCTCGTTCGGCGCGCCGTTGTTTACGATGTAAGCGGTATCGCCTTCCCAGAAGATGGAGGGATCGATGCCTTCGAACTCGAACCAGACCGGATCGGACCACGGCCCGACCGGGTTCGTGGCCGTGATGACGAAATTGCCGCCGCAGTCGACGCAGGTGTTGACGATGTAGAACACGCCATTGCGATAGGAAATGTCCGGCGCAAACACCCCACGCGAGACGGTCAGCCCATCGAAGTTCAATTGGCTGGGGCGATCGATGGCATTACCGAGCTGAGTCCATTGCACCAGGTTCTTGGAGCGGAACACTGGAATGCCGGGAAAGTGCGCGAACGAAGAATTGATGAGGTAGTAGTATTCGCCGACGCGCGTGATCGAAGGATCCGGGTAGTACCCGGACACCAGGGGATTGCGATACTCGCCCGGACCGACGGCAACCTTCTCCTGCGATTTGCCTTCGTAGGTGAGGCGCTGGAAGCGCGGCACCGCCGCCGACGCAGGCAGAACGAATGTCAATGAAAGCAGGACGGCGACTGCGCCGTGCACGATATTCCTTTTCACGGTCTCATGTCCTCTTGGGAGCGGAGTCGAAAGCCGCCGCGATGGCTTCGCGCAGTGGCTTGGGGCGATAGTTATCGTCGTAGGGTGTGGGGCGCTGTGGAGTCTCGTCCGCTCGCTTGCTGAAATTCTGCAGCCAGCTGAACTTATCGACCATGCCCCAGCACAACACCTGATCGAGCTGTCGATACGACAGCATCAGATCGAGATAGCCCTTGGCAGCGGCGGCGACCTGCGCATCGCGTGTCGTCGGGTCGCTCGGAAGATCTTTGTCGTTGACGTCGAACTCGGTGATCAAAAGCTCGTAGCCCATGGCAACGACTGCATCGATGAAAGCGCGCCATTGTTGATTCTGCGAGTCCTGAATGCGTCCGTCGTTGCCGATGTGACTTTGCACGCCCAGGGCGTCGACGGGAACCTTCTTGGCCTTGAACTGTTCGAGCAGCTTCAGAACACCGTTACGATGCTGCTCGTTGCCGGCTTCCCACGACATGTAGTCGTTGTAAACCAGCTGCGCGCGCGGCGCGTGTTCGCGAGCGGCTTCGAAAGCGATGCGGAGTGCGTCGAATCCGAGCACTTTCGTGAACGGCGTGTCGCGCAGCTGCCCGCTTTTCGGATCCACCGTTTCGTTGACGACGTCCCACGAGTGAATCTGTGTGCCGTAATGAGTGCAGACACGCTTGATGTAATCGCGCAGGAACTGCTCAGTCGCCGACGCTGACAGCGACGCGACGTGTTCGAGCAACCACTTCGGCGTGTACTCGACGCGATTCCACAGCAGCGTGTGGCCGCGCATCTTCATGCTATTGCTCTTCGCGAACTGCGCGATGCGGTCAGCCCGTTCGAAGTCGTACGTGCCGGGCTGCGGCGCGATCACATAACTCTTCAGCTCGTTCTCGGGCACGAGCACGCCGCATTCCTTTTTCAGGATGTCGAGATAACCTGCATCGCTGAACGAGGCCGAGAGCGAACCGGCCTGGCCCGCGCCGACGGACGAGCCGAACAGAATTCCCTTTTCCGCGGCGATGGCTTTTAGCGAGCGCTTGCTCTCAGCCCACGCGGGCAACACCGGGCCAAGCATTGAAACAACGCCAGTTCCCAGCGCTCCCGCAACGAACTCGCGGCGCGAAGCGCCACCGTGCTTGTGCATTGGTTGCATCCCCCACATCGGCTCGACGGCCGTCGCCGTATGGTAGCGATATCAAGGCCGATTTGGGAACGCCCGAGCGCTTATTGTCCGGCCAGCCAGGTGAAGCGGGTGCCGTCCTGACCGTCGGGGACCGGGCCGGGGCTGTCCGCCGCCAGCAGGCCTTTCTCCACTCGCAGATATCGATGCGTCTTCAAAGACAGCAACGTGATTTCGCCGGTCAACGTCTCGATCCACTGGAACACCTGTCCATCGTCGTCACCGGCCGGCGCCAGATCGACCCCGCCACGCTCACGCACGGTGAGCAACTTGTCGCCTCGTTTGAGACTGACCCGACCCTGCCCGCGATCGACAATCGTAAATGGTGCATCGATCGTCGCCGGCACCGCCCCCGCGACGAGAGGACGGAAGGTGCCCTCGCGACCATAGGGAATCGGTTGCCGCCCCCGAGGACGAGGCTCGTCGATCTTCATAACATCGAAATCGGCGTACCCACCCTCGCGTCCCGCGCTGTTGAAAGCAAACATCGCGTAACGCACGCCTTGGAAGGTGATCAATTGATACGCGGTGATGAACTCGCCGCCCAATGGTTTGAACTCCACGCCATCGGTCGAATAGCTCAAGCGCTGGTGTTCGGTGAAGAAATCACATTCGGCTCGCAGCCAGATTCGCTTCGCCTGCACGAGTACGCTGCGCATCTCGTTGGTCTTGCCACCCAACTGCTCATCGAAGCGAGTCACATACAGCGCGTCGCCTTTACGCTCGACTCCAATCCATCCATATGGTCGCGTGAGCAGTGCGAAGCCGGCGACGTCGCCCGGCTTCAAGCCATCCGTGTCGAGCACTACGGTCGCGGTCGACTGCGGGCCGATCGCTCGCTGGGTAAGGGTGTTGCGAGCGGCCAGAAGATCCGGCGCCGCCATGCTGTGCAATCTCAAGAAGCCGGGTCGCTCGGTCAGCGACCATTTGTTGTTCACCGGCACGTGATTCCACTGCCACACCGGCTGCAACTGCTTCGCGGAAAAATCATCGCTGCGTCGATACGGCGCATGCGGAGCGCTGCTCGTGTGCGTCTTGGGCTTGACCCAGGTACGCGGCGTACGAGTGAGGTTGCCGGGCAATCCGAAGTACGGCCAGCCGTCCTTCCAGGTGATCGGGGACAAACCGGTGAGACGCCCGATGGAATTGGCGTCATACATCGAGAATCCCCACCACTCGCCGGCGGGCGTCTGCACGATGCCGCCTTGATGCAATGAGCCCCAGCCGCGCAGCTTGGGATCCGGCGGAGTGATCTCGAACGGTGGCTGCTTGCCGAGGGCACGATAGCCTTTGACCAGGCCGAAATCTTCGTCGACGCTGATCGCGCGATTCACTTCCCATGGACCGGTGACGGAA
>JGI10216J12902_102826824_pt1 | contig 10232 bp, 9 predicted proteins | sample KanNatreferecore_FD_12902 | JGI IMG/M metagenome (IMG submission 12902)
GCAGTTGTTACCAGATCAACAGCGTGGCCCTCCGCTCCGGCAACAAAGAGTCCCATATCCACAGAAAAAGTGTTGGCCGACGGTACATAGCTCCCGGCGGGAACATTGATTGAAAATCCCGGATTCGAGTTGGTGAGAGCCGGATCCTTAAATGTCGCGAGGCCGGACAGCGTGCCGGAATTGGTCGTGGTGATTCCATCACCGGCGCCTGGACCTTCGCTGAAATTCAATTCCACTGAGGCATTCGGGGGAAATGATGCGCGCGCCGGCAAAACCGGCAACAGGCACAAGACTGCGACCAAGGACACACTTCCGCGAGCTGACAATACAAGCAAGTTCGTTTTAAGCATGGTTACGTAGGGGGGTTGGTTGTTATAAAAAAAATTGCGACCAGAATCATTTGAATGGCGCAACGTGGTTGGTCCACCACTCAAAATCCTTCGGGCCCGCCTTACCGACAATATCCGGGTTATAAACGGGCGCACCGTTCGCAACGAAGGTCACTTTACGGACATCGCTGTCCACCCATTTGTGAATCTCGGAGTGGCCGTCCACGAACGACATTCCGGTCGCGTTTCCGTGGCGCCCGGACGGAACATCCAGCCAGTCTTGATTGCCGTAATTTTTCAAATTTCCAAAGGCGAGAAAATGTGAGTCGTTGATGCTATTCTCATGTTCATCCAGCAGGACATAAACCGCCGAAGGGCCAGGATTCCCAATATCGCTCATCTTAAGGGCGCTCCGGAACGGTGGGGAGTTGGCACTGATATAGCCGGAGCCTATCCTTTCCGGCCCTAAGAATCCGTTTACCGAATAGCTGCGAATGCGCGGCAGTGTCTCACCCCGGTAGGGAAACGCCGACCTATCTGTCGGGCAACGGAAGGCTTTGACCGACGGCACGTACGGAAAGGTCGAACTGTTTCGAATGATATTCTCGTCAACCGCATCCGGCACGGTTGACATTACGCCGTCGCACCACGCCGGCGTTCCATTCGCTGCCAAGCCCGACCAACTGTAAGGAAACCGATCTTCATTATCCACCCCCCACATGATGATACCCAGGGTCAGCTGTTTAGTATTATTCATGTCCGCGATTCCTTGCGCCTTCAACTTGGCCTTGGACAAAGCCGGCAATAACATTGCCGCCAGAATCGCAATGATGGCAATGACGACCAACAATTCAATCAGGGTGAATGCCCGCCCAATGTTTCCTGGTTTCAAACTTTTTTTCATCATGTTTAACGGCTCACCTCATCTCTGGACCTGCACCACAAACACCAGCGCCAAGTCAAAGCACAATTCTGTCCGGTGGTTTCTGTTTAGAACCTAATTGAGATACTCCTTGGCGCATAGGAACAACCCATCAAAGAATTGGACAAAACTCTACAACGAAACCCGCGGCGCCCACGATCTATTCATTCAGAAAAGCAAACAGGCGGTGTCGACTAAACGATACCGCCTGCTGCATGCTTCGATGGTCGGGCCTTAAGGCACGAGCAACCGATAGAAGGATTGTGCCGTTCCCGACACAATCGGATTGGTAACACTGAACTGTCCCTGGGCATCGAACTGGTTGGTTAGCACCCGGGTCCAACTACTGGTCGGTAATGCAATATCTGTCGAATTCAGCAAAATGTAGTTGGTTCCGGGTGGCCCGTAACTGCCGCCCAGGATGAGGTTACCGCTGTTGGCAGTCACGCTGGTGAATCGAGGCGGAGCGAGAAAAATCTCCAAACGCGGCCCGCTGTTCGTTAACGTTCCGCCGGCGCCGGCGGTGAGGGCCGTCCCTTCACGATCCTCATAGAGTGGAAAATCAAAGCCACTGGTGGCAGCACCTCGCAGCACGACCGTGGTTGTTTGTCCTAATCGCGCATTATACCAAGCCGTGATGTCCCATTCATACCAACCGATATCAGGGCCCACCACGACATCGCTGGCAATTTGCACGAAGTTTGTGTTATCAGGCGCAATCCACGTGGGGTCGCTGTGCGTGCCGATGAGCGGCTCGGTAATTTCTATCGGATTGCCAACCTGCGTTCCATAGATACGCGAATTTGCCTGGGCCGGTCGGCCTTGGCCGTTTACCGCCGGTCCGCCCCAATAGTTCCAAAGCTTCAATTTCGCGGTGGACGCCGGCGCAGTTCCCAGGGTGAACTCGATGTACGAACGCCGCTGGCCCGTGACAATTCCATTCGCCCCCGCCAGTCCCCAGTTGATCTGTTGACCTTGCGACCAAGCATTGTAGCCACCACTGTTGTCCACAAAGACATCGTCGTTTGCCAGGATTAGAGCGCCGGGAATTGGGGGCGCATTGATGGTAAGTGTCGCATCGGAACTCAAGATTCCCGGATCCGCAGTTAATGAGTTGTCCGCGTAAACGCTGACGACGGTACCGTTGTAAAGGGTCGTATCGACCGGTAACGAAAAGCTCGTGTTCGTTGCTCCCGGAACAGTCACTCCGTTGGTGCGCCATTGATACGTCACCAGACCGGAACCGTTGACATCCACCGTAAACGTCGCCGTCTTGAGCGGAGCAGCGGTAACCGTGACATTGGCCGGCTGCCGCAGAATCGTTGCAGCCAGAGGAGGCACCACGCCGCTTTCCAGTTGCGCCTGCTGAATTTCGTCAATGGTCAGGATGTTGGTGTAAATGCGGAACTGGTCGATCAACCCGCGATAGGTGCGACTGCCCGTGCCGGTGGCGGAGTATTGACCTTCCACGGAACTGAAGTTGCCGATTGTTAGAAAACCCGTGAACTCGATTTCGTTCGTCGGACCGCCCGTGTAGGTTCGCGCCACGTCCAATCCGGCAAGTTTATTCGGCCGGCCAAAATAAAACTTAACCTGCCCGCTCGACAGACTGGGATGATAGGTGACCGCGAAGAACACCCAGTTGCTCACTGCCGCCCCGGAATTCTCGGTGATCATTTGAAACGATGACAGCGGGCCCGCGGCTGTGTAGTGATTGACGTTAAAACCCAACGCGCCCGAAGTTAGCTGCACCAGATCAAACCCCAGTCCGTTCGGTGTCTCGAGAGCGAACGCGATGCGATTTCCACCGCTACCGACGCCATTGTCGCGGCTGTTCAACCAACCACAAACGGTCAGTCCCCCGATGAAATTGCCAAGCGTACCCGAAGGTCCGTTGGCCGTAACGAGATCAACCGTTCGGCCGCCGCCGGTAGTGTCCACAATACCCATGTTCAAAGCATAAGCATTTCCAGCCGGGACGTAAGTGCCAGTCGGTACATTGTTCGTGAAGACCGGATAACCGTTGGTAGTTGTCCCCGGTGACAGCGTTGCCATTCCGGACAAAAAACCCGCGTTAGTGGTGGCGCCGCCCGTGCCTTCGGAGAACGTCATCTCCACAGCGGCGTTCGTTGGTCCGGACGCAAGGGCGACTGCCGGTGCGAGCGCAATGATTGCACCGGCAACCCAAGCGGTCGCTAGTAGATGAGTGCGGCTCTGAGTGGTCGGTCTTACGTTTTCTTTTTTCATGGGTGGTTTGATTTGTTGGGATGCGGAAAATGCAATGAGGCTAATCAATGGAAGCGATATGGTTAGTGAACCACGCGTGATCTTTCGGACCTGGCTTGCCAACGATGGTTGGAGTCCAGACCGGCGAACCATTTGCCGCGTACGTCACCTTCTGAATATCGCTATCGATCCACTTGTGGATTTCAGCGTGCCCGTCAGCAAAGACAAAGCCGGTGGAGTTTCCATGGCGACCCGAAGGTGTATCCAGCCAGTCCTGGTTGGAGTACGATTTCAAATTAGCGAACGGTGTGTAATGCGAGTCGTTGATGCTGTTTTCATGTTCGTCGAGGAAGACGAAAACGTCGGAAGGTCCGGGTCGAGTAAAATCACTGAACTTGGTGACCGGCCGGAAGGGGGGACGGTTTTGCAGCACCGTCCCTTTGGGGTAACCGAGGTAGCCGTTCATCGAGTAACTTCGAATCCGCGGCTTGCTCTCTCCTCGATAGAGAAAAGCCGATCGATCACTCGGACAGCGGAATACATTCACGGACGGCACATACGAAAACGTTGGACTATTTCGGATGAGGGTTTCATCCACCGCATCCGGCACTGCGGCCATACCCCCATCGCACCAGGCAGGCACTCCGTTGGGATCTACGCCGGACCAACTATACAAGCAGCGGTCCTCGTTGTCGTGCGCCCACATGATGAAACCGGTGGCAAGTTGTTTGGCGTTGTTCATGCACGCAATTGCCTGCGCCTTGCGTTTGGCCTTACTCAGGGCGGGCAGGAGCATTGCGGCCAGGATCGCGATAATAGCAATCACCACGAGCAACTCGATCAACGTGAACGCGAATTCGCTTCCCTGTCGGTCGACCGAAGATCGGAGAACGTGCGTTGGCGCGGTAGCTTTCATCGTTTGATTTGCTTCAGGGCTGCTGGCGATTCGCGTAAAGCCGATGCACGGAATGAACGAGTGGGTGTCGGCGTACTATGGTGCGAACTTAAGACTGAAGTAACAAACGCGCATAGGATGAACTCATGAAAATCTTGGACAAAACTCTTGCGGCGCGCGAAGGGTGATTTGCTCGTTACAAGAAATTCGTCCGAGTTTTAGATGGATTCTTGCTAGTTTGGGAATTCAACGGTGCGCTACCTTTGCTTATCTCCAACGTATGAATAATGAGATGATGATTTGCGTAGCCCCGGTCCCCGGGGAAAAGCAGGAGGAGAAATTTCCCGGAACACTCGATGTGCCGCAGGAGATGATCCGTTGCGAGGCAGCCGGGGCTGCAATCGGTCACCTGCACGCGCGTGATCATAATCTATTGCAGAGCATCGATCGCGAGCCGTTTGTCACTCACATCCGTCAGGTGCGGGAAGCATGCCCCATGATCATCGAGGGCTCCACCGGCGGAGCGCCGGAGCACACGTTGAATCAGCGTTGCGTCACCTTTACCGTGCCCGAGGTGGAAATGGGCTCGCTCAATCTCGGCTCGATCAACATGTTCGACGGCGTTTACCAGAACCGCTACGAAGACATCGTTTTTTACACGCGCAAGCTCCGCGAGGCCGGCATTGTCCCTACGATGCCGATTTTTGATCTTTCACACCTGATCAACTATCAACGTCTCGTCGAGGACGGCGAGCTTCTGCCGCCTTACGTCTTTGAATTTGTATTCGACGTGCCGTACGCCCTGCCCTACACCAACCGATACCTTGACTTGTTCGTGGACCATTTGCCGCCCGGTGCCATCTGGTTCTGTGTGCGCCATCATCAAAAGGGCGCCGCGGATTTGCGTCGGGTGATGGACCTCGGCGGTCACATTCGTGTCGGCTACGAGGACAGCCCGTTCCTGAGCAACGGCCAACGCGCCCGAAACAACGTGGAACTCGTCGAAGATGCCGTTCAGCAGGCGCAACGAGCCGGGCGAACCGTCGTCCGCGCCGCGCGCGCTCGTGAAATTATTGGTCTGCAACCTTTGGCAAGCGCCACCGCCCCCTTGCTCACCACCGCCTGAGTCTTCATGAAAATCAAAACGCTTGCCCTGATCCACACGGTCAGTTGGTACCACAAATCCGTTAATGCCCCCTTCGTCGAACCTTGGTTGAAGAAAAACCCTGACGTGCGCGTCTTCAACATCATGGACGACTCCCTGCTCTGCGAAAGTCTCGCGCATCGCAAAGCGACCAACAATGTGCTCAAGCGCATTCAGTTCTATGCCCTAGCCGCTGAGGCGATGGGCGCTGATGTGGCCATGTGCAGTTGCACGACCGTGGGTGAAGCGACTCGCCTCGCGCGTCAATATACTTCCATTCCCGTGTTCAACATCGACGAACCCATGGCTCGCGAAGCCGTGCGCCAAGGCCGACGACTTGGCATTATCGCCACCGTGCCAACGAGCCCTGCCGCCACGCAACGTCAGCTGGAATATGCTGCGGCTGACGCCGGCGTGAAGATCAGTGTCAAAATCGCGGTGAACCAGAAGGCCTTTGCCCTTCTGCAAAAAGGTGAAATTGAAAAGCACAACGAACTTGTGCATCGCGAAATGGACAAACTTGCGTCCAAGGTAGACGTGCTTGTGCTCGGTCAGATCAGCCTCGCGCAGATCAAGCACAAGACGCGCGTGCCAGTTCTGCAAGTGGGTCACTCCGGGCTGGCGGAAGCGCGCCGGTTGTTGAATCAGGTTCGGAACTGATGGAGCGAGCCAATCACATCAGGATTCCACCCAACACCGTGACCGACCCAAAGGCTGCTTCACCCTCCGTCCGTGAACGCAAGCCGCTCATCCCGACCCGCTACTGGCTCGTGTTCGGAATGTTCCTGCTCTCCATGTTGCTCTACGTGGATCGCGTTTGCATTTCCTCCGCCAAAAGCGAGATCGCGCTGGATCTGAATTTCACCGACAAGCAAATGGGCTGGATTCTCTCCAGCTTTGCACTCGGTTACGCATTGCTTCAGGTACCGTGCGGCATTTTGGCAGATCGATTTGGTCCCCGGATCATCCTGAGCGTCGTCGTAACGTTTTGGTCCTTCTTCACGGCCCTGACCGCCGCCGCCCAAGGGTACGTTTCGATGCTCGTCTACCGGTTCCTATTTGGAGCGGGTGAGGCGGGCGCGTTTCCCGGTTGCGCGCGAGCCGTGTATTCGTGGATTCCCATGTCGGAGCGCGGATTTATGCAGGGCCTCACGTTTTCCGGAGGAAGACTGGGCGCTGCCCTGACGCTGCCGGCGGTAGCCTGGATGGTAATGCATATCGGTTGGAAAGGGAGTTTTGTTGTGCTGGGCGCGATTGGCATCGTGTGGGCAATTTTCTGGTATTGGTGGTTTCGCGATACTCCGGAAAAGCATCCGAGCATTTCAGAATCGGAAAAGCAATACATCCTCCGAACGCGTCAGGAAGCCGTGTCCGGTGACAAAGTCACGCCACCTCTCACGACGCGACAACTGCTCGGCTCACGCAACGTGTGGCTGCTCATGGGCCAGTACTTTTGCTCGAATTTCACGTTCTTCTTTTGTCTCACCTGGTTGTTGCCGTACCTAAAAAGTCGCTACTCTCTGGACACGGTGGAGGCCGCATTCTACGCCGCTGTTCCGCCGGCGGCCGGCGCTCTCGGCCACTGGACGGCAGGGGCAGTGATCGACGCCATTTATCGCCGCGGAAAATGGACGGCCTCGCGCCGCATTCCCGCCGTCGTCGGATTTCTCCTCGCCTCCGGCGGCTTGCTTGCCAGTCTTCAGATGGACACCATCGGCAGCACGATTGTTTGTCTTGCTATCGCCGTTTACGGCGCGGACATGACCATCGCGCCATCGTGGACGGTGTGTATCGACATCGCTCGAAAAAACTCGGGCGCGGTTTCCGGTACGATGAACATGGCCGGCAACCTTGGTTCATTCGTCACCTCACTGGCATTTCCCTATCTGCTCGCGTGGACCGGCACGCCGAATGCCTTTTTCTACATTGGCGCACTACTTAATTTCGTTGCGCTCGGGGCGTGGATGCTCACCCGGCCAGATCGAAAACTGGAAGATTACTGAATCAGCGTCTGGCGCAATTGTTCCACTGAAGCCGTTCCCGTGGTGCCGAGTTGATGAATGACGATGGATCCGGCGGCATTGGCCAGTTCGATTGCCTCGCGCATTGATGCGCCCACAGCCAGCGCCGTGGCCAAATTCGCCGATACCGCGTCCCCTGCTCCGACAATATCAATCTCACCGCGCACCGGTAACGCCGACAGATGCTCCGTCTGTCCCTCGGGAGACACTCCCATCAGACCGCGCTCTGAAAGCGTCACGAATACCGGCTTCCGATTGTGCTGAGCCAAAGTCAACGCGGCCTTTGCCATTTCAGGGACTGTTGCCGAAACGGGCACTCCGGTGAGAACGGAAAGTTCGGAGGCATTCATCTTGAAAACCGCCGGCGGATATTCCCGCAACGTGCGTCGGCTGTCGGCCAGCATCAGTTGTCGTGCATTTTGTCGGGCGACCGTTTCCAGGGCCGCCAACACACGCGGCGTTAGCACGCCCGTTTCTTGTTGGTCTTCCTGTCCCAACAAGATCATTGCATCCACCTGACCGGCCACCGTCAGCACATTGGCGCTCAACTGCTCCGCGATGGCCGGTGGAGTGGGAGACCAGTTCTTCTTGTCCAAGCGATTCAACTCCCGCGGCGGTTTGCCCCGTTCGATAACCAGTGGTTTACAGTAGGTGAATGTCTGCCGGCTGCGCGTCTGAATAAAGTAATCGAGTTTCACGCCGGGCATCTCCGCCATCGACCAACGTAATTCGTAACCCTCACCATCGTCGCCCGCAAACCCGACCGGGAAAATCTGTCCCACCCCCAACGCGACCAGATTATTCAGCACGGTGCCCGCGCCGCCGGGTTGAGCGCGAACATTCGTCACATTGTAAACCGGCAGCCCCGTTTCAATCGAAACCTCCTGTATCGTCGGATCAATCTCCAGATACCGATCCAGACAAAAATCACCTACGATCCCCACTCGCAGCCGTTTGTATTGCTGCGTGATAATGTCAAAGCGATCCGCGTTCATGCGCTCAAGCTTTGAAGATCGCCTCCAGTAGCGGTCCGGCGTCGCGAAAGTCCGGCACAATCACGTCTGCCCCGACTCCGCGCAACCGTTGCCGTTTCCACTCGTCGAAACGGCCCGAGCCGTTGTTGGCTTCGTCACTCGCTACCGCCACTGCCAATCCCCCGACTTCCCTCGTGTTTTGGATCTCCACGTAACCATCGCCGAATGACAGCAGCTGTTCGCCGGGAATCTGATTTTCCCGGAGGATGCGCTCGATCACCATTTTCTTGGAGAACTGCTTGTAATCGTCCAGCGCACCGTAAATGTGCCGGCCAAAGTAGCGCGTCAGGCCCAACAGCTCTGCCTCGGATCTCACGAATTGTTCGTCGGTGCCGCTGGCGAGATAAAGCGTCAAGCGACGCTGCTGAAGTAACTCCAACAGTTGGCGCGCGCCAAAGACGAGCGAGTCGTCCGGTTTCGAACCGCCTTTCCGTAAGCCGTCGGTGCGATGCCGAATGCGTTCGTCCAGTCGTCGCAAATACTCGTGCTTGTACCACAGCGGCTCGCGCGGCGTGCCACCACGTTCCTGGATCCGTTCAGCAAGCTGGATCATTTGATAGATCGTCTGCTTGCCATTGAGACGCATGATGTCCTCGAAGCAGAGTTGCCGTCGCGCCGCCTCACTCTCACCCGGCAACGCCGGCAACATCTCGACAAACATCGGCACCATGACCTGCGGCCAGCCTTCACGAATCAGTGATAACGTCCCGTCAAAATCAAAAAGCACGTGACTGATCTGCGGGCGCGACCGAAAGCCCGGGGTGAATTCAACCAATCCTCGAAACGAGTCGGCGGCGGGGGGGTTCATTTCGCCCATTCCGGATGCTCAATGAACGCGTAGCACAACAGATGGCAGATGCCCATTTGCGCGTCCTCCACTCGTCCATAGTGAGTGTCATTGATGACAATCGCTTGTTCCGCAATCTCCGCCATGCGGCCGCGTTTGCCGCCCACGAGTGCAATCGTTTGGAGGCCGTTGATCCTCGCCCATTCCAGCGCTTTCACGCAATTGGGCGAGTTGCCGCTGACACTGATACCCATCGCCAGATCCCCCGCCTTCGCGTAGTTGTGAAGTTGCCGCACAAACACATCCTCGTAAGCGTAATCGTTTCCCAAGGCAGTCAACCAACTGACGTTGTCATTCAAAGAAAGAACCCGAAACCGTTTACCGGTTTTGTCCGACGCACTCTTGCCCAGGTCCGTTGCGAAATGTGAAGCATTCGCCGCGCTGCCGCCGTTGCCGAAAACGAAAATCTGCCGATCCTCCTGTACCGCCGTTCGGAGTTTCTGGACTATTTGCGCCACGGCGTCGGGCGGAATGGAATCCAGCGCGGCTTTTTGCGCGCGAACGTAGTCGGAAATCCACGGATTCATGGTCATGTTGAACCGAGGGTATTCAAATGCGGCCGATTCACAAATTATCCTTTCGGGGGCCGGTAGTTCACTGAAACGGCACACCGGACTGATCATAGGCGTAGGTCATTTCTCCCAGATTCATTTTCTTGTACCGGCTCACGTGGTAGTCGGCGAATAACACATTGACTGAAGCGTTGTGGACGGTCGAAGGCAGTTCAAAGAGTGTGTCCACCGAGTAATTGTCCGGATCGGCATCCTCCGGTTCGAAAGGATAATTGCAGTCGCCGGAGAGAATGTACTGGCTC
>JGI10216J12902_102917670_pt1 | contig 10231 bp, 7 predicted proteins | sample KanNatreferecore_FD_12902 | JGI IMG/M metagenome (IMG submission 12902)
ATAGTGCTCCGGCTGCTCCGGGCACCCCGCCAGTCGGAGCATCGCCACGAACGTCTCTTGAAGGACATCCTCCGCCTCGCTATGACCGAGACCCAGCGCCCGTCCATAGAGAAGCAGTTCGGCCGCCTTCGCTTCGTAAAGCCGCTCGCACCAGCTATGTACCGCTTCCCTCAGCACAGAATCTCAATCCATAGACACCAGGGTCGTCAGATTTGTATAAAGAATCTGGACGCTCCTCGACTCTTTTCGTCGACAAAAAGACCGGGGACGAACCCCGGTCCTAAACTCGCGGTAGCGGCGGTCTATGGTAAATCTCAGTTTCGCAGTCGGAAAAACTGTTGCGGCGCCGAACTGACTGCATTCGTGTGGGGACTGGTCGCTCCGCCGATATCGGCATAGCCGCTGGCGACGTTTGTTGAGGATTGCAAGGTGCCAGTTCCCGGCCAGGTCAGGACCACGTTGCTTCCGCTGAGGCTGGCACTGATCGGGCCAAGTTGCGTCGTCGGAGCCCTTACGGTGAACGCCAGCACTCCATTGTTCGAATCAACGGCATAAAGCCGGTTTCCCACAAATGAAGCCGCACCGGTGGCGTTCACGTTCTCGTTGTCCGAGGGGAATAGTCGTTGGTCAACCAACAGAGGAGGATTCGCCGGATTTGAAATATCATAGAGGCGCAGGTTGTCGGGTATCTCGATCGCCACTGCCGCCAGCCAGTTGCTCGCGGCATTGACTCCGATTGGCGAGACTCCACTGCGGAATTGGTTCGCTGGAAATGAGAAACGCGTCGTGCCCGTGCCCGCGGCCAGGTCAAAGTCGATCAATCGCAACGGTCGCCCGCTGGCTTTGCCCCAGAAACTATTCCCGGCACCGAACGCGACGCTCAGGCCGAGGTCGCCGGCTGTCGCGTCGGAGTTGATCGTCGTCGCCGTGAAACTGAGCCCGTCCAGGGTCGTCAGGATCGCGGCCACCGTGCCGTTACGAGACCCAAACAGGATCTGAGTGTTGATTCCCGAACCCCTCACCGCGAACGAATCGCCGAAACGTCGGTTGATCGGATCGGCGTTTCCATTGCTCGGGTCGCCCAGATAAGCGGCAGTCGGTATTGAATTCGAACTGTCGTTCTCCCACCGGTAAACAGCCAGTTGCGCGCTGCCGCTGTCGGTAGTCAGATTGGCGGCGTAAACCACTCCGTCGTCCGCAACGCCAATCATGTTCAAAGCAAATGTGCCTCCGAAGATAACCGGTGGATCGACATGCACCGTGAGGCGATGTTTTTCGGCGCCGGTGTCGCCATTGAGGACATAAACATTGGTGCCGCTCGACCTGCTCACCAACAACACATTGGTTGTCGCCGCATTGAACGCGATACCACGCTGGGTGCCGTCGGTATTGACGTACGGACGGTCGCCCGGAGCGATCCTCCACAACTCGGTCAGCGCATCAGACTGAACCAGGGGCTCGACGGTGAGCACGGCGTTGGAACTGATTGTCGATCCAATGGCATTGGTAATCGCGACACTGTAATTGCCGGCGTTCGACACCTGAGGATTAGTAATGGTGAGGCTCGATTTGGTCGCGCCTGCGATGTCCGCATCGTCGAATCGCCATTGATAACTCAGTGGCGTGCTCCCGGTGACCGTGACGTTGAATGACGCAGCCGCTGCGCCAACAAGCACGGTTTGATTTGCCGGCTGGACGGTAACGATGGGAGCGGATAACGGCGGCGGCACGATCCGATACGCCAGGAGTCCGTTGTTGGTGTCGAGCGCGAACACGAGGTTGGTATCCCCTACCGAGCCGAAGTCCGCCGATCCCACACCGTTCACATTGGCATTATCAACCAGATCTTTCCGGTCCAGCTGCGCCGGCGGAATCGTCAGGTCGGAGATGTCGTATAGCCTGAAATTGTCCGGTGTCTCAAACGCGATCGCCGCAAGCCAGTTGCTGGCGACGTTGACGGCGATGGGCGACACAGCATTGGGAAACTGGGGGTTGGCGAAACTGTGCAGAAGGGTGGATTGGCCGGTCGCCAGGTCAAACGCAACATGCCGGAGCGGCTGTCCATTGAGTTTCAACCAGAGCGTGTTGGCGGCGCCAAAGGCCACACCGCTCGAGCCGGAAGCCGATGCCGCGTTGGTGATGATCGTGGACTTGAAGGTCAGACCGTCTTCCGTGGTGAAGACTGCCACAACCGTGCTATTCCGGGACGCCGCGACGATCATTGCGTTGGTTCCGGTCCCGCGGACATCCAATGAGTCTCCCCACCGCTGAACGTTATGGCTTAGTCCGGTCAATTCGTTTGTCCCGGCGGGATCGCCTTCGAAGGCGATCGTTGGGACAGCCGTCGGATCATCGTCCTCCCATCGATAGATCTTGAAGTTCGGCACGGTGGTGCTGGTGGAGAGGTTCGCTCCATAGACCACACCGTCATCGCCCACGCCGATCATGCTCAGAGCAAATGTTCCTCCGCTGACGATGCTGGTATCGAGCACCCGCGGGCCGCCGCCTGTATCGCCGTCGTCACCGGTCAATGCGTCCAGGACATAGACATTCACCCCGCCTTGTCGGCCGACCATGAGTACCTTGCCGGTCGCCGGGTTGAAGGCAACACCGCGTTCGTTATTGACCGTTGTAATATACGGACGATCGCCGGGGAGAATCGACCATAGGTTGGAAAGCAGTTGTGCCTGCGTCGATGCGCCCGAAATGGAGACGAGAACGGCGATAGCAAGGATCAGAGTCCGGATTTTGAAAAATTGAGTGATATATGAAGACGAAGGGGATTTTTTCATGGCAACGGAGTTTGATGAAGTGCGCGGCGGAGACACGTAGCAAAATCACGTTCCAGTGTCAAAGTATGATTCCGAAACGAATGATTTTCTGGGCGAGCTAGCTCCAACCCAACAAACGACCGCCCTGGTAAGTCACAAACGCCAGCACCCATGCCAGCACTCCCATGTAAATCCATTGAAACACCGGCCATTTCCAGGAATTCGTTTCGCGACGGACAACAGCCACCGTGCTCACACATTGCAGCGCGAACACGTAGAAAACCATGAGCGTGACCGCTACCAGCGGGGTGTAAACCGGCGCGCCATCGGCGCGCTTCTCGTCACGCAATGTCCTGGCGAGGCTCGGCGTGACAGCCTCTGGATCGTCCGCCTTGCCCACGTTATAAACCACCGACATCGTGCTGACGAACACTTCCCGCGCCGCAAAGGACGCGACGATGCCGATGCCCATTTTCCAGTCGAACCCCAACGGCGCGATGGCCGGCTCGATCAGATGTCCGAGGCGTCCGGCAAAACTGTGGCGCAGTTTCGCGCCCGCCTCTTCATTGCTTAGTTCCGCCTGCCGCTCCGCCGTGACGCCGTCCGCAGCCTTTCCCTCGGTCGACGCCCGCGGTGTCGAAGCCTCGACGGCCAGATGTTTTGCCGCAAATTCCTTTTCGATTTCCGAACTGCGTGGATACGTCGCCAGGAACCAGAGCAGGATGTTGATGCCAAGAATCACCGTTCCGGCCCGGCGCAGGAAGAGCTTGGAGCGGTCCCACATGTGGCGCAGCACGACGCGGAGCACGGGATGTTTGTACGGGGGCAACTCCATGATGAGCATGGGTGTTTCGCCCTTCAGCAGCGTCTTCTTGAACAACCACGCCATCGCCAGCGCGACGACAATCCCCAGCAAATACATGGAGAGCATGGTGAGCCCCTGCAACTTTAGAAATCCGAACACGCGCCGGTCCGGAATGCACGCCGCGATGAGCAACGTATAAACCGGCAGCCGCGCCGAACAGCTCATGAGCGGCGCTACCAGGATCGTCACCAGCCTGTCCTTGGGACTCTCAATCGTGCGCGTCGCCATGATGCCCGGAATCGCGCAGGCGAAGGAGCTGAGCATCGGGATGAAGCTCTTGCCGTGCAGGCCGACCTTGCTCATCAACCGGTCCATCAAAAACGCCGCGCGCGCCATGTAGCCGGTGTCCTCCAGAAAACCGATGAAAAGGAAAAGCAGCAATATCTGAGGCAGAAAAACGATCACGGCGCCAACTCCCGCGACGACACCATCCACCAGCAGGCTGTTCAGGTCGCCCGGCGGGATTGCGTTCGCCACGACTCCGCCGAACCAGTTCACTGCCGCCTGCATTCCATCCATGGGCACCTTCGCGAACGTAAAGATGCTCTGAAACATCGACGTCATGATCCCGATGAAGATCAACGAACCCCAAACCTTGTGCGTCACGATGCGGTCAAGCTTGTCACTGAACGTCTCTTGCGTCACCGAATGCTCCACCGTGACCGCCTGTTGAATTCCGGCGATGCAGGCGTAGCGCGATTCGATCGGCACGCTTCGCCAATCGATTCCTGCTGCCTCCAAGCGCTGCCGCGCCGCAGCCACGACGCGGTGGATTTCGTCCGGATAATGCGTCGCATTGTTCCGCAACACCTTTTCATCGCTGAGGACCAACAACGCTTCCAACCTCGATGAAATCCGTCGCGAAGGGAATGCCCGTGTCACTGCGTCCGCCAGCATCTCCAGCTCCTCTTCAAACACGGGAGGCAATTCGTAAAATGAACGCCGCGAGCCGCTGCGCCCGGCTTCCGCAAGGCTGAAGAGAATCTTCTGTCGAAACTCTGGAACACCCTTGACTGTGCTCGCGACGACTGGAAGCACGGGAACGCCGAGGGCCTCCCCCAGTTTCGTGGTGTCGATCTGATGGCCGTTTTCTTCGGCCACATCCACCATATTCAAGGCAATCAGCGTCGGGTAACCCAGCTCGATGACTTGCGTGGCGTAGTAAAGATTGCGTTCAAGGTTCGAGGCATCAATCACGATCAGAACCAGGTCAGGCGACGGCACCTCGGCAAGCCGATGAAACAAAACGTCGCGCGCGACCCGTTCATCGAGCGACTGCGGACTGAGGCTGTAAGTACCGGGCAGGTCGAGGACGGTGACCGGCGCATCTGCAGGAGCCCCTTTCATCCGTCCTTCTTTCCGTTCGACGGTCACGCCGGCGTAGTTGCCCACCTTGGCGCGCAAACCGGTGAGCGAATTGAAGAGGGTTGTCTTGCCTGAATTTGGATTGCCCGTCAGAACGACGAAAGCGATGTCGCGCCTGGTGGAAACAGGGGATGGCGGAGGAACGGCGGCAGGCATGACGGAGGTTACTGGCTGACACGGACCCAGATCTGGTCGGCCTCGTGTTTGCGCAACGTGAGATGGTAACCGCGCACCTTGATTTCGACCGGGTCGCCGAGCGGCGCAAAACGGACGAGTTCGACCGGTGTGCCGACGAGCAGGCCCATTTCCATGAGGCGCGGACGGTTCTCGGGCGGAACCTTAAGTTCGCTGACGGTGGCTTTGGCCCCGACCGGAAGAGCGGTCAGAGGTTGGCTGGTCGCCGCCATGGATCAGGCGACGAGTTCGGCGGGAGGAAGCGGCTCGACCCAGATGGCTTCCGCCAACTCCGCGCTGATGCCAAGACGGACGTTGCAGACCTGGCAAATGACATTGGCGTGCTGGCTAAGAAGTTTGATCCGTTGCTCCTCGCAGAATCCCAACTCGCGCAGGCGATGGGCGACCTCCGGAGCAGCGCAAAGCTGCCGGATCCGGCAGGCCGTGCCGACGCGCACCTGGCTGAGGGGACAAATAAAAGGTTCCTTACCACCTTCCCCCGCATCAGCCGATGGCAACCGTTCGCTCACGGCCGGAAAGTTAGTGTAATTGAGACTTAGTTGCAAGACGTAATTAGCGGAGCGACCCGGTCCGTCGCGCACACAAGGAGATTCAGCGAGGGCTTGCGCGGCAGAGAGTTCGGATTGGGGCACACCGCCGCGAATCCACCCAACGGGATCTCCACGCATTGTTGTTTGACGGACTGGCGTTTCTTAACTCAACATCCGCGTCCCGAACATGAATCGACTCTGCATGGGCCGAGGTCTCCCCACGCCTGGTTACATTCGGTCGTCACGAGTGAGGACCCCGCATGGATAGCACCGGCGTCCATCGCCCACGCAACGTCGATTGGAAGCGTACCGCCGCACTCCTCTACGGCGACTGGGGCACGAGCAAGGCCTACGTCATCGGGCTCGCCTTCGTGGCGGCAGGCTACTCGGCGATGCCCATCATCCTCGCCGTCTGCGCGCTGACCGCGGTGGTTGGATACAGTTACACGATCGTCTGCCGGAACTTCCCTGACGGAGGCGGCGTCTATTCGGCTGCTCGCGGTCAGAGCCGGCTCCTGGCAGTGATCGGCGCGCTGCTCCTCGTTGCTGGTTACACGGTCACGGCGGCAATCAGCGGTTGGTATGCCATGAGTTACTTCGGCGTACCGAAGCATTACATCGGCGAAGCCACCATCGCCCTTGTCTTCGCGGTTGGCGCTGTCAATTACTTCGGTCCAAAACACAGCGGGAGCATGGCGGTGTGGCTCGCTCTGCCCGCGGTGGCGGTCGTGTTCGCCATCATCCTCCTGAGCGTGCCGCATCTTTCCGTTCAGAACCTTGAACCTACCCACGTAAGTTTTGCGGAGAATTGGGTCGCCTTTGTCGGGGTCATCCTCGCTCTGAGCGGCGTTGAGGCAATCGCAAACCTGACCGGAGTCATGAATCTCGATCCCGGTTCGAGCATGGACAAACCGCGGATCGACCGGACCGCCAACAAGTCGATTCTGGTGGTGGCAATTGAAGTCGTGTTTGGCACCGCGCTGCTCGGCTGGGCCATGGTATCGCTGCCCAAAAGCTTCGAGTCGGGCATTCGCGAACGGTGGGAAGACATGCTGCGCTTCCTGGCCGAATCCTACGGTGCACTCGCCTTCGGTGAGACGTTCGGTCTCGTGCTCGGCGTTGTCACGGGCGTTGTCATCGGTTTATTGCTGCTCAGCGCCGTCAACACAGCGATTGCGGCTTTGATCGGCCTCTTGTACACGACCAGCCGCGACGGTGAAATGCCCCGAAGCTTCACGCAGTTGAACGCTCACGGTGTTCCGTGGTTGCCCCTTGCTATCGCGTCAATCCTGCCCGCCGTGGTCGTGTTTTTCGCCAATGATCCCGAAGCCCTGGCCGGCCTCTACGCGATTGGCGTGGTGGGCGCAATCACGTTGAATCTCGGCTCCTGCACTCTGAACACGTCCATTCAGTTCCATCCGTTTGAAAGAGTACTGTTGGGGCTGACATCTCTCCTGCTCTTCGCAGTTGAATTGACCATCGCGAAGACCAAACCAGACGCGCTCTTCTTTGCGATTTGCGTTTTGGGAGTCGGCCTGAGCCTGCGCGGATACGCGCAGCGGCGGGCGGGCCTGCGCACGGTCACAATCGCCCAGGAGGTCGCCGCCGCCGTGGCGCTGGAATCGGTACCGGATTTCCGCGTCAACATGGCCACAGGGCAGACGGTTCTTGTCGCGGCGCGCGGCATCACGCCGGTGCTACGGTTCGCCCTGGAAGAGGCGCGTCTGCGCAAAGGTCCGCTTTATGTGGTTTACGTCAAGGAACTGGCGGTGGCGCTGCCCGGCCCCCTCAAAAGCACCGAAACACCGCGCTGGCAGAACGACCCCCAAGCCGCGCAGATCATGTATGCCATGCTCGAGCAAGGCCGGCAAAATGAGGTTCAGGTCATACCCCTTTACGCCATCAGCGAGAACCCCGCGTCCACCATCATCGACCTTGCGGCCACGCTGGGCATCGACCTGCTTATTCTGGGTGCTCCGCATCGCAACAAACTGGTGGCGCTGCTCAAAGGCAACGTCGTCACCGAGGTGGCGAAGGACCTGCCCGAAAATATCCAGTTGCTCATTTACGGGTAAGTGGCTCCTTCAAATCCTGGCAGCCGACGGGAGGCCGCCCTGACTTCATTGTGCGCTTCGAGGTCCCGTTGCAGCTGATTCGATTTATGCAGCCGATTCATCACGGCTGCGTAAAAAAATCTACATTGGTCAAAATCCAACAGCTTCATGGTTTCCATGAATGCTTTCGATACATGCAAAACTCCCTTTAGTTCAGGCGGTTTAATGTTCCCGAAACAAATTCTTCAGCCGCTGGCAAAGCCGTTGCTAAGTGCGCCATGCCTCAATTCACGAGCGGACGTATTACAACCACCACCTGCGGCTCTCCCATTTGCTGTCCGCCAAATGGGCGACGGAACGACGGCGAAAAGGAAACCTCCTGTTTCCGCAGTCCCCTGACCGCCCAGTGACAAATCGGACGGACGGATTCAAACCCCAACCCAAACACAAGACATGAAGAAAATCGAAGCGATCATCAAACCCTTCAAACTTGAAGAGGTGAAGGACGCCCTCGGCGAGGTCGGCATCGAAGGAATGACCGTCAGCGAGGTCAAAGGATTCGGCCGCCAGAAGGGTCACACCGAAATATATCGCGGCAGCGAATACACCGTCGATTTCCTGCCCAAGATCAAAGTCGAACTCGTCGTCGCGGACAACCGCGTGGAGGCCGCCGTCGCGGCCATCGTCAAGGCGGCCAAGACCGGCAAGATCGGCGACGGCAAGGTATTCGTCTCCAACGTCGAGGAGGCCGTACGCATCCGCACCGAAGAAAAAGGAGAGCAAGCTGTTTAATTTCGAAACGACACAACCCCAACAACTCAAATGAAAAAAACACTCCTACTCCTCGGACTGACCCTGTGTCTGGGAACGATCACTCTCTTCGCTGCCGATCCGCCGGCGCCGACGCTCGAACAGCGCGTCGCCGGCGTTGAAGCCTATGTCAACAACACCGACCCAACGGCGCCGCTCAAGGACAAGGATGGTAAAATACCCGACGGCCTGGCCACGCCGACTTCAGCAACCGCAGGCCCCGGGCACAACGCCTGGATGATGGCTAGCGCCGCCCTGGTGCTATTCATGACGTTGCCCGGCTTGGCCCTGTTCTATGGCGGGCTGGTGCGCCGGAAGAACGTGCTCTCTGTGCTGGCTCAATGCCTCGGCATCACGGGCCTCGTGACCATTCTCTGGTGGGCTTTCGGCTACAGCTTCGTGTTCGCAGATGGCGCCAAAGCGGTCGTTGGCGACTTCAAAAAATTCGCCTTTCTTAACGGCGTGGATTCGCTCCCGAACACAAACTACGCTTACTGGGTTTCCCACAATGTTTTCGCCATGTATCAGATGATGTTCGCCATTATTACGCCTGCCTTGATCATCGGCGCCATCGCGGAGCGCATGAAATTTTCCGCGATTCTGCTCTTCGTGGCATTGTGGATGGTCGTCGTTTACTTCCCGCTGGCGCACATGGTCTGGGGCATCAACGGCCTGATGAACGGCGTTTGGAATGCCGATGCCTCGATCAAAGCCATCGATTTTGCCGGTGGAACTGTCGTGCACATGTCTTCGGGCTGGTCGGCACTCATCCTCTGCCTGATCCTGGGCAAGCGATTGGGCTTCGGCAAGGAACCGATGCCACCTCACAGCATGGTGCTTTGCATGGTCGGCACAGGCATGCTCTGGGTCGGCTGGTACGGCTTTAATGCCGGCAGCGCCGTGGCCGCGGACGGCATTGCGGCGAACGCATTCATGACCACGACGTTGGCGACGGCAGTCGCTTCGTTTGTCTGGGCGATGGCTGAATACATGCTTAAAGGCAAGCCGAGCATCCTCGGCTTCTGTTCGGGAGCTGTGGCAGGGTTGGTCGTCATCACTCCAGCGTGCGGCTTCGTCACGTCTTCAGGCGCGATCTTCATCGGCATCGCCGCTGGACTGGTCCCGTTCTTCGCGTGCTACAAACTGAAAGCATGGCTTGGCTACGATGACGCGTTGGACACCTTCGGTGTGCACGCCGTGGGTGGAACTCTCGGGGCATTGCTCACCGGCTGCCTCGCCCGCAATTCAGCAAACGCCAATCTTGCCACCAACTTGAAGGACTACGTGAAGGATACGTTTTTCCAACCGTTGTTGGGACAACAACTCATCGCGATTGTCGTGACTATTCTCCTCGCCGTAATAGGCACCGCAATTATTGCCTTTGTCGTCAAAGCGGTCGTTGGCCTGAGGGCGGATGAAGAGACCGAAACCGTCGGCCTCGATCTCACCGAACACGGTGAAGAGGGTTACCACGGCGCCTAGTTCCTACGCGCTTACACCAACTCTTCGCACGGCATCAGGTTCGCCTGGTGCCGTGCGACTGCCAAAGATCCCCAATCACAAATCGTAAATCCTCAATCGCAAAATTCAACATGAGCACCCCCAAGAGCGTTCTGGAACTGGCCAAAAAGGCCGGCGCGA
>JGI10216J12902_101152388_pt1 | contig 10230 bp, 5 predicted proteins | sample KanNatreferecore_FD_12902 | JGI IMG/M metagenome (IMG submission 12902)
CGCCATGAATTCCGATGCGTTAAAACTGAAGCACGCCAGTTTCGAGGGCGATCTCGAAGAAGTGCGTCGGCTCCTGGATTCGGGCGTGTATTGGGTCAGCTCCGCGTGAAAGGAGATACGCGCGTTCCTGCCGCGGTTTAGCTTTTAGCGCACGACGGCTTGGGGATCGAGTCTAACCGCTGAGCGTGCGATCGGCCTTCCCCTAGGCGCCCCGCGCCTCCGGTGATCCTATCTGAGCGTGCCTTCGCCCTGGTGGCAGCGCAATTTGACTCATACAGTCCGGTGATGGGCTCGCCCGACCACCGACCTCTCGACTCCCCATCGCCTCATGGGCGGAACGGGATAGGAAACCTGTTTGAGTCGCACGGCCCGTACTCCCTTAGATACCGCGGGTATGCAGGCGTTCAGACTCCGTTCGCTCCAGCATGGTTTCCGCCTCGGCTTTGAGTTGCCGCCATCGGGTCCATTCGTTATCGGGAGCCCAGACAATGTGGCGGAGCAAACTGCGCCATTCGATGATCGCGCGTTCAAAGTCGCCTGCGCGGATCGTTTCACTCAAGAGCTTTGACCGTGGCACATCCAGCTCCAGATAGTTGCGAAGCGTTTCGCTGGCGCCGGCGCCATAGTCCGCAGGCACGCCCATCGTGAGATATCCCGGGAAATCGACGCGTTCATAGACTAATTGCGAGCGAGCCCCCAATCGGCCGCCAAACGGAGATTCCTCGCCGGCAAAGCGAGGACCTGCTCTTAGGTTGGCGATGTCGTACACCAGGTCAGATACCGGATAAGTTTCGTCTTCGAGGGCCGCTGCAATGGCCAGGCCTTCGCCATGATGGAAGTAACTGAAGATAACTCCGCGACGCGTCGGAATTCCATCGGATTCAATGAGGCCGAGTCGACGCCAGGCGTAAGCCGCGTGATTCACGATTTCGATCGTTCCGCACCACGGTTGCTCGGTGCACTCGCGGCACGGTAGCGGGAGTTCCCGCCGTTCGGGTGGGTCGATGAGGGCGGCGCCGTGGTGATCGATCCATGCGTCTGTCGCCACCTGATCGTACTTGAACACAGCAATGAGTTGTTCGCCGCGCGGTTCGAGCGCTGCGAGACGTCCGCCGGACAGGATGATTAGTTTCGGAATGATTGCCGCTTGAAGAAGATCGGGCGTGACGGTCTTGAGCGCGAAGCGTTGCACGAGGGCAGGGGCGAGTTGAAGGCCGCCCTCCCTTCGCGTTCCCACGACGATCTCACGGCCGACCTGCCGATGCGCTCCTTCGTCCACCTTTCGGATCTGTCCTATCCCGCGCTTTTCGATCGTTCCTGGAACTGATAGAGCGGGACGCCATCGTCCTTTGACCGCAACCAAGGCATCACCAAGCGAAATCGAAGTCTGTTTGGCCGGTCTGGCCTGCCATTCACCCCGGGAGTTTAGAATCTCCGTGGTGCCGCGTCGAAAGAAGCGAGCTCGTTCCATATCAACGGAGAGTCCGCAAGGCATCGGGCCGGTTTCGCGGCAATGCTCAAATCCAAGGGGAATCTCGCGAGGCGCAAAAAGTCGGCGGTTCAATTCCAACGCCGATTGAAATGGGTCGTCTCCTCGTGCAACGGCCGCCTGCATCACCGCAATGAGCGTTGGCCAGTCAAGCGGATCGGCTCGCTTCAGTTGAAGCGGTCGAGCTTCCATCAAGCGCGGGGGTTGCGGCGTGACAAGAGCGTACCCAACATCGTCAAGTCCGCGCCGGCCTGCCCGACCGTACATCTGCAGGAGTTCGTCGGGTCGGACGTGTCGCTCCAGGTTGTTGGCGAAGTAGGAAGTGCCGCTTACTACCACCGATCGCATCGAAAAATTGATCCCCGCTGCCAGACCCATTGTTGCAACCACGACGCGGAGCTTTCCCTTCTTGGCGAGCGGCTCAATCAATCCCGCGCGTTGCGCATAGCTGAGCCCGCTGTGGTGAAAGGCTACGCCTTGGCGAATCATTCTGGCGAGCGATGCGCCAGCGAGACTGGTCTCTTCTGCGGACAACGATATTGCCGACTGGCTGGGCAGGGCAGCGGCAAGCTGCTCGGCGAGCTTTTCTGCCGCCTTGCGGCGAGGAGCAAAGAGAAGGATGGGACCAAGATCGGCGGCCAGGGCGTTGGCAATCATGCGCGGCCACCAGCCACGAACGCTTGACGGTGAGCGGTTCGGAAGCGTTTCCAAATCCACTTCTTCCAGCGGCACTGGCCTCTCGCGGTGTTGAACCAATGTGGCCACGCGCCCGAGACGTTCGAGCCAGGCAACAATAGCGTTTGGGTTGGCGACGCTGCCGCTGAGCAAAAGCAATTGCGTCTCGGGAGGCGACAGCGCGATGGATAGTTCATAGCTGACTCCCCGATGGTCATCGGAAATGAGCTGATACTCGTCGATCACGAGGAGCCTCGGACCCTCGCGGCGCAGGAACTTGAGCTTTTGTGTTTCGAGCGTCGCAACGACAACCTTCGCCTCCAGATCTTCCACTACGTCGCCCGTGCAAATGCCGACTCGCCATCCTTTCTCGCGCCATTCCCGAAGCTTGTCGTTCGCCAGCGCCCGAGTGGGAACCGTGTAGACCGTCTGGCCGCGCAGGGAACTTTGGAGCAGTTCAAAGATGAACGTTTTCCCGGCTCCCGTGGGAGCATCGACCACCACGTCGCTTCCGGCGCGCAGTGCTCGCACCGCTTCCTGCTGCCATAAGTCGGGCAAGGTAAGCTGCTGAAATGACGGGAATGGAAGCGACATGGACCGCGAGCAACTTTCACGAGGTCAACGGAATATCCAGTGTCTGAATCGAGATGCTTCACGACGGACGCGGTAGCCAGAGCCTTTAGGGGAGGACCAGATTTCGGAATTGGATGTGCAGTTCCTTGCGTGGATGGTCCTCACACATGGCCGAACTTCCTCCTGAAGACATTCCTTTAGCCGCCGTCGGGCGTTATCAGAGATTCTCTGAAGCGCAGGAGCGGGGGCTTGTCGCGGCGGCGATGGACTTGCCGTACTGGGTGATTCGCGAAGGCCACGAATTCGTATTGTATGTCGAAGAAGCGGCTTCGACTTCGGTTGAATCTGAATTGGCCAAGTTCGAAGCGGAAACGATCCTGCGGCGGCAGAGCGCAACGGTCTCTCCACAAGAGTTGCCGCGATTGGAAAGCCATTCGCTATTTGTAGCTGCCGCGGTCATTAGTGGATTCTGGGCATTGCAAAATCGGGTGCCGGAACGATGGACGGAGCAGGGCGAGGCTTTGAATCGCGCAATTATCCAGGGTGAATGGTGGCGAATCTTCACCGCGTTGACGCTCCATCGCGACTTCGCGCATTTTGTAGCGAACTTGTGCTTCGGACTTCTCTTCGCAGGATTTCTCCAGCCGAGACTCGGCGGAGGCGCGGCATGGCTTGGAATCGTATTGTCCGGGGCATTCGGTAATTACGTTAATGCCTGGTTCTATCGGTCCGAACTGCACAGTTCCGTCGGCGCATCGACGGCCGTCTTTGGTGGATTGGGACTGCTCATGGCCTGGGAGTTTTTCGCTCGATGGCGGTTCCCTCACTCGCGGGGCTGGTGGCAGTTGGTCGTTCCCCTTGGTGGAGGGCTCGCGCTCCTGGCCTTCCTGGGATCAGGTGACGAGGCGGCCGGCAATCGCACGGACTACATGGCCCACTTCTGGGGGTTCGCATCAGGAACCTTGATCGGCGCTTTCGCTGCGACGCGACCGCGTGCAGGCAGCGCCGTCCAATGGTTGTTGGCCGTCGCGGCGCTCGCCTTGCCTATTCTTGCCTGGTGGCTGGCGATCCGCGCCTAACCAAGTGCCTTGCGAAGGCAATCCGCGAGCGCCTCGATGTTGTACGGCTTGATCAGAAGATCGCGAAATCCGAGTGCTCGTACTCGATCCAAATCCAGTGTGGCGCTGTAGCCGGTGCTGAGGATCACCGGCAGTTTTGGATTGATGTGGAGGAGTCGGCGACCGACATCCAGACCACTCATGTGGGGCATGGTGAGATCGGTGATAACCGCGTGGATATTGCCCGTCGCGAACCGCTGGAGTGCTGAAAGGGGATCGCTCTCAATCACGGCCTCGTATCCCAGGCGCGTCAGGAAACGCTCGCCCAACGTGGTGAGAATACGTTCATCGTCGATGAACAGGATTCGTTCGCCGTTCCCCATTGGAATATTTGCTGGGACCGAAGAAGTTACCGCGGCATCAAGTTCGACGCTCGGGAAATACAAATGGAACGTCGTGCCGCGGCTTGGCTCGCTGTAGACCGTTACCGCGCCGTCGGTGGCTTTCAGGATACCGTGAACGACAGCCAGACCGAGGCCGGTGCCGCTTCCCGGTTCCTTCGTTGTGAAGAATGGTTCGAAGATTCGCTCGAGGGTGCCCGAATTCATTCCGGAGCCTGTATCCGCCACACTCAGTCTGACGTAACGACCGGGCCGCAGGTCAGGCGTAATCCGAGCGAAGTCGTTATCCACAGTGAATGTGCGCAGGATGACGTCGATCCGACCGGGTTTGTCTCCGATGGCCTGCCACGCATTAGTGACAAGGTTAGTCACCACCTGGTGAAATTGAGTTGTATCCACCAGGACGGTTGGGGTGGACGGGTCAAGGTCTGTGCGGATTTCAATCGACTTCGGGATTGCCGCACGCAGGAGCGATAAGGCCTCCTCGAGAACAGACGGAAGCTTGATGGGCTGCCGGCTTTGATCCTGTTGTCGGCTGAACGCGAGGATTTGGCGCACTAGTTCCCGGGCGCGTCGACTTGCTTTCAGAATTTCGCTGACGTGCTGGCGTGTGACGATTGGATCGTCCGCATCCTGCATCGCAAGATCTGCAAATCCCATGATTCCCGAGAGGATGTTGTTGAAGTCGTGCGCTATTCCACCAGCCAGCGTCCCGATGGCTTCCAGCTTCTGCGCCTGTCGAAGCTGTCGCTCGAGTTTTGCCCGTTCGGCTTCCGCACGCTCCTTTTCCGCGATATCGGCCTCCAGCGCCCGGTTGACCTGCTCGAGATCGAGCATCTTTTTCTCGAGCTTCGTAATCAGACGCGCATTGTACTCTTTCAGGTAAACGGACTCCGCTTCCTGCGATTGCACGTCGTCACTTGGTTTCACTCCTTTCGCCAGCACTTCGTCGACTGCGCTGATGAAGACATCGGGTTCTACAGGCTTCACAAGAAACCGGTCGGCGCCAAGGCTGTAGGCGAATGCCGCATCCTTGGGATCGGTGTAGGTAGCGGTGTAAAAGACGAAGGGGATCGAGCGCGTCCTTTCGTTTCTCTTGAGTTCGCGGCAAAGTTGAAAGCCATCCATCCGTGGCATCAGGATGTCCGAGATGATCAAACCATAGCTGTTACGCTCCGCGAGTTGGAGTGCATCAATGCCGTTGCTCGCTGAGTCGACTTCAAAGCCGTGCCCGCGCAAAAGCGCCTCCAGCATGTATAGGTTCTCCGCCTTGTCATCGACGCTGAGGATTCTCATGGGTGTGTGTGGGAGATGTACTGGCCGATTTCCGCGACAAACGTTTCGGTGGAAATTGGTTTTTCAATATATCCGACGAAGCCGAGCTTCATGGCCTTCTCTCGGTCGCCAACCATCGCGTAACTTGTGACCGCCACGACGGGTAGATTCTCCAAGCCCGACATTCTTCGAAGTCTTCGCGCCGCTTCGTACCCATCCATCTCCGGCATTTGGATGTCCATCAGCACGAGGTCCAGCCTCTCATTTTCGGCGATCTCGAGTGCCTGGGTCCCGTTGTGCGCGTGAATTACCGTGTGCCCGGCCTTTTCGAGCAGAAAGGTCGCCAGATAGCGATTCTGCTCGTTATCTTCCACGAGGAGAATCTTGGCGCTCATGATGGTGTGGACCGCTTATGCAGCCGGGGAGGGTGAAGTGAAAGCGCGAACCGACGCCAAACTCGCTTTCTGCGCCGATCGAACCGCCGAGCATCGTGACCAGCTTCTTGCACAAATACAAGCCAAGCCCGGTACCTTCGTAAACGCGCCGGGCCGACCCGTCCACCTGCCGAAACGCTTGAAACAGGTTGGCCAGTTGCTCGGGTCTGATGCCAATTCCAGAATCGATCACTTCGACTAAAACGCCGTCGCCTTCATTTTGGACGAGAATTTTAACCTTCCCGGCGGAGGTGAATTTAACCGCGTTATTAGCAAGATTGAGCAAGATTTGATAAATTCTCTTCCGGTCACTTTGGATCTGCTTGTCCGGGTCGGCAATTTCGCTTTCCAACGCCAATCCCTTCTGGGTCGCTGCCGGGCGAAGGCTTTCGATGACGTCTTTCACAACGTCGGCGATGTGAAAGTCCTCGAGGGACACATCCATTTTACCGGATTCAATTCTCGACAGGTCCAGCAGGTCGTTGATCAAAGCCAACAGGTGGCGGGCGGAAAAATGCACCATTCCAAGCTGCTTCTTTTGCTCCTCGTTTAGAGGGCCGGCCAATTCCTGCCGCATGATGCCTGTGAATCCGATGATCGAATTCATTGGAGTTCGCAGTTCGTGGCTCATCATTGCCAGAAACTCACTCTTTAACCGGTCCAATTCCTTCAGTTGATCGTTGGCCTCCGACAATTCCCGCGTTCTCTCGGTGACTTTCACCTCAAGTTGGTCCCTTGCTTCCCGCAGCGCCCGCTCCGCCTGACGCCGCTGCCATACCTCGAGACTTAATGCGACGATGTCCGCCATTGAGCCCGCAAAGTTCTGCTCATCAAGTGCCCACTCGCGGGGCGACCCGGTGTGTTCATGGCAGATAATGCCGATCATACGCCCCTCCAGGCGAATGGGCGCGTCGAGCATGGACGTAATGCCGAGCGGTTTGAGATACGACTCGGTGAAATCCTTCGTCCGGGGATCGCTGCGAGCATAATGCGCTGGAATCACCCGGCCTTCCGCCAGCGCGTTGAAATAGTTCGGGCAATCCATCTCGCGGAGAATCGCGCCGCTCGTGTGCTGGCCTGATGGCCCATCGAAAAGATCCTCGCAGTGGATCGCCGCATCATCGCGTTGATAAAACCAGATGCTCGTCCGGCTCACGCCCAACGTGCGCGAAGCGACTTCGGTGATCGTGCGGAACGCGAATCCGAGATCTTCTCCCCGCAACGCCGGATTCCGCGCCTGTTCGCCCAACGCCAGATTTTGCATTTCGAGCCGATGTGACGTCGTTACCAGTGCCTCCTCCGCGGCCTTCCGTCCGCTGACGTCGATGCCAATGCAAAGCATCGCTAATTCCCTGTTAATGTCGCAGCGTAGCGCGCTGATATAATGCGCAGTCAGGCGACCGTTTCGATGCCAGACGGTGGTCTCGATATCTGCCTTCCCACTTCGCAGGCAGAGGTGCAGGCATTCCTCCACGTGATCCTGCTCCTGCAGCGGAAAAAACACCGGGAGATCCAGCTCTGCGAGTTCCTCTGATGCATAGCCTGTGACGATCTCGAAGTTTCGGTTCCAGCGCAGCAGTCGGCGCTGCTCGTTGCACATGAAAAAGATACCGGGCAAACTCGCCAGCAGTGTATCGCTGAATTCCTTCTCCGCGATCAGGCGCCTCTCAGTTTCACGTCGGCTGGTGACGTCCCGTGAAACCGCCACGATCTTCTCAGGCTCGCCATCCGGCCGACGAACGAGGGTGTTGATGGATTCCACAAAGACCACTCGCTGGTCGGGTTGTCGCACGCGGTATTCAGTTCGTTGCGGTTCTCCGGTGGTCAGGAGCCGATTGAGCGAGTCACGAACGGTGGATTGATCCTCCTCGATGATATAGTTCAGAGGGCCGTCTTCCGGCGACACCGCGGGGAGGACGAGTTGGCTGTACCGATTATGCGATTGGAAGACGGCTCGCCCCTCGAGATCGTGCAAGGTCACGACGTCGGACATATTCTCGGTGATGAGGCGGAACGTCTTCTGCGATGCACGAAATGCAGCGTCGGCTAATTCTCGCTCCGTCACATCGCGGCAAATCAGAGCCATCCCGGCCACGCCGCCATTTTCCGGGATGGGCGACGCCGACTGATTCACGATCCGCTCGGTACCGTCGCGCGATAGCAGGAGTGCCGCAGCTGATTCACGAACGCCATCTTTTGCCATCGGCAATTCCAGGGGTTTTCGGGTTTCCCGGTCCATTAGCCGGACAACATCGCGAACGGCCTTGCCCTTCGCGTCTGCTTCGCGCCAGCCGGTGAGGACTTCCGCTGCATCGTTGAGCAGCGTAATCCGCCCATTCGTGTCCGTGAGAATTACGCCCTCTGCGATGCTGTGAAGCGTGGTCGCAAGGTGGGATTCGCTTGCGCCGAGCCGAACCCAGTCCCGGCGGAGTTGCCGGACACTCCAGATGAGCAATCCGAGCAACGGAAGCACGATGGCCGATCCGACGAACAGTACCTGCCAAAGCACGCGATGCATTGCAGCCAGCGCGTCTGCACGGTCGATCTCCACGATGACGCCCCATCCAAATCCCGCGAAGTCTGCCCGGCCGCGAATCGGCGCATCGCCTCGAATGATCGGAGTGCGCCGCGCGATATCTTTCTCCTCGCTCCAGCCCGCTCGATCGCCCGGTGGCCGATCGCCGAACGAATCCTTTGAGGAAGTGGCTCGCGAATCGTGCAGCACCCGGCCGTCGCGTGCGACGATCCGCCAGACGAGGCGCGAGTGGGTCGCGCTCAGCGATTGAAATGCTTTGCTTGTGTTTTCGAAAAGTAAGTCCGTGGTGGGCAGCCCGGTTCGCGTGACTACCGCGCCCGTCACCTTGTCTGATTCGTCGCGCATTGCCGTTGCGAACAGGATCGCCCGTCCCCCCAGGCCGTTTCCGGGAGCGGCGACCTCCTGGACATAGACTCGTGAAGTCGACTGTGATGCGGCCCGAAACCACGCGGTCTCCCGCTGGTCCGACAATAGGTCACTCTGGTCCGTCGAAGCCACGATTCGCCCACTCGAGTCCGTCACCGCGATCCATTCATACACGTTGTAATTGGATTGCAGTGTCGTCAGGTGTCGATTCAGTCCCTCCGCGTCCTGACCGCTGAGCAGCACGGTGCTCCTCAGCGTCTTCAAGTCGTTGATCCGTTCGAAGAAGAACATATCGAGTTTGTCCGCGATATCCGATGCCGCCAAGGCGAGCAGTTCTCCCGTGCTCGCGATCAACCGTTGCTTCACCGTATTGACCGTGGCGTAGCCGGTTACCAGGGCCACGATGATCAAAGCCACTACCAGGAGCGGCAACCGCCGGTATCGTGTGCGCTGCGACGATTCGCTCTTCATCCGTTTCGACCCTCGCAGACCGCATTCTGCGCGGCAAGCTTCCGTCAACGCTTGACTCCACGCCTAGCCAGGGAGCAAAAGCGTCGCCCTTCAACCTCCCGATTGCCATGCGCTTTGGTCTTAATACCTTTCTCTACACGTCCCCATTCACCACCGAGAGCGTGAAGCTCTTCCCGAAGTTCAAGAAATGGGGCTTCGAAACCATCGAGATTCCCATCGAGGCGCTCGATCACATCGATCCCGCCAAAGTGAAGGCTGCCGCTGACAAGAACGGCCTGGCTATCGGTAGCGTGTGCGCGTGCATGGGTCCGGGACGCGATTTTCGTGGTAGCGCCGCCGACCAGAAGGCTGCGACCGATTACGTCAAAGGTCTCATCGATCAGGCGGTCGTGCTCGGCTGCCCTCGCATCATCGGGCCGATCTATTCCGTCGTCGGCCTCACCGGTGCTCACGATGACGCGACCAAGAAACAGCACTTCGACCTCGTCGTGAAAAACCTCAAGCCGCTCGCCAAGTACGCGGAGAGCAAGGGAGTCGAGTTGTGCATCGAGCCGCTTAATCGATTCGAGACGGACTTCCTCAATACAGTCGACCAGGCGTTGAAGCTCGTGAAAGCCGTCGGTAGCAAGGCCGTGAAGATTCACCTCGATACGTTCCACATGAATATCGAGGAGAAGGATCAGGCCGCCGCGATCGTCAAGGCCGGCAAACTTCTCGGTCACTTCCACGCCTGCGGCAGCGATCGCGGTACGCCAGGAGGCGATCACATCGAGTGGAAGCCCATCGTCGCCGCGCTCAAACAGGTTAACTATCAGGGCGATGTCGTCATCGAGTCCTTTACGACCGATGTGAAAGTGATTGCCCGCGCCGCCGCCATCTGGCGAAAGATCGAGCCGAAACGCGACGACATCGCCGTGAAAGGCCTGGCGAATTTGAAGAAGTTTTTCAAGCG
>JGI10216J12902_100213880_pt1 | contig 10229 bp, 7 predicted proteins | sample KanNatreferecore_FD_12902 | JGI IMG/M metagenome (IMG submission 12902)
CCCCCCCGCCGCACACGGGAATGACCTGGCCGACGAAGCAGTCGGCCGCGTCGCTGCAAAGGTATGCGGCGAACTGCGCGTCCTCGCGTGCCGAGACCAGCCGGCCCAGCGGCACCTCGCGAGCCAGTCTTTCCTGGAACCGCGGATTGGCTTGGACCTCCGCTGGAAAGTACGTGGGGTTGTCGACGAAATTCTGGGCGATGGCGTTCACCTGGACATTGTGTGGCGCCAACTCCACACCGACCGCCTGCACATAGGCAAGCTGCGCGCCGCGTGCCGCGCTGTATGTGGACGTTCTCTTCATGCCACGCAGGGCGGAGGCGCTGCCCATCACCAAAACCTTGCCGGATCGACGGGCAATCATTTCCGGGGTGGCTGCACGAACCAGCCGGGGAAGCGGATCCACGAGCGCCGCAAACACCTCGCGCCATTCGGCCTCCGTGACGTCCACGGCGGGTGTCGAGGGTGCCCTGAGCGCGAGATTGGCGACCAGAACGTCGATCCGGCCGGCGTCGCGGACGACCCGCTCGGCAGCGCCCGGCTCGACGAGCGTGTCCGGGTTGGCGACCACGTCGGCGCCGTTTTCGGCGAACACTTCACAGAGCACGGGTCCCATGAACTCGCCCGAGTGGGTGATGAGGACTCGCTTTCCGCTCAGTGCGTTGTGCATGCGTCTCGCTCGCGTCGATGGAGGATGTCAGCACTCGTATTTTGCAGCAAGCTTGGGGAACAGATCGTACACGGCGTCCTCCTCCCATGGTTCGCCTGTCGGATTCGGTCCCTCGGCGAACCTATCCGATTTAAGTCCGCCTTCCCCCGTGCCTTCTAAAAGTTCCAAGGCGACCTGACCGAAGCCTTCGTTCTCGGCAAGGTGGATGCGCCGAATCCTGGCGAGCGAATCCGGGTCTGCAAGGGCGGCTTGGTAGATGTCCTCTCCCTCGGAGATCAGCCAGTCTCTGAAGTGCCGGAAGCCATCGTCGGAGCAGCCACCATTGATGATGAACGCCGCGCCCCAAAGGTCCCAACGAAACGCCTTAGCGATGCACGCGTCGTAGTGGCTCTGAAACGACCGAAGCTCGGGAGCAATCAGGCCGGCGAGCCGTTCGCGCAAGGCCTCGACGCGGCTGGCGCGGTCGTTACCACGGGCGGAGCGGGCAGCGGCGATGATCGCCCAGAAATCAGAAATGTTCATCGCCGCGATCACGCACGTGCAACACCACGATTGCTGGCTACTGCTGGGGCAGCACGGGTTTCAAGTGCGGCATCCCCCCGTCATCGATGTCGAAGTCCGGGTCGAACAGCGTCTTGCCCTGCGCGCCGAGGTAGTCCGGTTGTGCCTTCATCCATTCGCTCGGCTTCTGCGCTTTCGCGTACTCGATGATGCGGCGCTCGAGATCTCGAACGATCTCTGGATGTTGCGCGGCGACATCGTTCTTTTCACCCGGATCGGCGTTGAGATCGAACAGCTCGGTTTTGCCCGGCAGCAGCGCGATCTTCACCAGCTTCCAGTTGTCCTTGATGATTGCGCCGCGGAACGCCTCGACGTTGACGAGAATGTCATCGCGGGGCGAGGGATTGCCCTCGGCCAGGGTCGACCAGATGTCCACGCCGTCGAGCGGCTTGTCTGCAGGGTTCGCCTCGGCGCCGGCCAGCGCGAGGGCGGTGGGCATGATGTCCACCATGTGGAGCGGCTGGTTGACCACGCGCGGCGCGAGCCTGGCTGGCCAGTTGAAGATTGTGGGTACGCGCACGCCGCCCTCGTGCAGGCTGCCTTTGCCGCCGCGGAATTCGCCGTTGCTCGCCGGTAACGAGTCCTGCTCGACACCGCTCGATTCGCGCTCCTCCCTCGAATGTGCCCCGCTCGCCACCACGGCGTTCCGAGGGCCTCCGTTGTCACTGGAGAAGATGATCAGGGTGTTCTCGCGCAATCCACGTTTTTCCAGCGCCGCGACGATTCGGCCTACCTGGTCATCCAGCGATGTGATCATCGCCGCGTAGGTGCGCCGCGTCGGGTCCTGGATCGTGGACGCATAGCGGTCCTCGTCGGCCTTCGGTGCCTGGTAGGGCGCATGGGGCGCGAGCGACGCGAAGTACAGGAAGAATGGCTCGCCCTTGTCCTGCTTCTCGATCAGCCTGACGGCCTCGTCGCCGAATAGCGTGGTGACGTAGCCCTTTTCGGCGATGAACTTACCGTTGCGCTGCCAATCCGTTACGCCCCCGCGCTGATGGGTGAAGTAGTCGACCTCGCCTACCGTGTTGCCGTAGAAGTAATCGAACCCCCGATTGTTGGGCCAGAACTTTCGGTCGGCGTGACCCAGGTGCCACTTGCCGACCATCAAGGTTCGATAGCCCGCGCCCTTCAATGCCTGGGGCAACGTGCGTTCGTCGGTCGGCAGGCCGTAGAGGTGATTGGGGAAGATCACCAGGGTCTGCAACCCGTAGCGCATCGGGTACCGGCCTGTCATCAGGGCTGCGCGCGCCGGGGTGCAGACCGGCATGCCGTGGAAGGATTCCAACCGCACCCCCTCTCGTGCCAGTTTGTCGATATTCGGAGTTTTGATGTCGCTGCCGCGATAGCCAAGATCCGCGTTGCCAAGGTCGTCAGCCAGGATGACGACGATGTTGGGCCGGTCTGCGGCAAAAGCAGGCGTCACGGCGATGAGGCACAGTGCGAACAGACACGCGTGCTTGAGGTGTTGGATCGGATTCATCATCCCTCTACGATAATTCAATCGATCTGCACTGTAACGGAGTCGATCCTGCCATCGAACTTGAACGGCCGGCGCTCGAAGTAGGAGAGCGACACGGTCGATCCGAGATCGACGCCCACATCGAAGGTTTCGCTGGCCGAGAACGCCGCAGGCACTGTGCGCTTGACCGTAGTGTGCGCCACTTCCTCGCCGTCGACCTTCAGCACCACTTCGGCCGGCGAAAGCGGTTTGGTGTCCACCAGCGTGGTCGTGATCTCGATTCTGCGCTTGCCCGGCGCAATACGTCCTGCCGAGCGTGCGGTGTAGCGCTCGATGATCATCATGTTGTACTCGTACACGAGCTGACCTTTGTCCATGTACAGCGTGAGACCTCCGCCCGCGCCGCCCAGCGCGTACAGCACGCCGGACGCGTTGTCGCCGATCTCCGCGTCGATGGTCACTGTGCTGTTCTCACGGCCCAACCCGGGCGCCGTGAACTCGGGCATGCGCGTGGTGGTCGTGTCGAACTGCCAGCGCGTGTAGGGCGATTTGATACGGTCCTCAGGGTGCAGGCGAAGCCAGATGCCGGCGCCCAGCGGATAGACCTGATTCGCCTTCGCTTGCGCGTCGAACGTCTTTTGCAACTGCGCCAGACGTTTCGGTTGCTGGCTCGCGAGATCGTCGGCCTGCGAGAAGTCTCTCGTGATGTCGTACAGTTCCCAGTTGTCCTTGGCGGAATCCCACTGAGCAAGTCCGGGGTTGCCGGGCAACCATGGAACGAGCGGCCCGAACGTGGCCGCCACCCAGCCGCCCTGGTAGATGGCGCGGCTGCCGTTGTTGTCGAAGTACTGCACTTTCTTGCGGGTGGGCGCCTTGGCGTCGGCGAACGTGTAGGCCAGGCTCACACCGTCGATCGGATCCTGGGTGAAACCGTCGACCAGCCTCGGCGGCTCGATGCCGACGATCTCGTACACCGTGGGTGCGATGTCGTTGACGTGATGGAACTGGTCCCGCGGTGTGCGATCGGGTTTGATGCCCTTCGGCCAGGAGATGACCATCGGGTTGCGGGTACCGCCGAAATGCGACGCCACGAGTTTAGTGTGCCGGAAGGGCGTGTTGCCGGCCCAGGCCCAGCCGGCGTGGTACATGCTGTCGGTCTTGGGCGAACCGAGCGCATCCAGGCCGCCTATGCTTTCCAACGCTGCGAGCTGCTGCTCGACCGTGTTCGGGATGCCGTTTTGCGCGAGAAGCTCGCTGATGGTGCCGTTCTGGCCTTCAGCGCTGGCGCCATTGTCGCCAAAGATATAGATCACGACCGTGTTGTCGCGAACACCCTGACGCTCCAACTCATCGATCAGTCTGCCGGCCTGCACGTCCACGTGCTCGACGAAGCCGGCGTAAATCTCCATCAGCCGACGTTGGAACGGACGCTGACTCTCTGGAATGCTGTCCCACGAAGGCATCGACTCGGCGCGCGGCGTGAGCTTGGTATCTGACGGTATCCAGCCATGCCGCTTCTGCCGCGCGAACACGCGCTCGCGGTAGGCGTCCCAGCCGTCGTCGAACTTGCCCTGGTACTTGTCTGACCAGGCATTGCCGACCTGATGCGGTCCGTGCGCCGCGCCGGGCGCCCAGTAGATGAAGAAAGGCTTGTCGGGCGAGAACGCGCGATGCTTGCGCAGCCAGTCGATGCCACGCTGCGCGAGGTCTTCGCTCAGGTGGTAGTTCTCGTCGTGAGGCGGCTCCACCGCGTTCAGGTTCTCGATCAGCCGGGGTTCCCACTGGGAGGTTTCGCCCGCGAGGAAGCCGTAGAAATAGTCGAAGCCGTGGCCGGTCGGCCAGCGGTCGAATGGCCCCATCGCAGTGGTCTGGTCGGCCGGTGTGTTGTGCCACTTGCCGAACGCGGCCGTCTTGTAGCCATAGTGTCGAAGCACCTCCGCCATGGTGGCCGACGTCTTTGGGATCACTCCGGTGTAGCCGTCCCAGTCCACGGCCCGCTCGGCGATGGTGCCGTTGCCTACGCGCTGATGGTTGCGCCCGGTCAGCAGGGCGGCGCGTGTCGGCGAGCAGATCGCCGTGGTGTGGAACGCGTTGTAGCTCACGCCTTGATCTGCCAGCTTGGTGAGCGTGGGCGTCCTGATTTCGCCGCCGAATGTCGATGCCTGACCGAAGCCGACGTCGTCGAGCAGGATGATGAGCACATTCGGCGCGCCGCGCCTGAGGTGCTGCGGTTGAGCCCGGCGCTGGTGCGCCGAGTCCTGCAGTCTCGGCTTGGCGACGCTCGCAGAGGGCATCGGCGGGAACGGCAGTATCGAGCCGTCGGCCGGGGATGCGGCAGCAACGCTATGCGAGACCAGCGTGCTGAGCGCGGCAATAAATGCAAGGGCAATTCTGTTCATCGTTTCGGTTCTCTTCTCGTGCGCAGGGCTTGTTCCCCTGCCCCCCTGATGGCGCGACCTGCGATGATCTGTAGGTGTAACGCGGACGCTGACCGTCAGAACTTGTAGACCATCTTCAACCAGACGTAGTCGCCGTTCAGCCGATTCTTCGTGTCGAGTTCAGGCAGCCACTTCAGTTCAACGGCGAGCGATTCCTTGCCCAGGGGCTGGATGTAGCCGAGCACCGGACCCAGACCGGCTGTCCTCCCCTTGAAGCAACCGAGCACCGCGCCGGATCCGCCATCGCAACTGACCTGCTGGAAATAAAAGCCCTCGGCGCCGAGCGTCATGAAGCCCGTGCCCATCGGAAGGATCTGCTGGAGTGCGCCGTCGAAGTGCAGCAGTGAGCCGCTGCGATAGTGGGTCTCGGAGTTTTCGGTGTTGGTTGCATAGCCAGCATGCAGCATTGCGTTGAAGCCGCTTCTCTGATTGCTGTAGGCCACGCCTGCCATGGGATCGAGCGTCCAGTAGTTCAGGCCGGGGTTGCCGAGCCGACCCTGCTGATAGTCGCCAGTCGGGGCGTAGATGGGCATCAGCACGTTGAACTGCCACTCGCCGCGCTTCCACGCGAGCATCAGCGGGACCAAAGTCAGGTCTCCGAATCCGGACACGTTGCTCTGGCGCCGCACAGTGCCTACCTGCGCCTGCACGTTGGCCGAGACGTCCAGCCAGCTGTATGGCAGGAACGCGGCCACGGTGTAATGCGCACCGCTCAGGACCGTCTGCTCGAACGTGTGTCCGGCTCCGATAACCACAGTGTGCGCCGTTGCATGCAGGTCACTCGCGATGCCGGCTGCCGTGGGGATCCGCGCGGACGCGCTGCCGTGATAATTCATATACATCGGCTTCACGAAGGTCCCAGGGGTCGCCGGAGCCAGATCTACCAGCGTCGCGTTGGCGCCGGGCAGCACGTGGGCCGTGCCGCCCTCCCCGGCACGGACAAAGACTGGACTCGCGAGTAGCAATGCGAAAATCGACGCGGCGAGGTGCGATCCGCGCCCGAGGTGCCCACCCCACTGCACTAGCCGCCGCGCGGCGACGGCCCATGTGACGGCGGTACACATACCCATTCCTCTCTCCACCAACGACGCATTGGAAGGGCCGTGACGACCGAGACTCGGATTCCCCCGGCAGCGCAAATCTCATGGGCGAAATTGCCCCTAGATTGAACGAAGATCAGCGATCACCCTAACGTCAGCATGATCGCATAAACGGCCCGGCAATCCGAACGCCGTTTATCGTGGCGGGTGCCACAAGAAATCTTAGTTCATCGCTTGCCGTATCGTCCTGCACGCGGACTTGAACAGCTCGTAGACATCTACCGCCTCCCCAGCTTCCACGCGCTTTGAAATGCTCGTCTGCGGGAAAACGACGATCGATGTGCCTGGCTGGATGAGCGCCGCATCGCGGCCGTACTCGTCCTCGACCATTCGCCACTCGAGACCAAGCTCCTGCTCGAGAGCGTCCCCGAACGCAATGCCCAGACACTGCAGCTTCAGAGTTTCGGTCGGCCCGATCCAGTGGCTGGAAAGGATTGTGTCGAGCAAGGCCAGCTTTCCCTCCAGAGTCTGGTACTTCTCTTGAGCGTGCGGTTCATAGTGCTCCCGTACCCAGCGGCGCTTTGCCTCCAGATCGCGGCGATCGTCTGCGGACAGTAGTTGGTGCATGCGACCGTTAGGCGCGAAACCCGAGTTCCTCGATGGCCGCTGCCACTTCAGGCAACATCTCCCAAACCCACTGCTCCTCAGGCTCGGCGTGATTCGACGGGGCAGCAGCCAGTGCGCACGTATAGATGAGAGAGCCATCTGCTCTCCTCGGTAGATCGGTGGAGAGTTCGTCGAACAGCATTCGTCCGACCAAACCATACTGAAGATTCGCTGCGCCGTAGCTGCGATAGCCGGCTGCCTTCGCCAACTGGCCAGCAGTAAGGCACCTTTCCGTTGCTTTGCAATGGGCGCGAAGCATTGCGATATGACCAGCAGTAAGATCCGGAAGCATTTTGCGAAATGCTTCAACGTATTCTCGCTTCGCAGGCGGAGCGGTTCTAGATGCCGCTTGATCCGACAAGTGCCCATCGATTCGAGCCCGCAACTGCGTCAGAACGTCATCAAGGCTTGAGCCGACGAGCTCGATAAGAAGGTTGTTACTCTTCCAGGCACGTCCACGATAGGCTCCGTCGTGGTACGCAGCGAGAATTTTGTGGCGTCTGTAGTCTTCAAGTTTACGGTCGTCTTGCACTAGCTTCTCCTGCATGTATCTCGCCGCGATGCGTCACTCACGCGCGTTTGAAATGAGAGGCGCTGGCCGGTTTGCCGGACAGCGTGCTGTCGATTGTCCCAGAACCAAACGGACTCCAATTTCTGGAGTTCAGCCAGTACGTCAAGTGACGTCTCTTCGAAGCCGAAGCTCGGAGAGCCGAAGACGGCCTTGTATGGCCGGTCCCTTGCCTCGTGAATGCACGCAGACAGATTTGTGGACTCCAGGCCCAAACTCGGGACGTCGGCCAGGATGCCAACCGGCGTCGAACGTCTTCCCGTACTTGGCGGTAGTGCTGGGCGCATGCATCCCAGCGATGGCGTCAGTTGTATTCCGGACGTTGTGCTGCTTGAGCAGCCGGTCCTGATACGACCGCAGGTGCGGCAGTAGCAACCGGGCCACTTCGCTGGAGAACTTTCCTTCCTCGTTGTACATGATCCTCAGGACCGCAAGCTCGATGATCTCCTGTTCTTGCGAGGCCTTCTTCCCAAAGAATTTCGCGAAGCGGCCATGCAACCTGCCTCGTCGAGGCACTCCGAATGCGGCCAGAAAGGCTTCATCGAGAACGGACGTGACAGGGCTTCCTGCCTTGTCTGCCCCTTCAAAGTCGCCGCAAAGTATTGTTGCTCCACCCATCGTAGTCTCGGAGTTCTTGGCGCTTAACGCTGCGGTTCAGCCGCGGCGCGCAGCGCCGACCGCTGCAACCGGTTGTTGGGCCGCTCACTCGACGGCGCGACCAAACGAGCAGTACCGAAAAATCACTGCTGGAGTTCGATCTCTCCGGGCCGCCAAGTCTTGTTGAACCAGGGCTCCAACGGGCCGTAGAGGCGCAGGATCATGAACCAGCCCTTGCCCGGAATTGTTTGCACCCAGTTCTTCTCCATGCCGGGCGGGGCCTTGGGGCCGAACCAAACGTCTATCGAGCCGTCGGCATTGGTCCTAACGCCCTTGTCCTGGCTGCTCACGCTGGGCGCCTTCTGATCGGTTTGCACCATCGAGCGAGTCTGGTTGTCGTAGACAATCACCGACCAGAAGTCCTTCACCGGGACGTTGGGCGGGAGGCGCATCTTGTAGCTCTTGCCACCGTCGAAGGGGTTGCCGTTCGAGTCCTGCACGGACCACGGATACTGCGAGCCTTGGCCGACCATCTTCATCTCCATGGCGGGAGTCACACCGGTGGCGAAGTAATAGTAGAAGATGTAGCCGTCCATGTTGGTCACACCGGGCGCGCTCTCGAACTTGTAGCCACCGAAGAACGGCAGGCGCCACGGGCTGTTCGGATAGAAGTAGGCTTCCGGTGAGCGGACTTTGAAGGCGATGGTGCGGGCGGTGACGGCGCCGATATTCGCGGCATCGGTCAGGATCTTCTTCATCCGTTCGTCCGGGGCGAATGGCTGGCCTTTGACGATGCCGATCGAAGCGAACAGCCCGAGTGTGGTGGGATCAGAGCCCTGCGGCGGCTCTTCCTGAATCACCTGATTGAGCATGCTCCAGAACGAATAGTCACCCGGTGCGACGAAGTTGGCCGGCATGCCCGAGGCGTTGACGAACTTCATTACCGGGGGATTGGCGGCGTCGGAGACCTGATAGATCTTGAGGTTCTTCTTGACTGATTCGACGCCGGGCTTGGTGGAGCCATTAACGACGAAGGCGCGAAAGAAGAACCAGTTGCCATAGGTACTTGGGCGAAGGACGATGTATCCGGGTGGCACTTCACCCTTGTAGTCGGGCGGCAGGACGAGATACTTGCCGCCTTTGCCGCGGTCCTCGCCTGTGATGCCCACATCGCCTACCCAGCGATACCAGAAGTCATTGACGCCGCCTAACACTGCGGGCGGAACTTCGAGGACGAGCGGGCCATTCTTAGTGTCGATCCAGATGAAGTTGTAGATCGTGTTGTCGTTGGCGGTGAGTTCGACGGTGCGGGGATCGACGAGGTCCTCCCAGATGACATCGGTCTGGTTGTCAGGCCCGAACTTTCGGAGCGAGTCGCGCATGCCGGCCTGGTTCACGATCGGGATGGCCATGAGATAGGCTTGCAGGGCGCGCGAGCGATCGAGGTTGTCGTAGATTTTCTCAACGGTGTCGGCCGAGGGGTAGCCGTAGCTCAGGTCAAGCGTGCCAATGGAACTTTCGATCTTGTCGGGCACGGCGACGCCGGGGGCGATAGGTGTCGTCATCTTGAAGGTCTGGGCCGAGGCCGTACCGGCAACCCCCATGACAAGGGCAATTACAGCCGTCCACATGCGGAGTCCGCTAAATGTCTTCACTTCCTCTTCTCCTTGTCTTCGGTGAATGATCATCCGGAACCTCTGCACCTCTTCTCCTTCCGGCGACTGCGGCCCAACTAAAAATGGATTTCAAATGACGCCTCATAAAGCATCAAATGATGGATAAAACCGCATCAGTTGACTAATAAAAAATGCCATAGCAATATATCGACCACTTACTGGGGGTCCGTACAGCTCAATCCGCTGAGAGGGTCGCTTGTCTGCTTCTTCACTCGAATCGCATGTTGCGCCGCAGCGGCCCAGGCTGCTCGACCGGCTGCGCGAGAAGCTTCGGGTGAAACATTACAGCATCCGGACGGAGCATGCGTATGTCGATTGGGTCAAGCGGTTCGTCCGATTCCACGAGACGCGCCATCCGGCGGAAATGGGCGCCGAGGAGGTGGAGCGGTTCCTGACGCATCTGGCGGTCGAGGGCCAGGTGGCTGCGTCCACGCAGAATCAGGCGAAGAGTGCGCTGCTCTTCCTGTATCGGGAGGTGCTCGAAATCGAGCTGCCCTGGCTGGATGGCGTCATCACGGCGAAGACACCCAAGCGGCTGCCGGTTGTACTCACCC
>JGI10216J12902_108218053_pt1 | contig 10227 bp, 7 predicted proteins | sample KanNatreferecore_FD_12902 | JGI IMG/M metagenome (IMG submission 12902)
TGGTCGTGGAGAATGGATTCGTCGGCGAACGCCAGCGAATCGTGCATAATGTCGGTTACAAATGGTGGATGGAGGATTCGGATCAATATCACACGAAGGATGACAAGTTGCCGTGTTTCCGTCATTTCGCCGGGCTCGATCCGCGAAGGGCGAACAATGGTGGTGGTCCACCCGCGTCATCTTCCAAGGGAAATGGAAACGGTAAGAACGGACACGGAGTTGATTTGCGCGCATTGATGGTCATCCATTGCACCGAAGGCCACGAACGACAGGTTCAGGTAGAGGATTGTCTGAAGCATTGGCGGAGGCATCATCCGGGAATGCCGGGGCTGCTAATCTCCGACGGCGTGGAAGGGTGGCACGCTGAAACTGCGGCAGCGTTCGGCCTCGAGTATCATGCCGGAATTCGGAGCCGAAAGATCGAGTTTGGCGCTTTCTGGCTCGCTCGATTACTCACTTTGGCGATCGATACCGCCCAGCGACACGGGTGCGAAGTCATCTGGCGCATTCACCCGGATACCCTGGTTCAGCGTCCGTTCGAGACCGAACCGCCAGGTGCCGACTGGTTCGGCCACGTTCACAACCTGGACGCCCCGCATATCCACGGCGGCAGTTCGTTCCTGCGGATTACCGCTGCCCGCCGCATCCTGGAGCGGATCAGTCACTGCACTGAATTCTCCATCCTCGATCGGTGGCTTCCGGCTGGGCTCAATACTGATATTCGAACGTGGGCGGCCCGCACCGGATGGGTATCCGGAGACTTCATTATCGCTGCACTTCAAGATGAACTGGGATTGCAGCGTGCACCATGGCTGGAAATTCATTCGGTTTGCGGACTGACTCCGTTACCGGACAATCGCCACCGTTTCGCCGTCATCCATCCCGTTCGACTCCCGATTCAGTGGTGATCCTGACCTCGGTTAGTCGAATGATTTACTCATCCTAACGGCGGGCAGTTTGAGACCGTTTTTCATAACGATGTCGAAGCGCTCGTCCTCGCGATAACTGTGGCGCGAATACAAAGGTTCACCCGCCATGGTCGCTACCATTACAGCTCTGCGGAAGCCGGCTGTCATGATTTCTCTTTCGCACCGTAGTAGAATCGCGCGTCCGATCCCGCGGCAAGCCCAATCCGGATGGATGAAGAAGGCGCGGATTCGTGCGGGTTCCCGGGACGGGTCCAGCGGTCGATCCTCCCCTTTTGGTCGCGCCATATCACTGCCGTAGACCGAATCGCGCCGGCTCCATCCGCCGCAACCGACGATTGTGCTCGCCGTCTCGGCGACGAAGTAAGTGCCATCGCGAATCAATTGCCGGTCTACTCCGAAGACTGGACCCAGCGCTGCTTCCATCTGTGCCTTCGAATAGTAAGGCGCCTGGAGGGTCCGTACGGAAAGTGGAATAAGCACTTCCAATGCGGGAATGTCCCATGCAGTCGCCAGGCGGATCGACCACTCATTCGTTTTCGCTTCTTCCTTGTCAGTCTGGCTGGAACACATTTCTCGTTGATTGCAGATGATTCACCTTTGCGCCCGACTCAATCGAATTTCCACGGCATGACTCTGCCAGACTTTATCGCACGCTCCGTCGTGCGAAGGCCGCGGTGGGTCGCCGCGGTGGCACTTATCGTTGTTGTGTTGGGTATTTTGATCGTGAAGCGGCACGCCCGGTTCGACTCAGAGGTATTGAATCTTCTGCCGTTGGAGTCCGAAGCTGTGCGAGCCATGAAGTCGCTCAACAGCGAGTTCGTTCAGGCGAGGGAACTCACATTCGCCCTGCGCGGAGAACCAGAACAGATCGAGGAGTTCTCCGTTCACTTCGTGGAGCGTCTGCGCCAAGAGAAGTGGGCGCAGCGTATATTCGCAGCCTCACCCCTCGAGAACCCGGATGACCTCGTCAGTTTGCAGCATGCGATTCCTTCGCTGCTCCTCAATCTCCAGGACGCTGCCTTTCAGGAGGCATTGCAAAGGCTCGAGCCCAACGAGATCAGTGGGCGAGTTCGCCGATTGAAAGCAGAGATTGAAGCGGGATCGGCGCGCGCGGAGTTCACGATCGGAACAGATGCCCTTGGTCTTCTGGGTCCAGCGCTTGCGCCTCTGAATGTGGGAGGAGATCTGGAAAAGGGACCATCGCTGATCTCGAAGGACGGGAGGCTGTACATTGTTCCGGTCGTGACAAATCAAGCGACCCTCGATCAGCCGGCGTGCGCGGAAATGATGGCGAGAGTGAAGCAGTTTAACGAGCGGGTGCTGGCGGAGTGGAAAGATGCAGGCGGCGCACCGGAGATCCTGGTGACCGGCCGTACGGCATATGTAGCGGAGATTGCCGACAGCATGCGCCGGGATATTCAGGTGACGTCCTTCGTCTCAATTCTCGCGGTTAGCGGGCTGTTCTATCTCGGATTCCGGCGGGTTCTTCCGTTGTTAGGCATTACGCTCATCCTGGGACTGAGCTGCTTTCTAGCCTTCGCGATCGGTTGCCTGTTCTTTCAGAACCTGAATCTCATCGCGGTTGGATTCTGCTCCATTTTGGTGGGGCTTGGAGATGACTTCAGCCTGCTGCTGTTCAATCGTTATCTTCAGGCGCGAGCGCACTCCGAAGATCACCAGCAGGCGATCGCCACTTCCATTCGGGACGTCGGGAAAGGGATCATGTATGTCGCCGTCACTACTGGGCTTGGATTTCTCGCACTCGTTGGGAGCAAATCGAGTGGCTTTGCACAGCTCGGGGTGTTGATCGCGGTGGGCGTGGTCCTTTGTGCGGTCCTGATGATTACGCTGCTGTTCCTTTTTGTTCGCCCGCAACAGGCGGCTATTCATTCCGATTTCTTTCAAGGACTCGTCCAGCGATACATCGCCTATATAGCCGCGGCGCCGCGGCGCGTGGCTGGACCGATGGTCGTGTTGCTGGTTGTTTTTAGTTTGTTCGCGGTGCTGCCCATTCGTTCCCTGCACTTCGATACGAGTCCACGCTCGCTCGAGCCGAAGCAAAGTGACGCGGCCAAAGCCCTGAAAGCAATCACCGACAATATTCCCGCGATTGGTGAACCCATAGCCGTAATTGTTGAAGCCAGCAGCGCGCAGCAGGCGCACGATTATTGGAGGCAGCTGTCATCGCATCTTCAGGAACTCGTGGAGAGGGGGACGCTGCGTGGATTCTCCAGTCCCGCCGCTTTTTTCATTTCGCCCGCTCAAGTGGCGGTAAACCAGCGAACGCTCGCCGCCTTCGACCTGGCAGCCAGCAAGGCCGCGTTTATCCAGGCGCTCAATGAATCGGGTTTCAGCGTCGATGCATTTGCTTCGGCGATCTCCTTGTTTGAGCGCTTGGATACGGCAGGTAAGGCCGACTCCGCTGCGCTTTCGGATTTTCATGCGCTGCTTCCGCCAGACTCCACCTGGTGGTTTATCCTCGAGCGTTTTTTCTCAACGCGACCGTTCGTATCCGCAGCCTACGTTCGTCCCGCGGCGGTGCCCGCGACAGCCGAGGAACAGACGAGTTTCGAGCAGAAGATCAAAGCCGGCAACGTTCCGTTGCGCGTCACCGGATGGAGTTACGCCATGATCAGCCTGGTCCCGTGGGCGCGGCATGAACTTCTCGTATTCAGCGCCGGAGTCGGCGGATTGATTTTGCTTCTGCTGGGCTGGGCGTATCGCGCGTGGCGTCCGTGGCTGATTCACGCGGCGAGTTTGGTCTTCGCGATTGTTGCCACGCTGACAACGTTGAAGCTCACGGGCATTCGGCTAAACCTGCTCAACGCACTCGCGTTCCCGTTGATCCTGGGGGTTGGCGTAGATTACGGTCTGCATATTCTACTCGCTGCTCGAGAGGCTGAGGAGGGCGATGCGCCGCTACAGACTGTATTGAAGCCATTGATCATCTGCGGACTGACCACGATCACCGGGTTCGGCAGCCTGATGCTGGCCAAGAATCCCGCGCTCAGCGGTCTCGGTACCTTATGTGCGCTGGGCGTGTTCTGGTGCCTTGTATCGTCGGTGCTCTTTGCGCTCCCGATGTACTTCGCAAGTCGGTCATCGAGCTGAGACAGCCCGCTTTTTCGGCATCACATTCCCGCTGAGATTTGGTGCCCGCTGCTCAATCCCGCCCGTCAGTGATACCCGAGTCGGAGCGAACGTCTGCCAGTCCCGCGCCACGAAGTGCCACCATTCGTCGTGCAGAAGTTGGAACCCAGCGGAACTCATTGCTCGTTGAAGCAATCCGAGGTTTCGCCGGATCTCGCCGTCTGTACCCGTGTATTTGCTTCGAGCCGCCAGCGTCAGGACATCGAAATCAGTTGGCATGCGAAGATCGTTGCCGTTCGCATCCACAAGGGTGACATCCACGGCGGCACCCCACGTATGCAGTGATCCCTCTCGCGGATTTGCGACATACTCGCGGTCAGGGAATTCTTTCCACAAGCGATCCTGTGCCCACGATGGGCGCCAGCCGTCCCAGATCTTCAATCGCGTTCCCTTTGGTGCGTTTTTGTCCAGCCAGTCCTGCACGCGGTTCAAACGTTCGGCGACACTCTGTCGGACGAAGCAGCGCGCATTCGGTGGATAGATCGCAGACTTCACCAGGTTGCGGTCCGTGGCATACCGAAGTTCTACCACGATTCGGGGGACGTTCATCGCGACATCGACCATCGACTGGCCCGCTTTACTTCCGGGCCGTCCGACGTCTTGTCCGTGGCACACAATTGGAATGAGGAAGGCAACCGTCCACGAACGCATGAATCTCTCTTGATTCCGCAGAAACGTCCATGTGGCAATTGGTGAACTGCCGAATGCAACGAATTCCTTGCGATGGCTGGAGTTTGCTCCTTACATCCGCGCCTTTATGACCGAACCCGTCGGTTCGCCTCCGACCGTTCCAGTCTCCGTGACTCGTTCGACTTCGGACGCCGCTGTGTTTTTCGCGGCGCGCGTTTTTGCGTGCTTCCATCGAACTGCAAAATGAGAAAATGGATTCGAACAATCCTGGCTCTCGGCGCGTTTGTCCTCACTCTTGGAGTGACTGCGCGGCTTCTCAATGAAGTTCAGCTGTTCGCCGAAATCCCCTCGCTTCGCGACAAGTGGCGATACTATCAGGAGCACAAGGATCAATATGACACGCTCCTGATCGGAACGAGCCGCACCTATCGCGGGATATCTCCCGCCATGTTTGATCAATTGTCGGGCGAGGCTGGGGTGCCGACCCGGAGTTTCAATTTCGGCATCGACGGAATGTTTCCCCCTGAGGACGCTTTCGTTTCCGATCACGTTCTTCGGGATCCTCCCAAGAATCTTCGCTGGGTGTTTCTCGAAATCGGACTTTTCGTCGACAATTTCGAAGGACGAAATCCGGATTTGGTGAGGACCGTATATTGGCACGATTGGAAACGGACGCTGCTTTGCTGCCGTTCGCGATTGTGGCCCAAAGGTAAATCGGAGAAGTTCAAGACATGGTTTGAGTCTGAAAAAGGGAAGGCAACCCCCGCATCCGATTGTCTGACGCACCTGCGTTTATTCTTCGTTAAGACACTCAACCTGGGACGCGGTTCGGAGTTGCTCGGTGACCATTTTCTGAACCGCACTGGGAAAGGCGAAGGCATCGGTCCGGCCCGTGACGGATATGCCGCCATGCCTTCGGAGCGGGTCATGAAAGGGAAGGAACTCGCGGAGTATCAGGCCGAGATCAAATTGCGCATGGATACGCCGGCCCGGATCCGCTCACTGACTCGATACGGTGAGGAAAGCCTCGCTGGCGTCATTGAGCGAGTTCGCGAAATCGGCGCGCAACCGATCGTCTTCATAGCTCCGACCACCGGTTCGCGACGCGAGCACCCCAGCGAAGGGCTGGCGGTTCCAACGTTTGATTTTCGCGTGCCGAGCGAATTTCCCGAGCTTTTCGATCCAGCCAACCGGGCGGATCCGGCGCACATGAATGCTGCGGGGGCCGATGCATTGACTCGCCGCGTCGCCGATAAATTCGTGAAGTTGGCCCGAGGCCAGAATCCGAAGCCTACACTTTCGCCTTCGCGATAAATGCTGTTCGTCCAGTTTCGCTTCGTTGTCTTCTTCCTGATCGTATTTGGCGTCCACTGGGCGCTGCGGACCAACACGGCCCGAAAGACCTGGCTGCTCATCGCATCGCACTTCTTTTATGCCTGCCTCTTTCTTGGCGGGCCGGACAGCGCGTCAGCGAATGAGTTTCCTCCCGTCACGTTTTTCAAAGCAATCGCCGCCGGACAACCGCTGCCCGTGGGCTGGTGGTTTCCCTTCGTCCTGTGGGGAAGCACCATTATGGATTACGTGGTGGGATTGCGCATCGGGGATGCGAGCAACGAGTGGAAGCGGCGGATGTGGCTGCTGGTATCCCTGATGGTGAACCTCGGGGTTCTCGGGTTCTTCAAATACTTCAATTTCTTCATCGATTCCGTGCATGCCACTCTCGATTGGTTCGGGCTGCACACCAGCAAGGGGACGCTCCAGATCTTCCTCCCATACGGGATCAGCTTCTACACGTTCCAGTCGATGAGCTACTCCATCGACGTCTATCGACGTCGCTTGGAGCCGGTTCGAAAGTTTCTCGATCTCGCTTTCTTCATCTCGTTTTTTCCGCAGCTCGTCGCCGGCCCGATCGTTCGTGCAATGACGTTCCTTCCCCAGGTCGTGGAGAAGCGCGTTTGGGCTCGGGTCGACGTCCGAGCGTGTCTCACCTTGTTCTTCATTGGGTTCGTCAAGAAAGCTTGCATTTCCGAGAATGTTGCCCCGGTCGTCGATGCATTCTTCAATGATCCTGGGAAATACGACGTCATGTCCACGTGGATCGCAGTGCTGTTCTATGCGGTGCAGATATACTGCGACTTTAGCGGCTATTCCGACATGGCCATCGCCTCGTCTCGACTGCTCGGTTATGAACTGACGCTGAACTTCGATTTCCCCTACTTCTCGAAGAACATCACGGAGTTCTGGCGCAAGTGGCACATCTCGCTCAGCACCTGGCTGCGTGACTACCTCTATATCCCGCTCGGTGGCAGTCGTGGGACCAAGGCGTTCACCTACCGCAATCTCATGCTTACGATGGTGCTGGGCGGCCTCTGGCATGGCGCATCGTGGACCTTCGTCATTTGGGGTGCCATGCACGGATTGGCCCTCATCGTTCATCGAGAATACACTCGCTTTGCGGACAACGCGGGCGTCTGGTGGCAGCGTCTCCGTCCGTTCGTCGGTACGGTCTTTTGCTTCTACTGGATTTGTATCACCTGGATCTTTTTCCGGGCACAGGACGTAGTTCATCCGAAGACGGGCCAGATCAAGTCGTCCGGATTCGAAGTGGCGCGAACGACCCTTAAATCGTTTGTGTTATTTGACCAGAACGGCTCCAAGAGCTTCAGCAATTCGTGCCTGTGGTTCTTTGCCGGACTGGTTGCGGTCCACTGGCTGGCTTCGCGCCAATATCTTGCACGCTGGTGGCGCCGCATTCCTGATTGGCTCTACGCTGCGTTGCTCGGCGTCGGTCTCGCCGTGGCATTCGCGTTCGTCCCGCAGCAGTTTAAGGCGTTCATCTACTTTCAGTTCTAGCGAGCTGTCCGTCTCACCGCCCGGGAGAGCCGGGCGCCAGCTGCCAGTCTTCATGCTGGCTGGAAAGAAGCTATCTGCTCCGGTCGGGTGTCGGATCGCCAGTGTCGACTTCTGGTTAAGGGGTGCTAAACAAGGGATCGGTTTCCGTCGGCTTCCAAGCATACTCCCCACGCGACACAGGCAGAGAATCGCCCTGCACAGTTAAATCCAAACACCAAACCGTCATGCGCCATGAATGATGTCCTCTCATCGATTCCAACTCACCGCATCTCGCGGGGGCTTCTATTTCTTTTTGCATCCATTGCCGCGGGCACAGTCCTCTCTGCCTGTACCGGACCGGAGTACCGACACGACTCTCGCGTGGACCGTCGCGGAGACCGTCAGGATTACCGCACGGATCGGCGTTACGACCGCGCGGACCGCCGGTACGAGCGCTGGAATTGAGCCTCGATTCGTCGGCATGGGTGCGTACTCCTGATACTGCGCAGAGTTTCACGTTCCTGCGTGTGATCAGTTGACTACTTCAATTGGAGTGCCGACGTCCGCGTGGTGGAAGAAGTTTCCTGCCATGTGCCTGGGTAACCGCACGCAGCCGTGCGAAGCGGGGTAGCCTGGAAGGTATCCCGCATGCATTCCGATTCCGCCGTGGAATCGGATGAAGTATGGCATTGGCGCGCCACTGAAACGCGCGCCGGGCGGAGGTTGATGAGTCCTCACGCCGACGTCCTTCATGACCACTTGGCCATCGGCATCGACGAAATTCCCGTAGAGGCCCGAAATATGATCGATGTCTTTGTCCAGCACCGTGAACCTGCCCGCCGGTGTACGGTAGTCTGCGCGTCCTGTTGAAACCCGGGCGACACCGACGAGTTGGTCGCCCTTGAAGAAATAGGCGCGTTGTTCGCCGAGGTCAATCTGGATCCTCGGTGGCCCGACTACGCTATCCCCATTCCAATAGGATACTTCGTTCTGCGGAGATGCCACGGCGGTTTGCCCGGTATTCGCTGGCTCGCCGTTGGATCCAGCGCGCGCGGTTGAATAACGTCGGTCACTCACACAACCGGCGAGCAGCATCACCGATAGTAAGCCGAAGGTGAACCGAAGTCGTGACATTCGCACTGTGCCTCCACTGCATTAATACGCGCGTCATCGAACAATTGTCTCTATTTGACGAGAATTTGTAGGCAACGACCTCGTGGCTTGAGGGCGTCGGGCAACGACTGGGGCAATGGAGAGGTGCGGCGCATCGACCGGATATGCTTACACGATGGCGGTGGCCTGCGGGATCGGAGCCCGGACCGGTTCGCACGGCCGTTGAAAAGTTTGCTTCAACGTTCGGCGCCGCTGCGGCTCGCTTGATTCAGGGTTTTCGGACGCTCGGGCGGCTCGCGGGCAAGATGCACGGAGGCGATCGAGCCGTCTGGCAACATCGTTCACCCCGGACAAGGCGCCCGAAGGGGAGGAATCGGAGGGATTCCGGACGACGGAAGCTCCTCAGATGAAAGAATTTTGGTGAAAGCGGAGGGCGTTATTATCCACTCATGGAAAACAGGGGGAAATGAATTCGGGGACGGAGCGGGAGCGTGAGGGCTACACCATCGCTGAATCGACTCCCGCGTTTGCCATCATCCACTCCACCTGCTTGAGAGCGGCGTCGGGATGGCTGAGCTTTCCGATATTGTCGTGCCACTCGTTCCAAACCCGCCCTTTGTCCGCGAATAGTTCCTCGATCTGGTGTGCAATGGTTGCGGGCGTGGAGCACAGTGCACCACAGCCGTTTTCGAAAAGGAGCTGAGCGTTACCTTCCTCCTGCCCCGGAACTACTTGGGTGATGATCATTGGCGTGCGGGCGGCGATCGCTTCCTGCACCGTGGCTCCGCCGGCCTTCCCGATCAGGACGTGATGGGTCATGAGGAGTTCCGGCATGTTCGAAATCCACCCGAGGATTTCGATGGGCCGTCCGGCTGCGGCTTCCTCCACGCGCCGACGGAGTTCCTCATCTTTCCCGACGGTCACGGTGAGGTGAATGTCGTGGATTTCGAGAAGGCGTGCGATGATCCCGGGCGCGGTTTCCTTGCCTGCGTTGATCATGAAGAGCACTCGCGGCCCATGGGAGGTCGAGGGGCGTTTCGGTCGATCGGCCGCGAACCGCGGGTTCACCGGAAAGCCGAGGGTATGAATCCGAGCCGGAGGCAATCCCTGCTCCCGGAGGACCGCTGCCGTATCATCGTTCGGCACGAGATAGGAGTCACTAGGTGCCCGGTGCCAGACCCGATTAATCGTGATCGAATCCGTGATGACGGTGTGGAAGCCGAACGGCTTGGAGCGCGGATACAGCCGCCGAATAAAGTACGAGTAAAGCGGATAAACACTCACAACTACCTGGGGTTGTTTGAGTGTAAGTGTGTCGCTGAGTTCTTCGATAACCCCGGAGAGAAGCGGGAGCTGAAACTCCACCGCCGGGATCCGATCAACCCATCCATACACGAATGCCCAGAGCTTCGGGATCCGGTTGATCATGTCGATATACTGCTTGCGAGACCGATCGTAATGACTTCCTAGGGCCGTGAAGCTGTCCGCGATCTCTGCGGTGTAGCCCAACTGTTGACTGGCGGCGAGGAGACCCCGGGCGGCTGCGTTGTGGCCTTCACCATAGCCGGCGGTC
>JGI10216J12902_101090999_pt1 | contig 10223 bp, 11 predicted proteins | sample KanNatreferecore_FD_12902 | JGI IMG/M metagenome (IMG submission 12902)
GGAAACGAATTGAGCACCGGCTTGATCCGTTCATCCACGACGGCTTCAAGCGAGGCAACGCCATGGGCGAGAAATGCGAGGCCGCCGCCGATCAGGAGGGCCGCCGCAATCGAGACAAAGACCCGCCAGGCCGATGTGTACAGATGCCATATGAAGTCCGCCATTGTGAACAATTCGACGAGCCGCCGGGCGACCGGGACCGGCCCTGGCAGGATGAATTCCGGCAGGCCGCGCGACAAAGCCCACCAGGCAAGCAGCGCGAGCAAGACGATACCGTCACCGGTCACCCGCCCGGCGACCGCCGAGATCGCAGATCTTTGCTCAGCTTGCATAATGATGAGACACGCTCGATTGCAGCCGGGCCAGCACATACTGGTCCATGCAATGCACAAAGGCGATGATGAGGATGATGGCAGCGAAGATTGTCGCTGTATCAAACTCCTGCCGCGCCATGTTGATCATGTAGCCAAGACCGCTGTTGCCGCCAAACAGCTCGGCGGTCAGCGTAACCTTCCAGGCAACCCCGAACATGATGCGCAAAGTCGCGAAAATGAACGGAAATAACGATGGTACAATCACCAAAGCAAATATCCGCCATTGCCGCCGCGTGAAGCTGCTCGCCATTTCGAGGGTCTCGCGATCGAGATTGGTCAGACCCGCAGACATGTTGACCAGTGCGAACGGCACCAGTACTACGCTGATTGCAAAGATCACGGTCAGCGGCGTGATACCGAACCACATGATCGACAGCAACGTCCATCCGATAGCTGAGAAAGCATTTAGAAACGGGCCAATGCGGCGCTCGATCGCGAACCGCAGCACTGGCACGTAGTAAGGCATTAGCGCGAGCAGCGAGCCGACGATGAAGGAGACTACGATTGCCGCTGCTACATGATACAGCGACGCAATAAGATGACCTAGATCGCGCGTGCTTGTCACAAAAACCCAGAGCCGTTGGGCGACCTGGAGCGGACTTGGCAGGAGATAAGACGGAGCGATGAATGACGCCGCCTCCCACGCGGCCAGGAAAAGCACAGTGAACAGATGCGCAGCCAGCTTGCGAGCCACCTGGCCGCCCAGGCGCAACAACGGAGCAAGCGCGGTGTAGGTCTGGGCCATCAACCGCGCAACGCGTGCTCCCAAACCTGGGTACGAATGTCCGGGAAATTTTGGATCATTCCTATATCTTTCGAGAGCTCGAAGAGTTTCATGATCGCCTGAGCGTGGCTTTCCTCGAACGTGCCAGGAACATCCGAGCTCTTCTCGAACCACCAGTTGAAGAACTCCGGCGGCAGATTGTTCTGCTTGCCGACCGCGCCAAACACCTCGTCACGATGCGCGAGTGCGTAGCGCACCGACTCGTGGAACATGCGGTTGAATTCCTTGAATGCCTGCGGGCGCTGCGCCAGACGTTCCGGATATGAAACATTGAGCGCGCTGACGAAACGCATGCCGTAAACTTCGATGTTATCGCGTCCGGTCTCGGCGATCGATCTGAACTCGCCCGATTTCAAAGCGCGAAAGGCCTGGCTGTGAATTAGCGTCGCGGCGTCGATCTGTCCGGCGGTCAGCGCCCCTGGAAGGTTGGGCGCCTGAATTTCAACCTGCTTCAAATCTCCGCCTTCAAGCGCGGCATTGAGTCCGTACTTTTTGATAAGTGCGAAGCGCACCTGCGTGTAACCGGTCGATCGGAGCGCATAGGAGCCGAGCGTTTTGCCCTTGAGCTCCTTCGGATTTTTGATCGGGGAATCGCTCTTGACCCAGACCCCGGCGCCTTCGCCAGCCCGCGATTGCTGAAGCGCTGTCGATAGAACCTTGAGTTCGAGACCGCGTGCCGCCGCCGGGGGAATCGCGATTACGGCAGTCATGATGACGTCGTACTGCTTGGCCGAGGTGGCCTGGATCAATTGCGGGATCGCAAGACCGCGCGCTTCAACTTCGATGAGGTCTGAGGTGACCTTTCCGTTGCTCATCGCCCAGGTGACAGCGTCATAGGCCGGATCGAGCAGATAGGCGTAGGTGACCTTTTCCTTGGCCAGTGCAGACCGGGGCAGGGCAGCGGTCATTACTGCCGGGGCCACCATGAATTTGAGGAAATTGCGACGTTTGATCATGCGACGATCTCCTTCTGGAAGGACGGCTGCTCCAGCGAGCGAAACAGCTTAACCAATTTCTGGCGATGCTTGTCGAAGCCGGGATCATTCAGCGAGCGTGGCCGCGGCGTTTTCAGATCGACGATTTCGAGGACTCGGGTCGGCTTATTGGAGAGCACGATCGTGCGGTCGGCAAGCTGTAGCGCTTCGTCGATGTCATGGGTAACAAAGACCACGGTCTTGCCAGTCTCGAGCCAGATTCGTTCCATTTCGACTCTCATGCGTAAGCGCATGTTGGGATCGAGCGCCGAGAAGGGCTCATCCATCAGCACGATTTTGGGGTCGACGGCGAGTGCCCGCGCAATGGCCACCCGTTGGCGCTCGCCGCCCGAAAGCATGGAGGGATATTTTTGCGCGTCACCGGCGAGCCCAACGAGGCTCAGCAACCCGGTGGCTTGCGCCCTGCGACGCTCCTTGTCGCCGGCACCGAACCGCAGTTCGGTGCCGAGCAGCACGTTGTCGAGCGCGGTGCGCCAGGGAACGAGCCGTGGAGACTGGAACACGAACGCGATCTCAGACCAGGCGTCGCGTGGAGCGCGCCCATCGACGGTTAGCCCCCCGACGTTGACGTCCAGCAGGCCGCCGATCATTCGCAACAAGGTGGACTTTCCACAGCCGGACGGGCCCAGGATGCAAACGAATTCGCCACGCTGAACTTCGAAGCTCAGACGGTCATAAATCCGTTCTTCGCCAAACGTGACGCCGACGTTCTCAAACGCAATGATCGAATCGGATGCCATAGGATCAATGCCGCCCCTTCGGCACAATGACGGTTCCCGGCCATATTTCACCGAGAGTTGCAGGGATTGTAGCTCAAAAGCAATGAGGCTGGATGGTTGTCCTTCGTCGCTAGAACAGGCGGGCGACTTGCCGAGCGCTACGCGGCAGCCGGCATGACGGTTCTTTGCGCGGTGAGGGCAATCGCGCTAAAGATGCGATGCGAGGATGGTGAAGCCTTCCCAATTGTTCAAGCTGGTCAGCATCATGAGTTTGTCCTTTTTTATCCACTTCTACGGCGAGGCCAAGCATGGCGCCGCTCTTTGCGGTGATGCCGAGGCGCGGCTGAGAAATCTCAAGACTGAAATCGGAAAAGAATGCTCGATGATCTTGCATTCGCCGCTTGCGGTGTCCGGCAACGATCCTTTGCCGGTGGCGCAGGACGAGCGGATGTTGTTGTGCCAGCTGTTTCTGCCCGATGACCGGATGCCGGCCGATGTTGCGAACGAGATTGCGGCCGGTCTTTCCGGCCTTGAGGGAGCAAAGGGAGTTCGGCGTGTTCATTCCCACGTTATGACGACCGAACGGTTGAGAGCTGGCAGTCCCGACGATCTCCGGGCACCGGCGAAAGCGGTTTCCTTCTTCGTGCAATACGACGGCCCAGCCCAGGATCCGGAAGCTTTTCACGCCTACTACCGTAGCCATCACGTGCCAATCGTGTTCCGGATGCCTGGTATTCGAGCGGTGGCGTACCACCTGCCAACGCCGTTTGCGGGTCCGGCGATCGGACACGTGGTGTCGCGGCTGCAGATCGTGCAGGCGGTGTTCAATTCTTCGGATGATTTCGTGGCGATGCGAAAATCCGGAGAGCGTAAGGAGGGACTTCGAGATTTTGAGAACTATCCGAAATTCGAAGGGGCGGTGACACACCAAGTTATGGACAGCAGGCGTATCGATTAAACGTGCCAGCAGGAGGTGACAGATGCGCCTTGCTCTTTCGCTTTCAATCGCCCTTATCGTCGGCTGCGTGAGTGCCGATGCCGCCGATTATCCGTCAAAGCCTATTCGAGTGGTGATCCCGTATGCGGCTGGCAGTACGGGAGAGGCGGCGTTCCGGATCATCGCGAACGAAGTCGAGCCGCACCTCGGGAAACCCTTCGTAGTCGAGGCACGACCCGGGGCTGCCGGAAATGTGGGCGCGGGATTTGTGGCCAACGCCGAACCGGACGGGTACACGTTGCTACTCGGTGCGACCAACAATTTCGCGATCAACCAGTACCTGTATACGAACATGGCGTTTGATCCCACAACGGCGTTCGAGCCCATCGGTGTGCTCGTCGACCTGCCGTTCACGATCTTTGCCAATCCTCAGATTCCGGCAAGAACGCTCGGCGAAGTCATCGAGCTAGCCAAGCAGAAGCCAGGGACGCTGAACTATGCATCGTCCGGAATAGGTTCGCCGATGCATCTTGGAGGCGTCCTGCTTGGTCAGGCGGCCGGTGTGGAGATGGTCCATATTCCATACCGCAGCGCCGCGCAATCACTCGCCGCGCTTCTGGCTAACGATGTGCAGATCTATATCGGCACCATTTCGGGTGCGCTTGACCTCGAACAATCCGGCAAGCTGAAAATCATTTCGTCTGCAGGACCAGTCCGTAATCCGGCCTTGCCGAACATCCCGACGGTGGCTGACGCCGGGCTCCCGGGCTTCAAAATCGGTAACTGGTGGGCGTTGGTGGCGCCCCGCGGAACACCTCAAACAATCATCGATGTGCTGTCCCGCGAAATGAAGGCGGCGCTGGCGAAGCCGGATGTGCGGGAGCGGCTGATGAAAATGGGCATGGTGCCTGTTGGAGGAAGCCCAAAAGAATTGGCCGAACAGATCGGTCGTGAGTCTGAGGTGTGGCGGAACGTCATTAAGTCCGCGAACATTACGTTAAACTGAACTTTTGCGTCTTTTGGCCGCGCCGCCGACGTCGATTGGTGTTTTGTGAATCTTTGATCGTCAGCCGCGATAGATTGGCGCCGGCTGGGTGAAGAAGCTGTGCAGAATGTGGAACACCAGGAAGTGGTTCTTTTCCTGGAATGATGCGTGCCCGATCCCAGGCATCACCGCGAACTGCTTGTCCGGATTGGGCAGCAACTTAAAGAAGTCGATGAGATCATCGAAGCCAGCGATACCGTCGAACTGGCCGCGCATGACGATGGTTGGGACTTCAATCTTGGTCGGGTCGACCACCGGCAGGTTAGCACACATGTCGACATAGGTGCCGTTGGGGATAGAGCTGTCGAGTGCGACGATCGCGTCGGCGAACGCGTCGACGACAGCGATGTCAGCCGTCCCTGGATGGTCACGCGTGAAGATGGAGTGGACAAAGGCACGGTCGATCGGGCGACGGTTCTTTGAGCGGAACTCGGGCAGCTTCTTGCTGCGATCGGCAAGCGTCGGACTGCCTTTTCCGGTCCAGACCGTTGCATCGAGCGCGAGCCGCGCCACGAGTTCGGGATGTCGTTGTGCAAACAAGCCAGCGCGAAGTGCGCCCGACGATATGCCGTATACAAGCAGAGGGTCGTTGCCGCGCAGCGATTGGATGTATTTCGCGGCGGCGAGGCAATCGTCGGCGCCCTGCGAAATCGGTGCGTTGTTGTCGCGGTCCTTGGTCGAGCGGCCGTATCCCTCCATGTCGACACACCAGACGTCGAAGCCGCGCCGTGCGAACCAGTCCATGCCGGAGGAGTCCTTACGGCCAGGTACGTCGAGATCGAACACTGGCCGAGCTGCCATCGAAGAGCCGTGGACGAACAGGATTGTACCGGCCGTCTGCGGCCTGTCGGCCACGCGCTTGTTCCAGAGCGCGAGCCTGACGTCGGCGCCCTTGTTCGTCCAATGCTCTTCGCCCGTCACCGGAGCCGCCGTGTCTACCGAAGTCATCTCGTTTGATCCTGTGATTATTTCGATTGCGTTCCGGCGTGTCGGAACAGCCGGTATTATTCTTTGAGGAGACCCGTAGTCTTCAGCGCTTCGCGGTAGCTTGCGTGCTCGACCCGAATGACGTCGGCGAATTCGGCGGGAGTGTTGCCGACCGGCTCGATGCCGAGCTCGGTTAGCTTCTGCGCCATCGCCGGCTCACGCGCCAAATCGGAGATTTCCTTGGCGAGCACGTTAACGATCTCTGGTGGTGTACCCGCGGGCGCGAACATCCCGTTCCATCCGGCTACGCGGAATCCTGGGAGCGTTTCAGCGATTGTCGGCAGGTCCGGCAACTGTGGAATGCGCTTGGTGCTGCCGATGGCAAGACGCTTCACCTTATCGGTCCCGGCGTTCATCATTTCGCCGGACGTGCCGAGGTAAAGCTCAACATCGCCGGACATCAGCGCGGACACCGCCATCGTGCTGTTGTAGGGGATATGGACGATGTCGATTCCTGCGCGCTGGGCAAGGAGGGCGATGCCGAGATGCTGAAGTCCGCCCGGCCCAACCGAGGCGTAGTTCAGCTTGCCAGGGCGCTCCTTGGCATAGGCGATGAACTCGGCGAGCGACTGGACCGGCAGCGAGGGTTTGGTGGCCAGGATATAATTGCCGGTGCCAAAGATACTGACCGGCACGAAATCCTTCTGCGCGTCGTAAGGCACCTTCTGCATCATCGGCACGATAATGGTCGGCACCGCGCCGACGTAGAGCAGGGTATAGCCGTCGGCAGCTGCGCGCGCGACGTACCCGGTGCCGATGGTGCCGCTGGCGCCGCCGCGATTGTCTACGACGAAAGGCTTGCCATGTTTCTCGGTCAGCCTTTGTGCGATCAACCGCGCCATGATGTCGGTCCCGCCACCCGGGGCGTAAGGCACTACGATGGATACCGATCGTGTCGGCCAATCCGCGGCGACGGCGGCGCTGGCGAAGGCTACGGCCACCGCGACGAGAGCAGTGGCAAGGGCCCGAAGGGCGAGGGTTTTGCGTTGGTTTGTCGACATATCAGTTACTCCTTGGCCATACCGGACTTCGCAACGACCGGCCCCCACGTCGCCAGATCGGTCTTGATCAGCGCGGTGAGCTGATCTGGCCCGCCGACAGTCAGCTCGACGCCCAGTGCATCCAGCCGCTCCTGGACCGCGGCCATCGCCAATACAGCAGCGATTTCGGTGTTGAGTTTGTCGATGACGTCCTTGGGCGTACCGCCAGGGGCGAAAATCGCGAACCATGCCTGAGTTTGGAAGTTGTTGATGCCGGTTTCCATCATGGTCGGCACATCGGGCAGCACCTTGGCGCGCTTCGGCCCCGTGGTCCCAAGCGCCCGCACCGCGCCCGAGCGGACATGTGGCGCGCCGGTCGAGACAAAGTCGAGCAATAAAGGCACGTGACCGGCGATCACATCGTTCATCGCCAGCGGATTGGAGCGATACGGAACGTGGCGCATGGAGACGCCAACCTGGTCGTTGAGCAGTTCCATGGCGAGATGATTTGGCGTGCCGGTGCCAGGAGATGCATAGGTCAGCTCGCCGGGTTTGGAGTTGGCGAGCGCGATCAACTCCGCCATCGACTTCGCCGGCAGGCTCGGATGCGCCACCAGCAGCATCGAGGTTCCGCCGATCAAGGTGACCGGTGTGAGGTCCTTCAGGAGATCGAATGGCAGTTTCTTGTGCGTATGGACGGCGAGCGGCAGAAAGCTCGTGCCGCCCAATAGCGTGTAGCCGTCAGGCGGCGACTTTGCGACCGCGTCGGCACCAATGACTCCACCGGCGCCCGTGCGGCTTTCGACCAGAACGGGCTGACCAAGCCGTGTCTGCAGATATTGTCCGATCGTTCGGGCCAGAGTGTCCGACGAACCGCCCGGCGAGAACGGATTGACGATTTTGATCGGCCGATCAGGATAGTTTTGCGCAAGCCCCGGTGCAGTGCGGATTGCCAGAACAAGTCCAAGCGCGAGGACGGTAACGGAACGAACAGTCAGCATGGAATTCCTTTCTACTTACCGGCCTACAGGTCCTGCATCGTTCCCGGCGCAAACAATTCTTCCGGTTTGACCGCACGATGCGACAGCCCTTGCTCGACCGACCAGCGCAGCATGCAATCAACGGCCTTCTTGTTGGCCGGATAGCCATACGGCCAGATGTCCGGCCCCATGATTTCCTTTGAATGGGCCACATCGCATGGCAGCCACGGCAGGCTTGCGCGGCTGATGCCCACGTCCTCCATTTCTTCAAGCGCGATTGCCTTGGCGCGGGTGAACGCCTTGAGCACGCTTGGCCCGATCCACGGATGCTTCTCGACGATGGATCGGCGGATGCCGATCAGGTGCATGATCGGGAAAAGGCCAGTACGCTTGAAATAGTCTTCTTCGGCGGCGCGAAAGTCCGGCCAGAGCCGTGCGATGTTGGGGGCGCCTTGCAGGAATGGGGCAGGGGCGCGGGCTGCGATCATGGCATCGAGTTCGCCAGCGACCAGCATTCCGGACAGCGTCTTGTCATCGGGAATCGGTTGAAGGTCGATATCGCCGGAAAGCTTGATTGGGGTTCGCTCGGCAAGGCCCGGCTTGTCCATACCGCCGCGGCGCCAGTGAATCTCCTGCGAGCGAACGCCGAAGTCATCGGAGAGTAGGCCGCGGGCCCAAAGCCCCGCGGTCATCTGATACTCCGTGACGCCTACGGTCTTGCCACGAAGGTCTTTCGCCGAACTGATACCGCGATCTGTCCGGATGTAGAACGAAGAATGCCGGAACAGCCTGGAAACGAATGCGGGAACGGCGATGTAAGACGCGTCACCGCGAGCAGTGGTCAGGATGTGTGAGCTTGCCGAGAGCTCCGTGACGTCGAAGTCCTGCGAGCGGTAAGCGCGGACGAATGCTTCAGAGGGATCGATCACGCAGAAATTGACGTCGCATCCTTCGACAGGTACGCGGCCGCTGATCAGGGGCCAGGTTCTGTCGTACGCCGCGCACGCAACAGTCAGCGACAATTTGCTCATTCCTCTGCCCCGCTGGTTCTCGGAACTATTCAAAGAGTATTGCCGCAACGCACGCTTTGTTGTTGCGAAGCTTCGTTGCGACTACTTCGGCTTGGCCAGGAAATCGCCGATCGTCTGATCGGTGTGGAACACGGGCTTCTCGTAATAATGCGGGCCGTCGTAGATCTCGATCAACAGACTGCGTTCGTGCGCGATGGTCGGGCCGTGCGGGTTGTCCTTCGGGTTCATATAGAAGTCGCCGGGACGAAGCCGTAGTCCGACTGCAGTATATTCGTAGTCCCCTTCGAGGCAGTACATGAACTGATTGGAAGCATGGATGTGCTGTACCGGGATATTCCCGCCCTTCTGGAATTCAAGCAACGCGATGCTGCCTCTGTTGGCAGGATGCTTCCAAAAGAAATACTGGCGCAGGCCGAAGTCTGGGAAGTCCAGCCATTTCGTCGGATCGAGATCCTGGCTGCGGATCAACAATTCCAGCGATTTCATGCTCGTGACGTCGGGCGCGTTCGTCATTCTCATTTCTCCAGATTATTTGTCGAAGGACGGCCGACCGGCGGCCACCCAGCGTTCATACTCAGCCTTGCTTTCGGCCGTCGCGGGGAAGAGTCCGAAAATCGAGCGTCCACGACGCAAATGCGCGGCGGCGAATTCTTCGTACTGGACGGCGGCGAAAGCCTCGTCCGCTACTTCCTCGGCGAGATTGCGCGGGATGACAACGACCCCTTCGGCGTCGCCGACGACAATGTCGCCGGGATAAACCGCCACACCCGCGCAGCCGATCGGCGCGTCAAGCTCGACCGGATGCAGTGTGATCGGAGTGGCCGGCCCGGAGGTTTCCCGTTGGAAACAGGGCAGTCCGGTGCTGCGGATGCCGGGCGAATCGCGAAAGCCGCCGTCAGTGACCACGCCGGCGACACCGCGTATTTTCAGGCGCAACGCCATCATGTCGCCCATGCACGAGACCCGCGTGTCGTTGCCAGTGGACATCACCAGCACCGCGTTCGCGGGGCATTCTTCGATAGCGCGCCGATGCAGGCTATCGTTCCGCTGGTACAGCGCCATGCTATCCAGATCCTCTCGCGCCGGAATGAAGCGCATGGTGAAGGCAGGCCCGACCAACGGAATCTGCGACGGTTCCAGCGGCTGCAATCCTAAGAGAAATGTGTTCCGCAGCCCGCGCTTCAGAAGGCTATTGCTGATATTGGACGCGCCGCTGCGCGCCAGCTTGTCGCGGGCCGCATTCGACAGAGGTGTGGACGCGTTCATGCTCCACTGCCGGCATGGGCCTGAACCTGGATCTCGACGAGGATTTCCGGTGTCCCGAGTCCAGCCACCTGAACCAGGGTGGAACAGGGAAAGTGGCCGGTGAAGAACTCGCGCCTGGCGCGCCA
>JGI10216J12902_103374835_pt1 | contig 10220 bp, 6 predicted proteins | sample KanNatreferecore_FD_12902 | JGI IMG/M metagenome (IMG submission 12902)
CAGATCGAGGCCAGGCTGTTGGTCATGGCTGCCGAGAGTCCGCCGAAGCAGCCGGAGGAGTCGAGCTTCGCGCTTCCGCCCAGCCCGGAACCATGGGGTGAATCGGTGCTCGGCGCGGATCTGGTGAGCGAGATCGTCGAGGTCCTTCGGCGTTACATCGTTCTCCCCGAGCACGCTGCCGTGGCCGTCGCGTTGTGGGTGATCCACACCTACGTCCACGAGCGGTTCACCTATTCACCTCGTCTGCTGGTGTCGTCGCCCGTGAAGCGCTGCGGCAAGTCAATGCTGTTGCGACTCGTCGGGGCGTTGGTGCTGCGGCCGCTGGCGTGCGAGAGCATCACGACGGCCGCGCTGTTCCGCAGCGTCGCAAAGTTCGCACCCACGCTACTCCTCGACGAAGCCGACACCGTCCTTGCTGGTCGGAACGTCAATGACGAACTGCGCGGGGTCATCAACTCGGGGTTCGCGCGGGGCGGTTGTGTGGTGCGTTGCGTGGGTGACGACCTCGACCCGACCCAATTCCCAGTCTTCGGTCCCCTGGCTCTGGGAATGATCGGCAAGCCGCCCGAGACGATCGAAGACCGAAGCGTGACCGTGTTGATGCGTCGCAAGCTTCCGGGTGAGAGAGTCGAGAAGGTGCCGCCTGGTCGGCCTGTGCGCGAACTGCTGCACGACACGGTGCGCAGGATCGTCCGATGGACCGACGACCACAGCGAGGCTCTCGCCACGGCGGTGCCCACGGTCCCGGGAGAGTTGGACGATCGTGCCGGCGACTGCTGGTTCTCCCTTCTGGCGATTGCCGACGCGGTGGGCGGACCCTGGCCGCATCGTGTGCGAAATGCTGCTGTGGCCCTGTCGGTGGGGCGAGATGCAGCCGACTCGCACCCGATGATGCTGCTGGCGGATCTGCGCAGCATCTTCGGCGACCAGAACGTCGACCGATTCAAGACCGAGACGCTCCTGCGGCTGCTCGCACAGAAGGAGGATCGTCCATGGCCCGTCTACCGGGACGGCAAGCCGATCAACGCGCATCAGCTGGCGCGACTGCTCAGGCACTTCGAGATCCACCCGGACAAGTGGAAGTCGGGCGAGGTCACGGAGCGCGGCTACCTCGCCGTGGTCATGGCCGACGCGTGGCGGCGGTATCTCTCCGACTCCCATTCCAGCGGCTCTGCATCCGCCACTTCGCCACCGGCCTACAGCCAGGCGGGTTCCACGGCCGTCGAGCCGGATGGCGAGTGGCAGATGGATCCGCCACCGCGGGCTCCGGTGGCGGAGGGTGGCGGATCGGTGGCGGATGCCAGTGTCGTCCCAAGTGCTTGCGAGTCAGAGCGGTGGCGGTTGGTGGCGGATGGAATCGCTGCGATGCAGCCTCAAACACGCACCGAGGCGGCACCCGACGCGGACCTGCAGCCCATCGTGCAGGGGGTGGCGTCGTGACCCCTCCCCGGGCATGGGTCCTTCCGCGGGGGGTGGCAGGGGCACGTGGGGTAGCGGGCCGACCCATTTGCGCGTTTTCAGTCCTGGGATTTCGGGGGTTTCCTGTGCCCTGTGTGAGGCGATTGCGATGAGGAAGAAGGCGGCGGATCTCACGCACATCCACCGGGACCTGCGGGCAATGGCGGTCCCGCTCGACAGCCTTGTGCTCGACCCTGGCAACGCGCGCCTGCACGACAGCCGCAACCTCGCAGCGATCGGGGAGTCGCTGCAGCGGTTCGGGTTCCGCTCGCCGGTGATCGTGCAGCGGAAGGGCATGGTCGTGCGCGCCGGCAACGGCCGCTGCCTCGCTGCGCGCGAGCTGGGCTGGACGCACGTGCCGGCGATCGTCGTCGACGACGACTCGCGTGAAGCGATGCTGTTCGCGCTCAGCGACAACCGCACGGCCGAGCTCGCCTCGTGGGACGAAGCCCGCCTTGCCGAGATGCTCGAGGAACTGGAGACCGAGCAGGTCGAAACTGGCTGGCTCTGGTCGAAGGCCGAGGTCGACGAGGTGCTCCAGCACATCTCCGAACCGGTGGCGCCTCCGCCGACTCCGGCGGCCGAGGACCTGGAGAAACCGAAGCAGCCGAAGACGAAGCGCGGCGACCTGATCGTGCTCGGCCGGCACCGGCTGCTCTGCGGGGACAGCACGAGCGCGAAGGACGTCTCCCGGGTGCTCGGTGGCGAGTCTCCTCGCCTGATGGTCACCGACCCTCCGTACGGCGTCGAGTACGACGCGTCCTGGCGGAACAAGGTGGGCCTCAGCACCAGCGCGCAGGTGGGCAAGGTCGCGAACGACGATCGCGCGAGCTGGGCTGCAGCGTGGAACCACTTCCGCGGCGACGTGGCCTACGTCTGGCACGCCGGGCTGTTCGCCGGACCCGTCGGGCGTTCGCTCGAGGTCGCTGGCTTCGATCTGCGTTCGCAGATCATCTGGGTGAAGCGGCGGTTCGCGATCAGCCGCGGTGCCTACCACTGGCGTCACGAGACGGCGCTGTTCGCGGTCCGCAAGGGTGCCAAGGCCTCGTGGGTCGGCGGCCGCAAGCAGGACACGGTCTGGGCCGATGTCGTCGACCAGTTCGAAGGCGAGAACGACCACGATCTGTTCGCTGCGCGCGTCTCCGAGGACAGCGTCTACGCATTCGGCGCGTCCGCCACGACGGTCTGGGAGATGCCCAACGACGCGGCGGTCGGCGGCGGGCACTCGACGCAGAAGCCCGTTGAGGCCATGGCCCGGCCGATGCGCAACCACGACCACGACGGCGTCTACGACCCATTCCTCGGGACCGGCACGACGCTGATCGCCGCGGAACAGGAAGGCCGTCGTTGCTTCGGACTCGAGATCGACCCTGCCTACTGCGACGTGATCGTGCGTCGCTGGGAAACACTGACTGGCCTGAAGGCATCGAGGAAGCGATGACAGTCGGCGTTGCAAAGGGGGCCGCCTGAGTGACGCGCAAGGTTCACGCACTGCCGGAGGACGAACTTGCCCGCCTGGCCGGCATCAGCGAGACGACCTGGAAGGCCCACAAGAAGGACGGTGCTCCTGTGCCGCGCAACCCCAACGGCATCCATGCGTGGCTCGTTCAGTACCACGCCTGGCGGAAGTCGCATGGCAAGGTCGCGAGCAGCGAGTTGGCCGCCGCTGTCGATCAGGAGACGCTGAAGCACAAGCGGGAGTACGCAAAGCTGCGCGTGGTGCTCGCACGCATCGAGGTCGGCGAGAAGATGGGCTCACTGATCTCGCGGAAGGAGGTGATCGCGTCCATCGGCCGCGCCTCGCTCATGGTGCGGCTGCGCCTGAACGCCATGGTCAAGAAGGTGGCGCTGCGGCTCGGCCCACTCTGCGGGCAGGGCGGCGAGGCCTACGTCGAGGACGAGCTGCAGTCCGAGGTGGATGCAATCTGCGAGGCCTTCGCACAAGGAACGGCACATGCCAGTGACGGCAAAGCAAGCGACCCCGCTGCTGGAGCTGGATCCGCAGATCCGGGCCAACTGGCGGCAGCCGAATCGCCTGACGGTGAGTGAGTGGGCCGACGAACATCGGGTGCTTGACCCGGTGTTCTCGAACGGTGGCGGGCCATGGAAGACCAGCCACGTTCCGTACCTGCGCGAGATCATGGACAGCGCGGTGCGGCGCTGGGTCCGGCGCATCACCGTCGTTGGCCCGACGCAGATCGGCAAGACCGAGGCCGCCAACAACCTGCTCGGCTACTTCATCCACCAGCAGCCGAGCCCGTGCATGCTGGTAATGCCGCGCAACTACGACGTGAAGCTGGCCTGCAAGCGCCGCATCAAGCCGATGATCCTCGCGAGCCCGGCGCTGGCGAACGAGCTGACCGAACAGAAGCACGACTTCGCCACTCGCGAGATCGCGTTCAAACGCAGCATTCTCTACCTGCGATCGGCGCAGAGTCCGGCCGACCTCGCGGCGGTGCCCGTCCGGATCATCCTCGGCGACGAGACGGAGAAATGGCCTGAGTGGTCCGGCAGCGAAGCGAGCCCGCTGTCCCTGGTGATGGAGCGCACGCGCACCTTCTACGACTACCTGGTCGTGCTGACGAGCACGCCGCGGTTCCGGAACGGCGTCATCGTGCGCGAGTTCGAGCGAGGCGACCAGCGGCGCTACCACATGCGATGTCCGAGTTGCGGGGCGTTCCAATGCTTCACCTGGAAGCAGGTGAAGTGGGACAGCGCTCGGTTCACGACCGGCGCGCAGATGTCGGCCGCGCGAGACGCGTGGTACGAGTGCCCGCACTGCCAGCACCACATCGACGACCGCGCGAAGCGACACATGGTCGATGGGGGCGTGTGGGTGCCGAAGAGCTGGGACGCGCAGGAGTGGATCGACCGCGGGCAGAAGGAAGACCGCGCCGAACACCGCAGCTACCACCTCTGGGCCGCCTACTCGCCCTGGCTCACGTGGTGGAAGATCGTCGCCAAGTACCTCGAAGCGAAGGACGACCCGTCGGAGCTGATGAACTTCGTGAACTCGTGGCTCGCCGAAGTCTGGGAAGACCGCGTCGACGACACCGCGAGCGAGTCGGTAGCTGCGTGCATCGACCAGGACCGCAAGTCCGGCGAGGTCCCCGACGAGGTGATGGTTCTGACCGCCGCCGTCGACGTGCAGAAGGACCGCATCGAGTGGATGGTGCAGGGCTGGGGCGTCGACGAGGAGAGCTGGGTGATCGGCGCTGGCGCCACGACGAGTTGGGAAGAACTCGGCGACACGCTGTTCCGTTCGGCCTTCGGCAGGCGGAAGCTACGCGTGCGTGCCTGCGTGGTCGACAGTCGATACCGCCGCGACGAGGTCCTCGAGTTCGTGCGTCGCTTCGATCCGATCGCGCGCATGATCGCTGGCGTCGAACGGGAGATGCCCGTCCCATTCGCGACCATTAAGCTCGACAAGCACCCGCGCACGGGCGCACCGTTGCCGCGAGGCCTGACGATCTGGACCGTGCATGTCGCCTGGTTCAAGGACCTGGTGGCGTCGCGCATCGCGAAGGCTGTGACCGAGCCGGAATCGAAGGTCGGCAGGATCCATCTGCCGAAGGACCTGACGGAGTCGTTCCTGCAGCAGTTGTCGAGTGAGCACAAGGTGCGCGAGCGCAGTGGCAGCCGGACCAAGATGCGCTGGGTGCTGAAGCCGGGGCAGGCGCGCAACGAAGCGTGGGACCTGCTCGTCTACAACGCGGCGGTCGCGCGGGTGATCCGAGTCGACTCGCTGCGATCCCCGGAGCGAGAGCCTGAGTTCCACAGGAGGCCGTCGCGCCCGCCAGTGCCTTCGCGGTCACAAGTGCGGCCCCGATCGTCGACCCGATTGGGATTGATCGGGGGTGGGTTCGGGCAGTTGTTGGAGTGATCGTGCTAGCTCGGGCATCGAGCCCATCGCTGTTCTGCTCCGTTGCAGGGCTGGGCTCGTGCCGTGCAGCTTGACCGCCCAACGCGACTGCCCATCCGCATGCACAAGTGGGCCGACACGGCCGCAATGCTAGGATTCGCTGATGGACCAGGCGGAGCGCGGATTTCGGAGTGAGCTTCTCGACGCTGTGAGTGAGTGCCGGAAGATCGGCTATTCCCCGGGCAGGTTCGTCGCCATGCTGAACACGCGAACCTCATTCGAGGTCGCCAGGTCTCTCCTGGGTGGCAGCTCTGTTTCGGAGGGGTTCACCACGCTCTGGGAGAAGCGGCGACTGGACCTGTCCGTCGAGGCGATTGTTCTGAAGCCCGAGTGGAGGGTGCATTTCACAAAGGAAGAGCTGGAGATCGCGCGACATCGACTCGCCGAAGTTAGCTACCGGGCTCCATGGGACGACGATGGAGAACCAGTCGCGGTCGAAAACGAGAAGATCGCCACTCTCCTGTCGCAACTCAGGAACTCGTCTGGGGACCTCAACGCCTCCAAGCGGATTCGCCAACGCCTGCGCGATCTGGGGCATCGCGGAGGGCTGCGGGGAGAAGAGTTCGACGCACAACGAGACCAAGGTACGGAAGGAGCCCTGGCGCAGGCAGGCCGCGCGATTGTGCTGCCACCGGTTCCGCAGGCCGAAGAACTGCTCGTCCGTATTCGAGCCGTCGGCCCACTGGCGGAACGCAACCACGAGGACGTGGTCAAGGAGCTGCTACTTCGCTTGGGCTTCGACGCTGCGTCGGTTGTCTTCCAGACCGGCCGAATGGACCTGTGTGTGATGGACGAGCAACGGCGGACACTTGCCGTGTTCGAAGTGAAGCGCACCATCGGCAGCGAATCCGAGCGCTCGGCCGCGCGCCGCCAGGGCATGGACTACGCCGCTCGAACCGGCGCGACGTTCTGCGTGATCACGGATGGCGATCGGTACGAGATCTACGATCGCCGCAAGGGGATTGATTATGAGGCCATGCTCTGCGGGAGGCTGCAACTCACCGCCTTCACCGAGGCCGACGCCCAGTTCCTCGATCTGCTGCGGCCCGATCACCTTCGCGGTAGCCCGCGATGAGGCGGGCTAGCGGTGGTTGGGCTCGGAGGGCCTGCTGCCGCTGAGTGCGAACGGGTTTCCTGGGCCGGGCGACCTGCCGATGCGGTAGTAGGCGTTGATCCTCGCAGTTGGATGGTGGCGGATTCGGTCGCAGGACTTGAGGGCGGAGAATGGGCCCGGGGCCACCGTGGATTCGTCATCCGTGCTTGGCGGCGACCTGTTCCGCGAGCTTCGCGTCAGCCGCGACGGCGTAGCGGGTCGCCATGCGAATGTCCGCATGCCCGAGCATCGCCTTGCACGCTTCGATTCCTTCGGCAAGCACGATCCGTGTCGCTGCTGCGTGGCGCAATCGGTGAGGCGACCAGCGCGGGACGCCGGCAAGGTCGCACGCTCGATGGATCGCCTTGCGGTACGCATCGATCTTGTAGAAGCCACCGACCCATGGCTTTCGCTTCGCGGCTCGGCGGTCGCGGTCGCGCGTCTGCTTGGTGAGTGGCGTTTTGCGTTCCAGTCGCTTTCTTGCCTTCATCGCGACGACCGCTTCGGCTGGCGAGATCAGAGCTGCCTCGGGATCGACCTTCAGCAGGGGTGTCAGAACATCGCGGGCATTCGGGCCGAGCCGGACTGCTCGCTCCAGTCCGCGCCATGTCCCCTTGTGCTTCGCCGGCCGGTACACCCACACCTCGTTACTCATGTCCAGCTGTCCGCGGGTGATCTGCAGCGTCTCCGTGGGACGCAGGCCTGAGTGCCATTGCAGGAGCACAGCGCCGCGCATCGGCGGAGTGAGGTGGGGCAGGATTGGTTCGACCAGTTTCCACGGCACCGCCTCCACCGGCTTCGACTCGCGGACACCTGCGCGGCCCACGGTCAGGCCGCGCATCGATGACAACTGGTGCCAAGTCGATCCAGGCACCAGCTCGTGCTCCGTTCCCCACCGGAACACCGCCTTGCAGCGACGGATCCGGTCGTTGATCGTGATGCGGCAACAGCGTCCAGCATCGGCCATCGCCTGTCGAACGTCGCCCAGGTCGCGAACTGTGAACTGGTCCACGTGTTCACCGCCGAACATCTCCAGGAGAACGCGGATCGCACTCGTGAAGTTGTCGACCTCGCGGCCGACGGCGCCGTTTACGTCGCGGTAGAACCTGCGGGCGTGCAGCAGGAAGTCCGCAGCGAGCTGCCCGACGGTCGGCCAGTCGCTGTGCAGCCGCACCTTGGGCTTCACGCGCACGAGCTTGCCCGCCAGGAGTTGCGCGAGCAGCTCGCGGTAGCGCTCTTGGGCCTCGGCCGACCCGTGCTTTCCGAGGTAGACGGTCCTGCGGCGGCCATCGGGTTCGCGGAGCACGACTGCGCTGCGGCCGCTGTGCTTGTGGTGGAACAAGGAAGGGAGACGAGGCTTCGCTTTGGTCACGGGTTCTCCACTGCCATCGCAGTGGCCTTCAGGGATGGGGTGGTCGAGTACGGGCGTTGCGTTCCGATGGTGCGACCGACAGTCTCGTGTGGATGATCGACGTGCGCACGGAGCACCTGCTGCCGGTGGCGGACTTGCCCGATTACCTGCAGTCGCGCGGGTTCGGTCGGCGAGTCACGATGCGCGTCGTGAAGCGGTGGATCCGCGAGGGATGCAGCGGCATGTTGCTCGAAGTCGTCCGTATAGACGACTCGACGCTGACGAGCTTGGAGGCCGTACAGCGTTGGGTCGAAGCTCAGACGGTTGCGGCGGGGCAGGCCGCCGGACCGCCGCGGTCCCCATCGCCAGATCTCGCAACCCTGCAGCGGCAGGAGGCCTCTCCGGAACACGAATCGAGTGTGCACCTGCTGGTCGAGCATCGCGTGATGCGCACGGACCTGGACCGGCTGATGCACTCGTTGCCCGATCACGCGGTGAAGACGATCGCCTATGCCGCTGGCGTGCTGTTCCGTACCGGGCTCCGGACACCCGAGGACGCACGTCGCCAAGGCCTCGACCAACTGCTTGCGATCGACGGAATCGGTCCGCGTTCGGCGCTGGTCATCAAGTCGCTCTGGTCAGCACTGACGGAGTGCCCGAGGGAGCGCCGCCCTGGAACGCCGGAGGTTAATCCGCGGCATTCGATAAGTCCTTCAAGTCCGCCACCTCTCGGAACCGACACATTCCGTTCGCCCATCGCATCTGCTCCGGCGTCCTGACTTCCGGCGCGAACAGCTTTGCACTCGCGACCATCACGAACGCGCACTGCGCGCGGCTCGTCGCGACGTTCAGCCGGTGCGGGTCGTAGAGGAACGCCAACCCGCGCGGCGCGTCTTCCGGCGAGGAGCTGGTGCATGAGTAGATGACGATTGGGGCCTCCTGGCCTTGGAACTTGTCGACCGTGCCGACCCGGATCTTGTCGAGCGGCAAGAGGGCCCGGCGCAGCATGCTGACCTGCGCGTTGTAGGGCGCGATGACGAGCACGTGCTCCTGCGTCAGCGCGCGCACGATGCCGTCACGATCGGTCCACGTCGCACCCTCCCGCAGAACCGTGCGCAACAGCGTTGCGATCGCCTCGGCCTCCTCCACGCAGCTCGCCTGCCGGCCCTCGTGCGCAACTTCGAGCAGATGCGGGCCGGCACCGTCGAGGATCCCGGTGCCATCAATGCGCTGCTGCCGGCAACCCGTGACGGGCATCAGTCGGTCCTCGTAATAGAGCTCCGAGGTGAACGCGCACAGCCTGGGATGCATCCGCCAAGTCTCGCCGAGGAACAACCCCTGATCGTCGTCGAGCGTTGCGCGGCTGGTGCCAATCAGGTGCGTGAGCGCTGCCACGTCGGCGCCGTCGGGGTGCGTTCCCTTGTGCGGCTGTTCGAGTTGCTGTGGATCTCCGAGCAGCACGAGGTTTCTGGCTGCGCGCGCGAATGCCAGCACCTGCGCGAGTGACATCTGGCCTGCTTCGTCGACGAACAGGTAGTCGAGGCGACCCGCCGCGTCGTTGCGCGCCCACAGCCACGCGGTTCCGCCGACGACGCTACCGCTAGCGATCGCGCCCAACGCCTTGTCGTTGTCCTTGATGTAGTCGATTCCGGCGGGCGGCTCCTCTTTGTGCTTGTGGACGAGGCGGATCGTAGAGCATCCCGTAGTCGCTGCGCGGCGTACTTGGGCCAGCAAGTTGTCGATGACCTTGTGGCTGACGGCGGTGACGCCCACTTTCAGACCGGCCGCGACCAGCGTCGCAATCGTGTGGCCGCCCGTGAACGACTTGCCCGATCCTGGTGGCCCCTGGACTGGTAGTACGCCGCCGCCGAGTTCGCGGCACAGCCGAACCGCCGCTGCGAGTGTCGGTTCCCCCGGTCCGCACAGCTTGCCGTTTTCGTGCTTTGGCACACGATACGGGCGTCGACGCAGCAGGAGGTCGGCGGCTGGCGCGAAGGGGCCGGTCGTGGGGAAACCCTGATCACGCACGTGCTCGGCGAGCGCGAGCAGGCCTTCTTCAAGGACGTCGTTCTTGACCACCTGTTCGCGGAACACGACCCGAGGACGCAGGTCGAAGGCGTCAAGGTTCTGCTTGATGACGATCGTGTCGGATTCGCCATCGAACTCGACCACCTCGCCGAGACAGGTGCCGATACCCTCCTGCTTCGGATCCTCGTCGCGAACGAGGAAGACACTCTTGCCTCGCTCGAAGGACGCCTCCTGTGCCGGGAATCTGTAGGCGCAGCGCAGTTTCTTTTCTTGGCCTACCTTGGGCCGAACGCCCACGAACGTGAGGTCGGTCAGAACGTACCGTTCGGCGAGCCGTTCGTCGGCTGGCAGGTCGCGCAGGCGGAAGT
>JGI10216J12902_101447495_pt1 | contig 10219 bp, 10 predicted proteins | sample KanNatreferecore_FD_12902 | JGI IMG/M metagenome (IMG submission 12902)
GCACCCTGCGTGCTGGCTCCCCCGATCCAGTGGGCGATCGTGCGTACAGAGCTGGCGCTGAGGGCAGATCCGGTCACTGCTCGGGCCCGGCCTCGTCGTGCCACTCCCAGCCCGGAAGCGCAGCCAGCGAGCGGCGGCGCTCAGGCGTGAGAACCGCACCTCGGCCGCCGATCTCTCGGCTCAGCCGCCGTTGCTCCGCCACCCACCGACCGAGGGGAAACCCTTCCTCGACATGATCCTCCGTGACATCGCCGCTTCCCTCGCGCTTTACAAACCGCAGGAGCTTTTCGAATGCTTCGTCCCATGCGGCGTCCTGCGCATTGGGCTCGGCCTCCAGCCCGTAGTTGGCTTCGAACTCGTAGACCTCCGGCAGGCCGACGATGTCAGTGAAGGGCGGCACCTCTCGCTGATCGGCAGGAACCTCGGGCTTCCGGCCGGTCTGCCGGAGAGCTTGAAGCGCCCAGAATTCCGCGCGGTATGACGCATATAGAGCGACGCTCTGTATCTGAATCTTGAAGCCGAGTTCCTTCGCTTCGTCCGCGGATAGGTCGGTGCCGTTGAAGAGCGTTGGTATGCCGTGGCGTACGACCCGCTCGACATAGGTTTCGATCTCGTGCCGATGAACTCCGTCCACGAAAACCACGTCCGCGCCGGCCTCGTGGTAGGCGTTGACGCGCGACTCGACGTCATCCCAGCCATTCACCTGTAGAGCGTCGGTGCGCGCGATGATGATCGTGTCCTCGTTGGTGCGAGCATCGATCGCCGCTCGCAACTTGTGCGCGTACTCCTCGGGTGGGATGACCCGCTTGCCTTCCAGAAACCCGCACTTCTTCGGAAACGCCTGATCTTCCAGGTGCAGGCCAGCCGCGCCAGCGCGCTCGTACGCCTGGACCGTCCGCCGGACGTTGAGAGGGTTCCCGAAGCCGGTCTCGCCATCAGCGATCAGCGGGAGGTCGGCGACTTCACTTATCTGGCGGATGTTCGTGGTGAGTTCATCGAGAGACGTCAAGCCAACGTCAGGGAGCCCCTGCACCAGCGCCGTTCCCGCGCCGGTCATGTAGATCGCGTCGAAGCCGAGGTGCTCCGCGATCCGCGCGGTGAGCCCGTTGAAAATGGTCGGCAGGAGGATGAACTCGCCGGCGTCGAGCCGCGCTCGCAGGCTGCGCGCGCGTCCTGCCTGGATCAGCAGTGACACGTCACAGTTCCTCGAAGAGATGTACTGAAATCATGCATTGTAATTCGAGAAAACGAGTTTCCTATTCGAGATTCTATCATCCTTTACTGCGGAGTCAATTCCGTGCTTACCGGTGGAGGGATTGATTCGCGGCGGCCAGAGGAACGATTTCGTGAGATCCGAGCTTTATTGAAGGTAAATTCAATTTTCGCGGTTAGGCATTCGCAAATCTTTGCTTTTACGCTAGACTAAGACGCGCAATGGGAATGACGATGGCGGAGAAGATTCTCGCTCGGCACGCCGGCGTTGAGCAGGTCGGCCCGGGAGACCTCGTTGTTTGCGAAGTCGATATGGCCGTGCAACTGGACCGCAGCTTTGCGACGTTCATTCCACAGCGGATCCACGACGCGGAGAAAGTCGCCGTAGTCATGGATCACACGGTCCCGGCGCCTACCGTGTACGACGCCGAGCTCCACACGCGCACGCGCGACTTCGTCAAACGGTTCGGCGTCCGCCGCTTCTTCGACATCGGGAACCATGGCATCTGCCACCAGGTCATCATCGAGGAGGGGCTGGCGCTTCCGGGCGAGCTCCTCGCATGTGGAGATTCACACGCGAGTGCATCGGGTGCCCTCAACACCGCCGCTCGCGGGCTTGGCTCGATCGAGATGATCCAAATCGTCTGCACCGGGAAGACATGGTTCAAATCGTCGCCCACGATCAAGTTCGTTCTCGAAGGCGAACTACCAGCCGCAGTGTTCGGCAAGGACGTGCTGTTTCACATGGCCGCGACCTACGGGAGCGTCGAGGGACACAACGTGGAATTCGCGGGCCCCGGGGTCGCCAGCCTCAACCTAGACGACCGTTCCACAATCGCGACGATGTGCACTGAGATCAGTGCGAACTTTGCAACCTTCCCCGCCGATGAACTCGTTCTCGAGCACGCGACGAGGGTCGCGGATCGTCCGTTCACGCCGGTCGAAAGCGATGCGGACGCGCTCTACGCCGACGAGCACACGATCAACCTTTCTGAGCTCGAGCCCTACGTCGCGAAGCCCGACTACGTGCCGGGTAATTGCGTGCCGGTCAGCGAGATCGGTCCCGGTGTGGCGATCGACCAGGCGTTCATCGGCTCGTGCGCCAACGGGAAGCTCGAAGACATTCGCGTGGCGGCCGCTCTGCTCGATGGGCGCCACGTCGCGCCCGGTGTCCGGATGATCGTCACCCCCGCTTCCCAAAAGGTGTATCTGGAAGCGATTCGGAGTGGCTACGTCGAGACACTCACTGAGGCTGGTGCGGTCGTCACCTTTTCGACCTGTGGCGCCTGCTACGGAGGCCACACGGGGGTGCTCGGCCCCGGAGAAGTGTGCATCACTTCGAGCACACGCAACTTCAAGGGGCGCATGGGCTCTCCCGACGCAGCTATCTACATGGGCTCATCCGCCACGGTTGCCGCGTCCGCTGTCGCCGGCGAGATTGTGGATCCGAGCGCTCTGATCGGGCAAGGCGCGAAGACGTGACGGATCTAGCGGCCGTCGCGCGCGTTGAGGGACGAGCCTGGCTCTTTCCTGACCGCAACATCAACAGCGACCTCATCATGCCGAGCGCGGCGTTTCGTCTCCGGACCGAAGAGGAGCAGATGCCACTGCTCTTCAAGCACCATCGCCCTGGATGGGTCGATCAGGTTCAGGAGAACGACATCATCGTCGGAGGGGCAAACTTCGGAACGGGTTCCGGGCGACCATGGGCACGGCTCTTCCGCATGCTCGGAATACGCGCCGTGGTCGCCGAGTCGATCAACGACCTGGCCTATCGCAACTGTGTCAATGCTGCGCTGATCGCGATGGAAGTGCCGGATGTCGCATCGATAGTCCAGGAAGGTCAGCGACTACGCATCGACGGGCGCAGCGGAACCCTGACCGTGGTCGAAACCGGAGCCGTGCTCGAGGGCGCGCCCGTGCCCGACCTGCTCCTCGAGATCGTGGCTGCCGGCGGCTTGGTCGAGCAGCTGACCGCCGCCGGATACCTGGCCTGACCTAGCGCTGGGCCGGTCGGAGACTCGCGAGCTCCGCAGCGAGCTTGAACTTCTGCACCTTGCCGGTCTGGGTCTTTGGCAATTGGTCGAACCGCGCGATTTGCTCGGGCAGCTTGAACGCTGCGAGCCCCTGGGCCTTGAGGAACTGGACCAGGTCGTCGAGCTCGAGCGTGCAGTCGTCGCCGAGGACCACACAGGCGCATGCCCGCTCTCCAAGGCGCTCGTCCGGAATGCCGACAACGGCCACCTCGAGAACATCGGGATGCCGCAGCACCACGGCCTCGACCTCGCTCGGAGCGATGTTGAGGCCGCCGCGAATGATGATCTCTTTCTTCCTGCCCACGACGGTGAGATACCCGTCGTCGTCGAGGACCCCGAGGTCCCCGGTGCGAACCCAGCCATCCGGCTCGAATGTCGCGGCCGTACGGTCCGGATCGGCAAAGAAACCAATGCTCGTGTTCGGGCCGCGAACCAGGATCTCGCCGGGCTCGTTCACCACGTCCCTGCCGTCCTCTCGCCTGATGCGAACCTCGACTCGATCCAATGGGCGCCCATCCGTGTTCCACCGCTTGGAGTCGTCACTCTCCGGGCGGTTCCACGTCGCGACAAGCACTTCGGTCGAACCGTACAGGCGAAGGACCGACATGCCGCAATCGTCCGCTGCTCGTACAAGATCGGGCGGAACCGGCGCACCACCGGACCCGAACAGTCGCAGCGAGGTGAAGTCGGTGGCCCGCTCGCGCGCATGGATCAGCAGGTCGCTCAAGAACGTGGTGGCTGCGACGCAGTACGAGCAGCGGAGTTGCTCGATGAGCCCCGCGGCGACATCGGCGGACCAAGCGTCCTGCAGCACCAACGGAAGACCGTGGTGCAACGCAACCCGGACTCCGTAATTGAGTCCGGTGGAATGCCCGATTGGCGAGGGCATCCACACCACATCATCCTGCCCCAGGCCCAGCGCGGTAGCGGCGGCTCGTGCGCTGAATTCGGTCGTGTTCTCCGAGTGTATGACGGCCTTGGGTTGCGCCTCGGTCCCAGAGGTGAAGATCAGCTCCGACGGCGACGCGGCCGGCGTCGCGATCGCCGGTGCGTGCTCGGGATAGGCCTCGAGCATCTGCCGGAAGGCTTCGCCGCCTCCGACCGGATCGTCCACGAGGACCGTGCGTGAAAGGGTCGGCAGATCTCCTTCGAGTTGAGCCGTCTGGCCGGCGTGGTCGAAGCCGCGGTAGACAACCGGCGAGAAGAAAACCGGTGCCGCTCCGACCGTGAGCACGTGCCGAAGCTCGTTCGATCGATATATCGGCAAAAGTGGATTTAAGACCGCGCCGGCTTTGAGCGCTCCGAGCTGTACGACCACGGTCTCGTACCAGTTTGGGAGCTGGACCGAAACAACCTCCCCGGGCTGAACTCCCCAGGCCGCGAGCGCATTGGCCAGGCGATTCGAGTCACTGTCGAGCTCGGCGTATGAGTGGGACCGCTCGCCAGCGCGGTCGACGACCGCAGGTCGGTCGCCCGCCGCGTGAGCATGGGCTGAAACGCGGTCGACAAGGGTGTCGCCGTTCCACGACCCGTCACGCTCGTAGGCCTCGCGACGGGATGCGCCTGTGACCACATCGATCGGCCGCACTTGGTTTGTCGGGTCCATTTGTGACGAGCTTGACGTCTTGGGCCAAAAGCGGCTACGGCGCCGTGTTTTCAGATCCGCTCTCGTCGATCGGAATGCCGAACGCCGGCTGACGTTTCTCCGAGAACGCAAGTAGACCCTCGCGCGCATCCGGATCCGTAAGGCAGTAGAGGGCTGTGCGCTCGCGCTCGAGACGCATCGCTGCATCGAGGCCGGTGCCATTCGCGAGGCCGACATTCATCACATACTTAGCGGCCGCGATAGCACGTGCGCTGCGCTGCGCCACCCCTCGCGCGAATGCGAGCCCAGCCTCAATCAGCTCGTCGTCGGCGAAAACCCGATTGACCAAGCCCCACTCAAGGGCGGCGGCTGCATCGAGCAGCTCGGCCGAGAACATCAATTCCCGCGCTCGACTGGGACCGATAGTCCGCGGCAGATAGGAGAGCGCCCCCCCACCACCCATCTGACCGAAGTTCAGGTGTCCGTCGCCTATCCGCGCCGACTCGGCGGCGTACGCGAAGTCGCAGGCGAGCATCAGCTCGATGCCACCAGCCACGGCCACTCCATTTACGAGTGCGATGACCGGCACGCGCATCGTGTGAATAGCGCCGAATGTGCGCATCAGGTCGTCGATGAACTGCGGGAACCCCTCGATGTCCTGTTGCAGGTCGAGGTACGCCTTCAGATCCCCGCCTGATGAGAAACTTCGGCCGCGCCCGGTTATGAGGACGGCGCGAACACGGCCGTCGGCCTCGACCTCCTCGAGCGCAGCCCCAATAGCCCGAACCATGTCCCAACTGATCGCGTTCAGCGTGTCGGGCCGGTTCAGGTGGATCAAGGCCGCAGCGGCACCACCCGAGCCAACCTCAATGAGCTCGCTCTCGACGAGCGGCGACGTCGGTTCAATTTCCGTCGGGTGTATTTGCGGCTTGATGCTCAAATCACATTCCAAATATTGGTACTACATGAGAATGATCTATGAATTCTATTCTATTTAGGAACCGAAGTCGATCTTTTTGACCGTCAGCCGCCCGATGCCGCGATCCCGCAGAGTTCACCACCATCGATCGGGAACACCGCTCCCGTGACGAACGTGGCCGCCTCGCTCACGAGGTAAGAAACGAGCGACGCGACCTCTTCAGGTTCGGCCACGCGGCCGAGCGGATTGACAGCCTCCCCGTGAGTGTCGAGATACTCGAGGATTGGAGCAACCATCTCCGTCGAAACCTTGCCCGGGGCAATACCGACCACACGGACACCGCGCGCGGCCCACTCCAGCGCACAGCAACGCGTGAGCATGACCAGCGCGGCCTTGCTGACGTTGTATGCGGCCAGTCCGCGCGAGGGATAGAAGGCAGCGGTGCTCGAGAGATTGACCACCACCGACCCGCGCGGCATCAGTCCTGCCAGCCCCGCTGAGAGGTGCCACGGCGCAGTCAGATTGAGTGCCACCACTTTCTCCCAATCTTCGTGCGCTATCCGCTCGACTCTCTGGGCCCGAGGGAGCACGCCGGCGTTGTTGATGAGGATGTCCACCCGTCCGAAGCGCTCGGAGACGAAAGCGATGAGAGCGTCGATTGCCTCCCGTGACGAGAGGTCTGTCGGCACGACGACGGGTTCCGCAGCAGCAAGTTCCTCCGCCAGCTGACCGAGGCGCTGAGCGTCACGCGCAACGAGTATCGGCCGGGCGCCGTCGCTCGCGAGCCTATGAGCAATTGCCGCGCCGATCCCGCGACTTGCTCCCGTGATGACGGCGATTCGCCGGACCTCCTCGGTTCCTGTGGCTGCATCCATTATCGAAAGCTGTTTCCGTTTCTGACGTAAGAATACAGAATTTTGGAAGTCTATTTCGCTATGATTGAACGATGGCTGTCGAGCTTCTTTCCCGCTTAAGGCCATGAGAGCGACCAGGTCGCGGCCCGACTTCCTCGGGCGCGCAGCCATCGCAGGCGTCGGTTACACCTCCCTGACTAGGAGCTCCGGACGTACGGTTCTGGCTCTGGCGACGGAGGCGTGTCGCGCAGCACTTGACGATTGCGGTCTCCAGCCGTCCGACGTCAATGGGGTCGCGACCTTCAGCCTGTTCAACGATTCCGTTGCGGCCCAAGCCGTCGCGACTTCATTGGCCATTCCCCAGCTCACCTACGCGCTCGACCTGAATCTCGGCGGACAGGCGCCGTGTTTCGCTGTCGCGAACGCCGCGATGGCAGTTGCAACCGGGATGGCGGACGTCGTCCTGGTCTTCCGCGCTCTCAACGGACGCAGTGGGATACGCATCGGCACACAGCGCTTCGCGGCACCGAGCGCCCAATACCGCCTACCTATAGGCCTCACGGCTTACGCCCAGTACATGGCGCTCTGGGCACGTCGCTTCATGATCGATACCGGCGCGACCGAGGAGGACCTTGCTGGCGTCGTCGTCCGCCAGCGGCAGTTTGCGAAGGACAACGCGCGCGCGATCCGACGCGAGGAGTTGACGATCGACGACTACTGGTCGTCGAGCTTCGTGGTCGACCCATTCCGAACCGTGGATTGCACCACGGAGGTCGACGGCGCTTGCGCGCTGGTGGTCACTTCGCTCGATGTAGCCCGCGGCTTGCGCCATCCCCCAGTGACGATTCAGGGAGCGGCATGGGCGACCGGCCAGGGATCGGGCGCTGATATCGCGGACCTTCATTACTGGCCAGACTGGTCTATGAACTGTCAGGCGGTCCTGGCTGATCGGCTCTGGAAGTCCAGTGGCCTCCGACCGGCCGACATGGACGTCGCGGAGATCTACGATTGCTTTTCCAGCACAGTTCTCTTCGGCCTCGAGGGTCTTGGAATCGTGCCACGAGGCGAAAGCGGCGCGTTCGTCCGCTCCGGAGCGACCGCTCGTGACGGCGAACTGCCCACCAACACCAATGGAGGGCTTCTGGCCGAGGGCTATCTCCACGGCATGAACTGCGTTGCCGAAGCGACCCTGCAACTCCAAGGGCGCTGCGAACTGCGACAAGTCGCCAGCGCCGGAAAGGCGGTCGTCACGTCCGGAGCGCTGATGGACGGATCGGCGCTCGTTCTCGTCAGGGACGGTGCATGAGCGGCGGCCCCTTGCCAGAGGTCGACGTGACGAGCGCGGAGTTTTGGTCCGGGCTGGAGCATGGCGAGCTGCGGCTCACCCGGTGCGACGCATGCGGGCAGGCCTCGTTCCCTCCGCTTCCGACCTGTCCCCACTGCGGAAGCGGTCAAATGCACACCGTCCTGGGATCTGGTCGCGGCCTGCTCTACTCCTGGGTCGTTGTGCGCATCGCGCTCGATCCAGAATTCGAGCCGGACGTGCCGTACACGGTGGTGGCGGTCGATCTCGAGGAAGGCGGCCGAATGCTCGGGCGTCTACTCGGGTCCGCCGAGCTCGAGCCTGGTCAGCAGATGACTTTCGAAGTCTTCAGCCGCGACGGTGTCCGGTTACCCGGATTCCGCGCGGCGATCTGATACCCGTGGAATGTCCGGAACGACCAGCACGGGCTCCTCGGCCTCGCGCCGCAATTCACTCATCTCGAACGCCGGCGACTTGAGCATCTCTACTTCACCGAACAGCGACAGCGTCTCGTCGATCGGCTCGAGGAAATCGATGAGCGGCGAGCGGTAGTGCATGGGAACCACCCAGGTCGGATCCAGCTGGCGGCAAACGGCCTCCGCCTCAATCGCCCCGAGCGTTGGCCCGCCGCCTACCGGCACGAACAAGACAACTGGCTTCCCGATTGCCTCGACCTGCTCCGGCCGCAGCGCCGGCTGGCCTAGATCACTGAGGTGCGCGAGTCGGACGCCATCGAGCTCGAGCACGAACATCACTACGTGACCGCGCGAGGTCCCGGCGACATCGTCGTGTTCACCGGCAACACCCACGATTGGCCCGGCCGGGGTTTTGAAAGTACCGGCGAGCGAACGCACCAGGTGCGGGTTACCCTCGATCGCCCCCACGCCGTTGTGATCCGGATGCTCATGGGACACGAGCAGCACGTCGGGCTCGACACCCTCGATCGGCGGATAGTCCCAGCGAACGGGCGCATGTGCCATAGAACCGAAGGGGTCTAGGAAAACAGTTGCCTCCGACCCGGCGATCTCGAACGCGGACTGTCCAAACCAGGTGATTTTCACCGTCTCAGGCCACCGAATCGAGGACGTCGCCTGCAGCCTGGCTGGCGACCCCCAGCGCATCGAGACCGCCGTAGTAGACGCCCCAGCAGATCGCATCGAGCAACTGAGCCCGGGTCATTCCGATGGCACGCCCGAGAAGGGCGTACTCGCGAATCCCGTCTGGTCGAGCCTGGGCCACGTGAAGGTTCAACAGCGCGTAGACCATCATCTCTGTCGGCAGCGCATCGCGAATCGCGTGTTCGAATCGATTGCGGAAAGCCTTCAGGAGGCCGGGGCGATTGACCGCAAGGAAAGATACGTAGGCGGGCACTTCGCCGAGCGTTACCTCATACCAGTTGACGATCTGCTCGATGTCGTCGGGAGAGGCGTCGGGGCGTGAGAAGTCAGCCCCAGAACTGAGGCGCTCGGGATCGAACCGCCAGCCATCGGGCCACCGCGATACAGAGGCCGGCTCTTCCCACTGGCGCAGCAGCGGTGTGGCCGCGCGTTCCACGAAGCGCATGCCGCGTGGACTCGCATGCAAGAAGGCCACGGCGAGCATGTCGATCACCTCCGCTTTCGTAGCCCCGCCGGCGTTCACGAGCCGAACCTCGTATGAGATCCCGTCCTCGAAACCGGTCACCGCGTAGTAGTGCAGCATCGCCATCCCGTGTAACAGAGGGTGTGCCTGCTCCTCGCTGCTGGTCGTCTGCCGGACCCCTGCCCGGTACCGCTTCATGACGTCGGGTCGAAACTCGAGCCAGAATTCGAGGGCTGGCATCGATGCGCCCTTGACGCGCTCGTAGTACGAGCGGAAGGCCGCAGTTTCCTCGGGTGTGATCGTGTCGAGCGAGCGCAGGTCTAGGCCGTCAGCTTCGGGCTCGACGCCGACCAGATGTTCGTCCGGCGTCACGTCGGCGAGATGACGCTCGGCGGAATGTTCTGATTGCGGTGGAAGACGTTGTCAGGGTCGTAGCGATCCTTCAGCGCGACTAGCCGTTGCCAATTTTCCCCGTACGTGGCCTGGATTTTCGCCAGCGGCTCATCGCTACCGACGTTGACATAGCCCCCGCCCGTGCTCCATTGGTCCATTACGTCGTACGTATCGACCAACCACTGGCGCTGCAGCGCGTCCTCGGCGGGATCCGTCCACATGTTCGACAGCCAGATCAGTCGATTCGCGCCCCGGCTCGAGAATGCCGTCTCGGCATCGGAGACGCGCTCTATGGCGCCGCCCATCCGAGCGAGGACAATGCGCGCCCTCTGAGCC
>JGI10216J12902_102276797_pt1 | contig 10219 bp, 7 predicted proteins | sample KanNatreferecore_FD_12902 | JGI IMG/M metagenome (IMG submission 12902)
TTCCCTTCCGTGCCCACTTCGCGGGCCACGCGGGTCACTTCCGAGGCGAACGCCCCGAGCTGCGAGACCATGGTGTTCACCGTCTTGGCGGTGCGGAGGAACTCACCGGTGAGGGGCCGGCCGTCGATCTCCAGCGGCATGGTCTGGGCGAGGTCGCCGGTGGCCACCGCGCCGATGACGCGCGCGACTTCCGTAGTGGGCTGGACCAGGTCCACGACCAGGTCGTTCACGGAATCTATGGCCTCCCGCCAGGCCCCGCCGACGTTGCCCATATTGGCGCGCTGGGCCGTCTTGCCTTCTTTGCCTACCACGCGGCTGACGCGCGAGAGCTCGTTCTTGAGGCGCTCGTTCAGCTCGATGACCTCATTCATCGCGTCGCAGACCTTGCCGGCAACGCCGGTGCGGTCCATCGGCATGCGCGACGTGAAGTCGCCCTTCTTCACCTGGGCGAGGACCGAGAGCAGTTCGCGCATCTCCAGCGCGTCGTTGGATTGGGCTGCGGGCATGCGTTCCCTCCGGGAGGCTTCGGGCGTGTGGCCCTGGGCGTTGGGCTTTGGGCGTTGGGCTCTGGGCATCTGAGAAGTGTGCGGAAACCGGCGCTAACGCGCTTAGCCGGGCCGTACATCGACATACGGTCCGGCTAGTGAAAAAACCGACAGGCCAGCGGCGAAGGAACGCCGGGCGGTGAAGTGCCGGGCGCTGTCCTGCTTGCCTGGCGACGCCGCGCCTTCCAACGCTGCCGCGCGATCGAGGAGTGGACCCGCTGGGCGGAGGAGGCGGTGAACGCAGCGCCCCCATGCAGCGACACTGCACGCACAAATCTACCCAGCGCCGCATGCCCCGTAAACGCCAATTCGTTCGGTTTTGGGTAAACCGACACCCAAGGGCCGGGTACAGTCGCGAAGCTGGCCTAGGCGATCACCTGGAGACGCGGACTAAGCACACTGCAGGAGTCTAACCGACCGCAAAGTCCGTCAGCTTGCGGGCGTGGGGGGGTTGGAAGCCAAGAACGATATGCTCCCGAGGAATGCCGGCCTCGAGTAACTCGGGGGTAATGCCCTCTTCAATCCCGTCGTGCTGAATCCAGACTTTCCCGTTCTTGACGTCCACGTGGAGCACCGCGCCGTGGATTCGGTGGTTCCCGTGCCACCCAGCGTACATCAGCTCGTAGTGGCCGTTGGTTTCGTCGAAGATCGTCTCTACCTCGATATCCCCATATGAGGGCTTCAGCGCGGCGTAGGATCGGATCACTCCCCTTACGATTTCTCGGTAATGCTCGTCTCGATCCATCTCACTATCACCTCGCCTCCGCGTCGAAGACCACCAGGCGTATGCCGTGGGCAGCCAGGAAATCTCTGGCGGGGGACTCCTTAAGGTGCACGTCGAATGCGAAGTTGGGCACCCCCAGATATAGTACCCGACCGGGGTGGGCCGCTTCCATCAGGAACTCGTAAAGTAAGAACTGCCCGAGAGCGCGTTCGAGCTCTACGACCGGAGATGGACCGAGGAAGCCCTTGATCTCCACCGCGATCTGGCGCCCCTCACGCTCCGCGGCAAGGGGCGCGTCTGCGCCGAGGTCTGCGTACAGCTCCCGGGAGCCGAAAGGAATGATCAGGGGATCGTGCGTGATCACCCACCCGTCTCTCTCGAGCGCACGCCTGGCGGCTCCGTGGTAGCGGTCGCGGGGTGGCATGCCGCCCGCTAACCGCCGTCGCCTTCGCGGCGGTGGCCGGAGATGTTGTGGGCGCGGACGGTGGCGCAGAGGGTTTGGAACGGCACGCCGAGCTGCTCGGCCGCGCGGGAGAGGTCCCAGTGGGTGGAGTCCAGCGCCTCTTCGATGGCTTTGCGGGACAGGCTTTGCTGCGCGCCGTTGGGGTCGGGGGCAGGGGGGCTGTCCCGGCCCACGTCCCGGCCCTGGCGGAGATGGTCCGGGAGGATGGCGGCGGTGACCGACGTGGCGTCCTCGTCCGCCAGCACGACCGCGCGCTCGACGGCGTTCTCCAGCTCGCGGACGTTGCCGGGCCAGTGATAGGCCTCCAGCAGCTCCAGCGCCTCCGGGGTCAGGCCTTCCATCTTTCGGCCCTCGCGCTTGGCGTACTTCTGGACGAAGTGCTTCGCGAGCAGGGGGATGTCGCCGGCGCGGTCCCGCAGGGGCGGGAGGTGGATCTCGATGACGCGGAGGCGGTAGTAGAGGTCCTCACGGAAGTCGCCCTTGACGATGGCCTCCTGGAGGTTTCGGTTGGTGGCGGTGACCAGGCGTACATCGACCTTCACCGGCTTGGACCCGCCGACGCGGTCGATCTCCCGCTCCTGGATCACGCGCAGCAGCTTGACCTGCACGTTGAGGCTGATGTCCCCGATCTCGTCCAGGAAGAGCGTGCCGCCGTCCGCGAGCTCGAAGCGGCCGATGCGCTGCCAGTTCGCGCCGGTGAAGGCGCCTTTCTCGTGGCCGAAGAGCTCGCTTTCCAAAAGCTCGTTGGGGAGCGCTGCACAGGAGATGGGGACGAACCTGCGGTTGGCCCGGGCGCTGTTGGTGTGGAGGGCCTTGGCGACCAGCTCCTTACCCGTCCCACTTTCGCCCAGGATCAGCACGTTCGCGCGGCTCCGGGCGGCCCGTTCGATGAGTGCGTAGACCTCAAGCATCTTCCGGCTGCCGCCGAACAGCTCGCCGAACTGCGTCCGCTCCGGCAGGACCTGCTCCACGTGCTCATTGGCCGTCTGGAGCTGCCGGTGCAGGTAGGCGCGCTGGACGGCGTCCTTGACCTTGTCGAACTCGAACGGCTTGCAGAGGTAGTCGAAGGCGCCCAGCTTCATGGCCGCGACGGCGCTGTCGATGGTGCCGTACGCGGTGATCAACAGCAGGGGAGCCCGGAAGCCGCGCTCGCGCATGGCGCTAAGTAGCTCGATCCCGGTCATCTCCGGCATGCGGAGGTCGGAGACCACAACGTCGACGTCGCTCTCCGCCATGGCGTCCAGCGCCTCGGAGGGGACGTTGTGCGACTCGACGCGCCACCCTTCGCGGGTGAAGAAAGTGGACAGGACGCGAGCCACGTTCGGCTCGTCGTCGATGATCATCAGGCGCCCGCCGCCGGGGGCGTTCTTCTCACTCATGGTTCAGGCGTTCAGGCGTTCAGGCGTTGCGGACCATGTCGAGCTTGCCAGGTCGTGCCCGTCCTCGTTGTCGTCCTCGGCCGTGCGTCATGCTGATCAGCGGCCGGCGCGGGCGCGCAGCCGTGAGGAGAGGATGTTCATCTCCTCCCGGTACTTCATGACGGTTCTTCGCGCGATCTCAACACCCTGCCGGCGAAGGATATCCGCAATCTCCTGGTCGCTGTAAGGGGAATTGGGGGTCTCGGAGGCGATGACGTTGGCGACGAGCTTCCGGTAAGAGAGGGCGCGGTCGAAGAAGTAGTTGAACGGCACCACGCGCCCGCTGGGGAGCTGAAGGAACTTATCGGAGAGGGCACGGCTGACGGTGCTCTCGTGGACGTGGAGGAACGAGGCGAGCTGCGATTGCGTCAGCGGGGCCATGTCCTCTTCCTGCTCCGTGAGCAGGTAGCGCTCTTGCTCCGAGAGGAGGCACTCCGCCACGCGGCGCAGGATGGTGGTGCGGTCCTGCAGGCCCTTCATGAACATCTGGGCGCGCATCATGTAGTCCCGCACGTGCCGCTTCTCCGCCTGGCTGAAGCCATCCGGGTTCTCCCGGATGCGCTGCCACATCGTGGCGTAACGCGGGCTGACGTGGACGATCTGCGCGGCTTCGTCCATCACTTCGAGGGCCAGGTCGCCCAGCTCGTCCAGGTAGACGAGGACGTCGGGGCGCACGGACTGGCGGTTGCCGGAATCGCGCTTCCAGCTCGGGCGGAAGCCGTTGCCGGGGTAGGGGCTCAGGTTCTTGCGGAGCCAGTCGACGATCTGCTCCGCCTGCTCTTCCTTGAGACGCAGACCGCGGGCGATGACCTTCAGCTTGCCGCTAGCCAGCTCGGCCCAGTACCGCTCCAGCACGGCTTCCAGGTGCGCGGGCGCGGTTCCCTCGGCGCAAAGGGTACGCGCCTGGATCAGGAGGCACTCCTGCAGAGTGCGCGCGCCCACCCCGCTGGGGTCCAGCGTCTGGATCAGGGCGATGACCCGCTCGACCGTCTCCGCGGCGACCCCGAGAGAGCGGCAGGTCTCCTCGGCCGAGCCGCGGAGGTAGCCGTCGTCATCGATGTTGGCGATGAGGTAGTCGCCAATCGGCACGTCCCGTGCGTCGGCCACCGCGCGAAACTGGGTGCGAAGGTGCTCCTGGAGCGTGCAGGGCGCTTCCACGCCGGCCAGCGGGTCCACGTCTTCCTGGTCCGCCGCGCGGAGGGAGGTGGGACCGAACTCGTCCCGCAGCTTGGACGCGCCGGAGGAGGCGTACGGCCCGTAAGGGCAGGTGAAACATTCGGGTCCGGGGACCTCGCAGTGCCCGCACGCGGACTCCTCCGAGGATTCCAGCGCCGGGTTCTCCGCCAGCTCGGCCACGACCGCCTGCCGGAGCTCCATTGCGGGCATCTGCAGAAAGCGGTTCGTCAGCAAGAGCTGGGGGTCCGCCTTCTGCTGCAGCCTTTGGGACTGCGTATGTCGCTGGAGCATCGCCATGGGCCGTCCTCCCGCACCTCATCCGAATGTCCGCCGCCTCACCGAGGGGCTGGAAACCGGTCCGGTTGCTCGAAGTGCTTCAGAGCAACCTCGCGCTCTACTGATCTGTGGGCTGGTGCTATTATTGGTGCGATCCGGGGGCTTCTTCAGTGCTGAGCTCAAACTGGCATCAGATTTGCAGCCCCGTCTTTGAGAATCAGTCGCCGTTCTCCGAGCCCGCGCCGGCGCGGCGGCTGATGGCGTCTACCACCGCCAGCAGCTCCTTGAAATCCGGGGGCTTGCTGAACCCGAACCGCGCCCCCTTCTCGATGGCGGAAAGCAGGTACTCGGGGTCCGTCGCGCCGGTAAGGACCACAATCGGGGAGGCGGGAAGCAGGATCTGCACCCGCTCCAGCGTGGCGATGCCGTCCCCTTTTGCAAGCATCGGCTCCATGAGCACCAGGTCGAAGTGCCGGCTCTTGGAGGCCGTCTCGCAGTGGAACAGCGCCTCGTCCGCGTCGCCCGCTTCGGTGATCTCGTAGCCCCGGCGGCCGAGCAGGGTGCCGAGGGTGCGACGGACGTTGGGATCGTCGTCGATGAGGAGCGCCCTCCCGAGAGAACGGCGCCGCGCATCCCGGGGAGCACTGCGGCGCTCGACGATCGGCAGGCTGACCGTGACCGTGGTGCCGATCCCCTCCACGCTAGCGACATTGATGTCGCCGCCGATGCTCTTCACCATCGCCAGGCTGACGGGCAGCCCGAGGCCGCTCCCGCTGGCGCCGCTGGCGCGGTTCGAAAAGAACGGGTCGAAGATCCGGCGCAGGTGCTGCGGGGAGATCCCAACGCCCGTGTCGTGGAACTTTACGTCTACGAGACCGGCGCGCGGGTCTTCCTCGTGGCCGCGGGCGAAGGCGCTGACGGTGAGGATGCCGCCGCTGGGCATTGCCTGGAGCGCGTTCAGCACCAGGTTGAAGAAGACCTGGTGCAGGAGGTCCGGGTCCGCCTCGACGTGCGGCAGCGACGGCGAGATCTCGACCTCCAGGCTCAGGGTCCGCGCGGCCGGGTGGTTTTTTACCAGCCTTAAGACGTCCTGTACCACCTCGCGGATGTCCAGTCGCTGGATGCGCGGCTCCGCGCCGCGGGCGAAGGAGAGCAGCTCGTGGGCGATCCGCCCGCCGCGCATCGTCTCCTCGTAGATCTGCTGCGCGACTTCACCGACGTGCGCCGGCAGCCGCTCCTCTTCGCAGGTCAGCTTCAGGAGCTGCGCGTCTCCGCCGATGGCGGCCAGGATGTTGTTGAAGTTGTGCGCGACGCCCGCCGCCAACTCGCCCACGGCGGCAAGGCGCTCCGAGCGGATCAACTGGTTGTTGACGAGGACCTTCTGCGTGATGTCCTCCATCACCGCGAGGACGGCGGCCGACTCGTCCGGCAGCACCACAGGGCGGAACCAGAAGGTCGCCGTGAGGGGCACGTCTTCGTCGGGGCCGCTGTGCGAGACCTGGTCCAGCCGGTGCGGCAGGCCGGTCTCCAGCACCCGCATGGCCTGGAGCGAGTAGGGAGCCAGAAATGGGAGCGCGTCCTCCAGGGAGCGGCCGAGCACGTCGCGGCGCCGCCGGGAGGTGTATTCCTCCATCGTGCGGTTCCAGAAACGGACGCGCCCGTCCGGATCCACCAGCACGAGCCCGACCGGGAGCGCCTCCAGGATGGCGCCGTTGACCTCGTCCGTGTACGCCTGACCGCCGTGGGCGCGGCCGCACGAGCGGCAGTACCGGTCAGATCGGTCGACCGGCCCCTGGCAGCGGGGACACGTGAGCTCAGCCATGTGGAGGCCTCGGGGGAGGGCGGCGCCGGCCGCGGGGACATCTCTACTTGTTCATCGGCAAGAATCGCGCCGTCTTGGAGAGTTGTCGTGTGTCGTGATGGGTGATGCGTGATGCGTGATCCGTGATCGCGCCGCAGGTACTGTTGCGATCTCGTGGTAAGATCGGAATCGCGAAACTGGAAACCCCTCAAATCGGCTAATCATGTAGGCGCTGCCGCGATACCAAAAGCGGCGACTGGTGCCGCACTCCAAAGATGTCCTACCCCTCTTCCTCTCGTCCTCGCTGGCTGGCGGCCGCGGCGGCCCTGGTGGCCGCGCTTCCGGCCGTGTTGAGCGCCCAGGCCGTTTCCGGCGCCGCGAAGCCATCCGGCGCGCAACTCTTTGGCCAGCGGTGCGCCTCGTGCCATGGGGCTAAAGGCGAGGGCACCAAGAAGTACCAGAAGCCGCTGGCGGGGAGCCGCACGGAGAAAGACCTGGCGGCGTTCATCGGGAAGTCCATGCCGCCGCCGCCGGCCCGGAAGCTTCCGGCCGCGGAGGCGCAGTCGGTGGCGGCGTTCATGTACGACGCCTTCTACTCGCCCGTCGCGCAGGCGCGGAACCGGCCGGCGCGGGTGGAGCTCTCCCGGCTGACGGTCCGCCAGTACCGCAGCGCCGCCGCGGACCTGGTCGGCAGCTTCCGCATTCTCCAACTCCCAGCGGGGGGAACCTGGGACGAGAAGCGCGGGCTGCGCGGGCAGTATTACAAGGGCCGCCGGAACCGGGGCGGGGGCGGCGAACGCGTCCTGGACCGGCTGGACCCGGAGGTGAAGTTCGACTTCGGGGCTACCGCTCCCGCAGAGCAGCTGGACCCGTACCAGTTTTCCATCCTCTGGGAAGGCGCCGTGGTGCCGCCCGAGACGGGGGAGTACGAGTTCATCGTGCGCACGGACCAGGCGTGCCGCCTGTGGGTGAACGATCCGAACAAAGCCGTCATCGACGCTTACGTAAAGTCCGGCAGCGACAAGGAGTACCGGGCGGCCGTCCACCTGCTCGGCGGGCGCGCTTACCCGCTGAAGCTGGAGTTCCTGAAGGCCCAGCAGGGGGTGAACAACCAGGAGCGCCTGCGGGCGAAGCCGCCGGAGAACGCCTTCATCTCGCTGGAGTGGAAGGCGCCGAAGCGCGCGCCGGAGGTGATCCCGCAGCGCTGCCTGCTGCCCGGGACCTTCCCGGAGGTGTTCGTCCTCACCGCGCCTTTCCCGCCGGACGACCGCAGCATGGGTTACGAGCGCGGCACCTCGGTCTCGAAAGAATGGGACCAGGCGACCACCGAGGCGGCGATGGAGACCACCGCCTACGTCGTAGCGAATCTGCGGGAACTGTCCGGCATCGCGGACGCCGCGGCCGACCGGACGGACCGCCTGAAGGCGTTCTGCCGCCAGCTCGTGGAGCGCGCGTTCCGGCGTCCCCTCAGCCCGGAGCTGGACCAGGTATTCGTGGAGCGGCAGTTCCAGAAGGCGGCGGACGCGGACCTCGCGGTCAAGCGGGTGCTGCTGTTGACGCTCAAGTCGCCGCGGTTCCTATTCCGGGAGATGGGCTCCGGCGCGGCGGACCAGTACGACACCGCCTCGCGGCTCTCGTTCGGGTTGTGGGACTCGATCCCGGACCAGGAGCTTCTGAAGGCAGCCGCCGCCGGCGAGCTGGCTACGCGGGAGCAGGTGCTCAAGCAGGCGGAGCGGATGGTCTCCGACCCTCGCACGCGCTCCAAGGTCCGCGACTTCTTCCTCCAGTGGTTGAAGGTCGACGGCCACCCCGATCTGACCAAGGACCCGAAGCGCTACCCCGAGTTCAACGAGGCCGCCGCGTCCGACCTGCGGACCTCGCTGGAGCTGTTCCTGGACGAAGTGGTGTGGAGTGAGAAGTCCGATTTCCGGGAGCTGTTCCTCACCGATAGGATGCTCCTCAACGGGCGCCTGGCAAAGATCTACGGCGCCCAACTGCCCGGCGACGCCTCGTTTCAGGCGGTCGCCGCGGAGGGAGGCGAGCGGGCGGGGGTGCTGACGCACCCCTACATGATGGCGAGCCTGGCCTACGTGGAAAGCAGCTCGCCGATCCACCGGGGCGTGCTGATCGCGCGCAACATGCTGGGCCGCGTCCTCCAGCCGCCGCAGGAGGCGTTCACCCCCCTCCCCGCCGAGCTGCACCCGAAGCTCACGACGCGCGAGCGGGTGGCGCTGCAGACAAAGCCCGCCGCCTGCGGCGGGTGCCACAGCATGATCAACCCGCTGGGTTTCACGCTGGAGAAGTTCGACGCCATCGGCCGCCTGCGCACTAACGAAAATGGAAAGCCGCTCGACACCACCGGCGGCTACCAGCCCGTCAACGGCAAGCCGGTGCGCTTCAACGGCGTCCGCGACCTGGCCACCTACCTGGCGGGCAGCGAGGAAGCGCACGGCGCCTTCGTGGAGAAGCTGTTCCAGTACCTGGTGAAGCAGCCCATCCGGGCGTTCGGCCCCAAGGCCGCGCCGGACCTCGAACACTCCTTCGCTGCGAACGGGTTTAGCATTCGCAAGCAGGTCGTGGAAAGCGTGACGACGGCGGCGCTTAAGCGGTAGGTCCGCGCTGGAGCGACTTTCGTTTGACGAAGCCGCCGCCCGCGAGAAGCTCGGGGATCATCCATTCTCAAACTGGTGATAGTGGAGTCTCCAACTCCCGCTCGCGCCCTCATTCGCAGATAGTCCAACGGTTACCCGCGAGTATCGGCCCCTGACCCTCAATCCCGGGAATCGGGGCTCGGCCACTTTCTTGGATGGTTGCGGGATACCGGCCCGTGATGTACAATCGCGGCGTTGGCGCCGTAGGAATCGAGTACTCGTAGTCTGCCATGCCTACTCCCGCCACGAAATCGATCATGGGCCGATGATCAGTAGAGTCACCTCGGGAGAGTGCGACCACGTCGCCTTTGGCGACCCCAATCAGAGGGACCTTGCTAAGCACAGTCGGGAGCGTTTGCCGTCTCGCTCCAGAGTGCTGAGATCGAAGAACAATTGGAACCGGAAGATGATGACGAAGGCGACGATTCTAGCGAAGTCCACGTTCGGAAGTCGTATTGCGGAAGAGGAACTTGATCACCTTCAGTCCTACTTTGTCGAGACTGAGGAGTGGCGCAAAGTCGTAGACGGAGATGTTGATATCGTCTTTGGCGCCAAGGGTTCTGGAAAGAGCGCGCTCTATTCGCTTCTCGTCGGCCAAAAGGAGCAGCTAAGGCTGGGTCGACGCACACTGTTCTTGGCGGCAGAGAATCCTCGAGGGACTCCGGCTTTCCGAGATTTGACAACCGAACCACCACTATCGGAGGAACACTTTAGGGGTCTCTGGAAGTTGTATTTTCTATCAATACTGGCGAATTACATCAGGCGTCAGATTGAAGCTAAACGAGTGACCAACGACGATGCCAAGGAGGTATTTCGGTACCTGGAATCAAACGGATTGCTCTCGCCTAACGTGACTCTACTGACCCGCCTGAAGGCCTCTCTGGAATACCTTCGTACATGGTTCCCTGAGCTCGAGGCAGGTGTGACCGATCCGAATACTGGTCTGACGCTAACGGGCAAGATTACACTCGCCGAGCCTACCACCGCGCAGCGTGGGTTGGGATACCTTTCTGTTGATGATCTATTGATCCGACTGAATCGTGCCTACAGCACTCTGAGGATCACTGCTTGGCTCGTTCTCGATAGGCTCGATGTTGCTTTCGCTGACAGCGAAGCTCTAGTGTCCTGATCCAGAAATACTCTGACACGTCGGCAGGACTGTGAT